>Ga0179591_1371702_pt1 | contig 14229 bp, 10 predicted proteins | sample CZOMad2_1_08_16f_FD_182891 | JGI IMG/M metagenome (GOLD analysis project Ga0179591, IMG submission 182891) | Vadose zone soil fungal communities from Angelo Coast Range Reserve, California, USA - CZOMad2_1_08_16fungal (PacBio error correction) | ecosystem: Environmental > Terrestrial > Soil >...
AAAGAAAACCATACGGGAAGGGGAGGTCTATAAACACCATCATTCACAAGGGGAGGGAGGTGTATCACGGGTGATTGGGTTCTGCGAAAAACCGAGGAGAGTCATTTACTCTCCAACCAAGGTTTTGACCACTCCCCGTGGACGGTGACCGATCTCCCCTCGACGGGTCCGAGCAAAGGATTCCAAGAGGTCCTGCGAAACCCTGAAGGCTAACTGTTTGGCGTCACCTTTGGGGCGTCGTCGGCCTCGCGCTCGACAAGGTCTGACAGCCATGCCCTACCTTCCTTAGATACTGGGTCAAGGCAAACCAGAAAAAGATACGCTGACCATCCCCGGACTGCAGAAGGATTCCCAGGAGCTCTCAAAAGGCTTAAGAGGGGAGACTGTTTCAGAACGGAGGGGTTGGGATTAGAATGTGGAAAAAGGACGCGTAGCACATATAGGGAAGCCAACTTTTGGAAAAAGATGATTTGGGATTGCGAGCGGGCGTTTGGAAGGGAGAAACGGAGGTCGAAACGTCGCACTTAGCTTGGGGGACCGACTGTGGCCACGCAGGCTCAAAGGACAAACGGGAAGGGGTGGAGTCAGGGGCCCAGGAAAAACGCCATTGAGAGAAGGAAAACACAACCCCTCATTACGTAATAAAAAGCAATTGGTTGCGGGGGCGGCCCTCACCTTGAGGATGAGATAAAAAAATGGAAAGGAACATGACCGACTAAACTAGATCCGCCCAGGAACTCCCTGGAGGGCCGGGGGGGGGGGGGACCGCTCTAGTTTATCCTAAAAAATCGGGGGAGAGTCTTTCCTTTCCCTGGCGGATTCTGAAGAAAAGGCCTGAAGGGTAGAAGTGGGAATCTTGGCAAAGGCAGGGTCATGTGCTCATTAGCTGGGGGAGGCCAACATCGGAAACAACGTAAAAAAAAAAAAGGAGGGGGATCGCCAGGGGGGGACGGTTTAGTTTTGAAAAAAGGAAATAAAACCATCTCAAGATGCAAGAAGGTACGACAAAAACCAGGTCGAGAGGGGCCATACGAAAAAAAAACTGTTGGAGAAGAAAACCGGAAAGATTCAAATCTGTAAAGAAAAAAGTCAGACACGGGGTCACAAAAACAGACCCAGAAATGAGGAAGAAAAAAGCAGAAAAAAACATCACGCTTTCTATAAAAAAACACTAGAAAATAAGGGCCCTGCTCATAGAACCCTCTAATGAAAAAGACTTGGAGACGCGATGAAAAAAAGCTTGCTCAGAAGCGTGGGAAGGAGCGACTCTGAGGATACCGCACCAGGGACCAAGGCAAGTTTAAACTGCCTTTGCAAAGGGGAAGAAGAATGAATCAACTGCGCGCCTTTGTCTCGGGGGGAAATAGAGTCTCGACGAGCTGTACCTTCCGCAAGAAAAAATCTTAGGGGGAGAGGGAAGGAATTTGAGGACGACCGCTCAACCACCTCTAAAAACTGGGGAAGGAAATGGAGCGCCTATTCTCGCGAAAAGGGGGCGCCTCTAAAAACAAAAAAGGGGAGGATAGAAAACTAAAATCGCCGATCAAGGCCTTTATAAAAAGAGAGAGGGACTGGGAGGGAGAAGTTGAGCGAACGATATAAAAACGGGGGAAAATCCAAAGGATTTTTAGTCCTACATACGGGAGAGGAAACGAAGAAAAATGCAAAAACTTGAGAGCATGCTGGAAGGGGGAAGGACAAGAAATTGTACATTGAAAATGGGTTGACGTCCAGGCGTCAGTTGGGTACTATGTCACAGAAGGAGGGGGGGAAAAGACATAAGGGATTTGCCAGGCAGAAAAAACCCTGGGAAAGGGAAGCATCAGGTACTTAAAGGGATAAAACGACGAAGTCTCGGAAGGTAATATAGCTTGCAAGTATCCGTGGGGGGCTAAGGGGATGTTTGATGCGCCAAGAATTCGGCCAATTAGCTTTGACAGGTTTGACCAGGCTGCAGGCTAGAAGGTGGGAAAAAAAAGAGGGATGTGGGCTCACACGAAAAGTAAAGGGAACGCAGAAACCGGTTTTTGGGGTGATTACTGGGGATTACAACGGCGTTGGGTTGGGAGAGGGAAAAAAGCAAAAAAGGTCGCGACCGGAAGGTGTGGGGGAATCTACGTGGGAGTAAGAGAATGCGAAGTCAAAAAAGGGACACTTTGATGAAGACATGGGCAGAAGGATAGAAAGGGGGAGACGTTGGGGGGAAAGCCGTTCCCTGAAATTCATATTCTAGCTTTTTTGGATCCAAAATAAAAGAAAACTTCCACGGAACGCGGAATCAAGGGCTCGTGAAATAAGGGCTGTATGGGGCGTGCAGTGAAAAAGGGGGAGGGGAGGGCAGATCAACAAGCTCAGAACGTAAAGAGAAGCAGCAAACTGCGGGAGTGTGGGAACCAGGGCGTATGGAGTACATCGGTCAGCGGGACAAATTAAGAAAAGAGAAGGGAGTCCTGCGAAAAATCAGGACCTTGGCAGGGGGCCGTTGGGAAGCGGCAAGAAAAAGAGTCTTCGTGTCAAAAAGTCGTCAAAAAAAAACTTCAAAGTAATGGTGGGAGACCGTTCGGAAAGAAATCCCTAAACACGTGACCGGAGCGGGATATCCATTAAAAGGACTTTGGAAAATAAAGGGTTTCGAAGAAGGGAAGGAAATAGCTTCTAGGAGAAACGCTATGAGACGCAAAAACGAAGGAGGACAAAAAGGCGGAGAATTGGAAAAGAGAAATCGAAAAAAGGGTTGGGGGGAAGCAAGTTTCAAGGATGCAGGCAGGTTCAGGGTGTCCCGCGAATGGTGAGTGCTTGACCGAAGAAGGGAGGGCCTGTCTTAATTGTACTCCCAAGGGTCGAGCGGGGTCGGAGTCCAAAAAAACTAACCAACGCTTGCGAAAAAGAAAAGAAGGGAAAGGAGTTTTGTGAGAACGAAGAAGGTAAAGGGAGGGCGGGTTGAGGGGATCTCCGGAGGAAGCAAGAAGCTTTAAAGTCTATGTAAAAGGGGGGGCAAAGGAAGGCGGCGCAAAAAAGGTCCTCAGGGTGGAAAGACGGACACGTCAACAACCCTTAGGGAAGACTTAGGGGGTTAGCGTAAACCTCTCACAAAGGAATGTTTATAGTCTTACTATTAAGGCTAAGGAACGGGATTAGAAGAGAGAGATCGAGAACATCCAGGACATAATCGCAGACCCGTCCGGGCAGGGAGCGGTCTTAGAACCAAAATCAGATGACAGCGAATTGGCTGGACTTTGAAGATGGCGAAAAGAGATGGGGGGGCAAATTACCAGTGCTCTCTCCGAGGCCTCCCAGAAGGGGGGAGCAAGGGGTCTACCTAGGGGGTAGCTACAAATCTCTTCGACAGAACAAGGTCAGAAGTAGACAGATTCGAGAAAATTCCTCAAATTCGTGGGAACCTTAAGGACTCACCGTTTTGAGTTGAGGCTCGTCAATAGGATAGAACAGTGAGAAACATTCCAACCTAACAGGCCTTCCTAGGGACTGTGGTCAAGAAGAGACAAAAAGAAAAGCCATCCGGACCTGCTTGCTTAACTGACTGAAAAAAAGGAACCATCATCTAAGAAATACGGTCCGGAGGAGGCAAGTTGGCGGAATCGAGGGGTAGGAACATAGAAGCCAATTAGACAGACCAGGTCCATGCGTTTGAAAAAGAAGCGTTGGGAAATTGCGATCACGGAGTTCTATGAGAATTGGTACGGTCTATTAACCGAAAACACCCTAGCGGGGGGGTGGGGGGGACACTATGGACGCAGATAAAGGAAGGAGGGGCGGCTGGAAGGGGGGGGGTTGGGGGTTTTGGTGGGGGGGACTGATCTTGTGGGGCATTCCTCACCTGCGCTCTTTCATGTGGCCCTAATTCCACTCGCGGTGGCGGGGCGTCGGGAAAGGTCAGAAAAAAAGGAGGGCATTCCTCCTGTTGATTTGCGAAGATTCAAAGAATCCGAACGCCGGCTCTATCAAGGCTTTCGGTCTTACCCTCCGATCAAGACCAAGGAAAAGGGGAGGGCAGCAACAAAAAAAAACCATGGTTAGGTACAGGAGGGACTCAAAGAAATTGGAAAAGACTCGGGATCAGAAAGTCTACACATCAGAAACGCGGCCCAATGTGTAGGACTTAAAAGCGGAGAATACACAAAAAAGGGGGCAAGAGGGGAGAGAAGGGGGTCGGGATGTTGGCCTCTACAAAGCCCCCCGCGAAAGCCGGGAAATCGACTCCAAACCAGGTATGGCGCTGCGGGCCCCGTTCAAAATAACAAACCGTCGCAACGCGTCAAACATCTGAATAGAGAAAAGAAAAAAATTACAAACCTGTCCAAAAAAAGAAGTGGTGAAAAAAAGAAAGAAGTCGGCAAACAATACGGAGACGCCGACAACCTTGCAACGAGGACTTCAACTAAAGGGGGTAAGAAGTAGGCTTTAATATCCGCCGGTGGAAAAATGCGAAACTGAGCCAACTCCAGGGGTCGCGACAGCGTGGTAACAGAAGTAGGGAGTATGACTCGGAAAAGACGCTGGCGTCACTTAAAGTTTTCAGGGGAAAGGAACAAGATCTCTATGTAATTCTGTCAGACTCCGCCCGTATTCGCGGGCGAGAGTCTCGAACGAAAGGATGGAAAGTACTCCAAAAGAGACTTTAAGGGGGCAGTTTAGTCCCCGCTCAAAAACGCGAGCCAGAGGACGAAAAAAGGGGATGCCTCGCGATCGATCTTATGCCGCCATCTCTCTCACAGGAAAGGAAGGTGGCGGGCCTGCGCGCTGGAGAGCGCGGGGGATCCAGGGAAGGGTCGGACGCTCATCGAACTATTTGGCTACTCTGGTTGGGAGAAGGGGATACAGGCGAATGTAATCAAGCCGCGGAGGGGACGGTACAGAACTGGGAACTTCAGGAGAGCAAACCACTGTGCTTCGCAGTCTGACGTCAGGAATATAGAGGGGTTCGACAAGACACTGACCAGGGAATACGGACATAGGTTCCGAGTGGGAGACTTGAGGGAGGAAAGATTCGCTTCGCGACCACCCCCTGGGTGAGCATCAGTCGCGCTCAAAAGTACGATCTCCACGACAACGGACGGCTTGCGAGATGGGCAAGGTAGCCTTGGGGGGATCTCAAAAGATGACAACTACATTTCTGCAATGATTCTGGGGGGGGGGAAGGGGCGAGTTCTGGGCGGACTCTTCGTTGAACTCCTGGGGGATGTTCTCAAACGGAAAAAAAGCGTGGACCGAAGTTGGTTTATTCGATGCCGTTTTCCAAGGCCGTTTTGGCCGTTGTGTAGTGGTTCGCGAAACAAAACGTGGAGGAAGACCAAAACGTTGTGTGGAATATACGCTGGAGAAGAGAGGGGAACAGAAAGTCGCCCGGGTCAACCCAGCTTTGGCACGAGGGGCACTAAAAGATGCCTGTTGGCATTGAGCATCGTTCCGAAGAAAGGGGCGGTGTTTGGGGTTCTCGCATCTGACAAAGGTCTATTAGCGCGGGGTTCGAAAGAAGAAAGGGAAGCGGCGGGGAGGATTTATGCGAAGGAACAGAGAGAAACAGCATGGGGCTAGGACAGGACCGTCAACCACTGCGTTGTGGCAGGTTTAAGTAAGTTCATCGAAAAATTCATGAAGCGCAGTTGCTTCCAACTTAAAAGGGGGGACGGTTTGGGGGGTCAGGGAGAAAGAGGGCGTCGGGGGGAACACAAAGCAACCACGCTCGTGTAATAACGTTTGTACTGAAAATTAGTCCCTCAGCGGCACGACACGCTGCCGGGAGACCCGGAAGCTGAAGGGCCAAAAGTTTTTTAATGATCCTGAACCTAAAGGAATGGGAATAAACGCGATGCGAACGAAAAGATCCCAAGCCGGCTCCATATGGAGAAAGAAGGAGGGAGGTAAGCTTTCACACTGTAATAAAAAGGTCCGGGGTCCGCGTGATGATGTGACTTGAAAGAAGAGTATGTAATTTCAGGGAAAGTCCCCAAATGGAGGAAGCTCGGTCGAAGAGCAGAAAATACCAAAACCCGGTGGATCATGAAAGGTCGGGTGGCCGTTTCTAGCTAAGGAGGGAAGAGGAAAAATGCTTCTGTGTTGAATTACGCAGAGTGATAACGGGAAAGTTCATGGCAAAGGGTGGGGACCCCACTGAGGGGATTCCGCATCGAGGGAGCCAAATCCTCGGGTTTTCACCTCCTAAAGTTGAGCACAGGGCAAATTGACTCGGAAAAGGGGGGGGGGGATCTCCGCTCCCTGCCGTGCCGGAATGGTTGATAGTTACTAGGCTCGCTCATCAGAAAAGGATTTGATAAGAGAGATAGTAAGAGAGATATCTCAAAATTCCCTTTCCGGCTGCGGGAGAGGGGCGATAACAAATAGGGTCGAATGGATGGTACATGTGCGTCCGGTTAGTTCCTTCGTCAAAAAAATGGGAAGAAAAAAATGACACCAATTTACGTAAGCCTGAAGGGTTGAACACTAATTTGACATCGACCGTAGGAGAGGAATAAAAGGCACTAGATAAGAAGAACAAAAGGCCTTATGCCAGAGCGTCTCGCAAAGGACCCTGGGGGAGACCTTCCTTGTAGTTTCGCACGGTTTGGTGTTCTAAAAAGAGAGATAACAGTTGACATGCACGACAGCCTTCGCTTTCAAGACCTCTCACACTGAAAGGACCTTGAAGGGAGGGACTGGACACATACAGCAGGGTAAATATAGAATGGGGTCGTCCTTGCAGTTGGGACTTTGTGTCGTCGCTGCGTGGCGAAGCGGTAGGCGAAACCAGTAGAATTCCTTCAAAAAATTTGGAAGAGTGTAAACTGTTACTGCACATTCCGTGGAGGCGAAGAGACGCTTGGGCGTAACGACCGGGACGCAACATCGGGGGGGGAAAAAAAGTTTTAAATTTGAACCTCCGAATCTTCCTTAACGGGCGACTTAATCTGGGGTTAGGTCATTCCGCAATCCGGGGAGGATGAGAAATTAAGTCACCTACAAAAAAAAGAAAAATGCTGTCCACTAGCTGGTGGGCTGTTGGCGCTAGTTGCCAAACAAGAAGCTGTCAGGGGGAGGAATGGCCTGAAACGACCCTCCCTTCCCCAAAAAAATTAAAACCCTTTCTTACCCAGGAGAGCCAAGGAGCGACGGGAAACGGTATCAAGCATAAAAAAAGTCCGTGGGGTAAGGTAAAGGACGTTCATCAATGACAACAGGGCATCTACGTCTGAGCAGAAGTGACTCGTTGAGCACAATGTTTAAAAGGGACGCAACTGTGTCGCAAGTAAGTGTCCCAGCTTAGAAAAAACGGCCAAAAGTTCTCGTGAATCACTCCCGTTTTCAGGGGTTGGGGGCGAACCACAACCCGCGTCCAAAATCCGGGGAAGCAAGAGGAGAACGGGCTTCGCTGAGGGACAAGCACTGTTCCAGGGGGGGGGTTAAACAAGTCTCAAACCGGATGAGAAGGGAAACCGGGACCATTACACCCTGGGCAATTTACTTAGACGAGGGGAGACAAGCAAACATAACGCAGGTAATAGTCCAGACGCTACACGGGACCCGCGAAATACGTCCCCTCGAGTTGACGAGAAGGAGGATCAGGGGGAGAGCTACCGGGCTGACTCATTACATAAGGGGGGGGAAAACCAAGACGCGATTGCCTGGTTACACGACGGACATCCACAGGAACGCCTTGCAAGTATTCACCATAGTTTATGGCACCACGGTAAGATTATTGTAGCGTCATACTGCGGCCAGTTGGGGGGGGGAGTATAGTCCGAAAGGCAGGAAGGGTAAGGACTGAAATCCCCCAAGGATTCAAGTCGGGGGCCGTTTTAGTACCCCGAGAAAGAGATCACGAAGATAGCGTGCGAACATTCACTTTGGAAGCTCTCGAACAGACAGCTAGCAAAAATCAACAACAACAACGAGGAGGAGAAAGCGGGCCTAAAGGAGAGAGAGAGGGTATAATGGGAAGTCTAACGACTGTCGACAATGTGTTCTCGGGTTTTGAAAGCCGGCGATGATAAGACAGCCCCACCCCGGGAGTGGAGACGTCAAAAAAAAAAGGACGAGAAAAAGCAAAGGAAAAACGCGAGCAATGGCCGGGGGAAAAAAAGAATCATAGAGTTTGTCGACCAAACCCTGAAGCCAGGAGAAGGTGGACTTCGGGGAAGAAGTCTTACCCCTCACATGTCGCGCAACCCCGGTGGCCGCAGCAGTCGCTACAAACTGAAGGGGGTACACTAGCGGGAAGGGAAAAGCTTGGCGCTCGGCAGGGGGTAAGAGTTGGAGAGAGAAGAACTGCGGGGGTTGGATCGCCAGTCTCGGTCTGCCAATAAGGCTTGGGGACCAGTGGGAAGTCTCTGGCTTCGAGTTGAAACTAGGAAGTTATGTATTTTCTCAACCGGAAACGTCAGTGAAACGAGAGAGCCGGGACTGGAATTGCTGAATGACAGAGGCTAGGGGTGCTCGGCCAAAAACTCAAACCTGAAAAAAGAGTATCGACTGTGTGAATCCGAAGAGGTGTCTGCACAGATACTAAATCAGGAAATAACTTTGAGCCACTATTGCGAAACCAAAGTATGGCCCTGTTGCATTGGCATCGTTAACGCCGAGAGACAAGTGCGGTGTGGCAAGGTCGGTAGAAAAACGTCAGCAGTGAGCGGCTGAGGAATTCAGAAAGACCTGTATGGTCCGGGAGGGGAGTGACAGAGCCATGTCTCCCTAGCTAAAAGAGCTGAGAAATAGAGAAAATGCACACTTCATGATTTACTTCAGCTGGACATAAAAAGGATAGCGCGGGCGTCCGGCGAACCCGCTTCTGGGAAGGGGGGGAAGGGGGGGGTTCAGAGTCATACGATTCGTCGGATCCCAAAGATGCCAACCACGCTCCGTGGTAATACCGAGGGGCGGGGTAAAAGAAGAAGGAGAAACTACGCGCTGACGGACAGAAAAAAAAAAAAACGCAGGACTTAAAACATTTCATGGCTGTATCCGAGGTCGGCTTCGGGGGGGAAAGGAACTCCGAAAAAAAAGAACACCCAGAAGAATATCTGTAGGATTGGGTAATGGGTCATGTCATTCATCATAAGGATGGGTACGCTTTTACTGGAGATGGGAGGTACTCGACGGCCGTCGGGCAAAAGGGTTCACGGAAATTGGAGGGAGTAGGAAATCAACTACGTTAAACGGAGGAAAAAAACTAAAAGAGGTCTCCTCGAATGGAGGAAATTGAGCCCGCTCGGCATCCAGGATTAAATATGCCCGGATAATCATTTAGCCGCTTCGGACCAAAAGGAAAGTCGGGGGAAACAGGAGTATGAGCGCTTCGTTATGGGTACAATTCTCCGACCCGGTGGCCCGCCTACATGGACTTTTCTAACAGCCACCGAACGCTTGGAACCAGGGGTGTGTATGAGGACTCGGAAGACCTAATCACGGAAAGAGGGGGCCATGTTAGATATCTGATACTTAGACAAAACACCAACAAATTAGGGGTAGAGAATAAAAAAGAAAAGAGGGCAGTAAACATGCCCCTTGAAGAGAGTCATTATTCTGAATATATAAAAGTTCGCAAAGTCAGTGGCTGGGACAGTTGACAAAGGAAGGCTGAGGAGAAAAGAGGGAGTTGCATTCCGCGACTTGAAAACGCAATCCTCCCCTCATGTTTGACCTCTGGAAAAGAGCGGGAAAGCCGAGTCTACCTGAATCACGAGATAAAACCTCCCACATTCATTCCGGGGAGCGACAGCTCACCTGCGTTGCGCAGGACGTTTAGGGACCGGGTTGGGAGTCGTTGAAGGCAGGAAAGCTAAGGGGGGACCCAGCCACGACAGTCCTCTATACGTCGGTCCCAAGCAAAAAGAGAAAAAAGTCACCAATAATGACATTGGACATTCCCGTAACTGCGTCACCGCAAAAAGCTCAGGGGAAGAATCTATCCTTGCAAGTGGGATCGGGGGGGCTTAGCCGGTAAAGATCCGTAGGAAACAGAATCCATAAACGGGTTTGGCCCAGCGTTTGCGGGGTGACTATTTCGCTCACGTCCATTTGCGTAGTAGCAAAAAGGACGCTTTAGGGCTATTAACCAAAGAAGAGGTGGACACTAGCGTTTTTTACACGACGCCTCACGACGACTGCCGCTGACAAAACGCTTAAAGAAGCGGGGGGGCGGCGAAAAAGGGCGATACTGATGGTAGCTCTATTAGGATGGGCCCCAACAAGTTCAGGGGTGCGGTGGGCGCTGGGGTTTCCGGCCCATGGAGTAAGCTGGAGAAACTCACCCCTACGGACATCATAGGGAGGAAAGACCAGGTCACGATCCCTCCCTAAGGACGGGTCAGCGCTCACACCACCGCCTTAGAGATGTGACGGAAACGAGAAAAAGGGCAAGGGGGGAATCTTTTTGGAGCAGAGGTACACAAAGGGGGGGGAAACCCCTGTTCCAGGGGCTTTTCTCCAACCGAAGGGACTCCGTTCGAAATCTAAGGTTATGGGGGGGGGACCGCGAAAAAGAGCCACCCGCTCCAAACCTGCCTGGAGGAAAAAAGGAGTACAAACAAAAAAGGGGAGGAGCGGGAAGACGTCCGGTGGAAAAATAAACATCAACCGCGTTGAAGACCTGCAGCCCCTGGGTGTCCGCGTACAAGGTCACAACAGTCATAGGGGGGGGGGGAATACCTTAGACGAGAGATCAAACTCACTCAGGACTAGAAAAAAAATCTAAACAAGGCACGACAATTCCCCTCATCCGAGAGTCGAGATCCGCGTTGGAAGGCGCAAAATGTGCTTGCCAAAAAATAAAAGGGGGGGGGGGGTCAGAGAAAAGCGAAAGAGGACGGGGAGCAGCGGAACTTCAACCCAGAGACTGGTTTTCAGTTGATGGACGCAACAGGGGGGGGGCTTCGATCTATGAATAAAAACTCCAGTGTGGGAGGGGGACGTGGGGGAGACGCATTCGTGTCACGGAAAGCGACTGCTGTCGGCCTGGAAAAATTTTTGGAGGAAACAAAAAGACGAGGAATAACGTCCGACAGGTTCTAAAAAGGAGATGCCAGCGAACGCCATTCTCTAACCAAACAAGAGGATTATTCAAGACTCCAAATCGCGCGGAGGAGTTGCCTGTAGAGCGCAACGCTTGGGACGGTGGTTGGAGGGGACTCAAAAAACTGCAAAAAGGGAAAGAAAGGGCAGGACAGAATGCGTCGGACTCAAAAAACCGACAGGCCCAACTCGCGCAGTCTGACGCCTTCATCATCTAGACGACAAAACGGAAAATGGGGGCCGGCCAGTAGGTCAGCTGGATGGGAAGGGAGGGGAGACTTCGTAAAAGTAGCTGTCGCGAACCCCTTTAGGTCCTTGATACGACAAAGAGGATATCCACGAAGAAGGCGGACCAGGGGAAGAAGGGAAAAGGGGGGGGGGGTAGCCGTCGATCTAACCGGGGGATGGCTCCAGATCTCAGGTCTGCCAATGATCTGGGTGAAAAAGGGGACCCGATGTGCAGGCTAGCGTAACGCGTGAAATTTTGTCTCAAAAGAACGTCTTCAAACGGCTCGCAGGCCCTGGGTTGGGATTGCGTAAGGTCCAGCCTGGGGTGAGGGAGTGGGTGCGCTTTCAAAAAAAGAGATTTTTCCGCGAAAAAGTTGTGGGAATCTACGCTGTTTGGAAACTACAGGCGAAAAAAGTGGGACGGTCGTTATCACGATGTGCCGCAAAAAAGTCAGTCCAGGGGGAGATAAACTGTTGGCATTGGATCGGAAAAGGAAACGACAATGGCGGTGGGGTTGCTCTGATGGAAGGAGAGCGGGGTCAAGTAAAAAAAGAAAAGAGGGAAATGGAGGTGTCACGCAGGGGAAAGGGAGTGCAGAGCCATTACTGACAGATCATCCGCATGGGCTTCTGAACAGAAAGCCACTCCAAGACCACTGCTTCAGGGGGGAAATTAAGGGGGACGTCATCGGTCAGCAGAACCATGACAGTATCTCGTTGCGAAAAACTTGTGGGCCGCCGTTTTTAGAGAAAGGGAAAGCGCGTGCGGTCACACAGTCGGGGAAAACCAAAGAGTGGAATACGAGGGTTCGGGTATAGCCCGAACAACTAAAAGGGTATCGACAAGAAATGAACCCCTTTTTTTTTGTGTCCAAAAAAAGTTGCATGGGAAGACACTGCGAAAGAGGCTAGAAGGGAAATAAAAGAAGGCGACTCCAAAATAAAAAACGAATGAAAACGGTCGCCGAAGTCTAGCTTGCAGAAACTGCGGTGCAGGCATGCCGTCATGAAGCAGTCACGGGGGCCGCGGGGGAGGTGGTTGGTGGGATGGAGGTCGTAATACGTCGTCATGGGAATACCAACTTGTCGAGCGCCGGGAAGAGAAGAAGAATAGAACCAGGGCTAAGAAAAAAAAAAGCAAGGTCTCCAACGCAGGGGTTAAGCGCCGCCTTTAAAAAAGGTGAGTTCGGGCGCTAGAAGGTGAAAAAAAGGGGGGAGGAAGAAGTCGAGGTCAAGTATTTGTCAGAAGAGGGATTCCCCCGAGGCTAGCCGTATGGTGCAGTCTAAAAGAAAGGAGTGAAGAGGAAAGGGGGCCAACGCCCATCACAGAGGAACAATGTTTTATATCGCTCCGCTCCCGGCCTAAAAGGATGATAGAGATTACGAGTAACTTGTGGGAATCACAAAGGAAGGAGATTAAAAGATAAATCTACTCTCTGTCGTCTCCTTCGTGCTCGGCAGGGGGCATATCTACACCGGGAGGGGAGGAAGAAGGGGCTGGGCCTGTGCGCAAAGTCAATGGTAATGGGGAAACCGGGAGGCTCAGGCCCAGTTAGCCCTCCCTAGTTTTGAAAACGACAGCGATAGGGAAAAGGGAAATTCTACAAATGCTCCATAAGCCTAAAGTAAAAAGGAGGGAGAGCTTCACTCGGAGTCGCTGCTGTCTACACTATTGCGCAGAAAGGTGGGAAGGTAGCAAAGGAAAAACGTTTGGGCGACCCTGACACAGCCCGACATGCCTCGATAAGCGGGAAGAGAAAAGTAATCTTCCCATCAGGAGCCCGCTCACCAGCGGCCAGACGCTAAATGAACTGACGGAAGGCAGGGATGTGCGTCCGCGTTTATTCCTCAAAGCCGATGCAGAAGAAGTCAAAATTCAACTTTGGCAGGGAAGCTGGGGGTACTACTGATGCTCTCATCGGCGTTGTCGCCCGTGAGGCATAAACGGCACGCACCGTAAAAGAGCTTGTTTGGCACTACTGTGGACCGCAACGTCCTGGAGATAGCAAACAAATCGGCACGGAAGAGAAAAAAACCGCACCTTCTCCTCAGAATTGGAGCTGACTAGTTAGAGGCGCAGTGGTTTCGGTGCGCGGGGACGAAGAAGGCGGATTGAGACGCAGGTATCCTGGTAAAAAACCACGACGCAGCGAACCTCAAATACCAACTGAAGAGAAGAAACTAACGACGCTGACGTGTATCAAAACGAAAAAAAAAGCAATTTATAGGGGGGAAGAAAATCTCATGCCAACAGGGCATAGAACAGGCAGATAGGTGCATCCAAACTGTTGACAACCAAAAAAAAGGGTAGGGATTGGGGGGGGAAAAAAAGGTTATATATAAGACAAACAACGGTCCGGTCGGAACATCAGACCGTGTGGAGGTGTGCTTGTTCCGGGGAAGCCAAAAGGGAGCAAAAAAATACGGCCTGGAAATGAAGCAACGAAAACAACCCACAGCTGCGCTACGGGCCCGACTTTGAAGGGGAAAATAAACCTAACCGGCAAAAACAGGGCTTCAAATCGAAGAGCCGCAATCAAAGGAAAAAACTGAACCAAAAGAAAAGGGAAAGAATTATACTATCGAATCACACCTCACGAGTAAATCGTGCGCACTGTCCATTTCCAAGAAGCAGTACACCGGAATTCCGAGGAACGCGGGGGGGAGAGCCGCCGTGAGCTCGAAAAAAAGAGTCGAAGAAAGGGGGGTGGGAGGGCGAAAGTCGTACTAATTAGGCACTAGTGCACCGCGGACCTGAGCACCTTACAAATTGCAGCAATGGGGAAAGGGTTCATGGTTTCATACAACGGCGGCTCGATGGCTGAAAGCCAGTGGGGACTGGCGGCTGGGATCGATCGACCTTCCTTACCTGAAGAACAGGGATTGATTCGGCCTTGATTTTTGGAAACCCCGCTAAACCACCCGAGAGAGAAGAGAGCGAAGCACGTGAGACCGCGAGATTCAAACGAAAAGTCC
>Ga0179591_1324216_pt1 | contig 14228 bp, 18 predicted proteins | sample CZOMad2_1_08_16f_FD_182891 | JGI IMG/M metagenome (GOLD analysis project Ga0179591, IMG submission 182891) | Vadose zone soil fungal communities from Angelo Coast Range Reserve, California, USA - CZOMad2_1_08_16fungal (PacBio error correction) | ecosystem: Environmental > Terrestrial > Soil >...
GGGACGTGGGGATGCTTCGTTAAAAAGGGGGATAGCCCGGAGGAAAAACCGGTAGCGTGAACGTGACCCCAAAACAACAAAAAGGGAAAGGGGAAACGAAATTAAAAAAAAAAATCAAGGAACCGTAAAAAAAAGCAAGCAAGGCAGACACGCGGGTTGGACCTGGGATACACAAGAAAACACTTCGGGTGGCACAATGATCAAGACGGGAGGAAGACAGACTGTCAACATAAAAGAAGGGGAAAAAGACTCGACGGTCTTGAAGGTTAGGAAAGGATCTCAGTAAGATTTAGCGGCCGGGCATGAGGGGGAAGAAAAACTAGAGCACGGCAATCCAACCCTGCATGGAGCAAGATCACAAGAGGCGAGCTGGCTGGGAGAATCCTTCGGGGGTTTAAGAAAAGGGGTCGGCGTTTTCGGGGGGCGTGTAAGGAAAAAAGGAGGGTCTGACTGCTACTGTGGGTGGATAAGTTGGGGGAGAGTCAAATTTCGTCAAGGGGTCACGGGGGCCAAAAAACCCACCACTCGTGAATCTAGAACTAAGAAGGGGGGGCAAAGGAGGGTTCAACGATCCTATGGGGGGGTTGTTCAGAAAAAAGGGACAACATAGAAAGAAGATTATCAGGTGGGGGAGAAAAAAAGGGGGAGGGATGAGAAGCGGTGGGGGAAGGCAAGGGTCAAATCTAGAAAGCATGTCGAAAAGAGCGAACAAGCGTACGGATAGTAGGCTGAAGAAACAGTCGGGAGGGGGGGGGGAAGGTGGCTAATTTGCTTTAAAATTTGTATAAAAAAAAAAAAAAAAAACACCCGGAATTTGACAGAGTGGGGGTTGAGTGAGGCCCCAAAGAAGCGTTGACCAAAGTTAATCCAAAAGGCCCTTGCACGGGAGGGGCAACCTTTACAGAGCCGCGGGCTACCCACCAGGGCCATGCAGGACCAGAAGAAAAGAGGCGGGGAAAACAAAGTTCAATTAAAAATAACAGCGGGATTTCGTGAAATCATGTAGTAGAGTCGCATAACGAAAGTTCTGCTGGGAAAAAAAAAACAGGTCGGGTGGGCAGGAAGGATTTGGGGAGAAAGGCAAAACGAATCCAGCAACGCCTTCGCACTTCGCGATGAGCTCCTGAAAAACTAGTGGGTAGCAGGTCAATCAGCTTGAAAACTAAAAGGGCCGAGGGATGCCTTAGTCAAAAAAAGCAAAAAAAAAGCACCCCATGGCCAGTGGCAAAAACGCCAGAGCGGAAAGGCACGCAGGGCCCACCCACCCCCCCCCCCCCACCCACCCCCGCCCCCCCCCCCACCCCCCCACCCCCAACAACAACCCCAAAACCCCCCAACACACCCAAAAACCCACAAGAACGTGTGTTTTTGGTCATTCCTTTTTCAGATCCTCATTGCACGTGCTTTGGGTATTCGGCAATAACGTAATTGGCCTGGTCGATTTAGAAAGGGGTGACCGAATTTTCGGGACGCCCACCATAACCAATCCGGTCGAAAGATTGATTCAAGAGACTAAGGGGGGTTTAAAGCCCCGTTCCAGCCGCGGAAAAAAAAATTGGGGGGATGGGAGGACCGAAGCAATCCAACGTCCGTACGGAGAGGAAGTGAAAGTGTTAAGCATTAGGCACCCGCTCCTGGTACACTGACCCAATGGGGAGGGAACTTCTAGATTCGAGTGGTTTTGGGAGTGCTCCTACACTACGGTATGGAAGTGGAAGCCATAACACAACCAAGCAAAAAATCGTCAAAACTATCGCGCCTTAAAAAATGGGGCCCACAATGGTTGGGGGGATAACCAACTTGGAAAAAGCCAGAAAGCTCAAGTGCATTTTAGTGAGATTTAAGTTTGTTGTACAGGGGAATTGTTGGGAGAAGTGAGCGACGGAAAAGGGGGTGCTCGTGAGCGGTTCAGTCTGGAGGCAAAACTTCAAAATTCCAGGAGTGGTAATTCAAGAACGCGGAAACTGCGGGACGACCGCGGAAACTAAGCCTTTGCGGGGGGGTGCAAAAACACAAAAGGTCAAGCGCGAGACAAGGTTTAGGCAAAAGAAGGAAAGTGTCGCCGCCCGGCGATCGGGGGGAGGGGACATCGCGGGGGGGTGGATCTTAAGAAAGATTCCCCAAGGCCGGAATGGCCGAAGGATGCCTTGAAAAGGCTCCCGAACCGGATCTTCCATCGATTCGGGTAAAAAGTAAAAGAACTGCAGGAAAGGGAAAGAGACGGCCAGTCACTCCTGCCAAAAAAGAAAAACACTGTTGGGAAGGGAGGACAACCACGCGAAGAAAGCTTTCGCTTGCCAAAATTTTCGGCAAATGGGTCCAGAAAAGGAGTGGTCTTTCCATCATACGACAGCACTAACTACTCAGCCGGTAATCTGCAAGAAACAATTTCAAAAGGACGTGGTTCAGTGCATGCCACATTTATAGTAAAGGCCGTGGGGGGAGAAAGGGAATGAAAACTTATGCTGTTTCCGGCAAAAGATATTTTGGAACTGTGGGGGATGGCAAATTCTCCGGTTTGATAAGGGAAAACTCTATTTCGCGAGGGGAGCCTGGGAGAAGGAAATAAAAGGGCTGGGGAAAGAAACGGGAGCAAAGAACTATAAAGTGGGAGTTGAATTTTGTTATCGGTCATTGGGGTAAGAAGATTGGGGTGGGACTTTCACTCAAGGGACCAAACTTAAAAGGGAGAAAGCGCGAGCCATTCAGGGAGGACTAAAAAAACTTAGGGGATGCGTGTGTCGGTACTAAGGGGGTAGCTTGCCAATTTTCAAGGAAAGGAATTTGATTTGTAGCGAAAAGGGAGGAGAAGAGGGAAGGGGCACTTCCACGACCACGCACATAGAACTATACACGGCCGAACCCGTGATGATCTCTAAACAACCACAACGAGATATAGAAAGCGGTGAGCCGGCTCCGGTGGAGAAGAATATGGGGGAGGGGGTGATTTCCAATGCAGAAGGGGCACCGCTCAGCAGTATGATCCCTAAAGCATGAACCGCCGATAGAACAAAGCGAAAGTATGTAGGGCCTGCCTACAAAAGAAACAGCCAATAACTCGGAAATGATTCTTGCCGTGGGGGGCCGGAAATTTGCCAAGAGTTGCAGCAGTGGGAAATGCGGTCACCCCCCCCGAAAAGCGACAATGACAAGAAAAGGAAGGGACAAATCAATGGGGCTCCCGGGGGAAATGCCGTCTTGTTTAATCAGACAAGCGCGACAGCCGCCTTCGGACCTCTGTTGACAATAAAGGCAAATCGCGAAAAGCGAGCAGAGTGGACCGTAGGGGGAGAAGACACAAAAGGGAGAAAAGCCCCGAACACAATAGGGGGGAGCACCTATAAGGCCACGGTCACTTCATGGGGGTAATGGGGGGTTAAGACATTTTAAAGGAGTCACAAAAACGAAGATGCTTGCAGTCACGGCCGGAAATTGGGGGGTGGAAGGGTCCGATGCACCTATCTAAGGGGAATTCAAGAAACAAGGTGCAAGCGTGGGAATCTGGGGTATTGATAATTAAAAAATGGCAACGACCGCGTGGGCATATTTTTCTCGGCAGGAATCGAAAAGGCTGACTCTCACAGGCGGAGAAGCAAGGGCCGTGCAAAAGGCCTAGGGTTTCCCTTAAATATTTGAAAGTGATTCCGGGACTCGCAATCCTGAAAGGACATATATGAAAACCGCCGGGACCGTCTCCCGTGCAAGATGCCTGACAACTGAAAGGAGAAGTAATGCTGCCACCTTAAGGGGGGAGGTTGCGATACGGAGGAATCGGGGCCGACAGGGGCGCCAACACCTCCAAAGGCTTCTTCTTCAAAGAGGGGACGCCGAGCAATGAAGGTAAAGTCTTAAGGGTCCGTGGAGCTGGGGGGGGTTGGTTGTAGAAGATGAAAACCGATCACCACAAGTGGCGCAGGGAGCACTTAGAAATAAACAAAGCTTCCATGACCAACAACGATCATAAAGGGTCGCACAACTGGTCCACAGGCGCAGAGAAAATTGATGGAAACGGGTTTTTTAAGCCAACTCAAGGGACGGCTAACGGGAGAGGCCTAGAAGATCTTGGAATCGATCAAAGGGGCCTGCGTGCAAATTTATCAGGGTTCAAACGTGACTTCCTAGACCGTGTATGAGCCAGGTCAAAGACCAAAGGAGGCCGAAAGACGGTTTCATGGTAGAAGTTAATGATCACGGGGGTCCGGGTTGGAAGCTTACCAAAAGGGTTAACTCGGCTCCGGAAGACTGGAGTTCATTCAGTGAAAGACAACTTACGGTGACGGTCTTGGAAAATCTCTAAAGATTAGCACACGATTTGTTTCAGAAAGGGGGGGAAGGGGAGGGTGGTCCAGAAAAGCTTGAAGAAAGGCATGGGGGGGGGGGGGGGGGGGGGGGGGTTGGTGGTTGGGGTGGGGGGGGGGGGTTGGGGGGGGTGGTGGGGGGGGGTGGGTGGTGTTTTGGGGGGTGGTGTGTTGGTGGTTGGGGGGGGGGGTGGGGGGGGCAAGAACAGGCGTCAATTAAAAGGCTAGTGTTGAAACCAAAATGAAAAAGGGGAAGCGGACTTCTTCACAAAAACGCACAACTGGCTACGGTTTCATTTCAGGGGGTTTATTACAAACGGGAAGGGTCATGCCGGCCCGCGACACTTCCCAAAGCCATGACTCGGAAAGGGAAATTAGGTTGCGATACGTCAGGCGAAATCTTATAATGCATGTCAATTGCATAACTTAGAGACACCTGGGAGAAAGGGAGAAAGATGTACGATTCGGGGCCTGAAGAGCTGCACAACAACGAAAAGAGGGGAACTGACGGCAAGAAGCATTCTCTTCGGGAGCTCGAAGCAAACGGCAGAGTGACGCGATTAAATTTCGGGAAGGGGTTCCCTCTGCAGCGTGTGTGTCGTTCGCGCGGGTGTGTATCGGGCCTATTAGGGGAAAGGGTGGCGCTGAGCTGCTGGAGGAAAGAAGACAACTTGTAAACAGGGCTGGGTGAATCAACATGCTTCCAGCGAAAGGTTTGGGGGGGGGGGATTCAAATCGTGAACGTGTGCCCAAACGAAGGACCAAAAAGAAAGGGTGCGGAGGGGAACATAAGGAACGTACAAAGTGCGCAAGGATCCAACCTAGGGTCTTGAATCTGGGGAATTTAGTAGGCAACCTACCCCATGACACGCCGAGGCAGGAAGGAGGGTGACGGGCTAAAATCACGGTTGTGAATGTTGTTTGTACCTTCGTATGCAACCCCAAGAGAGCAAAAGAATCTTAGCGATTGGAATCCGCGGAGGGGAGATATGAAAACCACAACCGACATTCACTTGGGAAAAGGGGAAGCGACTGGAAGATTCGAAGAAAAAAGAAAATTCCTAGAACACCTCGACCAAACTCGAATGAACGGGACTGCCGCCGGCTTCGTACAAGGCAAAGAGATTGTCGAGTTACTTTAGGATGGAAAGGGTCGCCTATATTCTTGCGATCCATCCTCCTTACAAGGGGAAAAAATTAAGGAAGTTGCAGCCCAAATTCAAAACTAATCCAACTGCGAGGTTCCGGAACTCCAGAGAGGGGGGAAGAAAGTACAAAAAAAATAGGGGTTTACCGAAGGAAGTTGTTGTGTTGGGGCAACGGAAAGATTGTTGTCAGGGCAGGGCTTTCGGAGCCGATGGAATGAGAGTGAAGGAAAACTGGGAAAGCGAGACCCAGGGGAGTCTTTTAGCTGTCAAGAACTAAATGAGGGTCACAGATCGGTCTCAGAATGTTTCCAAGACACAACCACCTTCACTGTCAGATAGAGAGACCCAAACAACCAAGAAAAAAAAAAAAAAAAACTAAGGAGAGATATGACCGAAGTTGGTTATGCTGAGGGGAAATGGTCGAGACAGTCGGTTGCAGTTATCGACAGGGAAAGAAAAAACAAAAACATAACCCTGGGAGGACTAGAAAACTCTAATTAAAACCTGATTGGGGAGGGGGGCAGCAGGCAGCCCCTGCAAGGAAAACAACAGAAAAACCAGTCTTAGAAACAGAACTGGGGAGGGAACGAGAGGATTGAAAAGGAACCGACTAGGGGGTGTGTCTTACTCTAGCTCCAGTCAAGGCGTAGCGTCATGAGATTCCGAAGCATACTATAAATCCTCAAGGGACCATTAGAAACCCTTAAAGAAAGGACAAAAGAGAGAACCACGCTGGTAACGCGTGAACTCCATTTTAGGGGATGCCGGGGGAGGGGACGGAGCGGTTTGGGCGGAGGACTTTAGGTCTTCGAGGAGAGGGAGGGAGGGGACAAGGAGTTGGCATGAGCTAGCTTGGGGTCGGCGTGGCAAATAGCAGAAACAGGGAGGTCTAATCAAAGAGGGGAGTGTAGCATGAAGACGGCGGCGCGATTGGGTTTGGCGAAGTACCAGTAAAACTAACCGGAATTATCGACCGGTTAAAAAAGGCCGATCCGGCTCGCGAAGGTTGCAAATCCACTGGAAAAGAAGAAGCCCGTGGCGGTAGTCGCGAAAAAACGGAGAGATAGGGAGGGAAGACACAGGTGCGGTTTTCAGGAGGCGAGAATGAAGAAATTTGCGCCAAACACACATGGAAGAATAGTGGTTTTCATAATGACAAATCTTCTACCCGTGTGTACGGCTGAACAGAGGAAAAAAAGGCAGCCATATAGGGGCGAGCCTCTGAGGGGGGAAAATAACACAGTCCCTTCGAACCACAGACGAGAGTTACAAAGTCCGGTCGAAGAAGCGGCGGTTCGGGAATCTGCCAGGCCATGTCAGTTGGAGAGGAAGGAAGACGTGCGGTGGGAACTTCATTGGCAAGATACCGTAGGTGAGAAACGAGATCCGAAAATTCTTCGAGAAACTGGACGCTCACCAGAGATAGAAAATAGTGTTCTGGAACCTTCAGTGGGAGGAGGGGGGGGACGATCGAAAAAAAACGAATTTGGAAGCACGGCTTGCGCCGTGAGCTGGAAATTATCTGCCCGGGGGGGCAACCATCCATCTATCCCTGAACAGTAGCGAAAATTTGGTGCGGGTATAGCAGTTCGCACCGATACCCACTTGGGGGAGTTTGTCGGGAAGTCCCGAGAACGGAAGGGAGAAGATGTGTCAGGGGGACAGGGAAAGAGGTAAAGAGTCGGAGTCTCCCACCATAAGGGAAAATCGAAATCGTTCCGAATTAGGGAAGCATCGGGGGGGGAGGGGGGAAGGACCTTAATGGGGCAGGTGGGAGTCGATGCCCTACGAAAAAAAGAAAACACCATTCTATAAGGGGACGAATTCCCCGGGGTAAGCAGCCAAAAAGACCCGTTCCGACACGGCAGGTTGCTGAACCGTGCGATAAGGTCTATTGGGGGGTCATCTCTTCTCAGAAAAAGTCCTGTAACGGCACGCCCGAGAAGAAACACCAGCAAGGAGCTAAAGAGCAGAGCTAGCACCTGAGAGACTCACAGGGGTCCTAGGCCCGGGAGTGGGCGCCCAAAGGAGGGGGGCCAATAACCACTGGCCATCCCGCGCCGAAAGGGGCAAGGGTTTCAGTGATCCCTGGAGGCGTAGGGGTGTTGGTCACATTTTGGTTCTCAGGGGGGTGTAGCTTGCCGCACCTTTGTGGAAAAGGGGCAAAGTGTTCATTAGGGGAGTGGACAAAAACGGCAGCTCCAAAGGAAAAGTTCTCTAAATTGACACGTTGGAAGGGAGGACCAACTTGCTAAAAGACACAAGCACAGAGGGGACGTTGGTGGGCGGAATCAGGCCGAGAGAACCAGGGGCTCCGCTCACAAAGAATGGCTTGGCCAATCCGACGAAGGGGAGGAAGACCCTTCGGAAAAAAAGTCGTCGTAGGTTCCTTGGAAAAGACTTCCAGGGAGTCTTCCAGTACCCAGAATAAACCACTCCTAAAAATCGGAAGGACACGAGCGATCTCAATAGCATCTGTCCCCGTGAAAAAATTGCGGGGAACGGGAACTAAGGAAGCAGACTGTACGGAAAGAAAACCCATTATTGAAACACTATTTGCTTATTAGAAAAAAAGATCGTTCTGGAGAAATAAACAACGGAGATCGCGAAGGAAAGAAAAAAAGGGGGCTGCTGCAATTTGGGTGAATTAAAAGTCGCGACCAAAAATGAACACGAGCCGGGATCACAGCCATTACTTCTTGGGACTTGAGCATAGAAACATTTACGCGCACATGGCAATTAGACGGGAAGGGTCGGGGGACTTCATAAAAGGACTGTTGAATCTGTGGTTCGCCCCTTGGGGCTGGGAACCTCTCGCTTAGAGGGAGGGTACCCGTTGGACTCCAGTAAAAGAAGAATTCGGGGTTGTTTCTTAGGCTCAAAGGGGAGAGCAAAAGAAATGCACTTGCGATCCAAGGGTAAAGCAGGGGGGAGAGAGAAGGTGGAGGTTTTCTTCGGGTGACTTATACGGGCGCAGCGGTCAGAGGGAGGCCTCTATACCAACGGCAGCGTCCTATTCATGTTTGAACTCCGGGAAGGGGGTCGCCCGAATCCTCTGAGAGAATCGTGAAGTCCATGACCGACATAATGAGGGGATCTTCACAGAACTGCTCAAGTTCTCTAAAGGCCTCCTCCGACCACCATCATAGTGAGAACTAAACACGAAAAAGGGGGGGGCTCGAGGTGGATCTAATAGAAAAATACGAGGATGAAAACTGATCACAAGAAGCTTTGAGAAAACTATTTGGCAGTTGTCTTAGGAAGCCGGAGAAGGCGCGGTTCCGCGCACAAACATGGAGCCGGACTTCAAAACCTTCAACGAAGAAAGCGAAAGTTGGAAAACAGGCCAAAAAACACATAAAGACCCCTACGGCGCAAAAGGACGCTTGATGGAAGGACTAAGTAAATATTAAAAAGAGTTCCGGGAAGTCCCCACCTAAAAGAGAGGGGAAGAATTAAAAAAAAAATCACATCTAACTACAATTGCAGGTCTTTTTACGATCACTCCTCGAGGGAAAGTTGTAAGACAGCCGCCGGGACCTCTGTGGCACAGGAAAACCGGGGAGAGAAAAAAGATCAAGTGTTAATACCGGGAAAAATTTTAATACACACCATCACTAATGAAAAAATTCAGAACTGACAAGGAGGGGTAAGCACCATTAAGGCCACGACGGAAGTCGTAATGGGCACCCAACTCAATTGTTTAGAACAAAATTTGGAATAAAGGGGCGGGGGGGGCCGATCACAGAAAAGATATCGTCTGGAAAACCTAAAAAAGATTCGCCTTAAAGGTAAAACGAGTCCAAAGGCCATCCAAGCGACGACGATGTGTAGGAGGAAGAGGGTTAACCGAGCTTGTCCTACAGGGGGGGTCTCGGCCGGTCGTAAATGAAAAGGAAAGAACGCAGAGGGGAACGGGAAGCGGGAAGAAAGACAATGCGAAAGAAATTTCAACTCCCGAGGTTCAGGGCTCTGGTCATGGAGATGGGAACCCGAACACCAAGCATGATAAACAACCTTGCATAGAACCGTGCCGCACCCTTAGCGAAAGAAGGGAAGCCATTACTGGAAGTTTGGGGCAAGCCTTCGTCGATAAGAGTTACGCAAAAGCCAGATGGGAAAAAACTCGGGAAACATGTATGCAGCTTGATTAGAGCTCTTCAAGGGCGGGATTCTCTTATGTTTGGGGGGAATAAAAACGACCGAGCCCACAAAGGTTTCTGAGCCTCAAAAAAAGGAGCCCTCACCATCTGGAACACATGAGCAACACACAGAAGAAAGTGACACTAACGGGAAAGGGGCGGCGCGCAAGGTTCTCTAAGGTTTGTACCCCAAACTATGCCTTGAAGGGATCGGAGAAGATGGCTCTTCTCATGACCCTGCGGACTCGTTTAGCACTTGGGGGGCCGTGAAGGGGGAAAGCGGGTTGAGCCCGATTCAAACGCCCGAAAAATCAAGAAAAGGGGGGGAGAGGAAAGTAAAGAGGGGGCGTAAGGGAGGGGGAAAAAACGCGTATAATCTCCGGCTACGACTGGATGTGAACAAAGTCGGGCCGCAAGACAAAACAAGTGAAGAAAGGGTCCTTTACCAAACATCAGCAAAAGATTCAAAAGAGATGGTCAGGGTCTGGGAAGTAACCAAAGATATTTGGAAAACCTTGAAAAGGGGAGGAAAAAAAGGCCCGGACGTTACTTGAGTGGGGGAAGGAGACACAGTTCAAGGGAACGATCGGCGCAAAAGAGACTAAAAGTTCTAAGGGGGGGGGAATTTAAAAGATGGATGGCCCCTGCAAGTCCCGAGGCAGGCCCGAGCTAGGGGAAAGAAAAAGCGGCCACGCAAAAGGGGCTGGAAACGGTGAATGCTTAAGTTTGTAGGAAAAGGGAAGGTTATCAAGGGATTGTCGCTGAAAAAGGGAGTCCGTCTTTCGCGGCACAAAGACCGAAACACGGGAAGAAAAAGGGGACAGACATCGGGGGCCCGGGGGGGAAGCGATGAACACATCATTTAAGTTCAATCAGTCCTCGTTCAGTTATTTAGAACTGCAGCGTCTGTTGTATTAAGTGGGGGGGGGGGGGTAAGGACAGAAAGAGGGGGGGGAAGAAAGCAAAGCGTAAAGGTTGCTCCGTAAGAGAGACGGTGGAAATATTTGTCTACGTGGGGGGCTTCAAACAACATAAAATAGTGAAGAGGGGAAAGGGTTGGGTTTTGGGAGCGGCGTCAAATGAGGTGAACGGGTCGCATCCGTACATTTGTTCGTCAGAATATACTATCCTTAGCCAGGGGGGAAAAATTCCAGACACGCCGCGTGACGATTGGGCAATGGAGTACACAAAGGAAAGCCGACGACTTCCCGATTGGGGGAAGGGAAGAGACGTTTCATATAGTTTGGGGGTTACGGAAAAAAAACCAATCGCTCCTGGTACATTCACCGCGATTTGGATGGCCGAGTGAGCTAGTCCTGTGGGAAAAGAAACAACCAACGCAGCCATTTCTGGGGAAAGAACCTGCAAAAAAAAAAAAGACTTGGTCGCGAAAGAGGGCCACGAAATCGCCCGAAGCCCTCGAAATGAAAGGGGGAGGTGAAGGGAGACATGGAACACTCTCGAGCGAAAAAGGGAAAGGTCCGGGGTTACTTCCTGAACTTGCTTGTCGACTATATTCTTGAAGTAAATTCAGGCCAGAAGAACTCAGAGACTGTCGAGGGGAAGACCCAAGTCAAAAACCGAAAAAAAGAGGGGAAGGGGGGGTGCCGGCAATAACTGGTAATCCGCTGTATAAGTTGATGGATACTCGGGTTAAACCCGAAGTGGCCGGGGTGGAGTCCACGGAAAGGAGTGGGTGCGAAGGGAGGATCGAGCTACCGCCGGAGGGAATCGAGGGAAATTGGATTCGGGAAAAGGGAATTGGGTTTGAGGAGCGTGTGTCACGGGGAAAACCGGCGTTATGCCCCGGACGGTCTGAGGGGACCATGACTCAAAACTCATATCTCTCCCAGGAGACTGAACTCCAAAAACAAATGAAAACCCAAACAAAAAAAAAACAAACGGAGGAAGGATATGACCGTGTTGAGTCGGGCTTCGGAACAGGGAAGAATCTTGGCCGGTAGCTGAAGGACCAGAAACCAAAAAGAAAGAGTGGTTTCCGACTAAAGGGGAAAAGGCAAAACGACGAATTCCATCAAAGTAATTGGCACAAGGCGCAGCACCAAAAGGGGCAAGCTTGACCGTTCCGAAAAAAATACACAAATGATAAGGCTCAAAAACGAGGGAAACCCGGCGCTATCAACCGGGGAAACAAAAGTTTGTCTTCGTTGAAGGCCTGGAAAAAAAAATCTGTCCTCTGGCGGGGTTGCGGCGGGGAGCACCCGACGGAGGCAAAGGTAGACCTTCCAGCCCCGGCGTCCAAAGATGCACAAAGAGCGCGAGACTTACAAAAGAGGGAACTGGAATTTTCTAAAGGGAGGGGGAGTAAAGAGGTGCGGAGGACTTACTTCGGGGAACTGAGGGGACCGGAAGACTCCGGTCGGTTTCAATAAAGAGTTGGGCAATGGGGTCGGGCCATCTCCCTAGAGAAGGCGACACAGGATTGTTTCGCTGAATAAGGACGCGATGGTTGTGGACGAAAGGTCTACTAAAACAAAGGGAAATGAAATCGGTAGAAGAAGGCAAGGTTAGGTGCAAAAAAACCTGGGAAGGGGGAATTTGGAACTTCAGAGAACCAAAAGATAGGAACTGGGCAAGCGACTGTAGGCGTGGGGTCATGAGGGAACTTAAACGATTTGAGGCCACCAAAAAACACAAAGGGAAGGGAGGAAGGGGGGGAAAAGAAAAAAAAGCGGCTTCCACTTTTTCGGCAAGGGGGTCCAGCATATGGGACGCGCGGGGATCCCTTTAGTGCCGCTCGGCCCGAGAAACGGGTCGTCGAACACACCAAATAGACTTCTTGAACGGGCAGGTGCAAAAATCGAAAGAGATTTGCTCCATCTCCAGAGGGGGTTCATAAACCGGACGGGGATGTAAGGGAAGGAGGGGCGGATTTTGCAAGAGGTGACAATCGTAACACTTTCTCTATGAAAAGGGATATCCGATCGTCGTGTTCTGGAGAGCAGGAAATTGGGAGAAGGAGGGAGGGGAACAAGATTCAGGCCGTTCATAAAAATTAGTCGCGGTCCGTCAGCCCATTGGGGTCCCCGTCGTTGCCCATGAAAAAGATGAGGGTGGAGGGGTGTGGTTCATAGACCGTTGGAGGAAGGCAGCAGAAAGGTGCCTTAAAAAAGTCCAATACTCTGAGTGAATGTCCTTCCGGCCGTGCCCGTGCCAAGGACCGAAAAATTTCGCGAACAAAAAATAAGGGGAAAAATTGGAAAAATCCCGAGTTCGTCCTCAGGGTCTCTTTGACCGGTCCAGCAACGTGGTCCTTGTGTAAAGGAAGGAAGATACCGGGGAAAAAAGGGAGTCTAAAGTGGCGCCGGGGGAACAAGAGTAAAAAAACCAACGCTTCACTTTAAAATCTTGAAGTCTCGGGAGGAGGGAATGAGTGCTCATACACGCCGGACGGCGGCACAGATCCATCAGTAGGAGGCGACTGGGGGGGCTAGAGAAAGGAGTCGCGCGCAAGGGGATCGATCACTTGGAGGACCGGGATTTGGGAGGTAAACGGCGTATCCATGAATAACTGGCCACGAGCGAAAAAGCAGTTAGGCTCCCTTTCGGAGAGCGTTTTGGGGGGGGGCATCAAAGATGGGTAGGGAGGGTAGAATCTACCCACGGGGGGGGGTCTCGGCCAGTCGGTCAGTCTAAACCCTTCCTCCAAAGGGAAGGAAGAAGGTAATTCATTGCTCGGACAGGGTGCGTTTCTCGAGAGAAGCCGAAAACGTTGGGGGGGGGGTAGGAAAATGTCCCATCTGAAAGGGAGACTCCTCAGCGAAAAAGTACACAAAGACTGGCGCGAAGGGGGTCTTACCCACGCGATGATCTTCGGAGGGGAAAAGCTCGGGTGAGGGAGGAACGACGTAACGAGGGACTTAAATACCAGGGTCGCCTTAAGGCATTTCGAACTTGAGTTCCTGCATCGTTCCCGTTGAGTTGTAAAGGGAGGGTACATTCCCTATCAAAACAGGGAGAGATCGGGCTTATTTAGACATTTCACACGCAACTTATCGTCTAGATGCAGAGGTGCAAACCAAAAGGTCCCGGGTGGAAGCGGAGAAGGGTTGAGGTGAAAAGCGAAAGCACTAAGAAAAGACACCGTATCGAAAGCAGGGGCGCATTCTTTGATTCTTAAAAACAGACACAGTGGAATGAAAAACGCCGGGGGCAATGGGGAGAACTTCGGAAAGGGGGGGGGGGGGAGGAAAGCTCCTTAAAAAACGGCGGTAAGGTTGCGAAGGATTGAGGGTCGAACCTTTTGGAGGAGAACCTCGGCTGTTTTCGCGATTCAGCCCGGGGCGCCATTGCCGATGACCGGAGCTTTTAATGCCCAAGGAGAAAAGGCAAGGGTCTTCGGGGAGGGTTGATTCTTTCACTGGGGTCTCAGGTTTCAGGGGGAAGTGGTCTCACGTGTACTCTAAACTGGGGGATGTGAACGCGGAGGACACCACAACAGAAAAGCAGGTCCAAAAAGACTTCGGGCTGTGGGTGTTGTCAAATAAAAGAAAGTTGGCATCGCGAAGGGACAAATAAGACAGATTTGGGGTGGCACGAACCTGAGGGCCTGAAGAGGGATCACTTCCTCACCACCACATAGGTGGAGGCCATCTGAAAGGAGTCAACCGGTCTGGTTG
>Ga0179591_1363248_pt1 | contig 14228 bp, 16 predicted proteins | sample CZOMad2_1_08_16f_FD_182891 | JGI IMG/M metagenome (GOLD analysis project Ga0179591, IMG submission 182891) | Vadose zone soil fungal communities from Angelo Coast Range Reserve, California, USA - CZOMad2_1_08_16fungal (PacBio error correction) | ecosystem: Environmental > Terrestrial > Soil >...
TCGGCGCCGTGAGAGGAAGAACAGCGAAATCTATAATAATGTGAAAAGCAAAAACGGTCAAAAAGCAATACAGTGTTCACAGGAGTGTCCGCGGCCCAAAGACCATCGCGAAAAATAGAGAGGGGGGACCAGGGGCCGGGAAAACTGGAAGGCCTTGAAACCAAGGCTGACGAAGACGCCACTAAAGCCAAGACCGTGGACGGTTCGGACAACTATGTTTAAAGGACAAGAAATTAAGTGGGAAAAGACGTAGGCCCGAACACGCGTTCACCATCCGATAGAGCCGAGAAAAAGGAAAAGTTCGAAAAGAAAATGCCCTGGAAATCACACGCTTGGAACCTTACTTTCACAGGGGTCGTGAATCGGAAAAAAGGGGGGAGGGGGAGAAAAGGGGGATCTGTAGGGCATACAGGAGAAACGATTGCGACACGGAAAAGAGAGTTTCGGGAAAGAAAGGGGTATGAAGGGGGGCAATCACGGGGTAAGGCCACGGAAATACTGGGCATTGGAAAGGGGCTCTCGAAACACCCCGAGCCAAAAAAGGGGGGGGGTATTGATGGAATCAGCAACTCAGTTTTGCAAGGCACACAAAAAAACGTGGGCGAGCAAGGTCGGCCAATCCACCCCCCCCGCTCCTCTACAAGCGTGGCTTCCGCAGTCCTCCCTCGGAAACCTGGGAGGTCCTGCATGAAAAAGCGCTGTGCGGTGAAAAAAGTATACCTATCAAACGTGACCCAAGCCCAAAAGACAGAGAACCCGTCGTTGCACCTTTTCCGAGAACAAAAGCCTCCCTAAAAAAAGAAGAAACAATGAAAAGTTTTCAGGAAGTAAAAGGGAGGTGAAAGGGAAGTTCCCGAGGGGAAGAAAAACATTTCGCGCGACGAAGGGGGGAGAATCAAGTATCGAGCAAAGAGAAAAAGTGTGGGACAAACGCCCACTCGAGAGTACTAACACCAGAAGGGCCGGAGAGTATGAGGACCTTAAAGTCGGCGTCAACATCCTAAAGGGGGCAGCGTGGGGGGGTGCGCCAGAAACACAAACTAGCGACTCCACGGCTGCGTTGTCTGTGGAGGGAAAGGATTATCTCGCGGGACAGGTGGACCCACATACCTACCTACTCGCAAGAAAAATGGGGACCGCTGAACTCGGGGGTTGCAAAGGCCGCTATCCAGCCGAGAATCCTCAATCAAAAAAGGAGGAAAGCAGTACCCATTGCAAGGGGGGAAAGCCAGGAAAGGAGGCGCAAAAAGGCCTTTTCTTCCCGGCCTTAAGTGCCGTGAAAAAAAAAGGGGACCTACGAAACGGAAAAGAAAAAATTTAGAAAGCATTGCCCCGCCGGGGAAGCAGTGTTTTCCTAAAACCCGGGGGGGGAAGGGAGGCCCATCGGAAATCAAAGAAAAAAAAAAATCTAGCCGAAAGGAAACCGTCCAGGAAACATGTCAGGGGACAGCCTTCCCCGGGGAACCAGCAAGAAAAAGAGGAAGCACAGTTTGATGAGACACAGAGGTCTTGCAAAAAAGGTTTAGCCCCACGAAAAAGCATCCACAATGGCACTGCCAAAAGAAAAAAAGGCCGAGAAGCTCATACTTCCCAAAAGGAGGCATGAGACGGAAAGCTCGATCAGCGGGGGCCCTTTTAAAGTGAGGGCAAAAGAGGGGACCAGACAGAGGGGAGGCGAAGCGCAAAAGTGAATCCAAACAGGGAAATCAGCGGAGACAACAGTCCGCCCAGGAGATAGACCAAGAAAAAACAAAGAGGCTCAAACAGATCGGTCACGGAATCGAGGAAAGCAGTGGACGGGAAAAGAAGCGGCTGACGAGGGGCGTTAACAATTGGACCCGGCCTCGAAAAAAAAAAAGAAAAAGCGGCAGTCGGGGGGATCGGGCCATAGAAGAAGAGGCAGCCGAAAAAGAGAACTCCCGCTCATAGCTCCCTTCCCAAAAGGAGGACCAGTACCTACCAAGGGGGATAGGCACCCTAAAACTGCTTTGAAATCACGGGGCTTTGAATATATAACAAACAAACAAACTTATTAAAAGGAGAGTAGATCACAACAAAGGGGGGGGGGAGGGTTAAAAGTGGTTCCCGCCAAAAACGACGAAAGAAAGGGAAAGGTCGTTGGGGAAAGGGGCAAAGGCCTTCGGGAAAGACGCGGGAAGGAAACATACCTGGGACGGCAAATAAAAAAAGCTCCTGGGGGAAGGGGCGATCCGCCTTAAAGGGAAATGTGTGCGCGGGGCGCGAAAAGCAGCAGAGGATTTGAAGGACCCCCTCGGCAAAACGCGGCAAGTGCCCGTGAGGGACGCGGCGAGAGCCTGGGGGCACCCGGGGGAAACTAGCTGGGGGTAAGGGAAGACGCATGGGCGGATTGGGTCTATAAAAGGTCAAGGAAAGTGGGGGGGGGACTCCCGGCTTCCTGTGGAAGGGATCGTGGAGATCGTACGAAATGAGGAATTCCAGCTGGCTAAAAAATGTTCCCCAAGATAAGGGGTTTTTGAAAAAAAACGCTGGAAAAGAAGCTGTCCAGTTGAGAGCCGCAACCCAAAGGGTTCGAAGGACATGGAGATCCGTAATTCGGGTTCAGCAAACTTGGGTGGCAGGCTGTTGGGGTTGTTGAGAACTGCCCGGAAAAAGACGGAAATTTCCATCGGCGGAAAATCAAACGGAACAAAAGCACTTTCTTCGAGTTTTTGCTTGCTTGAAGGGGGAGCTGACCTCAACTCCTGGGGGAAAGAAGTGTGTTCCAGGAGGCTTTCGCAGAGATTTTTTTAGGGCGGGGGGAATAACCGAAAAAAAGTGCATCGGGTGCGAGGGCAACATTACGGAAAAAAGAACCAAACTACCGGCAGGCCATTGGCTACATGTGGGGTGAGGGAGGGGGCCGAGTCACGAGGTCATGGGGTTTAGGCCACTGAATAAGGCTCTAACTAAAAGGATATTCAGAGAGGGAATAAAGAAGGTCCCAGGGAAACTAGGGACCTTCGTGGACGGAGGGGCCGGGGTCCATCGGGCTTGATAGGACTCGAATTTGTCAAAGGCCCTAGCCGGGGCGGAAAGTCCCAAAATTTCTTCTAAAAAGGCGATGGTTTTGATCGGTAGGTTCCAATACTCTCCAGTCGACCGAGGGATAAAACCTAAGGACTCTTACGGGGGAAAACACAGACCCTGGAGCTGTTGGATGTGGATCTCGATTTGAAGGAGAACCTGGAAAGGAGTGGCCCTAATAATTGGGACTCCCTGGGCAGATCAGCAAAAGGGGATATCCCGTCGCGGATTTCACTCCTGCAAGGTTTTTGGGGCAGCAAAGAAAACCCCTCAGACTGAACCATCAGAGAAAAACCACGGTGGGGGGAAGAAAAGGTGGCAAAAAGGGACCCTCCCTCGAAGGTGTAAATTCAACCGGCTTCGGGGAAAATCACAACCGGACCGTGGTTTTTTGCGATATCAGGAGGATTCAGGAAACAAAAAGCCCACCGCAAAACGGCTCGGGGGCGGCCTTCTTGCAGGGGGTAAAGTTGTTTGAGACGGAGACAAAGAACGGAAACGCGCGGGCTCTGGAAATAATCCTCGAGGGAAAGGCGTTGGACTAAAAACGAAGTAAAAAACCGGGAAAACTATGGCAGAGGCTCAGGTTTGGTTGTTTAAAAAAAGACCTTTCCTAAAAAAAGGGGGGGCGGCGTCGAGGGTAATCATCTACCACCAAAAAAACCTTGCAAAGCAACTTCCCCTGCCTTAAAAGTGGGGTGGGGGGGGAAAAAAAAAATCGTCATAGGAAAAATTAACGTTACTCCGCCCCGTGGTCGAACAGTGGCATCTCGAAAAAGAGGAAAAAAGAACGAAACCCCACCACGGAGGTTCGCACTGACCGTCTGAAAGGGAAAGACGAAAAACGAAAAAGGATCGGGGGACGGCAAGGACCGCTGGGACCCGGACAGGCTCGCCTCCTCAAAATAATCGCGAGAGCCAGAAACGTGAAAAAAAAAAGCGTCGCCAGCGTGGGCATCGAAGGTTTTTCTACTACGCGGGGGACAGGGGGTTGGAAATAATCCCGAAAGGGGGGACCGCTCAACCACGGACTCTCTGGTCCTTGTATTCGTGGCAGAAAAAAAAAAAAAAAAATTCTCGGGGGGGTAAAGGCCCGTGAAATGGACCAAAAAAATGACTGGCCCGAACTGAGATGGAAAAATGGGCGATGTGGTAGCTGAACAAAAAAAAAAAAAAACAAAAAACACCACCAACAACACGACCCCGCCAAGGAAACCCGAGACGGGAACCCAGAGGGAAGGCGAACAAACTCACACCCCTCCCCTCTCTTTTCACGAAATCGTAAAAACGACAGAAGAAATCCATCAGAAGACGGGATTCCCTTGAATTCCTCGACATTTATGAGGGGGTAAAAAAGAGGGAAAACAAGTCCTTACGAGCAGCTCCAAACGGGACTGCACGTGGGGAGGTTGAAAAAAAGAAAGGCTTAAAGAGACCGGCTCGTGGGGAAAAAAGATTGATGGGGATGTGAAAAAAAGCAAACCTGGAGGTAAAAGTATCATCATCAGTGGCGCGAAACAATTTGCATCAAAGAGGAGGGGGGGAGAGTGGGACTGAGGGCCTCTAGCTCCAGGGCCGCGAAAAAAAAAAACGAGGAAAAGATTTCGTGGCGCACGTGGGGACAAAACCAGTCCCAAAGGACTTCGCCGCTCGCACCCGCCAACAGAAATCGGGCAAGGAAAAGGGGGGCAATCTCTTGCAACCCCACCACCGGGGGAGTAAAAGAGAAGGAAATGGGGGGTGATGAAAGAGTTGGTGAGGGAAAAGGGAAAAAAAAAAAAAAAAATCGGAAAAGAAATGGCCTGGGTGGACACGGGGCTGCACGACATAAAGGGGGGAGGGGGCGGTCAGGGCGAGGTGCGCTAAGAGAAAAGAGAAAAAGAAGCCGGCTTCGAGGGGCTATTGCAATCGGCTTAAGAGAGGGGTCGGGGGGGCCCAATTCGGGGAAAGGGAAAAAAGTTTTGGAAAGGTGCCCACCATCAGAAGAACGGGGTACACTAGAGATCGAGCCTACAACTCCAAAAATAAAGGATCTGGATCTGAGAATCCGGAAGAACAGAGACACCCTAGGGGAGGTAGAAGGGGAAGGCGTAAACACCTAAGGGCGGCTGGGCTAGTTTGAACCCGCAAGAAAAAGCACCAAATAAAAAACGGCGCCCAGCCGAATCCGGACGGCCCTGCCAAGCTACGGTTGGTCCGAAAAGAAGGACCCCGAGAGTCCGGTTGGTCCACTAGGGGAGTACAAGTCAAGAACAGTCACTGAACAGCCATGAGGGTTGGGGGGGACGTCCAATGGCAGAGTGTAGGGGGCCGGGGGGGAAAAACAGCTCCCTGCCGGTCCTAGGCTGCCAGGGGAGAGACAAAGACCAGCAAGTCACAGAAGGCTGTACGATCGGAGAAAGTACTCCGGGGGTTTTCATTCTAACGCCAAGGGGGCAGTAGAAGCAAAAGAAACTTGGCGGTACAAGGTAAGAAAAACGAGGGCAGAAAATCCCTCCAATATACTTTGGAAAAAGGGTAGCAGTTCGTCACCACCACCAAAATGCCTCCAGGGGCACAGGGTGGGGGGGGAAAAAGGGAGGGGAAAATTGTGTACGCCGGACCCGGGAAGGGAGACCGGCAGGAAGGGTCACCACCACCGGGCCCGAGCACATCGTTGAAAAAAGTCCAAGGGTGAACCAGTGACCTCGAGGAGTCTCGCCAAAAAGTTAACCACTTCGGCGGGGCGGACTTCCCTAATCGGAAAAAACCTCAAGAGGCCTCAAACCTTGGCGTGGCGCGCCCGGTCCGAACGGGAAATCCAAAAAGAAGGCCCGCAAAACGACCGGGAGAGGAAAAAAAAAAAAAAAAGCAGGGTCCGGAACGCGTTCAGAGTCCCCGTCGGGAGAAAACAGGTTCTAAAAAAAAAAGGATGGAAGAATCCATCAGAAGAATCGGGTGGTAGGGAAAAGAAAAAAAATCCGGCAGGGGAAGGAGAATCACGCCCTACGGGCCCTTAAGGCAGGTGCTCCAGGAGCAAGGAAATACATGACTCGGGAAAAAAGGGGGGGGAATGTTGCGCAGAACCCTCGCGCGCACGCCCACTGAGGGTCCGTTGGGGGTCATAAAAACGTTAGAAAGGATACGACCGGTAGAGCGCGAGGGAAAAAAAGAAAGGGACAAAGAGACTAACGTCAGAAGACAGGGAAAGGACGCAACAAACCTCGGCCAGGAAGTCTCGAGAAAGAGTACGCCGCCGAAAAGAAAAAGCCACGAAGGGTCATGCCGGTGGCGAATTTGTTTCAAGCCGAGCCAAAAAAAGGGAGGAATGGGGCAAGGCCGAAAATACGAGGCAAACCCATCAATACACCCCCAATAACAGAATAGGGAAAGAAAAAAGGAATGGGCAAAAGAGCAGAAAGTTTGGAAAGAATGCCCCTTCGGCGGGCGATCAGCAAACCTCCCCAACGAGCCAGTCGAAAGACAGAAACAAGGAGGGGTCACATCCCACAAAGCAAAACACATCGGGGAACGCACCATCTTGACGCCCGAACAGGGGCAAGAAAATGGACAGAAACGTCAAGGGAAAAAAAAGCCCAAAAAAAGATTCCGCTGCCCTCCTAAAGAACATCCCGAGAAAAACCAGGGGTGCGCAACAGGGGCAAGAACAAGTATCGACGGGAAGAAAAATAGGGATCGGGGACATCAAGCTGGAAGTCGATAATCAGCGGCCACGAGCAGGGAAAAAAAACAACAGGGGAGCAGCAGGAGCGCCAAAACCCAAAAGGAAGGAAGATATCAACAAGGGGACAGGAAAATTCTTCGCAGACCCAGCAAAAAGAACCTTTTAGGACCGATCGCTGGAAGAAGGGGAGGCCACGGGAAGCTAGACTAGGAACGAGAATAGCGGAAAGGGAGGGACTCACAGGGAAAAATCGCCACATCCCGAAAAAAGGCGGGAATCTACAAAAACCCAAAAAAAGGATCCGCTCAGGGGACAAAGAACAGCGGCGAAGAGGGAATGAAAGGAAAAGTAACCCAACGAAGAAAGGATCTGATCCTCCGAAAATACACGTTTAAAGAAAAGGCGTTGGAAAGGCTCAACCCCAAAAAGAGATGAAGAGTAGAGAAAAAAAATCAACGCCGGAAAAAATTTCTTCAAGACGGCGGAAAGCAATGGGTAGGGTGTCTGGGGCTCCTTCAATGGGGCAAACGCTGTATGAATAGGGGGTCGCCTGGGGGGACGGCCTCCGGCCACGCACGGGGTGGGGAAGGGGAGGGCCTGAACCAGGGAAAAAGGGTGGCGCGGTGCCAAGATCCCGCAAGTTTCCAAGCAGAGTGACCAGGAGGCAGCCGCGGAAAAGGGGGGAAGGGAATAGGGACCTCAAGGGGAAAAAAAAATCAAGGGGAAGAAAAGGGTGTTGACTGCGCCGTCATGGGGAGGTTGGGGGGGAAGTACTCAATTTCGGAAATGGTTTTTTTTGCTTGCCGCGGGGAAAACTGGGGGGGAATGACATCGGGGAATGCCGGGGATGGATTCGACCATTCCAGCGGCACCCGATGAATCACTTGTGGAACCGCAAGAGGGGAATCGCTGGAGGTGGTATCGACACCCCGGAGGAATCGGGGCACTCCGGCCTAAAATGGGCACGGGGGAAATCCCACCGTGTGGCATTCTGGTGGGCTACTTGGGGACGGACAAAAGAGGAAAAAAGGCGGCGACAAAGCTGCAGGAGGGGGATTTTGAGTCTTGGGATGGAAAAGAAACAAGAAGGACAGGGGGGCCAGGCGGTCGGGAAGGGACGGCCAGCTCGATTTGGGGAGGCGTTGGCTGAACCGGAAGGGAAACAAACCCAACTCAACAAAGAGTCACACTGCTCTGGGTTTTAACGGGCATTCCCCATCCGGCAGAAAACTGGGGGAATTGAAACTGGGGGTGTACGCGTACACGGGACGGGGGTTTTCTCTTTTTCGAAGGGAAGGGGCATGGCACTTGAGAAAAAAAATCCCGGAGGGCTTCGGCGCGGATTCCACGGGAAACCCATGAAGGTGTAAGTTAGACTTCAGGGGAGGGGGGGGAGGAACCAGCGCTTTGCCGAACTGGGAAAAAGCCCGAGAAGCGTGCTTCCTCAAAAAAACTTGGGTAGAAGGAACGAGAAAAGAAAGGAAGTCGTTTCCTGGGACACCATTTTTTCCCAGGAGCTCCCAAAAACCCTTAAGAGGGAATCTCTCCAAACTCCGGCAGGACCAAACCCAAATCGAACCCCTCCTCCAAGTCTTGTCTCTCCGAGACCTTTCTCAACGGACATCAGTCTTGGGGAAAAAAAAAAAAAACTAAGGTCCCTCAGAATGGGGCCTGGAAGGAAAGAAACGCCACGCTTAGAAGGCCCTTCTTGTGCCTCAAAAAGATGGCTTTCAGAACAAACTATAAACCCCGCTTCGGGATTACTTCGGCATAGGGACCCAGGAGTCCCAAAGGCAGGGTGTGGAGCGCAAGAAGGGGAAACCAAGCGAAGCTTTCCAAACTGCGTTCGGAAAAAGACCGAACCGTACTAGTAGGGGGGGGGAGGGAGCGCGGGAGAAAGGGTTCGTCAAAACGACTACCCCGGGGCGCCCGAAATCACTCCACATCGCAGGCGGGGCCGTGGGGAGGGGGTCACGGGGTCGTCCTTCGTTCAAACCCTACAAAAAAAGAAGGGTGTAACCTCCTGAATGGGGGGAAAAAAAATCAGAAAGGAATCCTCGAGTGTTTCAAAAAAAGTGGACTCCTTACTCTACGGAAAGATGGGTTATACTCCTTTTTGGGGGGGGAGAAAGGAAGTCCCTGCCTCACTAGGGGGGTTCTCTTAAAGTATGGAATCTCAACAATTGGAAAGAAAAAACTTGAAAAACCCCTTCCCGTCTTGGGGTAAGAAAAAGCTACCCCGAAACTTGGCCAAGGGAGGTGACTAAGGCCCCTGGGCCATCAGAGTGCATACATGAGTCCCGAACCAACACAAGAGCGCCGTTCAAGAGGGACCGAGGGGGCAAAAGGAGACCGAAAAAAAAAAGTTTTAAAGCAGATCGCCGAATCCGAGGGCGAACCGCCGGGGGCACAATCCAGCGCTGCTGCCCCAAAAAAAAATGCAATTGCTAGAGCAGTCCGTGTACTTCCCTCGAAGACAGTAACTCACCAGAAATCAGTCGTGGTCGGAAAGGTGAAGGGGGGAAGGGGGATCGAATCGTTGGAAAAATAAAAGCCGGTCTGGTCCGGAAGAGAGGAACCAGCGAGAGGGAAAAAGGACGGCCCAGTGATCCGGGGGGGACACTGGCATCAATGAATGGGGAATGGGAACGTGGTGAAGGGATGGCGGAAGCAGAACAAAAAAAAAAGAGAAAACAAGCACGAAACGGGGCCCCCCGGAGGGGCGGACCACACCCCCACAGAGACCGGACCCCCGGGGTCCGAATCCCACGGAGCGGGGGGGTAGAAGAGGGACCAAGAGGTTAATCGAGGGTTTACGCCTCACCAACCAAGAAATCTTCAACTCTGTACAGGGGTTGTGGGCTGGCTCTGTGGAAACTCGAAATCCAACCACGTGCAGGATAGTCCCTGAGGAAAAAGATCTCGTGGTCTTTTGAGACACGGAACTTGAGCTTGAGAGACGGGGGGACACAGGGGGAAAGGTGATGAAGGGTCCCCCAGGAAAAACCTTACAAAAGGGCGGAGGAAGGGAAACAAGTGGGGGCCAGCCAGTTACAGGCGCCAGCATAGAGGAGGGAGCTTTTTCCAAGGGCCTCAGCCCTCCGCCAAAAGAAAAACCCGCGGACCAAAATATGTGAGGGCGCGAAGGGAAAACCCAGGATTTTCCTTCGAAGAAGAGGGGGGTTTAATCAAACCAAAGAAAACATCAAACAGGTGGAAGGAAAAAAGGATCACAACAAAATGGAAGAGAGGATTCAACTTTTGGGGAAAAGCCGGGTGGGTCACACAAAAAAGCGCAAAAAGACAGTGGAAAAGGGAAAGGGGGTCCACGGGAAGGAACCTACCTAGTGGAGCTTTTTTTTGCCTGCCGGCGATCAATAGCCTCTAACACGAACTCTCGGGGGGGGGGGGTGAGAAAATCGGGCAGGTTCAGCAGGGGGGAGTCGAGAAGGGGGAGAAGACCTTCTAAAGACAGTTGAAACCATCCAAAAAAGGAAACGAAGACCGGGGCCGGGGGGCTCCGGCTGCGAAGCAGCACGCACAAAAAAAAAGAATTTACGAGGCTTGGAGGACGTCCGGACAAGGAGAAAAAAAGGGAAACACAAAATCGGAGCTGGTCCTGTTACGGTTAGTAAAAAACACCGCGCGAAGTTCTTCAAGGGGGTTTCTCTTCCCCAAAAACACATCTCGAGGCAAAAATGGGGGCCGGTCACAGGGGGCCGAAGTGAAAAACGGGGGAATGGTGGCACGAGCGCAAAGACCAGGGACGTGGAGGTTGGCCGGACATATAGAACCAGCCTAAATCACGGGAGGACAGACCGAATGAGGAAAAACTTTCAAAGGCCCGGGCACCTCCTTCCGAACGTGCGATTCAGGCAGAGAAACAAGTGGTAGGCATCACGGGTGAAAAAAAAAAAGAAGTGACTCGGTGATTAGGGCGGAAAGACGAAAAAGCCGGACCACAAGGATCGGGGGGAAGGGTAACTCCGGGAAGCAAAGAGGGAAAGGGGAGAGACAAAGTGGAGTCCTTCACACGATAAGGGGTTGTCCAGGGGAGGTGATCTAGCGGTCCACCAAAAAACGAACTTGGGCTCCCACAGTGGGGGGGGGGGGAAAATGCAAGGAGAATTAAACACTCTGGGGGGACGGGGAACAGTATGAGGAGGGGGAAAACGGACAATTTCACAAAAACCTTATCCATCGGAAAAAAAAGGGGTCCGCGAGAGCCACACTCGGTGGAAACACTAAAACGATGTGCTGAAACCCCCGTCGCAAGACCGTCACACACTGAAAAGAAAAACTGGAAAAAGAAACGTGAAAAAACCCAGCACGGAGCCGTGCCTCCCGAGACGGTGGGAGTCTTGGTGAGAACCCGGGGGAAAGAATCCTCAAAAAAAGGAACCCGCAAAACCAAACCCAGGAAAGTTCTGCGGAAAGAAGAAAACGCCAGCCTGGAACGAGAGCGGCGGGACAACAGGGGGGAAAGGCACGCGTAAAAAAAAAAAGCGACAGCGCTGATGAAATTAAAAGTCAAAAAGGGAGGGTCGGGCTAGCAAGAGGGGAAAGGGGAATTAAGAGCAAACTTACGAAACCGGAGCGATAGAAACAAGACTTGCAAGTTCACCATCGTCGGGAAAGTCCTTTGAAAGGTGCTCGCCCAGAGATTGCCATCTCAAAGGGGGGGAAACGTCTTTGGGGGGAATTTTATAAAAGGGACCCGGATGAGAGGTAGAAAGGAAGTGGGGAACCAGAAGCAGCTGCTCTCCGGGAAGAAAAGGGTTACGCGGACCAAAGATCTTTCCATGTTCATAATGAGCATCCTAGACAGGCCGCCTAGAAACAAGAGGGAGCGGTTCAGGCCCCGACCTCCGTGGGGGAACAGAACTGGGAGTAGGGAAAAAATTATCAGTGCCGAAATACCCCTTTGACACCCACCCAGCCAAAAACAAAAACAAGGGAAAATGGGTAGCAGGGTCATACAGTGGGGTAAAAAAACGAAGGGGAGCGAGGGGGGGGTGGCGCCTTCCCTCTTCTGGGAAAAAAGCACGCCTCCCAAAAAAGGAAACGTCAAATGGGGGAGGATTGTCCAGCCTTACCAAAAGAAAACGCCACAAAAAAAAACGGCCAGGGTATGTCAAAACGCCCATGGGGAAAGTTGCAAAAGAGCAAAACGCCAGCAGAAAACAAATAGAGAACAAAAACACGAAATCAGGAAAAAGAAGAGCCATGCCCCAGCCCCCTGGGGAAAAGATACAAGAAACGCGAAAAAGGGGAAGGGGTGCATCTTCTCAAGGGAGGAAGTCCGGAGGGCCTATCCATATCAAGACCCCCACTAGATACCCACAGGCCTAGAAAAAGGGGAAAAAAAAAACGCCAAGTAAAATTGAGAAGAACAAGGGCACCAAGGGGCGGCCGCAAGAAAAGAGGGTCACCTTTAGAAAGCAGATCCGGCCTCAAAAAGGAAAGGGGGGCGAGGAGGAACAAGAGTATAGGGAAACAAGTTCCCTGCGGGGACTCGAAAAGCACAGCGAAAATACCGGGAGGCGGTCTCCCGGAAAAAGTGAAAGACGAGAGAGACCAGCAGCATCCTCTCAGGAAAGAAACGTGCGCAAAGGAAAAAAAAAAAAAAAAAAACATGCGCGAGGATCTGCGCAAAGCAACCTTTCTTGATCACAACAAAACTCCGAGGAGGCGGGTGAGGAGGAGGGAAGGAATCGAAGGGTGGGACGGAAAGAGGTGGAGGGGGGGCGACCGGTTTTCTCGTCCCTCAAATCGAACATCCCACACCGAATATTAAAATATATATAGAAAAAATAAGGAAAGGATTTAAAAAGTCAGCTTCCTCGAATCCAGATCCCGGGGGAGGGGAACTTGGGGGGGGGGAGCCCGTCTCCCTTTGGGTACAGCGCGATGAAAAAAAGTGACGGAAGGGTCTGAAATCTAGACGAGAACTGGTTCCGAACAGTATCCTCAAGAGAACCTTTAAAAATGGGGGCCTGCTGGGGAAAAAGAAAATAGGCAAAAACTGGGGTTTCCACCGCTTGTGAACTTTCCTCTTCAGCAGGGAATTTTTAAACGGAAGGCGTACGCGAATCCGTTCTGGGGGAACCACCAGGGGACCGATCTAAGGGGGCGCCGCATGGGGCAAGACATCAAGGGCAGAAAACAGGGGGGGGGGGTCGCATGAGAAGGAGGTCCCTGTTGTGGGGCCCCCCCGACGTTGGGAAAAAGATAGAAAAAAAAAGAGGACCATCTGGCTGGAAAGGAAAAGGGCTCAAACTTTTCCCACAAGCAAACTTGAATCTGCAGAAAGGGGCCGGTTGTCGAACACTCCCGTGGGGGTGGGGAGAAGATTCACATGAGATATGCTTAAATCGGGGCATCGGGGAGGGGGGGGCATGGGTGGGATCACCGGGAAGTTCCGAAAAAAAAGACGTAAGTCAAGGGGGGGCGTCTGATCAAAAAAAAAGACGATGGGGGCGGATTGCAGGAAGGGGGGAAAAAGAACCCCCTCAAAGAAAATTTTCAGGGGGCTGCTAAAAAAGAAAAGCCCTCGAGGGGGTTAGGCGTATTGGGGGGGGAAAAAACCCGCCAAAAGAGGTCATCATCCAAACTTCGGGCACCCCTGCAGGGGGGAAGAAAGCAATCCGTGCCACGGATAGGGTCTACCTAGGGGGGTATGGCTGGGTGGCAAAAAGCCGTAAAGGCTTTTAACAAAAAACGGATAACATGGGCGAGAAAGCAAGAGGAGAGAAACTGAAACTTCCATGACCTGAGCGGAAGACTTTACGTTAAAGGAAGGCAATTCAAAAAAGCCTGCAGAACCTCCTGGCCACGGGGGAAAAAGCAGCGGGTCAAAAGTCCACGGTCAGAGCTCAGGCTTCAGGGGGAAAAAAAAGTTGAATCCAAACCGCGCCCTCGACCCGGCTCCAAGAGAATCTCGAAAAACAACCCAATGGGGCCGCACTTGTGCGAGGGGGTTGGGCCTCACTAGGCCTTCTCAAAGTCCTTTGAAAACCTCTAATCTCATGGGGAAAATATTTTCCGATGGACCGGTTTCGGGAGCTCTAATTGGAAAAGGGGAACTTTAACAAAAAAACCTCCCCTGACCCGAAGTTTCGAGCGAACCACCCACAAAGCTCCCTTCAGAGGGAAGAAAGATCAAACTCGGGGGGAAGCTTGTCAGCCGGGGGTCGGAGAAGAAGGAAAGAAAAGGGAGTTCACCATTCCCACTGCCCGGGGGGAAAAAAAGGCGAAAAACGTAAGGTTGTGAGGGGAAAACGAGGGGAGGAAAGCTCGTCGATGACCCTGGGAGAAAAGGTCCTGTAAAAAAGTCTCATTGGGGCTTCAGATGGGACGCCGTTTAGCCTCGGGCACCCAACGAACGGGAAAGTAAAGTTGGGACCGCCAATGGGCGCTACAGGAGCGAGGGACTGTAGCCCGGGCTCGAAAAAAAAAAGTGCAGCCCTGGAGTTCTAGTGAGGGGGGTGGGGACGGGGGATCCGGCAAGAAAACACTA
>Ga0179591_1349521_pt1 | contig 14226 bp, 20 predicted proteins | sample CZOMad2_1_08_16f_FD_182891 | JGI IMG/M metagenome (GOLD analysis project Ga0179591, IMG submission 182891) | Vadose zone soil fungal communities from Angelo Coast Range Reserve, California, USA - CZOMad2_1_08_16fungal (PacBio error correction) | ecosystem: Environmental > Terrestrial > Soil >...
ACGCTTGAGGTACTGAGGGATGAAACACGGAAAAGGCACGATGGTAGAGTTTACTAATAAAGGCGCAATGCTGTCATGACCTGGTATCACAAATCGCCGGGATAGCGCGTTTTCCGAATTATAAAAAGCAACACGGTTCGGGGACTCAAGCCTGAAATCAAGATGGTGCGACTAGTCGTTGGTCTGAGGGGGGAAAACTCAGCTACAAACTCGTTGGAGATTGGTGAGGGGATTACGCCGCAGTTATTTTGCCAATTGACGAAATCACAAATGCGAAAGCTTCATATCATTAGAGGAGACTCCAAGGTCATGTGAAGGTGACATAGGAGTACCTCTAGGGGATTGGAACTCTCTCTGGGAAAAAATGGGTGGGGTTGAAAGGGGAGGGAAAGAAAAAATTGGACCAACGAACCGACTGCTATAGAATACCTGGAGGTTGAATAAGATCGGAGTCCCTAACAAACAGGGAACCTCTTAGAGTATCAAACTCCTGGCTACCAGAAGGCAGAAGCAGGATTCTTCTCATACAGAAGGCCCCCGACAAAAAAAAAAAAGGTGACTCTTCGACTGCACTGGCTGGGGGGCGGATGACCCAATTGCTTGACAGGAATATTTCGCTGAAAGTCCGAGACTAATGGTGTCAGCGTTCAGATCGCGACCGGGAGTGTAATCGTAAGTAGGCTCAAAGCAAAGGATGCGAGACAGGACGAGGAGATGATTGGTGGGGAGGATAAACTACCGCCAGAAACGAATAGATGGGTAATTGCTCAATGGGAAGTAAATCGAAAAGAAGAAATGCTTGGGGGGGAGGGTGAAAGATTCGGCGGTGATTTCGTGAAGCGAAGAACGGAAAGCTCAGCGGGGGACAAAAAAAACATTCTTGACCGGGTAACGCGGAATCCAACACTTCGGCATCGAGCGAAAAGAGGCTGACTTTGGAAAAAGGAGGCACCGACTAGAGAGTGCCTTGGGGAGGGGCACCTGAAGAACGAACGCTCCTGGTGAGTTCGTAGGGAGAGGGCAATTCCACTAGGGGCGCCCCGCAGCTCCAAGGAAATTTTGGCAATAACCCGAAGAGGAAGGGGGGACGCGGCCCCAATATGGCCACGTTCCTAGGAAAATTAGGGATCATTTTTGACTTGGGAAAAGACTGATGGCCAAATTACCTCTAAAAGAGTGTGCAAACACTCGATTGGCAGAAGAAGGCGTAGGCAACCCGAGGGAGCCTATTAGGGGACAGCTCAGAAAGTACGAGAAAAAGGAAAAAATCAAAAAAGTAGCACCCGCCTCTGTGTTAATGTCCGAGGATGAATATAGGGGGGATCAAAACCTTTAGCGATGAGGATAACGATGGCAAATTGCTTATGGCATTAGGATCGATATTTTGCCTTACTGGTCGGGGGCCTATATTTTCAACTGAAACAAGTCTGGAAGAGGAGGACTGTGGAACAAAAACCCGGCGAAGATAGGACTGGAAGAAAATAGGAAAAGAGAAGGGCCGGAACGTGCCCTTTCGGCTTTTGGTTTCTGAGAAACTTAAAACTCGGTTGGGAAGAAAGAAAAGGGGGAAAACTCGAGCAGGAGAACCGTCTTCCGCAGTGCAACATATTGTGGGGAACGGCGGAACTCGCTTCGTGGCTAAAAGGGAAATTTGCCCAGTCAGGATTGGACCAGTTGTTTGGGCTGGAAACTGTCAGAGCGCAGAAGCATCAAATAAGGAGAACATTGTGAAAAGGGTCGTGGACCGCAAATGAAATGGGAAAAAGACGGAATCAGGTATTAACGGACCAATCTGGGAGGAAGGTCAGGGAGAACGCCTAGTCCCGATCAGAATTTGGGCAGGCAGACAATGACGGTCTCTTCAGACACGAAATTTGAAAGAAATCTTTACAGATTGCAAAGAGTTGCTGATGCTAGTCTGAGGCAGGATCAAAAAGGACCTATAATAGTCCCCTCGAAGAAGAAGCAGTTGAGGTAAAAAAACAAGAGAAGGGTCTTCTTGATTTAACGAAGAAGGACCGACATAAAAGCGGGGGTTTGGGCACAGAAAGAGCGAAAGGAACGAACCGGGGTGATGGTCCTTTACTGAAAGAAATAGTAAGGGTTAGGCGTCAGGCATGGTAGACTTATAAACAAGGGAGAGACCCCCAAAAGTACAAGGGGGCAGTAGATGAATTGCGGGGAGAGAATGAAGAAAGCCTCTTTTTGGAAAAGCATTCACTGGGAGTTCTGGAAAAGAACTCTTAGACTTTCCAAGGAGGGGGATCCGTGGTTGGGGAAGGGACAATAGACTGTGGGTCCGTCGAGCCAGGCGCCGCACCTTCACATGCGGAAAATAGTGATTTGGGTAAGGGTGAGAACTATATGAGTTGTGGAGTAACAACATAATTATAAAGTGGGTAGGCAATGGCGATTTAAGGAGAGGAAAGGTAGGAGGGGACGGGGGTCTATAAGGTCTGAGATATGGTATTAGATACCTTATTCGGAGGAAACCACCCGTTCATAGCGCGGAAAAAACTGTTTCGAAGGAGCAAAGGGAGTGATAGGGGGAGGTGTCATATAAAAGGGAGGAGAAAGGAGCATTAAATATTGAAAAACCTAATAGTCTATGGAAAAATCACATCCCAGGAGGCTGGAAAGGATACAGTTGGGAATCAAGAGGGGGAAGAAGAGGGGCGGAGTTGGACTTGAAAAGAGGACGAACCTTTGGGAAATCAACGGCATTCATTCCAACTGAAAAGAGTGGGACTATATCAACAAAAAAATATGAGGAAAAAAACAAGATGAGGTGGTGTCCCAGGACGGGCGGAAGGGGGATGAATAGAGCAGTATCAAGAACGCAGACGAGGCGACGCCGCGGCGGCGTTGAAACAAAACGGTATTCACAGAACTCTTGAAGGTGAGGTGGGCCAACGAGGGGGGGTCAAGATTCAAAAGGGACCGGAAGAAGGGAAAACAGAATGGTGAACAAAGCAACCGGCGTCTAATGGGCGACGGAGTGCCCAAAAAACAAAGCTGGCAATCGGATAAAGGTTAGGAGAGAGGCTGTCGGCTGGATACGGGAAAAGAAGAGCTGCCTACATGATTCGCCAAAATTACACCCGGGCCAGAGGCCGGAAATCAATGACTAACAACTGCTAGGGGTGGGGTGACTCCGCTTTGCCGGAACCGGAATATGGAAAGGGACAACGGGGAAGCGCGAATCAAAATAGGGGTTTGACAACGCCATTGGGGTTAAAGAGGGTTCGGAAATGGCGAAAGACAGGCCTCCAACCGACAATTCAGGCAAGCAGGATTACACGAGGTGACCGTCTACGAAGGATGTCTTAAACGAAAACAAGAAGAATGCTTTGACCAAGAAAAGAGGATTCTTGGGACAAAATCAAAATCAGCAGCTAAAGAAAAAGATACTGTGGTTGTCGAAACAAGGACGCATAGGGGGAAATTATGGGAAGAAGCTAAAGGAAATCGACGATTTCCAGAGATCAATACCCTACCCGGGGTAGGAAGTTAGGGCTAGGAGGGGCCAAAAAATCCACTAGGAAGTAGAGGGAGACAAGGAAATATAAGAAAAGAATCCGCTCTCTTGGGGGTGAAAAATAAGAAGATGAGGATAAAGGGTGTTTTAGGGGGGAATCAGAAGTATATGGAAGGGTGGAAAGGGGGAGGGAACTCATGAAAGGCATCAGAAACCTGGGTAAAAGGGTTTGTTTTGGGTTTAGGGAAGCTTGCCAAGGTTGGAGCTTGAGGGAAGAGGGACCTTACTTCAATCCAAATAGGATCCGGGGAGTTCTGGAAAGTGATTTCCGGCAGAGCTTGAAGCTGGGAATAGGAACGGATGTACGGAGAAGGAACAAAAGAAAATAGGGGGACACGGGGGAACGTGGTTCAAAAAGGTGGAGAGGGAAGGAGGGGAGGCAGTGGAGCAGACTTCTTCGAAGAGTGGAAAGCCTTGGAAAGAAGGTGAACTGGGGGAAAGCGTTGGGGGGCCATATCAGTAATGAGTAGTTTCAAAGCAGTGAAAAAAAGAGGGGGGTGCACTAAGGAAGGAGGGAGGAGAATTAGAAGGGGGAAAAGGACTTCCAAAAAGAGTTAGAACGATGCAGAGGGAAAGGTTAGGGGGGTGAACGGATAGTGAAGATGTTGAACCGTGAGGACGGTGGGGTGTTCCGAACCCTAACAACGGAACAGGAAGAAGAAAGGTTGGGGAAAGATTGATCTGGAATAAGAAATGAACATACCGCATTAAACGTGGAGAATAATAATACGAAGCATGGAAGAGGATAAGCCTGTCGACAGTTGGGGGCGCAAACGACTTCTCCAGGCATAAGGCAACAAGAGTCTTTTTCCATCCGAGATTGTCACTGAGCGGTGCTATTGCTAGATGTAAAACGGGAATAAATTAAGGGGTCCGGAGAGGAACGTATAAAGGATTGAAAATCTGTGTTGACACTATGTAAGGGAAAAGGTAATAAAAACAGGCTTTCTAGAAAGTGACATAGTGACTTAGGACAAAGGCATAGGGGGGAATTTGGGGCCTGGGGGAGCATTCTTGTTCAAGAGTGGACGTTAAATCGAGACGAAGCAAAGGATCCTATGCTCGAGATAATGGAATCACCTAGAAGGAGGAAGTAATCACAGGAGGTGGCAGTACGTGTCCATGCAGAAGATGGTCGAAAGGTCAAAGGGGATTGAAGAGGTGGCTAGAATGGATGGTGGGGGGACCAAAATATTAAGCCGCATTTAAAGGAGAATGAAGTAATAAACGAAGAGAGCGTTCCAGCCACTAAAAAGAAAAAAGTTATAGGGGCAAAGACTTAAAGGGAGGAGAATCAACGATTCTTTATGGAGGTATTTCAATCAAAAACTCAAGATAGAAGGTCTCATACAGGTGGATGGAGCCAAGGAGGTAGCTCACACGAAAGGCGATCAGTAAAGCATGACAGGGCATATCGACCTGGGAAACCGATAGATGACTGAAAAAGAAATCAGAGAGTTCATAAAAGAAGGACATGTCCACCTGAATTTGAGGGTGTGTTCTGGGATTCTGGTTATACTACGCCGATCGGACCGGGAATTGGGTAGAGCGAGAAGATGGGAGGACAGCTGCGGTTGTTCACCGGGGCAGAGGGGTATAGTGGATCACCGGAAATTAACGAAGCGTTACAGTGGTATCCACAATGTGTGCCAAGTTCTAGATAGGAATACAAGTAGGGAAAGTAACAAAAAGGGGACATAGCTATCATCAGGGAAAAGGAAGTATTAGTGGAGAGATCTGAAGAATTAAAAGTTTTTCTTAACGGTGTGCTAGTTGGCTATTAACAGCAAGGGAGGACTCGAATGTTAAAACAGCAAAATAAATAAATAATTTTTCGGGGCGGTTGGGAAGTGCAAAAGATTATACCAATTTGGGATTATCCGTTATCATTCGGGGAGGTCAACCCAGAAATTGATGGTGAAAAAACGCGGACAAACTCGCCGATCCAAGTGGGGGAGAAAAGGGACATTGAACGCGTTCAGCTCTGTAACATAGCCAAGAGGTTCAGGATCTCTAGTGTAAAGAGAATATCGCCAAACAACACGGAAGAAAAGGGAGAAAAGTAAAGGAGGCGCGTCCTTATATGCTGCAGAGGGTGACCTACGAGTGGTTGGTATGTTTGAGAAAACCTAGGCCATGAACTTTTCTCCAACAGCAGGAGAGGAGAATTAGAAAAAGAAATGGTGAGGGATGAAACCACCTGCTCCGAAGAACAATAGGTCATCGATAGGGTATCAGTTAACGCAGCAGAAAACGATAGGATGGTCTGTTAAATAGTCAGGACGGGGGAGCAAGGTGCGGATCGAAAAAGGAAACCGGAGAAGCATAGAGTGAGAGATGCGCAATTTATAAGGTGGAATGGTCTAGTAGAACTAGATAGTTCAAAGAGAGGAGGTAGACGAATGTGGGGGAGTGCGAGGGGGGAGGATCAAAAACTTTTGGACTACTAGAACAATAGAATGACATCCCTGTGATAAAGGATATCAGGGATGCAGACGGAAAAGAAGCAATAGACCTAGTAAGCGACAAGCGGGCAGGAGAGTCATGAAAATACAAGCAAAGAACGGCCCCTGCAAAAGGTGCCTTCTACATTCTCAGGGTTATGTATGACACGAGCAGAATGATTTTGAAGTAGCTTGCGCGGTTGGAAAGTTCACTAGGGGAGAAGAACGTTTGAGCATCGGAGATCTATAAGTGGAAACATCATGGCTCAAGCCATCAGGGGAGAAACGACGATTTAGAAATGGTTGGAAGGAAAGCACAAGAAAAAAACTTCCCGCAACGGATGTCCTATGCACGGTAGAAATGTTATGTTGTAGTGGTCTGTTCAGAGATCCGGGGAGGTACAGCCGTGAAGGAGACGGTATCACAACCACGCGTTGTTGTTACCAAAGAGGCTTAAGAACGAGTAATAAACTTCTTTAAGCGCGAGACATTCGTAAAATGGGACAAGTAGGCCCTAGTCTAAGAGGGAAGGGGGTCGCCGTGGGGGCGGGTGGGGATCACCTAAAGACGCAGCTAGAGGAAGGGGGAATTTCGGGATAGTTGCACGGTAGTTGGATCCAAAGGACATGCAAATACCTGCATATGCAATGTGACAGCGAACTAATATTGTCATTAATAGAAGGGATTTAAAGAAGTTGGAGTGAGAGATGGCCCTTACCGAACTGAAAAGAGGGGGGGGAAAACGCTTTTTGTGAGTTAAGAGGGCAACCTTCCTTAAAGGAATGTCAGGGGGACGCGATCGCCCGCAAGCAGGAAAGTCAATGATCGGGTCAAAAACGCCGCTTTTTATAAGCCGGTGGAGAAGAGGAGGTTTCCCAAACTTCGCGCAGGAGGACTATTGCATAAGGCAGGGGTGTCACCAGAGTTTCCAAGGGTGTATGGAAGGTTCGTGGGGGTCCGAGAAATATGTGCAACTCAAAAACGGATGTAGAAGGGAGATCAAGTTTGTACACACACGGAAGAACTAAAAAAAAGCATAGGGACGGCAGGTTTCCGGGGACTTTTTTGGAGGGACAACTCTTTAAAAATGACGGTGGCAAGAAAAAGAATCGAAGAGAGAAGGGAAAACGTGCAAATCTGTTGGTACTGCATGGGGGGAAAGAGAGAAGGGTACCAAAACGGGAAAAGAAAGGGGATTTTGCATCAGAAAATGATTCTTCTTCCCAGAGCGGCAGAAGCCTCAACGAATAGCACAAACTTTAAACACGGGGGGAAAGAGGGGAAAATTGATGTTGGACCGAGGACGAAAGGTAGTCCGATTAAGCAGCGCTTAACTCACTGCTACACCGAACTTCCCTAATAAAGTGGGACGGGGAAATTAGGGGTCATTCTGGGCAGCGGCAGCGACATGGGAAAAAAGGCTACATCACGGATTCTTCCAAAGAAGTGAAGAATTCCTAGGGGGCTAGTGCGCCAACTACAAAAAGGAAACAAAGAATCGAACCCTGAAAAAACCTCTAAAAATCATCATGGTAGGAGCAACACCCGGATCGCGGGGGGGTCTTTATCAACAGGAACGGATATTTTGAGTTGTGTGCAAGAAGAGCGAAGGAAAAGTGTAACGGGGATTGATCTTTCAAAAGACCGATCGTAATGGTCGAGGTACCGGTCAATCTGGGTAGACTGACCAGAAGGGGCGATGCAGTCAGAACGAAAAAAAGTACGCTTCATGTAGAAAGGTTTGGCATGTATGCAACCAGCAATCAAGCTTTGTGGACCTGGGACTCGGTTGAGGTTTCCCGAAGAAGTGAGTAAGCAGAAATCTAAGAATAAGGGGGCGAGGAGTGTCGTTTCGTTCTAAGGCCCAGTCCTAAAATAAAAACCCCCCTGGAGGGAAACTCTTGATAGGCAGGATAGGGGGGCGAACTGAGAGGTCGGTAAGGGCACGGTCCAAACAAATTAAGCCCGGTACCTGTCCTTCCAGTGCAGGGCGGCAGAGAAAGGGGGTCATCGGAGGGTGTGTTCGCACGAGGAAGGAAAGGGAAGCATCGATACACTCGCTGGAGGAAACCAACCGTTCATATCATCATGAAACAGGTGAATGAAGCAGTAGGACAATGATATGGAAGAGGTTGAGGGGGGTTCCATAGAATCTGCGACAGGTCTCGCTGAAATCTTGAAACTTAACGGGGGGAACCCTCATCCATCTATTGAGGGGGATACATTTGTTAATTCTCCTAAGATTGAATAGAGAGGAAGGGAGTGTCATTGAATCCGGCGATACTAGTGGGAAGGACAAAAGTAAAAAAAACGTCAAAGTGTTGATATCTGAAAACAAAAACTGGGGGGGGAAAGGAGATCAAAAAGATTTTTTTTTACCTGAGTGAAGGAAAAGTCAAGAGTAAAGTGCAAGGGAGAAAAGGGAAAGAAGGACTCGGTCAAGAGGGGGGGACAAACAAAAATGGGGGGCCAGCCTACTTGGAGCTGGGGGGGGGGGTGGGGGTCGCAGGAGGGAGTGGGGGAAGCTGTTCAAGAAGGACATCCTTAGAAGAACAGCCGTTTCTATACCCCGAAAAAGAGATAATCAAAATTTGGATGAAAGTGCGGGGAAGACACCGGATTCGTTATGAACGGGGTGGTATCAGCAGAAGGAGGGCGCGGGATACTACCAAAAAAAAAAAACCTTACATGATGCGAAAACGCAGAGGACAAAGGACATACTGTGCCAAATCGAGAGGAACGCAAGGGAAGCGCTTGTGGGGTTTAATCACAAACGTATCAGTTAGAACCAGAGCTCGAAAGAAGAGAGTATTCACGACCAGGGGGGGGGAGTGGTGGGTCGGGGACAGAGAAACGAAGAACAAGGACCCGCCTAATGAGTGTCGCACAGGAAGGAAGGACTTGAATGACAAGTCACTCGACGGTGCGGACCTAATCCAATCAATTAACGGGGCACTACTAGGGGATGGCGGGAGTAATACTAACCGCAGCGCATCGTCCAGGTGCCCCCAAGGAACATCGCCACGGCGGGGTCTACGTGATCCCCAGAAGGAAAAGACCATTACTAGGGAAGATCAAGAAAGGAAAACAGGGGAGGTAATTCTGCTATGGGGGGAAAAGTGGCCAAAACTCAACCGGATGTTTTTAATGTTTCACGTAGTCGACAGGCAGTTAGAGAAAGCCGCTCTCCTGTGGTGTGAGAACGAGAGTACACGAGAAGGGTTTAAGGGAGCGAGGAAGGGGTGGGGGGGCTCACTCCTGGACAGAAGGCCATGTTTTGAAGACTTAACTGGATGGACTTGTCAATTTCTAGGCGCTGAAGAATACGGAACGGGGCCCAAAATTGCGGAAAAGGGGACTTGTAGCGGGGTCCGAATCAATCGGTAACCTCAAATTAGGGCGTCAATAAAAAAGAACGGCGGGCCCAGGACACTTGTGGGAACATTGCTAGCTGAGTTGTAGGGAGATGCCGCGCGTCAGAATCAAAGTTTGGGGCAAAGAGGTTACCACTTGGGGAAATGGGGTTCCAATTGGACGTTTGGGGTGGGGAAAAAAAAAATCCATAGGCCGGGCGTAGTTTCAAGAATTGGCCAGGGGGTGCACTGTCCACACAAATGTGAGAGATTGAGGGCCGTCGTCCCCTGTTGACGGGCAAAGGGGAGGTGCTCATAAAAAAAAGGGAAAGCAGCGGGGGCCGTTTCCGTGGCCGGTGAAAAGGGCCATCTTTGGTCGGGTCCTGAAGAGGGAGGACGTACACTTTGGGGGGAGAAAAACTGCCCAGGAGAGAAAGGTGGGCGTCAAAATCTTTCCCTCACGAAACGAAACTCAGAACAACAGCAGGCAAAAATCTTGGAGGGGGACCCAATGGAACAACCGCATTAAAGGGTGATCAAAGAGGAGGGTTGCGGAAGTCTTCTCAGACTCAAGAAAGGGGTCTGCCGCGATTGAAGGGCTTAAGGCGTCGATTCTAAGGGAAAAAAATCAAATCAGGGGATCAATAAAGGTTGAAGGACGATTACTGAAGGAAAGGGGCAAAGAGGAGTGTTTAAACGCTGGGATATTACACGGAAGAGCAATTGAATTGAAAGAGGTCTAGTGAACACAAATAGGGGAAAAGGCAGTAAAACATTAAATGGCTGGGGATTGCAGGGCAGTTGGGAGCGGCGTAGGACACGACGGGGGAATTAACTGGAATCCGAAAATCAAGAAGAAAGCCGCGTCCTCAGGTGAGCACAAAAGGCGAAAAAAAAAAAACCAAAGAAAAAAAAAGCAAGAGCGACGAGGACGGTCCGAATGGAAAAAGCATGAAAAGTGCTTCCCAAAGAAGTTGGGAACCGAGTTTCGGAAAAGGTGGTTTGGTCAAAAACCTTGAGTAGGACCGCTTCGTCGAATTCAAAGGGAAAGAAGAAACGGAGAGAGCTTTCCCTAAGACCAACTACCACCTACAAAGGGCGAAGGGTCTTACCGGGACAGAGTCAAACAGACAATCTAGGGCGGGGGGAACCGATGGAAGGTAGTAGAAAGAAAGAACGTAAGAGAAATCGGGGCTCTCAGAATTTTCAGGGGCCTGCATAAATCCAGAAAGGCGACAAAAACTGGAAGAATGAAAAAGGGCTGTTGATCGACGACGGTGCAATGCCAAAGATGTCAAAGAACATACGCGAGGGGGAGGACATCACGAGGCAATGTAGAAATCTTCAACCTTGGAGGGGGGGTGGCTGGGGAACTGAGGGCAGCAGAGAAAAACCCCAAGTGCAAACGCTCAAAAGCCGGTGGGGATCTTAAGGTAGGGGGGGAGTAAAAGGGGGACGGGGGAACTGCGGTAATCCGCCTTTATGAACCGGATAGGTCATTCGAGCATGGGGTCAGAGGGTATACTGGTGCCCATGTTCAGGAACAAAGGAACTAACACAGTAAAAGGAGCAGGGTAGTCGAAAAAAAGACTATGAAATACTTAAAAATGAAAAAAAAAATGAAAAGGGCGACTTTGCAGGGGAAAATTGGTATGCGGGACGGGGGGGGGGGCAAAGGTGGAATTTAAGAGCAAAGTCAGAGGACCACATCAAATAGAGCAAGTTTGTTTCTAGCAGTTTACAAAACGTAGAAAGCCAAGATGAAGACAAGGTGGGTTAAGGCAGGGATAAAGGGTGCTAAATGGAAATGGGTTTCATCAAAAGAACCTTTCGAGGGATCCAGAGGTGGAGCACAAGGGAAGTACGAAAGGAAAGCTCTTGAGAAAATAGCCAACATAAAAACATACGCGTACTTTCATCGGCATCCAAAGACCGCTACATCTCAACCCACACACTGGAGTTGGGAAGGAAAGAAGGAGAAGGAAAACGTACCAAGAAGGGGCTAGAATAAAACGAGCTGGGTGCAGTTCATACTCTTCTTAACGGTACCTCCAAACCCGTTATAGGAAAATTGGGGGGGGGAAAGTAAGATGATCGGTAAAACAGGATGGCTGCGCCCAGCAGGGGAGAAAAGTAAACAAGTGGGTCACCTATAGGGGGGATCCTTTAAACTCATCGGCAAAAATCATCAGGGTGACGTTAAGTCTGAATTCCCGCACTGACTGTGAATTCGACAACTAGAAAACAGGGAAGATCACGCGTCTTTCAATCTTGAGGATATGCACAAGTATCATTGGAAAGTTATAGTTATTCCAGCATCGAGTCAGGACTCAATCATGGGAAGTGTATCAGTGTGTGGGGGGGCTAGGAGGCACATGGGAAACCCATTTGGCAACAAGACCTAGGCCTAATACCGATCAGTGATCCATGCTGATTCAGAAGAAGGAAGGAAACGCCAAAAGACATAGCAAAAAAAACGAAAAAGGGAAACAAATCTTGACGAGACAATGCCTTCGAAGAAAAAAGGACACCGCACCCCAGAAAAGTTAAAAGCGGAGAGAAAATGGGGAAGGGCAGTTGCGGGACACTGAGCGATGGTCGTGTTGAAAAAAGGGACTGAGGGGGGGAGGGGAGAATCATTCCAAAGTTTTGAAAGGTCGATCGATCCGGGGGGTGACGTACAGGCGTATACCCAGACACAGAGGGGGGGGGACGAGGCCGCTATGGGAGGGGGGGGATTATACACGCTTTCCCCGAAAGGAGGGGGATTGCATCCTGCAAAGGTAAATCGCCCGAGGACGTGGATGTGGGGGGAGGTGAAGAAAAGTAGGAAGGTCCAGGAAGAGCAGTACTCCAGTCTTTGTGAAACAAACTCCAGGGGATAAACGAGACCAGTAGGGATACAACCGAGAACTCTGCTGGACTTGAAAGGTCCGAAAGGGAATGTCAAAATCGAATTGCCGCGTTGGAATTTAGCACAGAAAGCAGCTCTCAAATCTTTGAAGGGGAGGAAAGAATTCCGTCACGCGGGGGCAGCCGCAGCTCCACTGCCTTGACAATAACACCGCCGATGAATGACAGGAAAAGTCACCAGGGCCCACTTTTAAGAGAAAAGCCTGTAGAGGGGTATATTTGAGGAACTTCAAGAGGAAAAGAGTGTCAACAACCGAGGGGGCATCAAGGAAAGGAAAAAAAGAGGAATTGATCCCGGAGGGTAACGGGGGGACACCGCGGCCAAAAAAGGCCGCTAAGCATTTAAAATAAAGGCAGCAACAAGGCCCTCTGGTGGTCAATGCCTTAGGGAGGGAGCGGTAGCCACCGGAGGGGAGGAAGGAAGATTCACAGTCAATTCTTTATGATGGCAAGGAGTGAGTCGCCAATAGCCTCAAGTCTGGGAGGGGAGTGGAGTCATGCAACAAACCAAAAAGTCTGTAGAGGGGCTTTGAACAAGGGTGAACAAAACGGCGATTAATTACGACGAAAGAAGGAAAATACTTGCAAATGGAGGGGGGGGGGCTTAAGGTGGGGGCGGTAAAAGCTTAACAACATGTTGGGAAAAAAGACATACTGAAACACTATACAGGAAAAATACGAAAGAAGGACTTACAGGGGAACCGTCAAGGGGGTACATGATTGAAACTAAGATCACATTTCGAACAACCGCACCTTGGGGGAAAAGGGGAAAATTCGTGGAAAAAAAGGGGGGAAAAAAGAAATGGCTGCGGAACCATAGAGCAAGAAGACTCAAAAGAAAAGGAGAACTTTTGAAAAAGTGCCTGGGCACCTTTGGGGTCAGGGAAATCCCGTAATCCGTCTATACGAGGATAAAGAAAAGAAAGGACTCAAAAAGAAGAGGAACAGAGCTATTTGCAGGGGCAAAGTACGTAAAAAGTCAACGCACGAAAAAGGGTAAGGCTAAAAATCAGGTACGGGCAGAGGTGAGGGGGGGCTGCCTAATGAAAACTGAGCGCCACGCAAAAAAAATTCAGAGATCCCTACCCTCTAAAAAGATCATTTTATGGGGGAGTAAAAAAAAAATGATCGTCGGAAAGCTGGATAAACTGGCAGAAAGACGAAAAGAAAATAAGGGTGGGAGTGGGGGGAGTATCGAAGTTAACCAACAAAGGCTTGGTCTGGGAGTCTTGGAAATCAGATTGTAGTGCTAGAGGTCCCGGAGGGGGAGGGAAGAAGGAGAACAGCAAGGTCGATGCTCCCGGGGTACACAAAAAAGGAAAATTCCTGAAGAAAAGGGAGCTTGCGGGGGGGGGGTCATCTAGAACCAAAGCATCGTGGCCTGGAAACGAAAAAGCGAGAAAGGGAGTTTTACCAGACAACTGTCAGACGTTCTAAAGAAGCGGAATCAAAATGGGGTGAGGAGCGGTGTCGGTCGGTCAGAGGGGCAATGGAAGAAGACTAACAAGACACGAACTTGGGATGAGAAACTTATGTACGAACTGATCGGACGGGCGGCCGGGAGGGAACACACGTAAAAAACATGGGGGGGGAAATTCCAGGGGAGGGTCGGCTATTACCGGGGGGGGAGGAGGGAGGTTGGGGGCTGGAAGCATGTCGTAAAAGAGGTCGTATCAAGGCACAGCCGCTGGAAAATGGGGGGTACAACAGTTCATCGCATCTTCTGGGGACGTGGGACCCTTATCCAAAAATAGAAAGGGGTGGGTGGAAGGCGGTTCGGAAGAGAGAAACTTTGGAGTGGGGTCAAAAAAAAAAAAAAAACCCTCAAAAAAAAAACCCACCACCAAACTCTCACCTGGAAACTAACGGGACATAGAGGCGGATCTACAGTGTGTTGGAAAAGAGAATCCGAGTATAAGATGAAGGCAACTGCAGAACGAGACTAGGGGGAAAACTGACCGAGAGAAAAGTCCAAGG
>Ga0179591_1215705_pt1 | contig 14225 bp, 12 predicted proteins | sample CZOMad2_1_08_16f_FD_182891 | JGI IMG/M metagenome (GOLD analysis project Ga0179591, IMG submission 182891) | Vadose zone soil fungal communities from Angelo Coast Range Reserve, California, USA - CZOMad2_1_08_16fungal (PacBio error correction) | ecosystem: Environmental > Terrestrial > Soil >...
TAGTCTTAAGCACCAGAGCAGAACCCAGGAAAAAGGGCCGGGAAAGACATTTCAAAGGAAAGAAAAAAAGAAAGGGATAATCTTTCATCGACTTTAACCGGGGGGAGAGAACACCGCGCAACGAAGTATGGGCCATCCACTGCATCGTTGGGACTTCCCTCGGGAAACTCATAAGAGGGGAAAACAAAGTCTTCCAAAGAACCGTACTAAGGGAAGTGAAAAATTCTCTGCTCCTCGAAGAACGAAACATGAAAAGAGAAGAGGAGCGGAGGTAGAAAGTGGGGGGGGGGGGTGGTCGGAAAGAAAAAAGATTGGAGGCTCTCTAGGGGAGGGGTCGTCCGGCCATAAAAGTTTCTTAAGGGGCCGGGAGGAGGAATTCAAGTTCCTTACTCTTCAACGACGACGGTGTCCGGCCTGGGGAAGAACAAAAAGGAGGAGAATCAGGGTTGGTGGTGTAACTTTGTTCACGAGGGAAGGAAAGGCAGCTTAGGGTACGGATGACTCCCGTTGGGAGTAAAAAAAAGGCAAACCCGGGGTGGAAGAAGCCAGTTCGGAGACGCGGGAGAAACCGGTGTGGGGGACCTTTTTGGTTTCCTTGCGCACAGCCAAGAGGGGAAATTACTGCGTCTGCCAGCCAAAGAAAAGAAGAAAGAACGAGCCTAGAAGAAACGAAACCCGCCAGAAATTCAAGCCCGGAAGGGCAGGAAAAAAAATGCGACAGCGCAGGACCCGTCCAAGACCGTGTCTTCTCTACGGCTCAGGGTGGAGAGGACGAATGACTGGGTACCAACTTTCGCTAGACACATAAGCAAGGGCGCCAAGAGAGAGAATCATGTCTTCTGCCAGAAAACAGAGGCTCGGCACTCAAGGGGGTCCGGGGGGATTGGCCGTCAAAGCTAGTCACGCACTTATGGCCTGAAGGAGCTGCGCCGAAAGGGAGAAAGAAGGGAAAAACTATCCCCTCGCTTCCATCACCCAGCACAGCTCGATCGCCGAATATGTACGGGACCAGCGGGAAACCCCTCGCGTCCAAAGCAGGGCGGGCAGGATCTATAAAAGGGGTGTAATCAAGTCACCGAAATGCCCCAGGTAGCACGCCATGCGCCCTTTTCCCGCCTGGGGAGGGTGGGTCAGGGGAAAAACGGTCCGTCCCTGGCTCCACCCATGTGTTGGGAGGGGGGGGGGGGGAGAAACCACTCCTCACAGGGAATCGTGTTCGATCGATCACCTTACACTATTTGCCTCAGACGCAGTGCTTAATCATCCAAGCGACAAAGGGGTTTAAACGTCATCACAAAAAGCCGAGGAAGGGGGGTGGATGTAGTTTTGTACACGGAGGTGAAAGACTAAGAAAAGGGGAAGGAAGGGAATGGCAATGCGCGTGGTGGGAACCGTACACCTCGACTGTCCCGTCCTATGAAAAAGGGAATGAAAGAGGGGCAAACTGCTAAGGGCTTCTCACCCTTCAAGAAAAAGTGAAAAACAGTCCAGCGCGGTCCGATAAACAGTCGACCTCGAAGTAAAAGGGTGACGTAAAAAACGCCAGGGGGGGGAACTCGCCCTGCCCACGATAAAAAAAGACCCTTCGGAAGCCGGCGGGCCCCTGGAGCGTTGTTTCACCTGACGTCGGTCAGGGGCAGCAGCGGGGGAGACGGGACGGTTCCATTTTTTGAGATAGAAAAGGAAAGGAAAAAAACAACGTCCTTCTCTCGCTTTGAACGCACCAAAGGAGAGCTTGGGCACCGGACACAAAACACCGTCGACAAACCTACCACGACGAAACGGCCTGACGAGGCCGAATTGACGGCAATCGCCAGCAAGAGAGAAGATCGACAAGCTCAGTGATGAAACTTATCAATCCTCCCCTGCGGAGAAGCAAAAAAGAAGGAAAACACGACGAAACTCAGGAACCGTATGTATCTGAAAAACCGACCCGAAATCCGGCGAAGACCGCTAAAATTACCTTCCCCATGAACCATCTCACGGGAGTAGAAAACGCAAATCCGCTGGGGCAGGTCGGCCGGTTCTCGTCGACGAAAAGAGGGGGAATGATAGGAACCAGGGGTCCACCAGAAAAGGGGGTAAGGGCCGGAAAAAAAAAGATACGCACCGCCCGGAAAGTGTGACGATGGTAAACCTCCGGACCCTCGCTTCTTGAAAAAGGAGCCCGAAATGGGGGGGGTGGAAACAGGGGCTGCAAAAAAACGACGACTTGTCTGCACGGGTTGCTGACTGTAGCGTGAAAGAATGAAAAAAGGGAGGGAAAGAAATCTCACAAAAACGTAGGATAGAAAGTGAAGATAGGAAAAACAGCGGCACAGGTCAACGCCGCCCCGTACAGCAACACAACCGTGCACGCCCGCAGGCTCAAAATGGTGCAGAAAGGGATTAGGGACAAAGGTGAAAAAAAAAATCTGATTAGCAGGTCCAGCAGCTATTTCCGGCTGGAAAACCACAGAGGAAAGGAAGGGGGAGGTGGCCGGTTTATCTTTCAGGGTGGGAAAGCAAAAAAAAAAAAGTTAGGACACCGACCAGGTTCAGTTTTGCCGGTGACGATCAAAAGGAAAGAAAAAAGAATCGGCTGATACTAGACGCCTACCGCCAAAGCGAAAACAAAAGAAAAAAAGACGTGCGCCTGTTCAGTGTGAAGGTTACGGTCGAAAAGGGGTCAAAACAAGCCCGGTTAAAACGACGGTTCAGGACGGGTGGAGGGAAACTCCATCGTTAATCACGTTAGGCGGGTCCGGCTCGGTTGATCTCAAAAAAGGGGGGGGAAAGGTATTCAATAACGTATCGGGAGAAAGAGTAGTCCTAGCAAGGGGGTTGCCGGAAAGGCGGGAATAATAACAGCCTTCGCTAGGGGTTGGAAGGGGAGGTGAAGTGCTGGTGTGCGCCCTGGGAAAAAAATCGAAGGGGGGATTCACCTCGTCGATTACTGGGGGGAGCCTGCGCGAGAAACCCAGGGAACAAACAGGACCTCTGCTTTCTGGGGACCAAACAGAAAGAACGTGCCCCACAAAACCTGCGCCAGGGGAACACAAAGTCAATCCGAGGGCGGCATTTATCTTGGTGCATGGGCTTCGGGTAACCGGGGGACTGGCACTTGAAAATTTCGACTGATGTCGACTGTTAGAGAAAGCTGAAGAGAAGGGGGGCTGTCTATCGGGCGGGGAAAAAGCCCGAGCACGGAACGGAAGTCCGATCTAAAGGGTGGTTGTCCAGAGGGGACAATAGAGGTCGGTCCACCAAAAAAAGAAAAAGCTGAGTCACCGTTTCCCAGAAGATCGGATGTCATCAAGCCGATCGGGAAAAACTAAGCCAAGCTCCTCGGACGTGGGGGGGAGGGGGGACTGCACAGCAGGGTTCTCGGTTAGGAAGGCCACATTCAGCTGTCGGAAAATCGTGTCCAAAGATCGCCTCCGCAACACAACAGAGATGCGTCGTTCTCGTTCTGAGAGAGAAGAAGCAAAGTTGGTAGTCAAGGAGTGTCCGGGGGAACAATTAAAAAAGGCCTTTCTGGTCAAAAAACGAAGGCGATAAAACTTGCATGCAAAAAAATGTGGAAGCGGCATCCAGCTCTAAACTACCCCGAGAAAGGGGGCAGTGGGTCCCTCTTGTTCAAAGGCACCGAGTGGCGGCATGCTCGCGACTGTGCTTTTTACTAAAAAGGGCTCCGGCCGACCACGCCGCAAACTTAAACGTACACGGTTCGTCCCGAAGGAAAAGGACGAAGAGTAAAGGGGGAGAGGGAAAAGCAATCCCAAGACCACGATGGGTCTCTCAAGCGGGCGGGCGGGAAGAAAAGGCTGTCGAGAGATGGGGAAGGCGGGCTTAGGCACCCGAAAGTGTTAACAATTCTCTGGTCGACTGGCAAAACATAGCACGGAGAGAGAAGTCTGGTATGGTCGCGCGCTTGCCGAAGAAAAGGCGGGAAAAGAGAGGGAATGCCCGACGGAGGGTTTTCGTCAAGGAGCTACGGGGAGGGGGGCGGTGGCCGACTTTCGTCTGAGCAAAGGGGCCGGTTGGGACCGAACTCCCCTGGTCTGGGGGAGAAGACAAAAGTAAACAGCATGCAGCCCGGGTCGGAAAGCTTCTCCGGACATGAGTCTGGAACCCGGGAAAGAACCGGAACGCCAACGCGGCCGGCAGCCTACCCGCAGGCAAAACGCAAGCAAACAGGGCGGAAACTCCTTTCCCCAGACCACAAAACATAACTGCGACTAACTGAGGATGAGCGTTACACCAGGACCGTACAAACGGGAGGTCGGGCACGAGCCAGTACTGGAACGGACACAGAAAGGGCACGCCTCATCGTTCTGCCGGAGACAAGCCACAGTGGGGCGAAGAAAGATTTGAGGGACGGGCGAAGCACAACATGATCGCGATGTAATCAGGGGAAGCAGGGCTCTAGGTAGTCGGAAAAGGAATAAGGAGGCGAACGGGCTGGGGCCTAAGGTGGTGCAATCCCGGAATGGGACACCGATTGACGAGAAGAAGCCTTGCTGGGAACACATCTACGGATCAGGGCGCGGGGGGAAGCAATGCCGTTTTGGAACGATGCAAAGAATCGAATGCTTTTCGGTCGGCCGGTGAATGGGGTTCAAGGGTGGGGAAGGACAAATTCACTACCGTTTTCTGCTCTCTTATGGGCAAAAAGAGAAGACAGCCTGCTTCAAAACAAGGGTAAACCCGCGCTTGCGTCTATCTGTACTATCAAAAAGGGGTCGCTGACTTAGGGCGCTACCTACTTGGTAACTGTAATCAGCGCTGGATGAAAAACGACGGTGCTCGTGAGGGCCGTAGAGAAACGGGTGGTACTGGACTTCACCTTATCTCCAAACAGAAGGGTCAGACGCTTCGGGACACACAGAGGAAGTGTCTCCACACCACATTTATCCAAGTGGAAGAGGGCAGTGAAAAGGTCCCGCAAACCGAGGAAAGCCGCCGGATCGCGGGATAATAAAAAAAGGGTGGAAAGTGTCAACGAACCGGGGGAAAGGGGGAAAGGGGTGCTCATGCGCGGTGTTGGTAAAAACCAGAGTCCGCCGGAGGGGGTGAAGATGTACCACCGGGAATGGGTAGGACCTAATAGAGAGGGGAGAAAGGCGCAGCCACTTCGAACCGAAGTGATCAAAACGCCGACTGGGGCAATCGCAGTGGGCCAAGGGCTTCTCCGGAAGCACGCCCTCGAAGGTTCGAAACCCTAACAAAGAAACCTCCACACATCAGAACCCGCCTTACTACAAGAAAAAGTTTCCAAGCACCCACAAGAAGGGAACGAGTCACGGGATTTGGTCAGAGCTCGCTGACACACCAAAACGAAGAGAGAAAAAAGGGAGAGGGGATTACAAAATAAAGCGACCGCGAGAAGGGAGGGGTGAAAGAGGGAGGGTCTTAGAGGAGGGGGGACGGGGCGTGGAGGGGTTCGAAGTCGCGATGGAGTGCTGCAAACATCCATTGTAAAAGCCAAAAGAGATTTGTCAAACGGCGAAGGTGATGACACGTAAGGGTTGCGTGAAGCGCAGTCCAAGCAAACCTCGCTGAAGGGGTCTACAGGCGCCGGGGAACTGAACACACACCCGCCGGACGAGGAGACTGACAGAACGCTCAAAACGGCGAGAAACTTCCAAGCGTTGTAAACACAGACCAAAAACCTGGTCCGCCCGTTAGCCAAAGGAAGGAAGGGAGGAGGTAATCTTGGGGGCAGCCGGACGGTAAAACAAAAATAAAGGAAAAACCTGGAGCCCTGTCATGTTCTTCTCCCCTTAAAGAGAGTGGACTGGGAAGGACCTTCGTCAGGCGTTCGGGAATTTTGCAGCAAGAACCGGCGCGAAGAAGGGCCGGCCGAGCCGGATTGGGACTCCAGACTCTCTTAGACAAAAGTGCATGCGTGGAAGGCCAGAAACTGTCCACGTTCCTACGATAAAAAAGAGAATGACCCCGAGCGGGGTTCACTCTGTTGACGGAAAAGAGGGGGGGAGCTCTGAACTACCTCTAGCCGCAACCTGGATTGGGAATGTGAACACTTCCAAAAACCAGAGGCAAAAAGAAAAGCGCTCAGAAGGACGGGCAGCGAGGGGGCCCGAAGGGGCGATCCCACTCGACAAGGGGATTAGGGAGAAGGGTCCAGACCACTGCAGAGGCAGTCGTCCAATCTTGGAATAATCGGAGTGTCCCAAAAGGGTTAGGCCAGCAAGCCGAAGATCCGTAGTAGAGGGAGGGAGGAACTCGCGAACGGCGCCAGCACACAATTCCTGGGGGCGAGATGTATTCGAACCGAAAAGACACCCTATGTGGTTTTTCCCGTCTGGGGAGGGGAGGAGGAAGTGGGTGGGGGTAGCCGTGCATCACGATGGTCGGAGGAAGGGGAGGCGGCAATACAGTACGGCTCGTAAAGAGAAGGCGTAACGTCCGGGGACGCCTCGGAGAAGGTCTCCGCATTGTCCAGGGGGTTGGGGGGGGGAAAAAGGTTGCCGAAAAGTCATATACAGAGAAATGCGGTACGGACGCGGCCGCCGAGGGAGAAGCGTTGTGGTTCTCCGTTGTTGAAAACAGCATGTCGAGAAACGGGCGACCGGTTATGAAAGGGGGGGGACCGTGGTGTGGCAGAAAACAGCCCAGGGAGGGAAGGAGTGCAATGACATCCTCCTACGGAGGGGGGGAAATAGAGAGAAAAGAGAAATGCCCGACCCTCCTCCACGGAAAAATAAGTAAGGAAGTTCTCCAGCTCGATCAGCCCATCAGTTCTGGCAATTGGGGGGCCTGCAATCTTACCATCTTAAGTTGAAAACTAAGAAGCATCCTCCGAGACAGCGCGCTCATCAGCGAGGGAGGAAAAAAGAACCTCGGGGACGGGACCCCATCGGGTACTTTGGCTGGCAGTCCCATCTAGCCAAGCATGCCCGTGAGGCGGAACCCAGGTAATTTGAGCGTTCGAAAGGGGAAATGCGTGGAAGGAGACCCTACTGCGTCCATCACCCATCAAAAGGGGAATCATCTCAGGAACGCAGGTTCCAGGCAAAAAGCCTTGAAACAACTAGCCGGAAAAAAAGAAAAAAGTCGGTTCGAGAATCTTTCTAAGGCTGAAAAAAACGAAACGCTTTAGCGACGCTCACAGGTGGACAAAAGACGTTTTCTTTTTCGGAAAACAGAAGGTCTCCAAAAATTGGTGGACTGTTGCAAAAAAAACGCCGAACGCGAAGAGCATCGGACTGTTTTGCCTCGAGAAGTCAAAAAGGGGACACGAGGGTCCCGCAAGCTCCTGGGCTTCCTCAACGAAAACAGTGTTTCTTCAGTCAAAAACCGACGGTCGCCGTTTGGGCGGAGGGGTTAAAGAGCAGGGTGAGCCGCGAGCATTCAGTAAACGGTGCATAAGGATCATGAGAGGTTGTTTGAACCCCCCTCTCTTCCCCCCAGTAAAGGAAAAAAGAAGGGGAGATCGCCGAGGTTGAAGTTCTAGTCGGGGCGCACACTTCAAAAGAAAAAAAAAAAGACTGCAATGCCAAAGGTCTGGTGTCGAACAGTAGAAGAAAAAGAAGAAAAGCCGTGCCCCTCACCAGGGGGGACGCGAACAGGGCCCCCAAAAAACCTAATAAAAAACGGCGGATTGCAAAATTAGAAACCAACTGAGCGTGGGCACGTCGTAATTTCATGTGGGGGAACGCCGCTGCAGACGGGTCCTTTTCAAGTGTGTGTCGGAACTCTACCCTCAGAAGACCCAAAAGCCTCAGGAGAAAAAAAGTCTTTTAAAAACAAAGTGCGAGAGTTTGGGCACCGGAGAACCAGCCACCGTTCGACCCAGACCACGCCGACGGAAAGGAAGCAGCCGTACTGCAGTAAAGACGAAAACCAAAACTGGGAGGGAAACGGGCAGAGACATTTTTTTACTTAATCAAAGAAAACAAGGAAACGTGGGAGAAACCACTCGAAGGAAAAAGAAAGAAAAAAGAAACATATTTAGAGTACTCCAACTACGTCAAACTAAAAAAGGCTGTACCGACCGTAGACAGGATAAGGAACCTACCGGCTCACTTTGGGCGTAGGAGAGCCGGTAGGGGGCGGTCGATTCCGTCGCGATGGGAGAGGTGCCAGAGGCACTCGGCACCTGGCAAAACCGAACATGGAGGAAGGGTCCCCTGAGAATCACGGCACAGCCAACTGACGGTAGGTGGAAAGAAGGAAAAAGGCTGGAACTGCCAGAAGCTGGTTGTTTTGAATCAGGGGCTCACCAGGGGGGAAAGGAAAAGTCAAGGGTGCTTTAAGTATGCGGGGAAACTCATGCAATGAAATGGAGGAAGGGGGAGAAAGAAGAAGAAACACAGTAGGAAGGACGGATATAGATTCTCACCGGACATCAGGAAGGCATGGAGTTTCACAAAAGAAATCCAGCAACACCGTGCATCCCCTCATGCAGAAAGGGGGAAATGAAATTCTTCCGTCCTGAAACAACACCCCTCTCTGATAGCAGCATGAAGGTCCTTCTTTCCCCCTCTACCTCGGGAGGGGGCCATGGAGATTCATGGAAAATTTCGGCAAAACAGAACCAGGTTCTGTTCAGGGGAACAGTAAGAGGAAAACTACTATTATTCGACGATAATCAAGACAGAAACCGGGGGTGCGCCACTAAAGAGCCCGGTTCATCAGGGGGGGATTGACGTTGACGGGGGGCGGGCAACACAGTTGTCGGTCCGGGGTCTGGTGAAAGAGAGAATCGGTTGAAGAAAGAGGGAATGCTTGGCAACCTCAGCTGGGGGTGTCTCGCCAAGTGTAGTGATACGGTGAAATCAAACTTGTAAGGATGCCGCGTAGAACTTGGCGCGATGGCCGAAGTCTCGGCCGAATTCACCGAAGGAGAGGGGGAGGGGGTCCTAAATGATGGTTTGCTCACTGGGGTCAAAGACAAGGGGGGGGGCGGTCACCGGTCGAACGAGGACTGGGGGAAAGTGACGGGTCGAGCGGACACAACTGGACCCTTACCCTTCCTCCACGCTGGAAAAAAGGAACGCTCCTTCAAACAAAAACAGAGCCATTTTGACCTCTCAAGGACAGCAGCCTGGGGGGAAAGTTATTGAGCGGGGGGAGGGGTAGCGGACCCTTGACGGTCAAGTCGAGTTTCTTCTATGGGAAAGGGGGGGGAGAAGAGCGGGGACCGCGCGAAGGACGAGATGGCATTTGGGAGCGACTATCAGCTGCACTCATTCGATCGATGTTCATACTTCCGTGTCCACAGCGGGGAGGTTCCACCACGCGAAAAAAAAAGAGGACTGTTAATTAACTTCGTCAAACGCTTGAGTTCACACCCATCATCCCAAAGAACAGCCAGGCGCAAGCGGCTGTGGTGGGAGCAGCACATCCGGGAGCGGGAGGAAGAAAGGCGCTGTGTCTAGAAACCGAGGGGGGGCCCGTTTATCCAGCCGATCACACCGAGACTGTCCTTCTCGGGTCTTGTAGAGGCACCAACACATGGGTGGCAAAAAAAGGTCCATCACCATTCAAAGAAGGAGGGAGGGAACGGGGACCGGGACGCAAAGCTGGTAGAAGGGGGCAAGCTTCAGCCCTATTAGTGAGAGGACCTGACCACTCGGATCTTTCCAAGTGGGGGAAAGCCGGTGGTTACCCTGCAAAAGTGGCGGGGTCTGAGGCGGGTCTCGTGGTGAGGGTTCTTTACTCGGGGGGGGGCTCTACAATAAGGAAAAGCAGGAAAAAAGGAATCTACAGGAAAGGGCGCCGTAAACTTGGAGGGGACTACTTGAGTGGGAGTATCTGACGGACAACCCGGACTCCAGATTTTCACCTCGAAAAGATGTGAGGGATGAAGCAGACTTTCGAGGCCCCCCAAAACTCTGCTATCTTATTGGGTCAGGTAAAGAACCAAGTGGTACCGGCAGCTGGGCGCAAGAGGGAAGCGCCCAGAGAACGGAGATAAGAATGGAGGGCTTTATGCGGAGCTTAAGCAATGCTCTTCCATAGATGGTTGCGGACAACTCGGGTTCGGTCCCACTTGACGGCAAAAAGAGGGAATAATTCTTATTCTGATAGCGCCTTACTCACCGATCTGTCTCAAGACACAACACTGTCACCACATTCATCAGTGAGCCCCGACCGTATAAGAGATGGGAATGCAACCCTGAGAGCCTTCGACTAAAAAGAGAAGAGAAGGAACAAGCATGACTTCTAGTCCTAAATGAATGAACTTCAACAAAGGGTGACCACAAACCATTAAAAGTACCGAGGAGGAGAAGGAGGGAAAAGAGGGGACTTCAAAGGCCTGACAACCGGGCGTCGTTCACGAGCAGTAAGAAATGCCCTCACCCCAACTACTAAGAGGGGGGATGCCGAACCTACCACGAAAGACTCGACAGAACCTTCAAACGGGAAGTAGGGGAGACATAAACTGCGAAGGTTCTTGCGGCACTTTAGTGACATTCAGAGACGAAGAAGACTACGACGGTAATCTGAGACGGGGGGAAGGGAAGGGGGAATCTCCTAAGGATTGGCAACAACGAATGCCTGAAATAGGAAGGGGGGCTGGGCACCCCTCTAAGAGCTCGCGGGGGGATCAAAGAGGGGCACACTCCAGACGTCCTAGCTCGGAGAAAAGGACGGGGAAAGGTGCAAAAAGTCCTTTCACCGTCACGACAGTACTGCAGTTCCGCAAGAACCAGGACTGGAAAGAAACACAAGCGAAACCCCGAGAGGGAGGATCGGCTGGTACTGCTTCGAAAGGGAACGTAGGAGGGGGGCGACCGACATGCCAAGGGTAATCAAGAGGGGCTGAGGAAAAAGACTGTGCGATCGACTTAACTTCAGAGAGAAGTTTCGGGGCGGACAAACTTAAAAAATCTCCAAAACACCGGCCGCACGTCTGCACAGAAGAAATGAAATGGGGGAGCGCACATCCAAGGGAGCCAGTTTAACTGGCGGGAAAACCTGCTGCAAAACCGAGTACTCCAGGGACGGATAAAAAAGCCGACGGCCAGGTGGGACTCGTGTTCAAAGCAGGGAGGTGGAATCGAATTGGAGACTGTGCTGTCCACGTCCGGCGCGTCCGGGCACTGTCCAACGTTCTCCTGTTGAAACGACGAGAAACCGGGAACGAGCTGCGACCTGCTCGCACTGAAAAACTAACTGTGAGACACCGGGGGGAAAGAACCGTGGCCTCTCGGCTGGCAAAAGGGCTGAGAGGAAACACGCAAAAACTTCGACTTCGAAAACCTCAGACGCCCAAAATGAAAAAAAGCGCAGTACGACCCATCAGCGTGTTCACCCCCGCCAACGTGCGAGAGAGGAGGGAGGTTGTCAGAAATCTAGAGAACAAAAACGAAGGGGGAGTGATTAAAGAGGAGAAGATACCAAATAAAAAAGCCGGGAAAGTGGCGGGGGTTAAACGGGACTAGGGGGAGTAGGATGCAGGGGGGGGGACGTGGTTCGGTGATGTTAGAAGGAGGAAAAGAAGGGGATTCTGGTCCGGAGCATGCCCTGTAAAGGAAGCGGTGCCAAGGGACGGAACAGTGCAAGGGGTTGCAAGGGCGCGGAAGAATCCAGGATCGCTTTAAACGGCGAACCAAACCAAAGGGGGACAGCTTCACCACGACAAGGAAGTTCTCGGACATCAACATCGCCAGGGGAGAGGCAAAGCCGTTGCGGGAAGACCACCTGCAGGGACGATCCCGCTCGCCTCTGCGTCCTCTGGGTTTAAAGAACGTTTCCCGCCCGGCAAAAATGGGATCCTGGGGGGACTCTCAGGGAAAAGATAGGTTAAGCCGTGTGCTGGGCCTGAGTGGGGGCTAGAAGACCTCACCAAAGCGGCATAAGCCGCCTAGCAGTCTGGCGGCTCAAAGCGCGGATAACCAGTTCAGTCGGCGGTAGCCGAAGGAAAGGGAAAAGGAGGGGAAGATAAAGCTCAATCCGCCAAGAGGTAAACCTTTTGTCACGAAAGTTTCGGAGAGAAGAAAGCTGGAGCAGTCACCCCGGGCTGGAGAAAACGTGCCACGGCAACTGCCGGGCATAGCAAAAATAGAAGTGAGGCAGACTCCTTGGAAAAGACCGCGGCGACACACCGCGCCGACTGTCTGGGGGGTTGGAAAAAAAGCCACTTCATCGGTCGGACGTCCCCTAGGAAAATAAGAGAATGCAACAAATCGGCCAAGCCCGTCTAAATCCAAGGGAAGTAGTCTCGAATCGAAGAACGACAAAGAAACTAAGTCATAGAGAAGGTTGGGGTCTTTCAGAAAGGAGAACAGTAGTTCAGCTCTCTTGCTTTGGGCGGACGGAAACGAGGTCAAAGGGGAAGGGCGGCGGCCTTCCATGACGGCTCTTGCACTACGAAGGTGTCCCGGCAGGGTGAAAGAAACTCACAGGCGCGAAGTCCTGTTTTTTGTTTCAAATTAGAGGTTACAGGAGACGCCTCAAAGTGAGGGTACGCTGCCGGCCGCCTTTTTATCCTGAACGTCAGAAATTGGGTGAAGAAGAGGTAGGAGAACGGCGAAAACGGGATAATTTGGTGACGCGTTTTTGGGGACGGAACAAAAACAAAAGAGGGGGAGTACGGTCTCTGGCAAAAACAGCCTACTAAGTCGCGAGAAACTAGCCTTGAAAGTAAACCGAGCAATAAACCCTAATGGCCCAGCTGGGAAGGAAAGACGATAACAAACAGACCGTCTATGGTTGCTCTGGAGGACTCATTCTACTCAGTTCCTTGGTACAAAGGGGCAAACTACGACAGCCGCCGCGCCAGAGGTCAGAAAAGCAACGAGCTGAAAGCCACCAAAGCTGGACGGCGGCCCACTCAGTTTTCCTGGGGTCGGCCGTCCCAACGCCACGACGTGGGGCCCATTAAGTGCTCCAGAGGAAAGTGAAAGAAAAACTGAAGGCGTTTTCGTCTGGCCCCTCACGAAAACAACCCAAGACCGAGAGGAGGATCTGCATCAACTTGGTGAAGTACATCGGAAACCAAAAACCGCTGGCCGGTATTCGCTGAAAAGGGGTCTGAAGACACCTGCCCCGCTTGGCAGGGACAGGATTGCCAGTTGCCACCTCAGAGGGGGGTGCCTGGGGGGCCTCCTGGGCACCCATGTTTTGGGGGGATTGGGTCCCGACAGCCACTCCGAACTAGAAGGGGGGGGGGGGGGGGGGGGGGGGGAGATCAGCTCTTGTTGTGAGAGAAAAACGCACTAGTTTACCGCCGAAAATCTACCTGGAGGAAACACCAAAAGATGGGACGTCATCAGCCACCTCCTATTAGAAGAGTAGGTGGGGACATAGCTTGTGAAGGAAGCCGAGACATTTCATGAAAGGTGCAGCTGGGATCAATGCGCGTTGTTTAAAAGTCCCAGCGAGGAAGAGTAGGAACCACCGTGATCTATCGTTTCCGTGCTCGTCAGAGGAAAACTGCCCATCTACGCAATCGAGCAGGGTCCATCGCGGGTAAGACCAGTAGACACGAGACGACGAGATTGCCACGACACCGTGTTGCCGCGACCTTAAACCGCAGAAAAAAACCCGGCGATGGCCAGGGAGGACACCCTGCGCTTTGGGACCAAAAAAAGGCGTAGGTCAATTGTGGGACATAAGCGTCTGGAACGGGTCCTTGGAAAGTTTTGGGAGGGAGAGAATCATCCGACCAAATCACTTCGCTCGCGTGGGAGAAAAAAGGCGATCTGTGTGGGCACCGGCGAAAAAAAAGAAACAAAGGAGAACCATACCCAACTACTGAAGTGAAAAAATGAAGACTTACTTACGGAAAGCTTCCTTCCATCGAAACCTATTCGAAAGAGGGAGAAACTAAGGTATTGACGGGAAATCACGTCAACCCATTCGTGGATAGCACCCAAACTGAAAACGAAAAAGCGGAAGGGGAAACTGAGATGACGAACCTCCAAAGGACCTAACCTGGCTGGGAAGAAACCGGACTTAACAAATGACCCTTAGCATAGGTATAGTCGCCTCCTGCGTGGCTGCGCTGGAAGCGTCGCCGTCCTAGGAAAGGGGTTGCCTCTGAAGAGAAAAGGACACAGGTTGTGGGCCGAGGTTAAACATGAAAAAAAGAAAAAGGAAAGGAAAGAAGGGAGAGGGGGGACATCCAAAGAGATTCTGGAAAAACCTCCGCGATTTTTTGGGGTAGTCAAACGAAGACTGGACTGCAACAGGGCGACTGCTTGTCGTGCACAGGTGGGTGCTCGTCGGAGGTGTGGGAAATGACCTGAAGGCATGGGCGTTGGATGCAG
>Ga0179591_1370774_pt1 | contig 14225 bp, 14 predicted proteins | sample CZOMad2_1_08_16f_FD_182891 | JGI IMG/M metagenome (GOLD analysis project Ga0179591, IMG submission 182891) | Vadose zone soil fungal communities from Angelo Coast Range Reserve, California, USA - CZOMad2_1_08_16fungal (PacBio error correction) | ecosystem: Environmental > Terrestrial > Soil >...
CACAAGAGCCTAACATGTTCCTCGGAAGAGACTTGGGGACGGGCGGGGAAAAATCCCTTGGGGATCGAACCGTGGGTGAGCCATCCAGCAACCCAGCGTGACGCAAAGCGACAGCGCCGGGGCGAGGTCGGTCAAAGAGAAAGGGGCAACAGAGACACCGGAGACCCAGCGCGAAACGCAGGGAAGAGCGTGCCGGGACAAGAACGCCCGCGTGCCACGCCCAAAAGCAAGCCTCGCTTACTACGAACGAAATGTTCGATGTGGGCGTTCGGGGGCACGGTCTGCCGCGGTGTGTTGGATCAAGGAACATAACGCAATCAGGAGGCGGAGATTCCGCCAAGGCCGGCAAAAGGTGCAGGCGAAGCTCACCCGCGGATTGACAACCTTAGCGACCAGGACCACTCCCGCCTTTGTGGAAACGGCAGGCCGCAACCCTGTTTGTTCCTGGCAAGGGGAAACAAGAAAACCCAGGGTTTCGAAAAAAAAGAAACCGAACGGTGCTGCAGTCTTGGGACACAATGTCAAAGCTCCCGGGATGTGTGAAAGAAAGAAACGGAGGGGGAGGAAAGCCGAGGTAAAACTCGGGGGGGGGATGTCGTATTGAGCAAAAAAAATATGCAAGGGGCGTGAAATCAGCAGTAACAGGTGAGAGGGGTAAAAAGGTGGGGAGGACGGGGGGTAAGAAATGTACTCGACCATCCCGAACTACCACCCCCGGAACCAAAAGGTGGCATTTCGGTGGAGAGGAAGGACCATGGGGTACGGGCCTCACTGGGACCAGGGGGGGGGGCTTGTCTGACGGAAGCCGGTCACCGCCGAGCGCATTACAGACAACCGCGAACGCCAGGTAAACTTTTGCAAAAGGTCCCACAATCTTAGGTGGGGGTTAACCAGGGGAAGGCCTTGGGTAGGGCCCACTTAACCCTCACTCCGGCGCAAGGATGAGCAGCAGGTCCGGGGGGTTGAACAAAATAACCGGGCGGCACTCTGAATATCCGTAGGCCATGGGCTCTCTTTCCACTGGGATCAACTGAATCGGTCATATGTCTGACTGAGAAGGACGAGGCCTCTAACGTTGGCGCTCCAAAAAACTCTTCTATCAAGCGTGCCAGCCGCGGGCAAGAAAGCCCGCAACAAGGAGAAGGAGCGACGACCGGCCTGGTCGGTTCCGACACGTTACCCTCCCCGGAAGACTTCAAAGGAGGAGATCCCCTGCGGGGCTCCATAATGGCGGGAAGCAGGCGGGGCGGCTCCAAATGAGAGGGAGAACATTCCGAAGCCCCAGGGGGAGCCGGGCGTTCTCGAACAGGCCTTGCCAGGATGGCGGGGTGCAGGTGGGGGGGGCTTGTGAGCTGGAAAGGTTTCCGGCGTAAACTAAAGGTAAAAGGGAAACAGGTCTTTCGAAGGCCGTAGGTCATGCAAATCGGGCCATCCTCGTTGAGGGATTCCCACGACTCCTAAGAGTCAAGGAACATCCGGGGCGCTGTGAACACTTGTCAGAAAGTTCCAAACTGCAACGGTCGACCCTCGTAGGGATACGAAGTCACCTTCAAAGATGGAACCCTTGAAAGCACGGGAGGGACCAGGCAACTGACAGGCAAGAGAAATGGAGTCAGTCATCTGACGTACTAGGTATGGGAAGGGCTGTGGTTTGCTCAGACGTGCCGGAAGTATATGCACAGAGAGAACGAAAGAAGAAAAAAAAAAAGCGTCAGGAACCAGGGGTCGTGGTCATTCCTCCTAAAATAAGGGCAAAGCAATGTTGTTCCAAAATGTGAGGGGGTAAAGGCCGGAAAGGGGCCGTCCTTTCAACGACCCCCCTCGGAGGGTCCATACTAGTGGGGGGCACGCTTACCTCCCGGCGGGCGTGCGCAGTCAATCAAGGACGTAGGTGGGAAGCACAAAAAGAGAAAAGAGAGACATCCCAGCTCGGAAAGTGGAGGGGGGCTTGAGACGGAAGAACGGAAAAGGACGCGGGTCAGAAAAAACCCCGTCCTGATGCTTACGGCGAAAAGAAAACCACATCTATAATAGGATTGGCAGAACCACGAACCCACACGGAGACACCAGAGGATCGCCCACCTCATCATCCCAAAGTAAACCTACCACGAGCACGACAACAATTCCCCTAGGGCTCGAAGAGTCCAGCCAGAGTGTCGCTCGTTGAAAGCTCCCGCTGCGGGGCCGGGAACGGCCGTGATGAAGTTAAGAGGGACGGGAAAACTTTTATAACAAAGGACCGGCTATAATTTGACACGCCCCACGACTGATCAGTACGAAAAATGGCGGAAGCTCGTGGGGGGCAACCTAAAAACCGGACTATCTCCGTCCGCCACAGGCCGACACGCTAAGCCGAAGGCGAACCAGCATAAGGAACGCCACCGGGGGTTAGAACCTTACCGGGGAGGATCTGAACAGTAGGACGGTCATGTGGAGAAAAAGCCTACTAATCGAAAATACCCGACTCTCGCTTCCTCCGAGAAATCAATAGGGGAAAAATGATCAGTGCCGCTCCGTAAGAAGGCGGGAACGAACTAGGGTAGACCAGAAGGTCTACTGTCCACCTGGGATGGAGAGGGGGGGAAGCCGCGAGTCAAGAATCAAAAATCAAGACAAAACGGAGGAAAACGAGGTAACAAACTGCAGACCTCCGCTCCCAGAAGACAGGGAGAGGACCCGACGCGTGCAGCCAGCGCCAGGCCCAAGAAAGCTGAAGGCATGGGGAAAACCACTACCCCGCCGTCTTCTCAAGAAACAAACTTCCGACCAAGGTCACCGGTTGGCGCCGAAGCATACAATCGAATGGCGGAAGTAGGTCACCTCTAATCGGGAGGATCGACAAAACAACGAATGAGTGATTATTAAAAATAGGAGATCCAAGCAAAAGTCGATGAACGGGGTCTCTCTATTCTGTTATCTGCTCTCTCGTCAGTTGAAACCACACAAGGAGAAACGCCGGGTTAGCCTCCTTAGATCGGGGGAGGGCTGGTCGTGGAAAGAAGCGGTTTTCTCAGGAGGAGAACCCCTGAGAGACCCGGGCAAGCTCTTTAAGGAGGTAGTCTTCGGGAGAGCGGGAAACTGGCCTGGTGGTGTTCCTCGAACCTAGGTCCGACGGGGGGGAGTGAGGTTTTGTGCTAATCTGGCGCGCAATTAAAGTTCCAGGGGAATGCCAGCTCTCCAGGCTTCTCAGAAAACAATTGAGAAAACGACCTGTTGACCAGGGGTGAGGACTTACGGAATACACGCTTATTTCGCGGACGCGATGCCTGGGGGATTGAGATCAAGGACAGGCCTTCAAAAAAACCCCGTCGCCTCGGGATAGACTCCGCCCTACTGGTCAAAAACCCCACGGTGGAGGTCCGTAAGATTCCGCGTCGGTCGCGGCGGCGGCCTGGGTTCAGGCACCGATCAGCTTTGAAAAAAAGACCCCCCATCCGCGCTCTGTAGGAGAGTTGTCCGGCGAGACATGGGAGGGGCCTCAAGCCCGGCAAGGCACGTCCCTGCCTTTTGTTCAAAAGACGGTGTTGCCGGGAGGAATTGTCCTCAGGAACGTATCTATACATCTTCGGCGGCTGTTCAAAAATGGGTCTACTTTCTCTGTTGGGTAGGGGGCATGGCCGAAAGCTGTGGGGTCATTGGGTCGTTTGGCAGGGGGTCAGCGTTGTATGGGAAGCGCCTGCGTGTTCTAAGGGGATTGGGTGCTAAGGAGTGTGTTGAAGGGGTGGGTTTTGAAGAAAAAAAGAAAGCCTCGAGGGGAGAAATGCTCGGGAGGTGGAAGGGATCTCTGCAGGGTGCGAGACAAAGAGGGCAGGGCGAAGCTAAAAACCGCTTCAAAGAACAAAGTCATCCGACAACGGGGAGAGCGGAAATTTACGAGGGGCTGGCGGGGCTATCGACACGGACGCCTCTGGATGCCGCTCGACAAAAAACCGAGCAAGGAGCGAAAAAAACCCGTCGGAAAACAAATACGAGGGGGGAAGCGCAAAAAACCAAGTGCCTGGGCAACTCCTCCCAATGTGGACGTGCTGTAAAAAAGAAAAGCGAGGAAAGGGAAGCTCCCGACCGGGGGGGCGGGGCACCGAAAAGGCGCGGGGCCAAGAGAGAGGCATCGACGATCGAAATGAAGAAACCAGAAAGGGAAAGAGGACGTCGAAGGCCAAAATATCGCCCCGCTGCGGCGACCGAACTTCAAGGGCACGGCTGGAAGGTTGGATATGTGATAAAAGAACGAGGAGAAACGCCCGGGGAGGTGTCCCAAATAAAAGGGGGATCTAGCATAGCCGATCCTCGCGAGTGAAAGGTCCTGCAGAAAAAAAGAAGGAGGGAGAGTCATGCCTAAACCGCTCCTCAGAACGGACTTTCCACCGGGGACTGCGGTGGGCACCGGATGTGACCTTCCTCAACAGTCAAAAAAAGGGGCAAACCAAAACGCCCCCGACCGGTGTCCCAACTGGGGCAGAAAGAGGCCCTGCCTCAAAAGCGACGCACAGAAAAGAAGCACAGGTTATCTATCGATTGGGAGAAGAAAAAAGTCCCCTCGAAAACAGGGGTACCTAGGAACAACTGAGGTAGGAGGAAAAGCTCTCTCGGCGCCGCTCGGTATTATACAAAGTAGAAAAAAAGGGGCGGGGCTCCGTAGGTCTGGGTTTTAGAAGCGGGACTTGGCTCTCGCAGAAGCCTATTTGACCTTAAAAAACATGTTTCAGCGCTACAAGCGTCTCGGCGGAGCCCCAAAAAAAAGATCGAAAGGTCCGTAACTCCGACACGGAACGGGGGAGCGGCCGCGTCCAAAAAAACAGAGGGCAAAGAACGGGACGATCCAAAGCGAGCTTACGGTGTAATACAGGACGACATAACTCAAAAACTTCACCGAAAGGTGACCGGCACAAACGATTTGAAAAGGCCGGCAAAAGAGCGCAAGGGGCTGAATCCGATCGGCGTGCTCCTCCTCCCAAGAAACGATCCAGGGGCGAGAAGGACAAGGGTCCCGGGGGAAACGGGCAACGACTGCCCGCTTGGGGGTCAGGTGGGGTCGTACCCGACCAGGCAGGGCGGCGGGGTGACGGCTTTCTGTCTTCCCCAAACTCCAAGACGGTGTAGGAACCTGGAAGAAGAAAATGGACAGAACAATGCACGATCTGACGAAAAAAGAGGGACGCCGAACCGGAAAACTCAAGAAGTTATATAAGACTTAAAACGGGAGCTGTGGGACAGGGAAAAGTTCAAAAGGACATGATAAGGGGGACCTGCCTGGGCGGGGGCCCTGCAAGTCTGGCTTTGACACATTCCCTACAAAAATGGGAGCGGCCGTGCAGGCAAAGGGGAGTTGGTGGGGGAAAAGGGGTTCGAACTAAGGGTTGCCCAAAGCGGGGGTTGCTTTCTGTCAAGGCGGGAAACCGCATTGGGCTATACGAGCCACCCACCCACGTGTGAAGGTTCGCGGGGGGATACCGCCTGGTCAAGAAGGGCCTGGACAAGACGAAGAGGGGCGTGCCGAGGAACCGGAGCGTAGGCAAAAAGGTTCGCCGGAAAAGCCGTCGATAGAGGCACGAAGTGATGGGAGGAGTCCGCAGGGGGAAACTGGTGTATGGAGGAGCTGGACGTCGTCTTGTATAAAGGAAATACAGAAAAAAAGCCAGCTGCTTGTTTCCAAAAGGAGGCGGAGGTGAGCCAGGGGAGGCGGCCAAGGGGGGCGGTCCACAAGGAAAAAGAGGGAACAATAAAACGAGAGAACGAAGGAAAGAAGTAGTAGCGACGACCGCAAAAACCAACAATGAAGTATTATTAAATAATGATATATATCCGAAAGCAGCATTAGGGACTTAGACGTAGGGAAATTCTATCCGCGGGGTTCTCTAAGGCGGTTGTGTACTCAGACCATATACCAACCCCCTCCCCACAATGGCCATCTCGTAATCTCCGTTTCCTATGGAAAGCAAAAAGCGAAAGAAATTTCAACCATTAGAAAAACATGTCCTAAGGCACCCTAAAAAGTGCCTCATCACAGTGACTATGCGCGAGACGAAATACCCGCCCCTGAACGGATTACTGCTTGCGTACAGAAAGAAAAAGGGGGCTCTTAGGGGCAGGGGGCACCCTTCTGGTGCCGAACGGAACGAAAAGCGGCAACCGGTAGGCCAGGAAGGCGCTCACGAAAGCACGCTCGACGAATGCAAGCGGAGTGGTCAAAAAAAAGGATGCAAAAGACACGTCCACCCATCCCGTGGTTTGGTACGAAGCAAACCCAGTGTGCAAAACAATGTTCAAAGCCCAGGGGAGCAGGGACACCAGCCGAGGCACAAAGATGGGAAGAAAGGGGGGGACCAAAATGGGTAAACGCCCGGTCAGTTCGGGGGGGTTAACGGCTTGAAGTAATAAGAGGGCTCGGATGGTCGATGCGAAACGAGGTAATTGGGGAATCATTCTGGAACAAGTGAGATTACACAACGTCCCTGGGGGAGCTTGGGGATAGGCTGTACTCGAACGAAGTAAGGAAGGCCAACAACGGAAAAAGCGTGCAGTCGTGACGACTTGTACAGGGGGGTACGGGTGTCGTCGAAAAAATCGTGTATACGGGAGAGTCCAGTTGCATGGGAACCAGACCTCGGAAAGAACTCGCCGAGAGGGGGTACCGTTCCAAAACTCTTCAAACGGTTATTGTCTTGAAAAGATTCGGTAGATGAGTACAAAAAAAAAAACAAAACATCAAACTAGCAAACACCAGAAGCGTCCCAAACCAGGGGATTGGACGCGACATTCAAACGGGGTAAGCAGAAACATAGACTGCTTCGGTATCAGATCTCGAGGAGGCTGGGTCCCTATAGAGAAGGTTGAGATAACGTGATATAGAAAAGGGGGGGCTTCTAAGGAGCGGGGCCAGCCAGAGGAGGCCCCTCCTGAAAAAAGTCTAGCGCCGCCCTTTTCTCCGGGGTACGTCGCGGACGAAGAGCGCGAGGTACGGAGAGTCACAGCTTCTTAGCGTTTGGTCTCGGCAGAAGATGTTTAAAAATAGGCCACCGGCGTCAGCAAGGGGCAAAACCTCCTTTAAAACTCGTCCATGCCGGGTCCACAAAACGGGGAACGCGTGGGGGGCGGCACAGGGAGTGGGGTCCACGTTTAACGGGAAGGTTCCCAAACAGAGGGCCAACAATAAAACCGCCGTCCAGGACGGTCGCGAGGATGGACACGCGGCCGCCGACGTCCGTTGGGGGGGAGGCAAAGTTCCAGCCGTAAAGAAAAAAAAAAAGGGAACGGGGGACGAGGTGAGACCGGGAGGCCAATTCCCGCAAAGGTCCCTCAGGAGAGACCTCTGTCAAATTCATGCAACTTGGGGGAGCTCTTAAAAGCGGCAGAGATCCGGCCGCGACGAACCTCTGAAACGGGCAGGAAATGGGTTCCTTCATGTTAGATTGGTCAATCTGTCCATGAGGGAAAAAAGAGGCGAACTCACCCCGCGCCCCCAAGGTTCTGCTGGAAGGAATCGGCGAAGCGGAACGACGGTGGGTCCACATTGTAAAGGAGGGGGACCACACGAACCGCTTCAAAATGGATTTGGGGGCGATGTGTGGGACCCCCAGGGGGGAGCGGCATCGAGACGCACACCATAAAAACAAAACCGTGAAGATAGAGGGAGAAGAAAAAACGAGGTTGCTCTGTTGTGCCCGTGGGGGGGTTTGACGTGAAATGAAGACAAGGGTATAAAGAGGCGAAAGGGGCCGGAAATCTGTGCACGCGCATGTCTTAAAAGGGGGAAGGCCACATCGCCAATAGCGTAGTGGCGAACAACCCAACCCAAAAGAAAGAGGGGACGAGACCATCAAAAGGCAAAAGAGAAGCGCCGGACCGCCAGAGACAACCGACCACTGCCGCCGGCTCGTTCCACAGCGGAAAGGGCGCCCCGAATGAGGCGCTCCAAAGAACAGTAAGGCACACAGGAGAACGGGGAGGAAACGCTGGGGACGGGTGTGGAGCGAAAACCATGCCCGCCACCACAAACAAAAAAAAACACGAGTTGCTGTACCGAAAGCAGTTCCGGAAGGCGAAGCTCGGGGGCGAACCGAATCCCCGCTGCCACCAGGGGAAGCACGCGAGCAACGAGGCGGCAAACGACGAAACCCCGTGGAAGCCGGACCAGTGATTGCCAGGGAGGCAGGAAGGGGGGGCGTTGGGAAGGCCCGCATCCAATCAAACGAAGGACTCGCGGTGAACCAAAGGAGCATCAGAGGGGGGAGGAGACACGAAGCTCCGACCGAACGCCTCCACCGAATTGGATGGGAAAGACGAGCACCACCGGCAGAACCGTGGAACTGGGAGGCGGTGGTTGGGGCAAGGGACCCGCGAGGGCTGGAAGAAAAACAAAACAACCAGCACCGCGACCGTAGTCCATAACACGCAGACCGCCTCCCTGAGCCTTCATACAGAGACCCCAGCTCCAGGAAGGGGGGCTGAGGCGACTAAAAAAACCTAAAGATACAAACGGAGAACGGAAGGGACCCGGAGCACTCCGGGCTCCCAGAAAAAAAGGGCGAAAAAAAAGCCTTTTGTTGGCCCGGAGAGATGAAAATCCAGGAAAGACGCGGATCACAGAGATCACCGGGGGGGAAGGAGAAAAAAAGGAAGACGACAAAAAAAAACAACGGAGGAGGGAGGATGACCTCCCGGTGACTCGTGTGATCACCATCTTTAAAAAAATGTTCAAGTAGCTCAGACGGCCCCACCAATGGGGTGAAAAAAACCACCGGGGGGACGGAGGGAAACCCCACCCCTCCGGAAGGTGGCCCACGTGGCCGTTGTGAAACCGCAGGAATTGGAGAGGGCGCTGGATCAGACCCGCGGGCCGGTCTTTCTAAGGTTCGGTCCCGACGGGGAGCGGCCGAAAAAACGTCACGTTTGCTCACTCTGAACTACGTGGGTAAGCTGCTGCTGTGTGTTTGCAGCGCACTGGACTGGGCCAAACCGCCAGTCCTGTGGCAACTGCACAGAGAGGCTTCGGAACTCCATATGTCCGGTAAAAAAGCCGGTCCTACCAGGTGAGGGAAGTACTTGATCCATCAAGGCACCAGATGAATCGACAGACGGGATCCATGTGCCTCGAACAACGTCGAACGGGCTGGACGCAATAAGGGGGGGCAGATCACGCCACCGGACGGTTCCACACGGGCCACGGTGGAGTTTTCGTCGGCCTAGGCCCGGGGGGGGGGGCGGGGAGAGGGGGCGGCCGGAAAGGTGGCGGGGGGACAGCGTTCGCCCCCGGAGCTTCGGGGCCTTTCAACTGATCGGCCAGGGCCTCACAGGTGACGAGCGCCTTGAAAGGAAAAGGAATGCGACCGACGAGTCCTAGTCACGCGGCGCGGGAACGCCCCCGCCCCGCACCCAAATCTAGGAGACAGTCGTGTCGGACTCGCTTCGGGGGCGAGTTGGGAAAAGCAGCGTTGGGAGGGGTGTCCGTCTGGGCGCTAGGGGGGCATAACGTTGGCTAAGGGGGGGCAGAGAAAGATGGGGGGGCTACAGGGGACGGGGGTGGGGTGAGTTTGGTGGACGCCACTCTAGCGATGTCGCAAGAAGGGGGGGGAAGAAAAGGAAAGAGGTGTCCCAGGCAGGACAACTGAATAATCAGTGACGTCCCAAACATCGGAACGAGCAGGTTGAGACGTGGGCGCAAGCAAGGGGCTAGACTAACACGACACGGGCTTGGAGTGCGGGGGGAAAGCTTCGACGCGAGCCTAAAAGAGAGACCAAACCGAGTGCCAATAATGGGGCGAAGACGGCCGGTTCCTTAAAAAAGAACATGAACGGACCCCAAGAGGGGGGGACAACCGGGGGCGGGGCCCAATCGCGATGCAACCGCGGGAAAAAACCGGGGGTGTCGGGCCCGAAGGGTGAGAGAGTGGGGAAGTCTAAACTACGGGCCCGCGGCACGACCATGAATGAACAAGAAAGAAAAAAAACGGGCACGCCGAAGTGACGTCCGACCGAAGCCAGGCATCAGACACGGAACTAAATGGCGAGAGTCAGGTCAAGGGAAGCTGTAAGTTAATCCGAGGTGCAGCGATTGAAAGTGTGGGGGAAGGGACAGTTTGAAAAAACGGGGAAAGCGGGACCGGCCTCTTCGAGGGGAGAAAGTCGCTCAACGAAGTCCCGGGGCGCGGTCAACATGACCCCCCCAAAAAAGGCCGAAGCCGCCTGTAGGGGCAGTCTGCGCAGAGAATGTAAAACAGGCCTTTCAACACCGTACCCACCGGCACCAAGTCCGCCAAGGATCTTTCAGTCCTTCACGTAACGAGCCAGGGGCATCAGACTCGGAGCAAAGTTGGGAGGAACTCAACTTTGCTATAAAAAAGGTCAACCCTCAGTAGTAACTGATTTGGGGCCTGAACTACGGATCTTCTCCAGCTCTAGTGGGGGGTTATGGAATCCCAAGACAGAGAAACTAAGTTGGCAGATAGACTTATATCTTGGGGCGTATGTAGCACGCTTGCTTCCCCGCGAAGAATACAAGAATATTCGTGTTGGGGGGTTTGCCAAGAGTGAGAACGGCTCCTGAAGACGATCTCGTTGAGAAGGCAAGTCAAAACGGTTCAACGGCCCCCCCGCCACCCAGGTGCAGCCGAGGAGACTGTGAAGCGACGAAGGACCCGGGAGTCAGACGGGCGGATCAAGCGCAAACCGGGAGTGGAGAAACAACAGCCAGACACGGGGTTTAAAAAAAATCCCCAAGAGTTTACCAGGAACACATCGCTCGACAGGGAAAAAAGTTAGGAGGCTTGGTGGAAGACGAGTCGTCGACAGTGGTCTCCCGAGAAAACCAGAAACGACGAAGAGGAAAGGACACCACGTAAGGACACCGCCGTGCAGTGAATTCAGCTGGTGAACCGGTGGGGCTTGAAAAAGCATCTGCTAAGGAAGCTCTTTAACCCCAGGAAACAAAAGGTAAGAGACCTGGCCAACTGGATGCAGCCAATGACTATGCAAAATCACAAATCCGCCAAAAACACACGGAATAGGCGGCCCGAGAAGGAAAAGGGAAACTGTCGAACACTGCGGGATCTTTTACCGAAGATGGGAATTCCCGTTTCGACAAGGCAAATCCTTTCTTACCAATCTTCGGGGGATGACAGAACTGGTCATTTCGGGGCAAGGCCAACCAATGGGGAAACGCCGCACTTCTCAAACAAATCTTTTTGACGGAAGTGAGGCCGCCGGTGACAAGGAGAACGTTTTGGGGCGCAAAAAGGGCCAGAAAAAGGCGCCCACTCTTCACGGCGTCCCTCGTATCGAGTCGGTGAGGAGTTTGGGGTGATCCCCATCCTGGTGCAAAAAAAGGAATGGAGGGCCCGAAGCCTGTCCAAACCTTGACAGCAAAGGCTAAAAGAAAAAAACGCAAAAGGAAGCATGAAGTAGGGGACGACACTTAACGCGAACGGTCTCGCTCGAAGGGGGGTAGTTCCCGGGATGCTTGCCGTCTGTTGATCGCAAAGAGCTCAGGCGCAAGTGGCGTCGCCGCAAAACTGTTTAGGGCGGCAGGGGAGAGCCTGACTGAAGTAAAACAAAAGTGGGAATGAGGGAGCAGGAAGAAAGCGCCTCCTACAGGGGACACGAAGACTATGCCTAAAAGGCGGGAGCTGCGATCCAACAACAAAACAATAGTCGGTATTACCCTAATGAACCAAAGAGGAAAAGGGCCATCGGGGTCGTCGGCAACCCTCCGGGAAAAATGTTCTGTAGGACATGGTGCGCGGGAGAAGTTTTATTCTCAAAGTAAGCCTCACCTCCTGACAACGCGAAAACGCGCAGAACGATCAAAACATAACACACTGACAGGAAACCAAGCGGAAAATTCCCAAAGGCACGGTGTCCACGGCGGAAAACTCGCCAAACGACGGGGGCTAAGCCGAGCACGGGCGCTGCACGCAGAACTGAGGGGGCTCTGAGGGAAGCGTCTTTCCCAGCAAAATAACGCCGAACGCCGAACACAAAGCGGGAAAAAGAGGGCCGCAGCACGCCGGCACAACCGTCGGAAGGAACCCAATCGGGCTTTTGAACCGAGGGCGAATGAACGGAACACCCTGACCTGGGGACGGTCAACGACCAAAGTTGGAAGGGCCCTTGAAACATCAAGGACCGTTGTCACGTCCAGAAATCCACTGATTCCTCAAGGGCCTCGGTTTGGAATTCCGAGTTCAAGCCGACCCTTCAAACAATGTCTGGAATAACTCTCGAGAGATCGGGGAAAGTTCCGTCTGGATGGTCTATGGGAGTCGTCATGGTCTGACAGGTCATCTTCCAGGATCGTGAACCTTTTGGGTCTCTTTTGGTTAAATACAGGACTCTATCAGTCCGTTAACGCCACCCTGAAAAATTCAGTTAGTTTTGCGATTCGTACCGGTGGGAAGGGGGTCTACTGGGGCCGGGAATCTTCAAAGTTAAATAGCCTCGCCGATCGCTGAGCAAAACGATAAAGAAATTGAAGAAAGGGTTTCAGGGTTCAAACGTCTGAAGATAATAAAAAAAATTGGGTCTTGTCGCGCCTGCGGACCGGCCACGCGGGCGCCCAAACGGATTGAGCAAACAGGGGGGTGCTTTGGCAACACCAATGGCGACGAGGCTATCTACGTAAAAACTGCTGCCTTCCGGGAGCACTTTGTTCGTCAAAAGCTCCTGAGAGGTGGGAAAGCAGAGACACTGGGTAACCATCCCAGCGGGTCAGGAAAGATCAACTGTGCAGCAACCAGGCACCCCCGAAAAGCCAGACCCGCTCGAGTAAGGAATTCTGTTTACAAACCCGAGCCTAACCCGGCGCCGGGCTACTATCAAGGACGACGTCAACTCCATCAATGCTTGGAGGGGAGGTGGTCTCGCACCCAAGCCGATGGGATCAACGGACCAGGGGGGGAGAGCGCATCGGGGGTACCCGCGAAAGGCACAGGGGAAAAAGTGGGGGGAGGTGAGTGGGCCACGTTGAAGGGAAAAAAAAAGGTACCCCTCGTCACAGAAACAGAACGCCACTAACAGGCGGTCGGTCGCAACGGGGGTGTGCAGCAGGGAGGCCGGCCTGGAAACTGGGGAGCAAATTAAGCCGCCGCAAAGATTCCGGGCACGAAGGCCTCGGGGGGATCCACTGGGGAGCCAAAGGGGCACGCCAGGTAGGCCAGAGGAGACCGCGATCGTCCAAAATCTGCCCTTGAAAGCGCGCGCGGGATCCGGGGGGGGCGGAGAGGGAGACGGGGACCGGGCGACGGACGGCGTCCCGTCTGTCTGGGAACCATGTCTATGCGGCAGCGGAAGAAGGGCCCGTACGAACAAGAAGGGGCAAAAACGGTGGAGCCAACGGTCCATTCACTCGTCGAGCGGGGGGGGGGGGGGGGGCCAGGAAAACGGTGAACAAACAGGGGATAGACCATGAAAGGGGGGCATTTCTTCCCCGCGTATTTTGGCTACTAGGTTGGGGCCCTCCCGGCTCTGAGCAGGACGGCGGAGAAAGACAGACGGCGGCAGAGAATAGCCGAGTCCAAAAAGACGGAAAGACATGACCCCTACCAGGGTGCAAGTCGGGGGTGTGAAGGGGGGTCCTTAATCGTATCCAGCCGGAAAATTACCAAGCGGGGGCCTCGTCCTGCAAATACTTAAGCGGCCCCAACCAAGAAAGCGTAGGGGGAGCAAAAAGAAACTACAAAAAAACGCGACGCACAATCGGCGCCACCCACCAAAAGCGAATCCCGGCAGAGCCAGCAGACACCCAACTTGGGAAAACTCGGGGAAGAGTCCAAGCGCGGGACCGACGCACGGAGGAGGCGACCTGCACAGATGCCCGTCAGGACGTCCGGCGAGGGAAAAAGAGGAGGGAACTTGATAAACGCACGAAAGGGCCTGACGAAGTGCGGCCAACGATCGAATGGAAGAGCCGGGGCGAAGGATCATCAACAGAAAACCAACGCCGTAAGAGACCCGCGTGGGGGCGCAAGCGAAAGAACACAACGTGGAACCGTACCGGCGTGAAAAGCCCTGGGACCACCGCTTTTTGGCAAGGACTCATCCCAAACGCCCTGAGACCGAACTCCAAGAGCGGGGATTATCTGCCGACGAAGAAAAACGCCGACACAAAAAACAAGGGTGATGGAGGACAAGAAGCCGGCCATAAATTGGACTGGAGAGGGTGGCAGCAGGTACAGGATAGTCCGCAAAACCAGCACGCGACAAACGTAGTTCCGAGGGACCGGCGCCCCGCA
>Ga0179591_1322536_pt1 | contig 14224 bp, 17 predicted proteins | sample CZOMad2_1_08_16f_FD_182891 | JGI IMG/M metagenome (GOLD analysis project Ga0179591, IMG submission 182891) | Vadose zone soil fungal communities from Angelo Coast Range Reserve, California, USA - CZOMad2_1_08_16fungal (PacBio error correction) | ecosystem: Environmental > Terrestrial > Soil >...
GAACAGAACTCAGTATCGGGTGTCAGAAAGACCAAGAACAGCCGGCCGATCGGATGGGGGGTGGAGGATAACATTACCAGCTAAGAGATGGCCTGTGGGGTGAAGGAGATAGAAGCGATCGTGGAAATCGAGGACCATTAAAAGAAGCGATCCATACCCGGTTGGAGGGAAATAAGTTAAAACTGTACTATCCAACGAAACGATGGGGTAGGGCGAGGAAGTCGATGCTGATGAAAAGATGACTTTTTTAAAATTGTAAACGACCGAACTGAATTGAAGGTCAGAAAGGAGTGTGGTCCTCTTCATTGAGGATTAAAATGGGTTAAAAAAAGAAGGGACCTGGTCAAAAGGGTAGGGGTGTTGAATCACACGATCCATGAGGAGGAACAGGACGAAGATCAGAAACAAAAGGGATGAGCAAGAACTCCCGCCAGGGTTTGGGCGGGAGCGCAAAAGGGTCCTCATATCTATTCCAGGGCCAACGATGCAAACAGATAAGAACAGTCTCTACAGAAAGGGGAAAAACTATGATTAGCATTCCTCTAATCTGCGACAAATTGACGGTGTCCATTCATGACTCCCATGTTCATAATTGTGCAAAGAAACGACAACGCCGAAGGTTAGGTCAGTCGAGGGATCTGACTGGAGCGGTATATCCTGGGTACGATCGGGACAACAGAAGAGAGCCGGGAAAGGTATTTGGGGCGAAACCGGGGCCGTCTCAAAGTGGCAAAAAGAGGGGGGACGAAAGAACTGGTCAAACATGCTCTAGAGTAGCCGCAGCAGGACCTAGCACGAACGCGCCACGTTCCTCCAAATGATAAAAGGCAGCCCGGGAAAAAAAGAAAGGATCGGGGAAAAAGAATTGCGTTCCTATGGGCACCCACCGGGAGAAAAAGAACCTTCATGGAACTGTCATCAGCAGTAAATTTAGCAGACGAGGAAGAAGTGGGGTGATCTTTATTATCAGGACCACCTGGAAGAATGGGGGAGGGGGAGAGAGAAAAGAGCCGAGTTCTCTTACTGGGACCGATCGGCGAGTAATGTTTCACTACGACGGGAACTAGGTCAAGAGACTAAAGGAGTCTTAACTATCAAGTATTATGACGGAAAAGAAACAAAGAGAGAGGAAAAGGACGAGAGGGAGACCCGTAAAAAATCTTGCTCTTCCTAAGCAAAGGGCCTCCATAATGGAGTATGGGGAACCCAGGAACGTTGCGGCGACTCATATCCCATGGAAGGGAGCGACGAGGAAGAAAGAGATATAGTGAAAGAAAAACACACAACAAGCTTATTAGGGGATAAAAGAGAATAGGATTATTAAAATACCAGCAGGGAGGGGTATTAGGTCCCACGGCAAAAGGGTCAGATAAGGTCGCCACCGTTGACAGTAGGTAATCCTCATCTGGCGGTCCATCGCGAAGGGGAGGTCCTGGGTCCGGGTCGTAAGTTGACGGGAAACAAAACGCAAGCGGCCTTTCCTTAAAAAGGGTAAGCGGGGGAAGAGGAATAACGGCCTAAACTTTCATACTCTGCGAAAGGAAGGGGGGAGGTCGTAACGGGAAAAAGACTTCAGGGGACTTTATCTTTAAAAGGAGACTCGGAGAGGCGGGCAAGCTCTCCTTCAGAGGAAGGCACCGTGAGGAGAGGAGTCCTGGATCCTCTTCCTATACGATCAAAAGGGACGTCGGAGGGGCGAAAGTTGCATGAGAGACCGAACGAAATGGGGGGGCCCTTTGGGAGGGATGGGGCACGAGAGTCGCAACTGACAAAAAAGACTGGTCCCGATCTGCTTGCCCGGAGAGGGGAGAATAGAGACAAAGTGGCAAGGGCTACGTTTTCTTTCAAGGATGGTCTCGCGCTACGAGGAAGGGACAGGAGGTAGCGAGTGGAAAACTCGTCGACGTGAGCGAGTACGACTGGCAGATCTTTCGCCAAAACAGCCCGCGCTCAATGCCGTGAAAGAACGAAGAGATCCTATCTCATCCTGGGGATTAAAGCATCACAGGGAACAAATCTCCAGGTGGGCCGGGCACGGCCACCCATTCGGACCGCGGCGCACTACTGGAAAGAGAAAGACGACTGGGGTGAGATCCGCGGCGTCGGACAGGAGAAGGCCAGCATAAGAGTTAGGGGGAGGGACGGTCTACTGGGGGGCGTGAAAGAGGGGGGGGGGCGAAAGGGTCACGGCCGGCTGGAGAACCAGGGGGGGCGTCGTCTCCTCCACTCTGATCACAGAAAAGGGATTGGGGAGGTCGGCTCAAGAAGGGAAGGGTTCTCTCTCCGGAAAGGGTTCCCACTGAGACACTGCTCGTGGTGAAACGCTTCAATACCCGGAAAAGGGGGGACAAGTCAGGTAGAATAAAGTTGAGTACTGAAAGACGAAAACCCTGGGACTCCTAAGTCATCCTCTTAGGGAACTTCAAACCTCAACGAGAAGCCTACTCCACAACACTCCAACTATTAAGAGGGGAAATAATCCGAGGGGGGATTTTCCTCGACTTCGTTGCAAAGGGATAAGGGGACCAAGGGTAACCGAGATTAGGCCGGGGCATTCCTTGCGGCCTGTGGGGAAAAGAGCGGGCAGAGAGAAGTCAACCCCCTCACGGAAAAGCGCCCGGGAGGGGCGGGTCGCAGTGGACGTGAATCCAGGGAACAAAAAAGAAGGCTCTAATCTGCAAAAAAGGATAGACGTTGGGCGAGATCTGGAGAGTACAGTAGCCTATCGCTGTGGAAATTCCGCTATAGTACTGTTGCCGGGGGAGTTCCACGCTACAACAAAGCGGTAGAAGATGAAAAAAATACTTTCAAAACCTGCAACAAAATTCGCCCCGTTGTCCATGCCGCGAAGAAATTCCCAAAGGAAGGGAGGTGGTCGGGGGCAGGGGGGGGGGGGAGGGTTTACGGTCGGAGGGGAGAACAAGTAAACGTCCGCTCAAAATCCTGCCAGGTGCAGGGCGATGCGGACGTGAAGAGACGTCAGAAGCGGATCGGGGGGGGGAAAGAGGAATATCCCCTATCCGCAAGAGACCGGGATACAAGAGAAAGGAAACGACATTTCAGTCCCATTAGACCCGCTGACTAAGGTGGTGGGCAAGGGGAAGTGTCAGCAGTATCACGGTCCGGTCGTAAACGTGTGGGGGGGGGTGGGGGTGGGGGGGGGAGGGGTGGTGGGGAGTGGGGAGAGGTTGGGGGGGGGGGGGGGGACGGGGGGGGGGGGGAGGGGGGGGGTGGGGAGGGGACGTATGGGGGGGGGAGGCGAGGTGCGGGATCCGGCGGGAGGGGTGGGAGGGTGAGGTAGAGGGGGGGTTATGGGAGCAGAGAGGGTGGAAAGAAGAGATTGGCGGGGGGAGACGGGATGTGGAGGGGCTGTCCTAGGCTGATCCGGGCATGTCAATCACAAATGTGGCATCCGCGACGGCGCGGGAAAGTTCTCTGTCCCCACCGTCGGGAAGCGAGGTCGGCGATATAACAGTTCCAGGACGAAAAGCTAATCGCCGCTGGAACTATGAAACGGAGCGAGGGAGGAAGAGAAGCTTCCAGGAAGCTACTGCAAAAAGGGAGGCTAAGATCCACTGGGTCAATGGAACCCCTTGTACGTGTGTGGCAGGAGGGGGAAGGCCAGGACCGGACCGGGAAAAAGGACAGGTCGGTGCTCCTAAGACCAAAAAATATACGGGTTCGACCAAGGGTTGGTCTTAGGGGGCGGAGAAGGAGTCGGAGGCATCTGAGCGGGAGGAGTAAAAACGAAAGTGGAAGACCACCTACGCTACAGGATGACAAGGGAACGCGGGGGCGGGGATCTAGAGAAAGACTGGGTCAAGTCCCTTTTAAAATCGGAGAACCAAAGAAGAGATAGGGAGAGATCTGGCTTTGAAGGAGAAGCCAGAAATAACTACCGTCCGGAGGCAGGCTGTCTAGGGTCAAAATCAAGAATCGCTAAAAAAGAGGAAGAGAGGGAAAGGGGAAATCTATCCTCTATAAACTTCGGATTCTGGGCGAGAGAAAAAACCGAAAAATCGAAGATCCTCCGCACCGAGGGAAGATCGCTTGCCAATCTGGCATTTTAAAAGCTCAAGGGATTTCGAAGGAAGAAGCAGCCGGAGGGGCGTAGAGGGGGAGGATGGAGATAGGGGCCTGGACCGTCGTCCGGGGCGTAAAATCAGCTGTTTGCTGTAGGGGGGAAAGGCGAGAGGGGGGGGGGGGTGACTCTACTGCTAAGTGTAGAGGAGAAGAATAACAGGGAAGAAAATAAGAGAAAAGAGGAGATCTCCCTTTCCTTTTCGCGGCCCCGGGAAAAGATCACGAAAAACAACCGTAAAGGGGGTTAAAGAAGGGAACCAAAAAGTGTCCTAGGAAATATCTACTAGTGAATCAAGTAAAGGGTGCAGAGTGGAAGAGGGTTTCTTTCTGGCTAAGCCGCAAGGTTAAAACTGGGATCTGACTCATGCATTGGGAGGAGGAGTTTAGGAGGCTCTTCCCACATAGTTCCGCGTAACACGGAGGAGGGGGAGAGGAGGATTGGGACCTTGGGTTAGGGTTCCGACTACAAAAAAACTTCAAGAGAAATTCTGTCCGCGAGGAATAAGCCATAACCGGCTGGCCAGGAAAAGAACGGGAGGCCTCGCGGGGTCTCGGATTTTCCGGGCCGTGCACTAAGGGCCGGATGGGCCAAAGAAAATGAGCTAAATTATCATCGGAAAAAAGAGAGAAATGGTAGGACTTGAACGAAGGAGTCACACTCATACCCTGACCGACGGGGGCCCTAGATTCGGAAAGAAAAGTCCAGAGAAGAAAACCATCATGGGTCTGCGCTTGTGTAATCAGTCCGGCGATGAACGCAAGCCACGACTGGATTGACCCGTTGGGGGCAGGGATCTCAGATAGAACGACGGAAGAGGGTCAGGGGAGGGGGGTTAGGAACAAGTGACGGGTGAGACAGGAGGAGTAGCTAAAGGAATTATCGTTCTCGTAATCTTCCTGGACTACCTCGAAGGGCAAGGTTTGATCTGGCCCCGATGAGTCAGAACTTGGCTACTGGTAACTCAGTGAAAAGAAAATTCTAGACAAGTCTACGAAAATCGGACCGAACAACAGAGTGCCTCAAACGCTGGGAAAACATCCTGCCTGAGGGGGTGAGAGAAAGTAACGAAATCAAGAGGAAAAGGACTTATCCAGGTGAGGACGCTTCACGTAAGTCGTGGCCGGCTGAGGTGCGATACAAAAGAGGGAAGGGAGAGATGCTCCGGAACGAGTGAGACCCTTCCTAAAAGGTCGTCGCTGGCTACAGGGGTGGTGTGGGTGAGGAACTTTCAAGAGAGGGTTAGAGCCAAGTGACCGGTGGGCGACACTTTCCTCGTAACGGGGTTACTACACTTGTTCTTCCTGGTCAAGCATAGCGATAAAAAAAAAAAGGGAAAAGATGAAAAGAGAAGAAGTTTTCCGAAAAAGGAGAGTTACTACATCGTGTCTATAGGGTCAGGTTGTCACTTGTAAGAAAAGCGGACGTTGCGGAATCAAGAGTAGCGGAACATGCCGGGACGTGAAAAAATGAAAAGCCACACCAGTATCCAGCAAGTTGGGACATGAAAGCAAAGCCAGTCCTTATAGAGTCGCTCAGGGATACCGCGTCGGCAAAAATCCTCGACAGACATTGCCCATGACCAGTAATGAAAAACACAGAATGAATCAAGGGGAAAGATCGGGGTAACTCATCAACCCACTAGGAAGGGAGGTCGAAACCCTTTTACTGATGAAATGGGTTGGGACGATGTTTCTATGGTTGGATGCCGAGGCAACGAGAAACATGGTAGGTTGCCAAAAGGCAAAGCTCAGCGGGCCCGAAATGCCAGGAGAGGGGACGGGAGTGAAGGAATATGTCTTGCCAGAAGAGACCTGATCAAAAAAGTCAAGACTCGTCGAGTGGAGTCTCACCTGACTGACACGAGAAAAGAAAGTGAGGAACACAAGACTCAAAAGAATGAGGGGCGGGATCCCTGGAATCTCTTTCCTAGAACGCAAAGCTCTAGGGATTTCCGAGGGGTTGGGACCCATTGAGCCTCGTCTCCTCCTGGGTATGAAGATGGAAGCCCTAAGTCAATGATAAAAGTCGCCATGGAGCTAGGGGGTTCCGAAAGCAAGGAAGTCCCTTTGGGCCATTAGTTGGATGCGACGAATGCGGCGGAAGGAATGTAAAAGGATGAAGGTAGAATCAAAAAGAAGAATCTGCTTGGAGGAAGTCATCTGCATTTTACTGACAATAGCGATAAAGGGGAAGGGGGTATCTTAATTTGAGTGATTTGATACATGAATCACCGTGTCCTGCCTCGTTACGTCCAACCATAAAGTAGGCTAACGGATAAATAGAATATGCTAGAAACGAAAGGACGCAAAAAGGGCAGCTTAAGAACCCCACCTACCTGGGGCGGCTGAGCAAGCACCCCGCAAAAAAAAGTTCAACAAGAAGAGAATTCGAGTGGATAGCAAAATCTCACATAAACGGCTGGTGAACATGATCCTGGTGGGTTTCTCACCCACGCAGGCGGGGGGGGGGTGCGTCTCCAAGGAACGGTCGGCCCGCATTCCTTGATTCGGGGGGGGCGGATAATACGATCCAGTAAGGGAGAAAAAGGCGAGTTTCCACCCAAAAGACCATTTCAACAAAAGGCGCCTCGTCAACGCCGGGTATGAATCGGGGGTGCATACAGGGAAATCCCTAAGAGCCCTCAGGAGAAAGAAAAGCCGCAGCAGTCTGACCGGTCATCGAAAGAGGCACCGACCTGGAAATGAAAATCGAAACCACCTGGTAAAGAGCAGAACGAGACGGGAAGCGGACGGAGAGCAGCGTGAGTTATCCCAGAGTCCCGCCCCCACCCCCAAACCGACGAAGGAGGGAGTCATATGCGTACCAAAGATATTACGGGAAGGACGCGGACTGCTGAAGACTGATCTGAAAGCGCCTAGACGGTGGAGAAGAGGGGAGGTCGGGGAGATTATCCTGGAACTACGGGAGAGGATGGAGTAATGTCGCAACTAAATCACAATAAAAAAAAATCTTGACCCTCTTGAAAAAATCCAAACCCGGGGGTCACTACGTGCCCGACGGAGAATTTGATGACGCGTTTAAATGCGGGAAGAGGGAGTGCGCCGAAAAGGACACTCCATAAACATTCTGCGGTAACCTCTCGGCACGTGTATGCTCAAACCTGAACCGCAGGGCGTTACGCAGGAAAAAAGAAGAATCATGGAAAAAAAACTCGCAGATTGGAGAAATTGAACTTGACCTAATTACAGTTCATAGCTGGACGTAAGAGGATAGGGAACGCCTGGGGACTCCTTATCCTGTTAATAGCTTCCGATCAGGGAGAGGATAGGGCGATCTGTAACGATAGAGAAGGAAAAGAGGAAGAGAGTTGATCTTCCCCAGGCTAATATAAAGGAAGCCGCCTATGATGGCAAAGGGTGAGGAAAAACACAGGAGTAAAAATCATAAGTGTCAGGATGAAGGATCAGGAAGGGTACATCGGCCAAACTAGGACCATAGGTTTCTTTCTGTGCGCGGGCTGTGGTGCATACGGGAGGTGTGTCCCTAGGTAATAGGATACAAGGAAACCAGCATGGAACTCAGGATGAGCTTTTAATCCTCCAAGCCAGGAAGGAGACAAAGTACGATGTAGTTCTGACGACACGTGATTCCTACTCTCTCAAATCAAGAGGAGACTCACGACAGTCTAGTTTCATGAACAAAGGGTCTCTCATGAGAACACACTTGAAAGGGACAAACGTAGGTGAATTAAGAAGGGTGCGATGTGGAGCATTTTACTCCCTTTAATAAAAAATACGTATGGCAACGAGCCGGCGTATCTTCAGGAAGGATCCGCGAGATAAACAGAACTCATGTAAAAGAAAAGGATAGAAAAAACGGAGCCGATCGGAATTTTCGGAACTACGAGGTAACCCGAGCAAGGGAAGACGGTGGGGTGCAAAATGGGTCGAGAGACTAATCGGGGTTATAGTCTGCAAAGGAACAGGATTTTTAACATGCAAAAGACGATCCCGACCGGGGGAAACGGGTACTGGAAAACCATCTCACGACAAGCAAAGGAACGTAATTGACTGAGGACGAACCGAAAGAACTTTTTTGGTTTATTTCCCGGCAATTATAGGTGGCGGGGAAGAATATGGGTGAAGCCATGGCGGCAAGGGGCGCTGGAAGTCTGGGATACTAATAGTCCCGTTTGGTTGGGGAGAGAGGAAAACAGAGTAAGAGGGGAAAAAAGAATACTCTCTCATGAAAGGAGTCCTAAAGTACCCACCGTGGAAGAAAGGGTTGGCGACAGGAGTGGTATATGAAAATGAGAATAACCGTAAGGGACCGCAGTCACAAATCTCAAGGCACCGTCAGCTAACTACCTAAAGGAGGTGATCATTATATAGGCGCGCGGGGGACCAATTGGAATGCCAAAATTCTAAGGCCTGAAGGGTCATGGACTGGGGGGGGGGGAATTTCCCGTAACAAAAGAGTCTTGTCGGAGAGGAAAATCTTGAAACTGATCCAGGGATAGGAAAGAAGAGGAGTCAGCACCGTTCATTAGCAACTGGTTGAGGACTCGGAAAAGCGACTAGAGACGACGAAGGGAAGCAATGAGGAGGGGGACTCAATGGACATTCGCTCGTAGAACTCAGACACGAAGAAACACGAACGATGACCAAAAGGGGCGACCGATGAAAAAAAGAAAAAAAAGACTCTCAGCTTGGACAAAGGGGAAAGGGGTGAAAGAATCGTTCACCCAACAGACCGAGACAAGCCTTTCTACAGGGGGTCAGCTCATGGAGAGCCGACTCAACGGGTGATCAGAGGAATAGCAAGTAGGAAAGAACCACTTGACGGGGGATCATAATCAAGTCAGGAGAAAGATCCGGAAGAAAAGAGATGAAGTCAGAAAAAAAAGAAAGAAACCTTCCTTCATCAAGACCTCTCCCTCTTCAAATCAAGATCAAGTCCGGACTATTAGGAATAACCAACGCCGACCGATCTAGCAGGCAGGCCGCGAAGGGGAAAAGTCCACTCCTTAAGTCAGGACGGCAAAAAACTCCAGATGAGATTACCAAGAAAGGTGTAGGCGACAGTCAGAAAAGAAAAGAAGGACCGAGCGGCAACAGTCCACTTCTTGTAGGTGAAGAAGGCCGATCGAGAGAAAAACACGGAGGATTAAATCAGCTTTCAACGAAAAAGAAAGGGAGCCGGCCAAAATCCCACTTCCTGGGCCCGGCCTTGCGCCGACCCGTTAGGTCTAGGGGTCAGCTCCATCGAGTGGGTGAAAAAAGGGGTTAAAAAAGGGGGGTCAGGAAGGCAAAAGGGAAGGGGAAGGGGAAGAAAGAGCCCGGGTTCCTTCGAGGAGTTAGGCGGGGGGAACGATCTAGAACCGTCAAAAGGAAGTGGCGAGGAAAATGCGAGCGGGGGGAGGGGGGAGGTTAAAAACCAGGGTTCTTTCTCATAATCTTCGGGGGAACAATAGGGGAGAAAAGGAAGCGCAGGGAAATCTGTTCCTGGTGAGGCCATGCCTTACCCTTTGGGAGGCAGCATCTGCCTTCCTTATCCTCTTCAAGAATACAAATGACGATCACAAAGGGGAGGGGATTGACTACATGGTTCCAGGGATGATTACCTAAGTCTAATTGGTGGGTAGAACGGGCAGGGGGGTCCCTCTTCAAGCGTGTGTCACCTATCCTGAGGTACGCGGAGGGGAAAGAGAACAACGTGCAGTGAAACCTTTCGGTAAATCGGGAAGGGGGAGGGAGGCGGATATTGAGGATTGAAAAGGGAGCAAAGATTAGGGAAGGGGAGAGGAGGACGCTGGCAAGAGAGTTGGAGAACCATAACAGTAAAGCGTCTCCTACGGTTACTACTACGAGAGGCCGCATCAGGGAATCGAGGCAGTCCATTCATCGGGACACTTCTCTTCGTCCAATTAAAAAGGAACAAAGTAATTAACCTCAATCCAGAGGAAGTGTTAAACACGCTCAAAGGCTCCTCCGAGTCCGAAGCAGATAACTAGAAGAGGCGGTCAGGCCATGACGGATGGAGAGGCAACATGCTGCACGAAGTCTTAAGGAACCTGTGGGAGGAGAGACAGGAAAGACCTGGGGCTAAAAAGAAAAGGTCCCGGGTCGTGAGAATAAGGGCACCTGGGCAGCGGCAGGTAACCTCTAACAGGGAGAAGAGGACAAAAATACCCTCCCCCTTGGGTTACCAGGGGGGCACACTTCTAAGACCGGGAAAAGTCAAACTGACAAGAAGAACGACGCCTGGACTAAAAATAAAGCTAATTATTCAACGGACAGCGATCAGGAAGTAAATAAACAAAGGGGATAGGAGGATCACAGCGAGGTCCATCTCCCCATAGAGTGGTTTGTGCCGCGTAAAAGACTCTGGTCGGGTCTAAACCGGCTTGTACTGTAGACGGTCCTGGGAAATAATGGTCCTGAGACTGAGGGAAAACTAGAGTTGGCGATCTGCACCCATCAGCCCAACCGACTGTTCGGCGGGGTGAGACGTGTGGAGGGGAAGCCGGGGCCGACATGCTGCAAGGTCGGTTCAGTCGGGAAGTTTTTCAAACAACAAGATATCTTCTGAAATCCCTATACTGAAGGCCGTCGAAGGGGGCAGGGACCGCAGAGAAGAATGGTACAACCCATTTCTGCCACCTGTTAAACAATTCGCCCGAAAAGCGAATACGTGGCCAGGAACTGCAAAGAGGCCTGGTGCTCAATTCGCCGACTGTAGAGTAAAATTGAAAAAGAAACGGGAGGATTTGGGGTTAGGGTTGAAGACGTTCGTCGCTAACCTTCGTACCCGCGCCTCTGCCCTTCAATCTCATGTCAAGTGGGAGAAGGGAAGAAAAAATAGGGAAGAAGCTTAATGGAAAGGGGCTATCCATAGCCTAAGGAGCGAGACGACAAAAACAGACAAGCCCAGCCAGTTCAGCCCCTACCGTCCTGATTGGTTTGGGGGGCGAGTCCGTCCTTGAAAAGAAAATGGAGCAATAGAAGGGAGGCGGATTGGGGAATTCGCTCTACGAGAGGGGGAAACCAAAGGGCATCAAAAGAACATCATGCGGAAGAGTAAAAGTTTATAGTCGATGGTGAAAAGAATAACCGGAACTTCTATTTAATCAGTATCCGGGGAAGGGACGGAACCGCTACCTCACGCGGGGAGAGGAATGAAGAAAGGAAATCGTATTTACAGAGGAGGAATAAGTTCAGAGGAAGGAACTACTAAACCACAGCTCTATTTAAAAGCGTGGGAAAAGTTCAACAAGATCGGGCCGAGGGGACGGATGGTCGGACGTGGATTCGGACCATGCCAGTGAGGGCTGGACTTCTTTGCTCAAAAAACGGAAGAAGGCTTTCGACGCAAAGGGTGGCTTCTGGGAGGAATCTGCGACAGTCCACTGAAGGTTATAGGTTGGGGAAGAAGAGAATTCAACGTGCGGACCATTCGACAGCTTTCGGGATCTCAGACTGCCAATATTGTTCAAGAGGCCGGGATGGCGGGAAAATGAACGAAAAAACCTAGATGCGGTCTCTTGAGAGTTGAAACGCTAAAATCTCCGACCGCCTACGAACTGTTAAACTATGGATAAAGAGGATCCGCCAAAGACCTCTGGCGGGGGAGCACTGATAAAGGCAGTAGCTGGGGGGTAAATATGCAGAGAAGCCTATAAGAGACTTCGGTCAATCTGGCAGCTACCGAGATGTCTCGGAAGGAGCGCTGTAGATCATTTGAAGAAAGGGTCAATCCTTGACTGAGGTACGGGAAAAAAGGAACGCGTATCGATCGGGGGCGAAGGAGATATGGGACCGCCTTCTGCTTCAAAATGAAAAATAAAGAATGGGGAGGGGAAGGGAACTGGGTTACGAATCACTCACGAGGAAAACCCCTACTAATCGAGGGAGTAAGGAATCAAAACGTACGAAAAACTAAAACTTCGTATCCGTGGGAGAAGATCCACAGCGAGAGAAGGCTATCCTTCCAAACCCGTATCATGTGAGACAATGCAGTTTCCCCAGACAGAACGCGCTGATACAGCATGCCAGAGATCGTGACGCTCGGTGGGTGAGTGAGGTGACTGAGATAGTCAACGCGGTCGTCTTTCTCTCCGCAGGAAGGGGAGGTCGGGCTGGGAGGATCTCTTCCAGATGAAGATGTCAATAAAAAGTCGAGGGGAGCGAAAAGAGTAAGGAGGGACAGGGTGGGAGCGGGGATGTGTACTCATCTCAACTAAGAAACGGTCCGAGACCCTTCGGATCCGTGAAACGAGAAAATCTGAAAATTGGGAGGAGAGAATGGGGGATCGGGAAGAATCTGGGACCTCCGTTCAACCAGACGGGAGCCGAATGTGTCGACGGAAACGTGCTGGACATTGCCTCCGAGGTGCGGAAAGATGACATGTTTAGTGGGGGAACATGGAAAAGTTAATTCGCCTCCACTGGACGTAGGACGACGTGCTCGAAGACCTAAGACTAGAAAACCATCCCGTTACTACACTGCCATAGAGTGGCAAGGAGCCGCCAAGGAGATTGAGTTATGCGGTGGAAGTCACGGTGGCGGGAGAGGACAAAAAGTAGACGGGGTAGTAACGGAGCAGAACATTAAATACTATTAAGGGTAGACTATGGGGAGAGAAGGAGAGAATCATTCTGACGAAAGACCGGGAGATTTCCTTTTGACTCGACCGAGAGAAGAAGAGGTGTTCAACCCTAAATGGTTCGAGATGCGCAAAACCACCGGGGATAAAGAGAACCCCTGACATCAACCACGACAAAAATCAAAAGCGAGGACAAACGTTTTCAAACGTGTATTGGTGAGTAATGAGGCCAAGGAAGCTCATGAGTCTGTCGTTTTACTGCGTCAAGACATGGACATTCACAGGGGCCACGATGTATCAAGACGCGAGGGAATGTCTCTCTATATTCTTCCCACTGCGACAGTCCGGTACCAAAGAGTCGGCCTTTTTGTTGCGAGGAAGGACGATGGCATTTCAATAAGATTGATTAAAACTCCCTGCAAGGGGGGGGGGAACAAGTACCATCCTCGACTACTATAATGGTGTTAAAAGGAGTGGGAGGCAGAAAGATCTCTCGAAACAAAAAACAATAGATGAAAAATAAGATATGGAGGGGACTAGGAACACGCAGACATAGAGGAGCATGGAGTGAGAAGGAGGGAACTGGATCGCCACCGGAAGAGATACTAAATAATTCGCTTTCCATGAAGTTCATCAATCAAAAAAAACAAGGTCCGACGGCTTCCCTTCCGGTGGGGGGATGGAAGGGAAAGCGAGCCGCACAGTCTGGATACAGAAAAGTTAAGAAACTTCTTCAAGAATGGCAGGAGGAGGGCGTAAGTCATAAAAAAAACCTGAGGTAGCGGAAGTGGAGACAGAAAACTGAAGGAATTAGAGACCCGCTGGAGAGCGGGTCCGAAACGTTGGTTGTCTGTTTGGTTTGGGGGGGGTTGGGGGGGGGGGGGGGGGGGGGGTTGTTTCCCCAACAACTGGAAGGGGCTTCCTATTAAAGTTGTAATGAACTAACAAGGATAAACGGTGAGGGCAACCCGGTCAAGGATATCAAGTCGCCTATCACCCTTCCCCGTCAAGTTATCGTCATGGAAATGATAAAGACCTTCTTCCCTACCCCTGGTTTTAGAAAAAAAATTAAGCCTCAGTCGGGGCTTTCGACCTAGGAAACACAAACGTAGTGATGACGATGTAAGAACTTTACTCGCCACGGCAATCCATTCTTCTGCAAATCATCGAGGCCGGCTTCAAAAATAAATGTTCGTCGAGGGATGTATCAAACATAGGAACCGCCAGTAGCGGGAATGGAAGTCAAAGAACTGTCAAAGTCATGGACCATGGAGACGATTTCCGAAGCCAGGGGGGAAGGGGAAGTCTAATCTGGAAAACATTAGGCATCCAAGTAGGCGCCGTCAAGGGGAAAAAAACTTAACCGGAGCTACGAAACCGGTAATCACATGGGAACCGGGATCTAGGGTTCAATTAGAGGAAATCGATTATCGAAGGGGTCTAGGGTTCTGAAACGTGGAAGGGCACAGGAGCGATCAAAGGAAGGACATGGGCACGCTGGCACGTTTAAACTATTTGAAGAGACGCAGGAAAAAAGAAACTCAACCGATGCTACAAACTACGAACGAAACTGC
>Ga0179591_1143715_pt1 | contig 14223 bp, 10 predicted proteins | sample CZOMad2_1_08_16f_FD_182891 | JGI IMG/M metagenome (GOLD analysis project Ga0179591, IMG submission 182891) | Vadose zone soil fungal communities from Angelo Coast Range Reserve, California, USA - CZOMad2_1_08_16fungal (PacBio error correction) | ecosystem: Environmental > Terrestrial > Soil >...
CCGAGCTCGCTGTCTTCGCGGAGGGGGGGGCTGTTCGTCTAAATGTCGACGAAAGTTTGAGAGGGTAGGTACAGAGGAACGTCGAGGTAGGGGCGCCGTACTTTGCTTTAGTTATTAGGACCATGGAAAGAACGGTCCGTTAGAAGAGGAAGAGAAAAGGAAGGGGCAAGGGGCAGGCTTGCAGCCTTGGGAAAGGGGATCGACGGGTGAATCAAAAGAAAGGGTGCGCTTTGTTCAGACACTAAGGTCCCAGCCAGTCATAGTAAGCATGTAGAAAAGGGAGCTTCCATCAGCTCGTAAACGATGCCGGTTCGCTCACAGGAAAGCTCCGTATTTCTTGCCATTGTACTGCGAGCCAGGTGATAGGGAAAAAAAGGAGAAGAGAGAGCAAGTCAGCGGTCTCAGAACGAGGGGAATCTCTTCGTCCACCCGCGGACCTACGGTTGGTCTCTGGAAAGACGAGGGGGGAGGGCAAGAGATTACAGAAAGGATATGTGGACAAAAACCGACCAGGAAGACGATTGGGCTCCAGGTTACTTGCTCTAAAACGTCATTAATGGGTCAGAGGGACCGAAGAATGCGGAGATGACCACTATAAATTCTCGATTCTATTCCGTAAGCAATTTGGATTAAAGCACGTTTCCGAAAAAGGGCTTCAAGGCTGTTTTTACTGTGGTATGAGCTTGTAAATGTTCTGAGATGAAGGAGAGAGAAGAAAGAAGGGTCCGGCAAAAAAAAACACACAGCGCGGGCTGCGGTCGAAGGAGTCTAGCGCGAAAAACAAACAGGGGAAGGGGAATCAGCCGAAATGCGATAGGGCCCTTATTCCGCGGTGAGGGTCCTAAGAGCGGGCGGGAAGAAAAGAGGGCGAGCAAGTCATTTGGAGTCTTCCGTACTGTCCCGCCTGAACGAGATTGTGCGAGGGGATGTGGCGTGGACTCGGGGGTTGACTCTTATTCACCACGAAAAAACGCAAACAAAGAGTAGAAGATTCGAAAAAATGACAGATCGGAGCAAAGACTCCCGGAAGACACTCCGACGCAGAGATCTCGGTTGAGTGGGGCTTTGTCGGGAGCAGGGAGAAAAGGATTGCTGAGCGAGGAGCCTAGCTGATATGCAACGAACAAACTTTCTCTCGCAACCTTTCTTGCACGCCTTGGGGGGGGAAAAGGAGGAGAGGATTGACGCAAGTTGAAAGGTCATTCTGTCATCGCTGCGGAGCCGGTCAGGAAAGTCAGCGACTGTTCCTTGCAGTTCACTGAGTCAAGCTAAAAGAATGAGCAACGGCTGTGCACGGATTATGCAGCTGAGAGGATTGGCGCGAGAAATAAGTCGGACGAAACGGATGTGATGTATCGCGCAAGTACATCTGCGAAGTGAGGGGTGTTCGGCCGCGTCGTGGAAGCTAGGAAAATCAATCATCTTTCATCAGTGAAAGGGTCGGAAATTGCAAGCACTAAGACTTGGACTCGGACTCGGATTCGACGGCAGGTAAATGCCTTTAGGTGAGGGAAGAGGCCCGTCGTTCTGTCGGCACCACCGCTTCGTCCTTTTTGTATCTAATTTTAAGAGAAGGAGAACTGGGTAGGGAGGGAGGAGCGAAGGATCTACGTTCTTCTTTTTCATCAACGGCTTATCCTATCAGGGCAACACATGGATGAAGGGCGATAACAAAGGGGACGCTGAAACTCGACTAGGTCTCTCTTTTCTAAAGAGAAGTTTCGTTCTTCTTAGAAGAGGAATCTTAACAAGAAAAAAATGTGGGGCGAGGAGGCGACGGACGTAATTCTGTTAGCCTTCTATCTCTCTCACAAAAGGAAGTTAGAAAAGAAAAAAAGCGCACCCCTCACGCTCTTAAAAACCCTTCCGGGATGATATGGACAATTCGGACGGTGTGGAAAGAATCGCAGAAAAACCGTACTTACTAGCGCGAAAATCTTCACTGACCTAAGAGAAACCAATAAAACCTCAATGGCCATCTTCGGCTAAGACAAAGGGCATGCACACCGCCAGCCAGGAAGGCTAGGCAGAAGAACGACGTTCCCATGCGATACCAACCCTTCGGGGGACTCCTTGGGGGGGGGCCAAGCGAAAAAAGAGAACCGTCCTCCCGGCTCATCAAGGCCATAACCTCTCCTTCGGAGCGCCGATCCAAGAGAACAGGGAGAAAGAAAAAGAAGAAGAGAAGGAAAAAGCTCGTTAATTCTATCTGCGGAAGATCAACATTCGAGCACAACGTTGAAAAAAAAACAGCAATTCGCAATGTCCTCTCGATCCAGCGACTCCGACGGCTCTCCGGTGGGAATGTTCATGGTGCGAGCAGGAAACCCAAAAAGAGTTCAACCCTTACCGTGGATCCAGACTAAACGAGTTGAGCGCCGTCTCTCTACTCTATTGAAACGGCACGACCGTCAGTAGAGGGAAATACGCCGCAGAGTATCTTCGACCGCTGACAAGGTCCAAAAAGAGAGCAAGCGCCTCCGCACGATCCAGTGACAGCTTCCCAAAAGAATGAGAGGGAGGGACACATATCCGCTTCGGTGAGAAGCTCTCTAAATTACCATCAGAGAGCACCCGAGAAAAACCAACCGTGCCAACGAGAATGACTAAAAACATGGGGAAAAACAGCAACCGGCTTGGCGACATCTTTTAATTCTAACTACGAAGTCAACGTCGGCCTCATAGGCGCTGTTGTTGCCTTACCGGAGTAAAAAAGGGAAAGAAAGATAAAGAAAAACTAGATCAAATCCTTATCGTTCCGGCGGCCCGTACGAAAGGCACCAAACGTGAAAAGCCGTCTGGCACCCACGACCGAAGACGTACCGCTTCCCACAACCGCGTCCTTCAAGGGAGAGAGTCGAAGGGGAAGGCGCGCTTCCGTGTACAAGGAGAAGAAAGACCGCATAAGAAAACCTTCGCCCGCTCGCGGATGTGGCAGCCGGCAACAAAAGCAAGAGATCTGTCGTAGGGCCATGAAGGCCCGAAAGAAAATTTACCAGAAAAACCGGCACCCCCCAGCCCTTGATCCCGTGAGGAAGCGGCTCCCACAGCAGAGAAGAGAAAGGGAAACTGAAAGGGATCTCAGCGACGACCTCGCCACTTAAAACGAGTCGACAAAAAACATATCGAACACCGTCACCACTGGCGCCCAGCTAGAGAAAGATGAAAAAAAAAAGTAACGCAATATGGAATTGGGACAACGCCTACCACCGAAAAGACGGGAAGGTCGGCCACCTTCTTTCTCGGCGGGGGGACGAAGAGACGAAACGGGGGACGGAGAGGGAAGGGAGGGGGTTCAGCTCACCTGGATATCCGTCATTGCAAGCAAGACGAAGCAAGGGCTCCCAACCGCTCTACAAAAAAGGGAGGAGTTGAAACTCCGCAAAAGATCAAGCTCCCCTTCGTTCCAAAAAGCCTGAAAAGAGCTCATCCGCTTCTTCCTATAAGAAAGCGCTTATCCGGTTCTCAGAAAGCGGAAAAGAAGAAATTAACATTAATGCCTATGTCTCTCCGCCCAGCTAAGAAGAACGCGAAAGGAAAGGGCATAAAAACATCAGAGAAAACCAGTCCTTGAGAATACCATCAAAGGGTTCCCGCCGACTAACCTAGAAAAAAGATATCCCTCACATACCCAAACCAAACGAATAAGCGACCTCCTTCATAGACTAAATCTCTCGAAACAGAAAAAAGGAGATACGGAGCTTCTCTGTCCTTCGAAGCTGGTTTGTTTGGCGTTCAAAAAGGGAGGAAGGGCGACAGAAAAAGTGGGGACAAACCCGGCACGTCGAAGATGTAGAGAGAGGTTACAAGAGGCCCGCGCTCCCGTGGTCTGGAGATCTTTTCTACAGTTAAAGGGGGGGATGGAAATGCGAGGGATTCAGCATCAATTGGTAGACATGAGAAAAACTAGAGAAAAAAGAGAAGGGATGCCAAAATAAGATGTTCAGACCGATGGGAAAACGTAAAATGCTGCTGACCGGTCGTCGTCGCTTCCAGAGCTTCGTGGTGAAGGCCTAAGGAATCTAGAGGTCCGTCTTGGTCCTCGGGGCACTGGGAGCGAAACAAAATGAACAACACGCGTCGAAGATCGAACGCGTCGGGAGGGCGAAAATAAGGAGATATCACTGCTTCTCCCAGCGGGAAGCTGTTGAAAGGGGGGAACGCTAGGTTTTAGGGATTTAGCCAAGCAAATTCGTCAGGGGGACAAGGGTTCGAAGGAGGGGGGAGACCAGGTGCGGTACGAACTTCATTAATTGGCGCTGACGAACAAGGGGGCTGCGTCCAGAAAAAGCTCAAAGGCTCCGGATGCGTAGACGTCTTAGCCGTTCTTGGTAAGAGCAGAGAAGAAGAGAAGGAAGAGGAGGGGGAAGTTTAAGGAAATGTTCTGCGGCCTTCAATGGACAAAGAGCTAACGAAAAAGGGCGGTGCCGTGGTCTTATCTTGGAGAAAAAAGAAGGAAAAAGAGGAGTTCGCTGGTCTTCTAGCGAGACACAGCGTCCTTAGGGGGTAAGAGCACTGGGGCAACGATGAAAAAAAAAGGACTCGGGAGCGGTCCTCATCTCGTGCTTCTGGTGCAGACGATGACGGGGAGCGGGAAAAGGGGGGAAGGGAGAAAATCGATCAGTAAATCAGCGGGTTCTGTCTCGGCGGGGGGCGGGGGAAAGGCACACCGCGCCTTTTTATCCGGTACGCAGGAGATCGAGGAATATCAGAAGAACGACAAACTCGAGGGGTTGTTGGACGATCGATCTCGTGAAGTGGTGCAAAGGAAGAACGGCGATGAACCATTGCAGTTTGGCTGAGCGCTGCTGAAGTCGCGGATATTGACTGGGAGGCAAGGAGGGAGCACTGTGCGGGAAAGCCTTGGCAGCGGCACACGGATAGGCGTCGCTATCGAAAAGGAAAGGTCAGCGGTTAGGAGGCTGGCGGCTTTTCCGGGATAGAGACGCACGGCGGAAAGGAAGAGAAAGCGAAAAGACGGAACGCCTGCTGCCAGAGACTTTAGCATCAGCAAGAGGGCTCAGAAACAGGTGAGACGAGCCTTCTTCTTTCTTGTATCTCGAAATTACAGAGTTTGAAGAAGAGGAGGGAAAGTGGGCCGAATGTTTAGCAGCCGCAAGAGAGATCGGGAGCGGGGGAGATACTTAAGCACCTGGAAAAAGAAATCGGCGGTGCGGGTGCGCTTTTCTCGTAGAGTTCGCCGGCGATGTCAGAGGGTGGGGGCGAAGGGAAGAAAAGAGGAACAAAACTTCGTCGATCGTTTTGAAATCGGCGTAACTAACGGGTCCTCCGGTCTTTTCGCCTCGAAGGCCGCAGTGCCTCGTACTGCGGTCTGAGTGTGCAGCCACGTTACGAAGAAAAGGAATCAAAGCAACGAAATCCGGCTAATCCGAGAGGGCATCGCTGTTTCTGAAAACGCTTTGTACCAGTCGGGAGAACTGCAAGATCGAGAACACTTCCGCCTTTCCATCAAAAGCGAAGGCGGCGAAGGAAGAAGGCAGTGGGAGTACGGGGCTGACAAAAAAAAAAAGGAAGAAGAAGAGTCGCCTGGCCCCGCCCGTCACGGAGCGCCGGCGCCGCCGTCGAATTGGAGATAAAACTGCCGAGAAAAAGACGAACACGCTGCAAAAATTCACGAAATAATACAGATAGAAATAAACAGGTCGAGGAAGGACCCGCCGCTGGATAGTCCATGGAGGAGTACCAGGAGCAAAAGGCGCGGGCTACACGGGCTAAACACCCAAAACAGTCGATGCCCTGCTCGCCGCTTGACGACAGACCGCGCACTCGAGTCAATATAATCTCAAGGGGTGAAAAAAAAAGATGGTCCACCGCCCCTTCCGCAAAAGGGCGTCAGACATGACATGAACCTCTCGGGCTAAAAGAGGGGGAGTCCAAAAAACCAAACGCCTTATGCAGGCCCCAGCTGCCTACTAGAAACGGGGTCTCTGATGCCCGTTATAGAGGGACATGCTCAAGAAAGTCGAGCAACAACGCCCGAAACAACGCACTTCGCTCTTCCTTGGCGAATGAAGCACACTCCGAAGGGGACTAAGAACGAAGGGAGAAAGGAAAAAGAACCATATCTTGAAGAAAAGAATAGGGCACAAGAGTAAGGGGGAAAAAAAGAAGAAAAAGAGTTCAAATCACTCAGTCGCTCTGACGAGCTGAACTGCAATACAGGGTGAGAAAAAAAAAGCCCTCAAATCTTCAGACGCGTCCTTACAAGGAAGCATCAAACAGCCGCCCTATCCTTTTCATGACAAAAGTCGTGCAAGGAACAAGGTGAAAAAGGAAGAGGCAATAGAGAAGGCGCTCTTCACAACTTACATTCACTGTCTCTCCCTAAGAGCAAAAATCAAATCACAAGTCGATTCTGAAAACCCTCGAGGTCTTCCGCTCCCGAAAAGAAGGCTTGCGCGATAGAAAGGACAAGGACGAGAGAAGAAAGGGAGAGTTGTTCATTACCGCGTAAACACCGGGGACCCAAAAGAAAGCGCAAACAATCTTCCTGATCGATGAAAACTTCGCATTACACGACGGCACCACCCTTGAAGGAAAGGTAAAAAACCAGAGTCAACGCTATAAAAAACAAAATTCAGGAAGAAAAACGCGTCCCTCAATGGTCCATATCGAAGCACCGAAGCTAAAAAAGGAAGGTAAGCTTCAACGCCTTCGCGCCACGCAGGGAAGAGTAAATAGAAAGCTCTAAAAAGAACCACGGCACCTGCCATTTCGTAAGAAACTCTTTCGTGGCCATTAAAGAACCTTAAGAACACGTACCCAGAAAAAGCCAGACATATCTGCTCCAACTACTCTATGGGAAGGCGAAGAGCAAAACGAAGGCGTTGATGAAGTGGTCCAGAGCAGGAAGAGAAAAGAATTAACAGTAACTTGCGAGCCGTCACCAGGAGACCAGAAGAGTCAATCGGTCAGGAGAAAAAATCTTTCTGTCACCGGAAGAATGGTCTGGGGCTCAACCCGAAAAAGCAGAGAACAGTCGGTCAGCTGGTGGCACGAAGAAATGAGGACGCCAACAAATCGACGCGGGCGGATCTAGAAAGAGATGGGGTTTTCCCGAGAACCTTTCTCAAAATGGAAGGAAAGGAAGGGAAGTTCAATCGACTCCCGGCCACCTAGCAGACACAGGCGCTGAGACGAAGCTATTTAATCTCAACGAACGGCGAAGGACGATCAGGACCATAGGAAAGAAGGGTAGTACAGCCCTTCGCCGAGGAATGCCATCAAAAGAAAGAAAGAGCCGGAAGCGAACTCCACGTCCAGTAAGTCCTTAGGTTTCAGCGCCAGAACTCTCTAAGAAAAGCAGCTACGGAATTAACAAGAAAAAAAGGCGAAGTACCATCGAGAAATTTTCCGCCAGAAGACCCTCGTCGAAAAAACAAAAAAAAAGCTCAGAAGCCTCCTCATCTAAGAACGATCTCAACAAAAAGAGAGGAAATAGATGTCCATTCCGGCGCGTAGCTTTAGGCGCGATGGGGGTAGGAGGGAGGAAGAATGTTCTGCAACGTGGAACTGCCGACGTCTTGGATAACGAAAGGCGTGATGGAGGACGGCCCCTTGCCGCGCTCCGTGTTCGTAGAAGGAAAAAGGGAAGGAAGGAAAGGAAGAGATGAGTATCATCAGTTGAAAGGATAAAGGCTTCCCTCGTAGAAGGTATGCGAATGATGTGCAGAAGACGAACAAATTGTCCACCTGAAGAGGCCGGCAAAAAAAAGTCGACGGAAATCTGGGCCAGCTCTTCGTCGACTGAATTCCGGTTGTAGCAGCATGTTCAGTCGTCGAACACGTCTTTTAAGGAGGAGCGAGAAAGGGCGTGTAAAACCATCTAAGATATATCGCCTGCTTCGAGGGATAGCAGGCCATGGATCGGAATCTTGCAGTCACCAGAAAAAAAAGACTGTGGTCTGCTACTCTTGCGTGTAGAGGGGAACAGCCAATTCGTCCGTTGACAGAAGATGGGAATATGTGGGCCAGGGGACGGTCTCGACATTCATGAGTTGTCGCTGCGGTCTGCCGCCGGGGGGAAAACAGAAAAGAGCGTATGAAATTCGCCGTTTCTTTTAAGGACCTTGCCGAAGGGAAAAAGAAATGCACCGGGCGTAATGGCGGGGTTGACGGTTTTATCGCAGGGAAAGGTTCTGCGGGACGGAAAGAATGGAGGGAAAAAAAGTCCGGGGATGTATAGTCCGGCACGTACCACTCGCCACTCTTCGAAGGAAAAGCGGAAGCACAGGTCTTGCACTTCTTTGAATCTCGGAGGTGGCCAGCGCGAGACAAGGGTACGTGAAAGAGAGAAAGGGCGTCTGGTTTGTCCGAGATGACGGGACGCTTCACTTTCTGTTTGACGTCGCGAAGGCCGCCTGAATCGATCATGAAGATCCTTTGGTAGATGGATCGGAGGGGAGCGGGGAGAGAGGCACCAAAAGTCGACACTTTGATGCGTAGTTGATCAAATAGGTCGGGGATTACATATCTCGCTGACTCCCGGTGCGGTCAGCGGAAGAAAAAGGGAGAAGCGAGGTGTCCTTCGTTCTTCTGCGGGCAGGGACAAAGGCATGAAGTTGCAAATGGAACGAGAAACAAGTATGGGAATTGCTGCTGCCTTCTATAGAAACGGTTCTTGCACGACAGTAGCAAAGACGGACCTTCTCAAGCTCTTGACGCGCCGCCGCTTTTCCAAGCTTCAGAGAGAGACGAAAAAGAGGAAGTGCAGGGATAATTAAGACGACTGTCTTGCCGGTAAGCGCGTCGAAGACGGGCAAAAAAGAGGGAGAAAAGGCTTGAGCAACTGAGGTATTTGCGCTACATGAACAGAGAGCGACGAGGGACGACGAGGGCTGTGCTTCACTTCGTTGCAGAAAGTTTTGAGAAAACAGCAATACAAAGGAAAGGGGGGAAGGTCGGCTGCCTTTTCATTGACCCCACCACCAAAAAAAGACGGCTGAAAGTTCGCTTTGACTCTTAAACTTGTCGCCGAAAACGTGAGGAAGGGAGAAGTGTGAGACAGGAGAGGCGGAGAGTCCCACTGCGTCGATCGGGTGGTAGAAGAAGGAGGGACGCCGGTCGGACGAGGAGCGCAGGCTCGAAAGGAGGCGTCGGTGGGGAGACATAGAAGGGGGAAGTGGACGATCCATCCGTCGGTTCCTGACGACTACTATGTCCTCGTAGGAGAAAAGGGGGGAGGTCTGCTGTCTGCATCCGTGTGGATCTGCCTCACGAACAACGCTCAGTTTCCGATCAGAGCGACGGCGCGCACGGCCGGAAGAAGAAGCGGGAGGAGAAAACAGGGAAGGCGTAGAGCCTGGCTCACACCTTCACGCGGCGAGACGCGCCCAGCGAAGGAGGGACATAGGATTCGTCAGACTTCCTCTACACTCTGAAGAGTCGCCAGCCTGACAAACAAGGAAGGAAAGGAGAAAGAATGCCCGCCGGCTTGATAGAAATTGAGCAGAAAGAAAATGACGAACGACCAAAAAAAACCGGGCAAGCCTGATCGAGAAGCAGAAAGAGAAAGGAAAGAAGGTCAACGAGACCATGCGATACCAACCCGATCGAATTTAACAAAAAAACCGGTCCAAGGAATCATAAGGCCAATGTAACCCTACGAACGGGAAAAGTCAAGAAGAAAGAGGGTCAACGCCGAAGACCAGCCGTGAGAGAATTCCCTTCGGGAAAACTGAGAAACAAATTCCTCAGACGTGAAGACCGCTCTTCGCGCCTGGGAGAGAGATCCAGCAACGGAAAGAAGGAGATAGCAAATAACGCCAAGCAGGATCAAGAATCTTGGCAACGAAGTTTATCAAAAAAAGGACGTCTGAGCCGTACTCTCGACCGCTTAACTTAAAAGAACGTCCTTCGCCGAGAAGAAAAGAAGAAAGCGAGGATTCCTACCAGCAAAGGAAAAAACCGAGGAAATCGCGGGATCAAAAAGGCCTGGGCCTATCCGGGGGATAGTGAAAAAAGATTAGGGAAAAAAGAGGAAAAGCCCGCAATTCCCCATATCCGCGACGGATTCCGCGCCGAAGCAAATTCCAAATGTCGAAACAACGAAGCCCAGGCCGACCTCACCGAGATCTATGAGTCAAAACCCTAAGGGCAGACGGACGAAGCAGAAAGAGGAAAGCACCATTCCTACGTCTCCTGCCCCGGCCCACGGCGCTGTTTGTTGGGATGTTACCGTCGTAAAAAAAGGCGGAAAAAGACAATCAAAAGAAGAAGTTCCTGAGAATTCGGAGACTGTACTACGACGGCACCACTAATTGACGCGACCAAGAAGGCAACAGCTCAGAATGACGCGACAAAAAACCGCAAAGGGCCAGATCCGCTTGCCAAACGCGCGAGTTTCCACAAGAATGCAAAGAAGGGGGCTACCCGAATGCACTGCCCACGCGCCGCGCGTGGCCAGGGCAAAAAAAAAACCCAGAAACGCATGGCGTCGGCAGCTATCTTTCGGGGAAAACATGAAGGCCCGCATAAAAAGGCAAGAAGAAAAAAGAAATGGAAAGGCTGTCAGGATCTGCTCCAAAGGAAAGCCCGTCGGAAAGGCTAGGCATCCAAAGTTATCGTGTCACTACGACTGAGCAAGGACCCTGAGAGAACCAGGAACTCAATGAGGGGGAGAGAAAGGGAAAGGACCCTCTCAAAATAGGGGAAGATCTTCTGGGCACCAGGACGATTGTCTTGTCTCAAAAAAACTACCACGAACACGAGAGCGACAAACCGTAGGTGGTCCCCCCCCCAAACCTCAAACGAAAGGAGTAGAACGCTACTCTGGCCTGATCCTAGAACTCCGATGGGGGAAAAGAAGGAGGAAGTCAGTCGTCAAGAAGTACGAATAAAAAAGGACAGTAAGGAAAAGCCAATGAAAAGTGCTGACCCCTGGTCATAGCCGACGAGAGGTAAGAAGGAAGGGGGAAAAAAAGAGGTACAATCGTTCCGTCCTGAACCAATTCCGAGAACCCAGTAGACAGTAGAGGACAACCGACGCTGATACCTTTTCAAAAGGCTGCCTAATCATCGACTTACAACTTCCATTAAGGCAGTGGGAAAAAAGAAAACAGATAAAAAAAGGTTCCGTCATCCACTACCTCAGGTCGGAGAGGGCATCAAGGGCTACGGAACTAAATTTTCCCTCAGCCGGAAACCTAGATCAAGAGCCGAACTCAAACAATCTGAAGACAAGAAAACTACTGGAATCGGAGGACCAAAAAAACAAACAGGATTAAAGGATAGATATTAGTCTATCAGGCTTCTTCGCGGAGGGGTTGGAGAGATGTAATAGCTAGGGTTCTGCTTTGCAAAATCGAATCAGGAGATGGTAATTCCTCCTGAAAGGGCTGTCGGGATAAGAAACGAGGGGGAAAGGGTACGGCGCTGAAACAGCCTTCATGGAATGTCAGTCGAGGATTCTCATCCTTTTGATAACAGGAGAAGCAGAGAAAAGAGGAAAAAGAAGGAGAAGGGGTTCAAGTAAAAGAGGGTCCAGCCTTCCTGGAACTGCAGGCGTAAACGGCGCGGAACCAATCGCCTTCGTCGACGATTAAGGTGTCGACAGGGGGGAGAAAGATTAAAGGCCAGTACTGCGAAGCAATTTGAGGAAAAACCTCGCGGGAGGTCATCACCGCGTCTCTGTCGACACTCCATGGGGCGCGAGGAGGACAAGAAAGGAGTGCCACTGACGTGCTTGTATTCTGAGCCAAGCCAGGAAAAAAAGATTTTTGAAAGCGACCATAGTGATCGATGTCGCCATTGTTACTGTCTCGAAGTCATGAATGTAGAGAGGAGACGGGAAAAGTGGGCGATTAACGATCAAGTCTAGATGCATGCAGGCAGTTCTGCCGGAATTGAACATTCCGGCTAGGTGCTGGGTGACGTGTAGCTCTTGGATTTCGGGAGGGCACTCATGACCGAAAGCTAGCTGAAGAAAAAAGACGGGAGGGGGAAAGGACAGGCCACAGTCGCTTCGCGGTCGAATCGAGCGCTGGCACCGGGACTTGACTGGAAGCGCGGTGGAACGAAAGGAGGCCAGGTAGGAACACGGGTTTCATCTTTCTTCAGCAGGGCGCTGGTGCACCGGAAAGAAGGGGGGGAGGAAGAGAGACGGGACGCCCGTAATCATCAAAGGAAGAATACCGCGGTTTCGGTATCGTGCGTGTGGGAGGGGTTTGCCAACCCCACACCACCACGTCTGTACTGCACAACCGGAAGAAGGGGAAAGGGGTGAGGAAAAGAAGGGAAGAGGAAACTCTAGAAAGCTCTGAAAAGCCCTCTAGTTTGGTACTAATAAGCTACAGGGGTAAATTCCTGGGGGGGGGGGTGAGTCCGCGGGCGGAAATGAGGGGAGGTTTCTGGCGAGGCCGACGTCTCTTATAGGAACGGACAGAAAAACTTGTCATCAACCGGGTGTTTAAATCATTTCGGCAGCTCACCTGAGAGGAGGTCGCGCTTGAGAGACAGGAGAAGAGATCGCGGCGGCGGCGGTGCCGGGATCGGATACGACGTCAATAAAGAGGTAAGAGCGAAAAGAAAGCCGCAAAAAAGGGGGCACCTCCTTCGCATTCGCACTAGACCCAAAAAGAAGGGAGATAGGAAAATTTCGCTCGTCAATGAAACATTTCGAGCCTGCGGCGCAAAGGGGAAAAAGGACCGCGAAGGCGGAGTTCCCTGTTGCCGCGAATGTTTGGGCAGCCATCAATAGGGAGGGAAAAGGGGAAGGAAGCCTTGTGCAAATTGACTACCATCGCGATCTTGATCTGGGAGAGCTTGAAAAAAAGTTCATTTCCCTGCTGGATCGTCCTTTGGGCAGGGCAGTATTAAGGGATGGAGAAGTTACTCACTAGCGTGCCGACTTCTTGCGAAGCAAATCAAAAAGAAAAAACGGCGCGCTGAACAGCCCGGGTCGAGGCCTGTGAGCCTTCGGCCGGCACAGGGGGAGGGAAGAAGAGAAGAAGTTCTTCACGGTTCGAACAGACGACGTGTCTGTGCTTCGAAGATTTAAAGGCCGTCAAACACGGCCGCTAAGACAGCTAACGGCGTCTTCCCTTCCTATCAAAGTTGAAGACGGCGATCCCATGGCGAATCAGAAAACCAAAAAGAGGAGGAAAGAAAAAATAAAAAAAAAAAGATTCGCCGGCTCAAAGCCCTTCACCGTCTCGCCTGAACCGACGGAAAAGGAAAGGTTGCCTTGTTCCTACTTCCGGCTACAACCGTCTTGAGAAAAAGCAGGACCGACCGTCCTGTAGAAGGAGGGAAGGCACCGCCTGGTGAATCGGCCAATTGGAGAAACAAGAGACAGGCTCAGAAGAAAAGGCAGGGCACACACCTCCGCCGACGTCGAGCATGCGAGAAGAGGGAAGAAGAAAAGGGAAGCAAAGGATATCCAACCCGATACGACTCCGTGTTGCTCTGAACCATGCAACTAAAAAGCGATCAAATCAACCATTAACTTCGCCTGCGAAAAGGCCGAGTCAAAGCATAAGAGAAGGGAAGAAGACGAACTTTAACAAGAGCCGAGCGAGCTGCTTGGCGGCTCAACTGAAAAGACGAAAGGCAAAAATCTCTCCTGTCCTTCTCGATCAATCAAGCCGACGGCTCAACCGACCAGGGGAAAGAAAGAAGAGAGGCTCACATCTTCACCGTCGCTGCTACTTGCCGCCGCCCGAAGAGTTCAGCAGTCGCTCGGAAGCAGGAAAAAAAGAGCGAGGTGAAAGCCGCCTCCGAGAAGAGAAAACTGACCAGGGGGAAAAATAGCCTCTCCTATCCGTTGCAAGGAGGACCGGAAAAAAGGAGAAGCGAAGGGCAGTACGCAAGGCCCATATCCGCGACGGTCGCAAGAAAAAAAGCACGGGAAGCACTGGCTCTCGCCGCGAAGCCCCGAACGGAAACAAATCAAAGAGAAAAAAAAAGAGGGAGGTGCTTAAAGCGACGCACAGGATCTGTCTAGATCGGTCCCGGAAAAAGAAATCACGGCGCCGGGGGCTCCAACGGCGCTGGTTTGTCATGACCGGCGGCCAACAAAACAAGGAGAGATGCCATGAGAACGATGTCCGTAAGAATTAAGCCGACGTCACCCACCGTGAAACCGAAAATAAAACAAGAAAACGGCCCTACTGCCCGATATTACTTACCATTAACCCAGATAAGAGGACGAAAAAAAGAACAGAAGGCACTCCCGGTGACACTCTCAGGAAGAAACGCAGAAGC
>Ga0179591_1260091_pt1 | contig 14222 bp, 14 predicted proteins | sample CZOMad2_1_08_16f_FD_182891 | JGI IMG/M metagenome (GOLD analysis project Ga0179591, IMG submission 182891) | Vadose zone soil fungal communities from Angelo Coast Range Reserve, California, USA - CZOMad2_1_08_16fungal (PacBio error correction) | ecosystem: Environmental > Terrestrial > Soil >...
GACGGCGTCGTCCATGAACATGAGAACCTCTGAAAGAGAAGATTCATCCAGCTCGGGTTATCGCTCTTTCTCGCAGATGCGGGGGGGTCCGCAAGGTCGCCGCAGCACGGCAGGTCCACGCAAAGAAACACTAAAGACGGCCCGCATACTAGTCTGCTGGGTTGCAGTCACATCCGGCAGTCCACAGGTGACGGGTGATAAACACGATAATTACCCTAGCCTCGAAGCGCTCTCATCGCGCGGGTTCAGCCGGAGGCAGAGTCGGTCAAAGGGCATCTAAAAAGAAAATAGGAAAACCTCCAAGCAAAACACTGAAGGGAGCCCCTGAGCGCGTGTAAATGAAAGGATCTCCAGAATTAATGGGCACAGGGCTCCGAAACCGAACGGTACGATCCACACTGTATCTTAGGAATCCAATATGCCCTGCCAGCTCTAAAATGTCGTAAAAAAGGGAACAACCGATCTTGTGAAGGTCCAGTAACTCGACTCAACAGAAGAGGAGAAAAGAATTATAACTAAGGGGGCTGGGGGGTAAGAAGAAGCCGTGCTGGCACACCTCGCGTTCAGGGGGCTGTGGGAACACGAGAGGACTCGCTCGACTGATGTAAGCAAGTTCTGGACTGGTGTGAAAAACCGGCCGGCGACATCAGTGTTCGCGTAGCGAGACGGATAGTGGTCCGAGCTCGGACTGCCTTTGAGGCGGAACGCCGTGTTAGATTCCGAAAGAGTCGATAGAAATGGAAATCGGGCGTGCCGACGTCCGAGGCTCGCGCATCGCCGATAGTGGCTCGTAGTAGCCCTGGACGTACCTCGTCCGAAAAAAGATGACGGAGGCAAGAGCACTCGTCGAGCCGGGGACATATCACGCGTGCGCAAGGGGGCTCGTTCATTGCAGGGTGCTGAGGGCGGTAAGCGAAGAAAAACGGCCGGCGCCGAGCGGGCGTGGGGGGGGGGGTCCACGGTCTACTTGTGAAAAGGCTGCGAGGGCAAGACGGACCGACAGGCCCCGCCCTGCGGGCGTCAGCTCAGGGGTCAGGGCTGAGCAAGAGGTGGCGGTTCGGGCAGTAAGTGGATACTGAGGACAGGCCCTCTCTAGGTCGACCGGAAGCGCCCTCTGAGGAGGGGGGAGTCCTGTGAAAAAAGAAGCACACCCAGTCCATGAGAGGGGGGCTTGCACTGCCATCATCGGCGTCTCAAAAAAACCGAAACGGAGAAAAGAAAAGAAAATATGGAGGCAGAGCCTGAACACCTTCGAACTCCGGTCGATGGGTGGAGGAACCGGGGGTTTAGAAATGACAGCAGCGCCTGAGGTCGTTGGAGAAACCAGAAAGGGGGCGCGGATGCTAGAGGGTGGCCGGGCGGAGAGCATTCTCGAGACGGAGTGCCCAGCCCCGAACAACTGATCAGCCGGATATAAAACGACATCGTGGAAGGGGGGCTCTCACAAACACGAACCGGCCACTCGCCTTTCGACGGTAAACGCGAGGTTACAGTTAAGCCGTAACAGAAGGGTTCAAAGGTAACTAGGGAAAGGGGTGGGGAACGAGGGCGCCGGCATCGATATTTTCGGTGTGTCCTGGCGGTACAAGGTTCTGCGTCAAGAAGGGGAGCGACAGTTCTGGAAAAGAAAGAGCTGGATCGGGCGGATCCAGATCTCGGACATACGTTCTGGAACTTCATAAACCTGGGAGGGTCTTGAGGAAAAAAGGGGCGAGGTCCTTGGGGACTTGGCTAAGATAGGGGGGGAGACACGTAGGGCAACACGGACGCGCCGCGGTTCCCTGCGAGGGACGGGAAATCTTCGTAGGTGACCGAAAGGACCATCTAAGAGAACGGGTCGAAGAAACAAGAGGGGCGGGAAGAGAAAAAAGAAAAGAGAAGAAAAGTCGAATAATCAAGGGACAGAGACCGGACAGAGGGAAGAACGATAAGTCGTCAGGGATAATTGACTAATGGACCGACGTGGGGTCAGTCTAAAGGGCCTTCGTGAGGGGGTACTGACCTAAAAAAGGGGGGAGATGACATGACGTACAAGACAAGGCGAAGTAGTCTGATCGAGCCCGCGGTCGTATTCTTTATAAGGGCTGAAGAAACAGGCGTAAAGTCGAATGCCACTCGAGATCTAGGGGAGAGAGGGGACCAGAGGGGGGGGTAAAAGCGCAAGTGCGCGTTGCGCCGTGCCGTGCAGACGGCAGGGGGGACGATGGCGACACGCGAAGGGGAGGAATGAACTGGGTACACCTGGGGAGGACCACGAAGGGCGGACCGTCCGAAGAAGGTCTGGGGATCGGGGAACATGTGAACAGGACTTCCGAATGGAAAGAAAGGAAAGAGTCCTGTACTTGAGCTCTCATCGTGTACATGCAAGAGGGGGAAGAATGCAAGAAAAAAAAAGAAAAAGAGAAAGAAAAAAAAAAAAAAAGAAAAAAAAGAAAAAGAAGAGAGGAAAGAAAAAAGAGAAACCCCACACCCCCCACTCACCCCCCACCCACCTCCCCCACCAAACCCAAAAAAGAGAAACCACCCTACCCACCGCAAAACCCCACAACACAACACCCACCCACCACACCCCCCAAAAAACCCCACCAACAAAAACCAAACCAAAAACACAAGCCAACCCCCCAACCCCCCGCCACCCAAAACTCTCCCCACAACACCCCGCCCAAAACCAACAGACCCAACAAACAAACCACAAAAAAGACCCCTCACATATCCCCAAACCCCCACCCCAAACCAACGCACCGGTTCTGATTTATTTGTCCTCCCGGCTCGCTCTTTCTTGGCCCTCTTTTTCTCCGGTCAAACGCGAAAAGGGGGACATGGGCCTCATAACAGCTGCAGATGCACGTCGGCGTCTCTTTCGGGGCATCGTCCGGATAAAGGGACGAAAGGCGTACGCATCTGTCATCCATAGGGGAGCGTAAAGGGGAAGGGCAGAGGGTAAAAAGAAGAAGGAATTCTCAGGGGGAGAAATTGGGATCTGAGTCTCCAACCAGCGTTCGAGGGAAAGGGTTGGCCATGCCTCCGGGATAGTTATGCTGACCGAGGTAGTTAGATAGACCAAACAAAAAAAAAACGGAGTGAGAGGAGAAAGAAACGGTTCATATTGCCAATGACTATATGCGGTCAAGAATATCCCCAATCTGTCCCAGCACCACGTGAACAATATACTGAGGATAACGGACATCACTCGCACAGCGTTCAATGGGAGGGAAACGTAAGTCGGGAGTACTTCTAACCCTAGGAAACTGAATCTAGAAAAACAAACCGATTGGGCAATGCAGGCTCTCAGCTTCAGGCAAGAGGAAAACCAGATGTGATGAAGAGGAAAACTAGTAAGTGTGATCTAAAGATACTAAGGATACAGCCAAGTCAGACCATCAGGGAAACGTCCACTACGACAGCGGGTCAAGAGAAAGAGTAACTTTTAGATCCTACACACCGGCGCGAAATCAAAAGAACGGCACTATCCCGAATACAAACTTAGACTTAGCAAAATATATTGCATGCTCAAGTACATCTAGACCGAAAACTCATTAAGCTTGGCGGCCATTCCCAAGTACCTGCCACGAGAGAAAACGACTGGCAAGGGACAACGACGCGTCCCCAGCGACATTCTCACCTTTCATTGGGAAAGCTATTCAATCAGCCAGGCGACGGATCGGCTGCATTCTCTTTTGAGCTTAGCTAGTGCGCCAAGGTCTATCATGCCATTCAGATGACTCATAAACAAAAATATGCGGAAAGTCAGACAATCGGGACTTCGACTTCTCGTGCCGACCAAGGCCGTTCGGGCTAGAAAGTCCACGGAAAAAGGGTCTAGTCAGCACCAGTCGTCTACTGAATATACGACCCCGCGCAACATAGGTACAATCAAGGAGCACCCAGAAGGGGAGCGAGTCACTAGGAAAGCCCTCTATAGTCTTTTAATGCTAGCATCCTGAACAATTTCGCGGAGTCCCGGGCTCTACTCAGCAACCAGTCGTAAGCGGCGCTGCCTAACGGATGCGCTTCTCCGCACGGGCTCTACGTGGGACCGTGGAGGTCGGGGGCGGACGAGTTCCTTCTTTGGGGGAAAGTAAAACCATTCCTGATGCGAACGGCCTACGAGAGGGACTCGCTACGCCCAGCAGGTGGGATTTACAATGTTACACTCGGCCTGGTACTACGTTCCGTGCGTACCGAGGAAAAATATAATCAATCATCTGAAAAAAATCTCGATAAGCGTAGGCATAATAGAAACAAGCCATGCGTCACTGCCTCCCTACCATCGATCATGCCTCCAGTTATCTGGTGCATCGGAACCCAAGACTGACGTAAATGTCTCCAGTCTTGACTGCAGATGTGCGCACAGATCAATCATTCCAGTTCGTCCGGCTCTCGAGGCATCTCTGATTTACCTTATTTCCGAGTTGGGAGACGGCCAATCACAAGACAGGTCACTGCGACTACAAGTTCTGCCGGAGTAGAGAGGGGAAGGCGCCAGGACTTCTCGACCCCCAGCGCGTCCAGCGCGTGTGCGGATGTTCAGCTACAAGAGGATCGCCCACTGTGGGAGAGTGGTTCATTTATTATAGTCACGGATCCTTAGCCAGTGTCTTCGCTTAGGGCAGCTGGATGGTTCGAGCGATAGCCCGTCGATGCGAATTCATACGCACATATCCTCTCTCTGGAAGGATGTACGGATAAGAAGGTTTGGCATTGTGAATATGACTCCGAGCTGGTCGAGCTGTTCACCTAGAGTAATCGCTGTTCAGTTACTCATTTCTTAAAACTAGCTAAAAACCTCGAGTTCGATGTGGGAGCGAAAGGTTTCTTGATGTATACCAGTATTATAATCTTGGTCAAAAGCCAACTAATGGTGCTCATATAGGAGTAGTCCATAAGAGACTATCGGACCAACGTGGTTTCGAACTCCGATAGTTTAATGGTGTTACAGAAGCGGAGCATGCACGCTGGGGGGGAAAAATAAAGAGGGGGAGAGATGGGGGGAGTAGATGGAGCATGGAGAAAAACCATTAAAAAGTGCGAGCGGGCTACTAAAGTGGAAGAAGGTACAGATCCCCTCAGCAAGATGGGAATACATTTCATGGGAATTAGGAAGGTTCCAACAGCGGAGCCGCTGCTCGCTGGGAATAGGAGGAAAGAAAAGGCAGGGGAGCTGAGAATCTACACACGGTACTAGAGAGGATGAAAGGAGCTCACCCTTGTGAACACCAGAATAAAGAAACAGCACCTCGGGAAGAAACCTTACGACGAGAGGAGGAGAGGAGCTCGAGATGTTATCAATCCTATGATGACGAATCCATCAGAAACGAGACTCAAGGCATGATCGAAAGACAACATCAGCATCCACTCTAGATGTTTCACGAGTTTGTCATGTTGAGAGATATATTTATCTAGTAAGGGTAATAAGCAATGCGGGAAGCGCGATAAGTATATGCACAGGATTGGCCACGTATAAAGAAAAAAACTTACCAAATCAAGATGCAACATATACTTGTGTCCCAGTTCATTCGCCGTCAACTAAGCGACCAGCTTGTCCTTTAAGAGAGAGTGTCAGAAGACTGGCAAATTAAACGTTTGAGGGGTCGCAAAAGCTGAAGAAATTCTCTATTGCTAAGGGTAAAACCGACGCATTAGATCATCTACGCAAAAAGGAACAGCTATATAAATTCTCATACCTTATGAACATTGCCGTTACGCGATGACTTTAGGCAAGGGAAAGATTTCAATCCTTAAGGACCCTGGGGCATAGAACGACTGTGCTCACGGCGTCTTGTTCTGTCGTAGAGGGTCTTTAACGCAAGGGGTCTACAACAAGGGAGCTACTACCTTGGAGGGGCGAGGGAGGGATACGACAGTCATAAAAAAAGAGAAAAAGAGAAAAGGAAAAAGAGAGAGCGAATGGGTAAGAAAGGTAGGAACCGTGGCATTTGACTTACTGAAATCAAGCAAAAAAGCAGAAGTCCCTGAAAACAATATCAAAACCGCCGACTCAATACGGTCCAGCATATCATCATCTGGGGAAGGGGGGGTGGGGGGGGACGACTCTCACATAAAACAAACGGAACAGAAAAAAGGGAAACGATCTAAACGCCTTTAGCAAGATTCACTATCAGTGTCCTGGATTCTGCTACATCATAAAAAAAAAGAGAGAGATTCAAGAGAAAAGATCCTCCAAAGAAAACGTGACACTTAAGGGAGGGGTAAAAGACACCTAGCATAACGTGTTCATCCGCTGTCGCAGACAGAGTCCATCAAAAAAGAAAGAACCAAGCAGAGATAATCGGAGCAGTCAACACGTCTCAAATAGAGCATTAAAGGAAAGAAAAAAGATGCAACGCAACGCTGTTGGACGTCAGAGACTGGACTGCCTAGGTGGGGGCATGGAAAAAAACCCGATTCGAGCGATGGCAGACGAGGAAGCAGTGGACGCTGTAAGAGTTTCGGCGGTAAGACGTGACAATAAACACAGTCGAGTCTCCGAATATGCCTAGCTCGGAAGACAATTGGCCATTGGGAATTCCTATCGACACTAAGCCAATGGCGGGCAAGGGGAAGAAAAAAGATGGTCAGGGTGTGATGAACTCCAGAAAACAGTTCGTAAATTTCGGTCTAGAGCGGAGTAAATGGTCGTCATGGTGCTTTTGAAAAAGGTCATCAGCGCAGTAAAGAGGAGAGACTGACAGGTCACTAATCCTAGGAAGGAAAACGACACGGAGTTATAACGCAAAACCCGTTCTCTTTGACAAAAGAGAAAAAGCAGGGGAAGAGCAGGAGTCCAGAACGAAGCCAAAAGCTACAGCAGGAAAAGACGCGTAGTGATGCGTCCCTTCTAATTTCGCGCTCATTTTAAGTCAGTTAGGCACATCGTCGGTCTTAACCATACTCCCAAAAAAACCGTAAATACACGCGCATTCTATCACCAAGAAATAGGGCGAGGAAGTCGTCTAGCCTTTCCACATTGTTGGGGCGCAGTCAGGTAGTGGGTGCGGATATCATGCAGTGTATTGACAAGGTTCAGTTCTCTAATGTTCAAGGTCCTATTTCGAATTATACCTGAAAAAGGCTCTTTAATCCTTGCGTATGGGCTGGTGCAGGATAAAGCTTTATCAAGTAGCTTTCTCCATATCCGAACGGAGTACCGACGGGGGTCACGTAACATGCTCCTATTGGAACTATCTCTCTTGGGATCCCACAGGATAGGTCCTCTGGGTGGTGATGGAAAGTGAGGGGTTTGTCCTCGAATGCTACGTTTAGAAATTTGGACCACTCTCTGTTTCTACGCCCTGCACCGAGGAGAGGGGACTCGGTGGAGAGGGAAAAAGAGCAGTCTAGTGCCCCTAGAACTGACGAGGGGGCAGGCGCAAACGATTGCTGAGTCATTGAGGTTGCCTTCCTTGAGCGTCATGAGTCAGGTACGATGTGCATGGGGATTTGCGGGGAGTAGAGAAAAAGAGGCAATATTCCAGGTAAATCAAGCTGTCAGGATGGAGAAAGCATAGAGATAAGGAATTTCTTGCCTAATAACTTGATATTCTGCTTTCATAAGTGGCGGGGGTCCGGAAATAAAATTACTAGGCTTAGGACGGACAGCAGGTGGGGGGTATATTTTCCTTCCTGACTATTAAGGAAAGTTCGTGACCCCGAGACGTCGGACTAGAAGCGTTGGGTGGGATTACATCCCAGCAAAGGTAAAAGATTGCAATGAAGTGAGTTGCACGCTAGCACTCTACTCATCTATATTTCTAGGCGCTTATGGGCCGTTGGCCATTCTGACTGAAGGCAAAGGGTAATTAGCCTACGATGTGCAACGAGGACGCTTTACGTGTTGGGACTTTTTTTCCAGGTATCTCCTGCTTATCAGGTGTCCAGAGGCGGCGCATCAAGAGTGGCCATAGGAAGATGTTGAACAAAATAATCAACGCCGAACAAAATGAGGACGAAGCCAGAACGCCCCCTCATTCTCAAAGACAGGGAGGCGTTTACGTGGGGTTCTAGCACGGATTGTTCCACATTAGAAACATACAAGCTAAGGAGCTTTTCGGATGAACATTTGGGTAAAGAATAAAGCCATGGAAACCGATCGCTCCCATCAGAGTATAGGGGGAACTACTGTTAACATGGGGAGGGGAGCGATCAAAGTGGGTGACATCGTATTTTGTGATCAGCAAGCAGTCATATTTGATGGACAAGGTAGTACCAAAGCAAAGGGATGTGGGATAGCCAAAGGGGGGGGGGTGGGGGGGGGGGGGGGGGGGGGGGGGGATAAGAGTGTTTCTAATAGTACTCGGCAGAAGAAATTTCTTATTCAATTCTGGGGGCGAACGGACTCACGTATTGAGGTGAAACCCTCTTTCCCGGGGATGGCGCAACTTGATCAGACGGTAAAGGTGCGTTGTATACAGCAGAGGGCCAGAAACGAGAGGTCTACTGCCTGCAGCTTTTGTAGCACGTTTATGAAGGCTGGCACGATCATAGCAGTCCGAAGTCCGTTGCGCATGGGGAATCAAATATCCAGCTTTCAGAAAGCCATTATAATTGTGCTTAACAATCAGGAGGCGAGCAGATTGCGAGCTTAACAAGGCTTTTAATGTACTCTTAGGAGGCTTAGGGAAGCCGAGAGAAGAATCACAAGGGGGAGACGAAAGTTAGACTGTTAGTTAGCGGTCTCAGAACAGTAGAATTAGTGGAGGGAGGCGAAGCTACGGGGAGGCTTCCTGTCAGAATTTTAAGAATCCTACACTGAAGAAACTGACAAAAGGCATAGGGGGAACTAGAAACTATGAGAGGCATAAGACGGACGGAGTTCGTCTTGATTTCAATAAGGATTCGCGACGAGATACGTACGGGATGTGAAAGAAGGGGGGGACATAACACGTCATTTCTCTTTAACATGCACTATCTGTAGCGCACCCTAAAAAGGGGAGAAATGGTCACAAGAATAAGGGCCGCTTAAGGGGGGGAGCATTATGAAGAAGGGGCTTTATCATGAGGGGGATGGACAAAGGCAACCAGGGGGAAGGGGGGCAAGGCTAAGAGGTGCCTCGACCATACTCTCTATCTACAAGACCTACCACCGGATAGACGGTATTAGAATAAACTAACGACAGGAAAGAGAGGGAAAAGAGACAAGGACGGGACACTTTTCTGGCGTGACTGTCATCAGTAGAACAAGGAGGACTTAAGAAGGAAAGATTGGCAAAAATGAGCTTAGAAAAAACATGGGATCCGATTCATCTTGCTACCATGTAAAGTCTCCATATTGACATTCATAAGTTAAACGACTGAGAAAGTGAGAGGGCAATTAGCGTAGGTTCGGAAGAAGGAGGGCGATAAAGGAGGATTGCCTTAGGCAAAGGAGGGGGACACAATCAACTGGGGTACGACGCCTGGAAACAGAAAATGCGATTGCTTTAGCGTCATCGCCCAAGGTCATAGAAGGTCGACACGACACGACGAGGAGGCCGAGCGGGCAGCAGAGGGGGGGGGGGGCGGGACAGCACAAGGGGACGTATAAGAGGAAACAATGCGAAAGATTGAGGGTAGAAACCCTCTACAAGTGATAAAAAGTGCATGGTTTCCGTCTCAAACAGCGGGTCGAACCGGCCAGGGGGCGTCTAGAGGCAATTGCGCACGGAGCAATTCCGCAACTTAGCTAGCCCTCCCGAAAAAAGGAGAGATAGTATATCTACAGCTACAAAAAAACAGAACGGAGATGATAAAAAGACATCAACGAAGCATACAAACGACAGCTCTCGGACTACAGGTACCATGTAGCATCAGTGTGAACGATTTCGTAATAAAACACATTCCTATACTACAGATTGACGACAACGCATAGGAGAACAAACCCCCGAAATAAAGAAGAAAAAGATCCTCAGAACGTCCTGCAAGAGTTGTAAGGTGTCCGGCAGGACTACGACGCTTCACGCGTACGTGGAAGAAATGTACGCAGCAGGGCGTAAGCAAAAAGCTGTCGGACCGTTCGATTCGAATGATATTAGAATCAATGCTACGCTCCAGAAGAAGTGAGGCAGATCTTCCAACTGTGAAAAGATGCCGTCAAGGTCGGGCCGCTCGTTCCTTAACTGTCAGCATTCGCAATGACCTCGACGCTCCGAGCCCGGAAAAACGACAACAGAGCGAACAACAAGGCTTCCAAAAAGAGTTATGTACAGACAAGAGATGGGAAAGGAAGAGAAAAGCCCGGACTGAGCGCCTGAGGCGCAGGACTCCATTTGACAAAGGATCGGCCTGTCACTGCTAGCAGGAACGTCCGACAGCGACAGGGGGGCAGGTCCAGCAAGGTAAAATCAAAAGAAAATCACCAGAAAAAAAAACGTTCGAAAACCGAAGGAGGGAAAGGACAGATGTCTGAGTGCTTCGAGCTGTCAACGGCACCAAATTCTAGATCAGACATATCGCATGCTAACACGCATCGGAAGGCTAAAATCTCATCAGGAAAAAGGGGGGCCGTCACGACGAAGAGGCGCATGATGGACTTAGGCACTAAAAAAGGTGACAAGATACCCTAGCTACCCGTCGTCTTCGAGGGGCAATTAACCTAATACGAAGGTCGCGAAGTATGGCAAGTCCTCGAGTGCGGAGTCTTAGGGGAAAGTTAAAAGTCAAAAAGCGAAAGACGAAGAAAAGACAGTTAAGTCAATCGGCGGCACAGAACGGAAGTCGATCTTCATCCTGGCCTGCCAAGGAGCTGAGCCTGGCCCGTAGCGATGTGGCCTGAGTGGGTCAGATCGGCCGCACGAGATGGCACCTGGAGGGCCCAGGGCGGATGGAGAACGGAGCTCCGAGTGAGACATAACGCAAGAAACCCGCGCAAAGTGTAAACCGGCTGAAATTCCCCGAGAATTGCCGAGCAGAACGGGACGCGAAAAGTCAGAGTCACGAGTATCAGGTGCGTAGCCTCAACCGGCCCTTCTCCTTTAACATCGCGTCTCCGTCTAGCGAGAACGGTAAGCAGGTTGGCCGAGCAGATCCAAAGGGCTTCCCTGACTGGACGCCGGGCTCCAGCGGTGCGGGAAGCTGATGCGCGTACCGGACTATTGCTGATTCCGCTCTTAAGATTCACCGATGGCGGCGGACTTTCCAAAAAACAGAAAAGGGGTTATGCAACTGACCGTAAAGGGATAGCACCGGCGCAACGCAGTGCATCGTCCGCGATTTAATCTTACCTTCCAGAGTCGGCTAAAAGCTGAGCCTGTTCTTAGGGAAGAAGGGTGACGCGAAAAACAAGTCATATTACTAGAGGGGGGGGGGGCCCTAGTAGATAGGGGAAGCGGCAGCGTCTCGATCAAACGACCTGTAAACTTCTTGAGCACCGAGCATCGTCAGGCAGAGGCTACAAACTCAGTAATGAATTTAGACAACAGGCAAGGGCTCGAGCGTACTGGGAAGAGGGACAGATTACGATACACTGATATTAGAAAGAAAGTCTCCTAGCAGAAAAAAAACCGAGTTGAGAAATCGGCAACAAATTGGGGAGGCTTCTCAGAGGGGGAGGGGTCAGGCTGCGACCTCACATATCGTTTTTTATCCAAGAAAGGCGAGAGGGCGAGAGCACCGGAGGATGACTGGGTCAAACAAAAGGAATCCTCAGAAAGGGAACGCATGGAAAGGGAGGATAAAGTCGCTATGTATTGGAATTCTTTCTATTCGAGAACTAAGGACCGGCGGCACTGGCAAAACCCGTTCAAACATACAACAACAGGAAGCGCCCGAACTACTACTTGTAGATGACACTCTTACAAGAAAAGCGTCGAAAGGGAACATCACAATTTGATAGAGAGCAGCCATTTGTTTCACCATCGTAAAGTAATAGTGTAACGTCGGGATCATTCTGGTCGAACAAGAAATAGGATGAGGGGGATCTGTTTCGACGAAAAGAGGAGATCTACCCGGTGCAATGACCTCAACATGTCCCACTGACAATTTCGCGCTCAAAGATCTTGAAAAGGCCCAGACCTATAGTAGAAAAAGGAAACAGGAGAGGCTGGGGCTGGATAGCAAGACATCGTAGTCATCTCGGAGTATTTCGACTGGAGCGCGCGCGACAAGACACCCAGGGGTGCGCAGAGGTTCATTTCTCTGTTTCAGCTGCTGCGAGTTCAGAAAGGAGTGTGACGGGGCAGGGCATATAAACGCGAAGGAACGCCGAAAACGGTCAAAAGGAAAGGCTGGATGTCTCCATGCTCAAAAATTCTATGTAAAAGTGAGGTAAGCATAGGATGGTTTCAGCGCCGCTTGGGCCGATCGACAGGACACCGGTGTGAAAAAGCCGAGCACCGCGCATAACGCGCGGGAGCGCGCTCGATGTCCTCGCCATCTTCGTCCAGTGCTTACTTGTCCAAAACCGGTGTCAGAAAACTGCTACTTAGGAAAAACCTATGTTGACAAGAGAGGAGCCGGACTCTCTCTCCAGATCATCACTGCTTACTTAGGTTAGGTAAAAGATAGGGGAAGAAGAGCCGCGCATGGGGTCTATGATAAAGACTTCATGTCCGCAGAGCGTGCGCCAGGCGCAGCTGCGTGAAGAAAGGGAGGCGTACCGCGGGATCTGTGCGAGCCCTTTCGGAGGATGTCCAAGTCGACAGAGGGCAAGACGTTAAATCTGGAGCGGTACATGATCGCAGCAGTCGAGTGGGGGAGGCTCCTAATCGTGCCTTTCCTTGCGGCCCTTTAGATGCAATAAATCGAGCACTCCAGAGACGGAAAACAATAGAACGCTGACGGAGGAGTGTCGCAGAAAAGGATAGTGATTCGCAGATGGGGGGGGGGGTGGGGGGGGGGGGGGGGGGGGGGGGGGTGGGGGGGGGGGGGGGGGGGGGTGGGGGCTGGGGGGTGGGGCGGGGGGGGTGGGGGGGGGGGGGATACTTCTCTTTAATTTACGATCCTGTCCTTTTGCTAAAAAGGTCAGATTCGAACAACATGTTCCGAATACCCAAATCAGAGCTGGATGCTTTCCATTTATCTATATTGTTCTGCATAGTGAAGAGTTGTGATGGTGAGATACTTTATTCGCTGGATGAGGGGGAGCAGAAGCTAGGGATTCTCACGTCAAGTCGTTAAGTGGCCAGGTAAGCTGATAAGTGGGCAGGAGAAAACCGCCTTCATTCTCGCGCTTGCTTTAAGGGGTCACGCAGCGAGAGAAGAGAGGGCATTCTCGTGTTAAACAAGTCAGGGTTGGAAGGAATGGGGGTTAAGGGGGAGAGTGAAAACGCGAAGGGGCAGTCCATCTCTGCTCGCATGTCAGACAGACTAGTTCGCCCACTTAGCACTATTTTGAGGCTTCCTGCGGCGGCTAAAAGTCAAAAGCTCAGTGATTGAGGGAAAAAACTTTTTCCTATGCACGGGAGTCTCACGAGAACATCCCGACTGACTACTAGAGAGAAAAGAGAGGGAACTGACGTCACGACAGTAAGCTATGAAGGTTGGTCTAGGGGTGACGTCTCGGTAGTAATTCAGGAAGGGCGCAGCGTAAACATGGTCCTCGTCTCAACAAATAGGCGCGAAAGAGGGAGGGGGGGGGTAAAAAAAAAGGGGACTAGAATGTGGGGGCAGGGCGGGCAATGTAACGAGGGATATCTTCTCTTTGTCTCACCCCATAGAAAAAACTGGGAGTGGATCAGGCAATTCAGTCATACGGGGCCCACATAATGAGGAAATCGGCCTACTTCCCATCTTCTGTGTTTCCTAAAAAACTGAAGGATGCCGCTGACAACGTCTCAGCTGGACAAAGAGGAGGTTGCGTAGGGGTTGAAAAGAGAAAACGGGGCAAGAAGGGGAGGACCTAGGCGGGGGGCCTCGCCTGGTACCGGCTCAGAATCATAGAGATTGATAGGCAAAGCAGGGATCGCAAAGGGCAGTTAGCGATTTGCAGCGGCTCGAATTGAGGGAAAAAGGTGTGAGCTAGGCTGATTGGTTCTGCGTAGTCTGGGGACTGGAGACGCGTTCGGAAAGGGGCATAACAGAAAAGGGGAAGGGGAAGGCGAAAACTAAGGAGATTACTGGGGAAAAAGTATCGACCGGTACGAAAGAGGGAGAGGTCATCAAAAAGTGTCTTCAGTGGTTAGCACCAAACCTGGCGGATCAATTAGGAGCAGAAGTCCAGGCAGCATCGAAAAGACAGGGGGGTCAAAAAAGTCCACGTGGTACTTGAAGGGGGGGCAAAAAAAAAAAAAGAGAAGCAACGAATTTCC
>Ga0179591_1361847_pt1 | contig 14221 bp, 17 predicted proteins | sample CZOMad2_1_08_16f_FD_182891 | JGI IMG/M metagenome (GOLD analysis project Ga0179591, IMG submission 182891) | Vadose zone soil fungal communities from Angelo Coast Range Reserve, California, USA - CZOMad2_1_08_16fungal (PacBio error correction) | ecosystem: Environmental > Terrestrial > Soil >...
TAACATAAAACTATCTTGAGGGGCGGGGGTTGAGGGGTCCGGAAGGGGGGACTGGAGCGAAAAGGGGGGAAATCATTGAGGGACAACTTGAAATGAAGCAGTGGAAAAAAGGAAGGAAGTTGCACTTGAGGGGGGAGACCCAAGAAGGAGGCAACCTTGGTTTTTGTCGACTTCCTACCATCGAGAAAAGCGCGACCAACTTCGAAAAAAGATTCAGCCTAAGAACTGTGAGGCAGAGCTACGAGAAAAAGGGGGGGGAACCAAAAGAATAGTGGATCGTGGTGATGTTTCAAGGGGTGTCTCTCGTCGGCGAGAAAGGGGTTTATGGAGGGTGTAATACGCGATTGTATGGTCTGGTCAAAAAGAGGGGGGGGGGGAGTATACGGGGAGAAGGGAAGAAAGAATCGAGACCACCTTGAAGAAAAATCTTCTCGGGTAAGTCGGATAAGCTCATTCTTACCCCAGGAGTGAGGAAAAGAAGAAAAAAATCGGGGGTGGAAGGGGAGCAGAAAGGGAGGGTTGAATCGTAGAGCCAATAAGTTAAAAAAGAAAAAAAAGGTAGATCCCTTGCAGGGACCAACGGATGGTCACTGATTAAAGCCAACCATATGACGCCCATGCCGACAGAAGGGGTCTCATCTGAAAGGGGGGGGAGGGAAAAAAAAAAGCAGGTGACCGTGAAAACTCAAATCCAAAAAACATGCAAAAGATTTCTAGGAAGATGGGTGAATGACTGAAAGAGAAGGTAAAGAGGAGGGGCTGGAAGGTTCCGGGGAACCGGAGGAAAGAACCGGGGAACTTAACGACTGATCAACGTATGAAAAACATGGGAGGTGTGAATATACTGGGAGTTCACGAGTTCAAAGCATGCTGTTTAGCTCGACGGATTTTGACGGGGGGGAGAAAACAGCTTTCAGAAGAAACTGCTCGGGGGGACTAAGGGGGAGGAAGAAATTGAAAGCACGGGGGGAATCCCCCCCCCCCCCAGAAAAAAAAACAGGTTCAAATGACGGAGCGGGTAGGAAAGGGGTCATGCGTAATCAGAATTCTGGGGTCAGCATACATTGGCCGATTACGGCACACCGGGGGGAAAGGTGGGGGGGTAAAAGGCGCAACCTCTTTGGTCCGAATAAGGTATGGGAGATTCAAGGTACGAACTGATGGTGAAGACCGTCTGAAACATTCTGACCTCAGAAAGAAGGGGGAGGGGAAGGAGTCCTTACAAAAAAAACTGTGGGGAAATTACTACGAAAAAAAGAAGGATCTTGTTGATCTCTAAAAAACATTTAAGGAACGGGACCAACCAGGGACCTTGCAACAAAAAAAAAAAAATACACCAAAGAAAGAAAATATGTACCAAAAGAAAGAAAGATAAATTAATAGCTCTAAGAACAGCCTTGGGAGGGGCTTCTGACCGGATAAAGCCCACCCAGACGGTGACCACGATCAGAGTTGTTAGGAACTTCGCACACAACAGGGGGCATTTTGAAGAAAGGCCGTTGCTTAAATCGCTTGTTGAACTTGGGCGGACACTGAAGTGGCTTGAAAGGAATCGGCCTAGCAGGTTGGAGGACCTTCCCCCAACAAAGCAGAAAACTCAGGGAAAGGGGGGGGAGAAGAGGCCGACTTACAACATATGTAATACCTTGTGGGTTGGTTTGTGGCTGGGTTCAACCCGGAGGGATCAAGGGATAACGGGCATTCGAGGGAGGAAGGAAACTTCACATGAGGGGGAGGATGAGAATGTATGTAGGTAAAGGGGGGCCGCAAGGTTCGCAAAGCGGAGGGAAGTTACAGGGAACTCGTATAAGAACCGAGAGAAGAGGGACTGGGGAACAAGAAGGCTGATAGGAGGGGGGTTTGAAAGGATGGGAAGAAGTGTCCTTTTGGATCCGAGGGGGGAATCGAAATTCGGCATTCCCCATAGAAGACGAACTCGTAAAAGAGCTTCCAAGCGGCCGCTCGGGGGGGAGAGAGTCTGGTGGGGATGCTTCCTGCTGCATACAGGGGGGGGGGGGGGGAATTCGAATTTGTAGGGAGGGGAGGTTCCATTGTTTGGGGGGGGGGGGGGTGTTTTGTGAGAAGGAGGGGGGAGGCGGTCGTACGCGTCGGGAAGGAAGGTGCTGCATGCTCATCATGAAAGGGGGGAAACGAGAAGACCCTGGAGGGCGTGAAGTATGAGAGGGTGAATGGCTGTAAAAGCCGTTAGATTAGGCGCAGGAAAGGGGGGGGAGGGCGGAGAAGCGTGACAGTGAGAGGCCAGGAAGAGTCCGGGAAAAAAGCGCAGGATGGGCTGACGAGGTTTCCTTAACATAGACCAAAATCGTAAGGAATCTCAACCACAAGGAGAGGAGAAAGAAGAAAGAAATTTTCGTCACTACGAAAGGGGGGGGGAGGTTTTGCCCTTACAGGGAAAAGGAGGAAGCAAGGTCGCGGGGGTCTGCAGGAAAGGGCGCTGAAAATAAACTTGGGTAAAGGGTACGAGGGAAATTTCCAGGGGGAAAGGAGTCCAATCAAAAAAAAGGTCCACTGAGGGACTCAAAAGAAAAAAAGGCCAAGTTATAAGAAATCCCCAGAAGGTATTATAGGGGGGACCAAGTTGCAAACGCGTCTTCAGGTACATATCTCTAAAGATCATAAAAAACCCCCTCCTGAACAAACAACCACCATCCAAGAGGGGGGGGCCGTCTCAATGAAAGGCGAAATTCCCTCTGGGGAAGGGGAAAGAGCACTAAAAGGATCAAACAACAAGGCGCGTTAACCTGAGGAGAAGAAAAACTAGAAGGTAATTGGTGGGGGACCTGCCAAGGTTGCTAAAGGGCAAACCTGGGGAGCCACAAAAAATATTCAACCGAACGGATCCGGAGGAGGGAAAAGTCTCATAAAAAGGGATATAAGTCAAAAATCCAGGTAAAAAAAATCTGCTAAAACCGCAAAAAACGACCACCCAAAATAAAGATAATGGGAGCTAGCCATATTTATGAAAAAGGAAGGGAATGAAAGGGAAAATTTCGGCAAGACGCCTGATTAAACACGTCTGCCACGGGTGGTCACCGTTGGGGTCAAGGGTAAGGAGAAGTGATATCAACAACGGGGAAAACGTTCTGCTGGGGTTGGGGGGGGGCATCCCACACTAGGAGCGGGAAATCTAAAAAGGGGGAAGTAAGTCATCTATAATAACTCGGTTTCGGTGCGGCAGTAAAAGGGGAAAAAGGATTGGGTGGGGGGGCGGAAGTAAATACAAAACTCCTTATAGTGGAAAAAGAGTGTACCGCAATTTGGTCAGGGGGGACTGTTTCAGAGGAGTCGGATAATTTCAGATCAGGGGTCTGGGCCACCGGGTTGGAAAAGAGGGGGGGTCTTTGGCGGGTATGGCTCTTGGCCCGGTTGGACGGGGGGGGGCGCCGGAAAAACACGGTGTCTCTGAGGGATACACCTTTCGGGCAAACAACCAGGAAGGGAAAGTTATAACCCTCCTCAATCATTCCGAGGGAATCCTTTTGGGGGAATGGCTTCAACCACCTCCGAGAAGAAGGGAAGCAAAAAATCCCGTGACAAAAAGAGTTGTGGGGAAGAAATGTAAAATAGGAGCCACCCATTAGCGACGGGGGGGAGAGAACCAAAAGGAAGACTTGTGTAGGGATCCCTGACGACGTCAAGGAAAATCTGATCACCGCTGTTTCCCCAATGCCATTAAAAGTGGGTGAGGGGCGACACAGACGGGGGGGGACTTCTAGGAGGACCCATTTCCACGAGAAGAGGGGGGGGAATCAAAACGCATCCTGGGGGAAGGCAGAAAGAAAGGAGTTAAGGTTAGGCAAACGTCAACAATCAAGTAGAAAAAGGGGAAACAGAGATCGGAAAAAGGCACAATAACTTTAAGTTTATTCAACATCAAGAGGGATAAGAGGAAATCGCCCAGGTTTTATCATGGACGGGACAAGACTTCCGAAAAAACAAAGGGAAAGAATTGCCCGTTAGCCAGGAAATTGTCAGTATGGAAGAAAAGGAGGCGGGAGAGGCACATCTGTAAAGCGGGGGTGGACGGCTTAGGTTGGGTTTCCCGTTAGCGGGAAGGTGGCCGAGGCTCGAATCTATCTGTCAGGGGCAGGCATTTAAGGCGCCAAGCTAATCCGTGACCCTCTCCTATTGGGTAGGGAGGAAAGTGCAGGTCGGTAGGGTGAAGAAAATCTTGCGGGCCAAAGGAAAAGGGAGTGGGGGAAGCGGGCTATACGTTTTGGGGAAGTCAGAAAAAGAAGGAAGCGAATTTAAAAAAAATGCGCCGGGGGGGTCTGATTTCTTCCAGGCAAACGTCGAAAAAAACGTACCATACAGGGGTAGAAAAAAGGGGGGGCGCGGATTTACACAAGGGGATACTCCCGGACGACTTGGGTTCAAAGCAGAGCGGAGAGAAAAAAAGTATAACATACTAGACTTGGTAAAGGTTCGGAGCTCCAGAGCAAGTGAAAACATTAATCGGAATTGTAGTCAGAGGGGAACGCAGAAACCAAGCAGGGGGGATTAAAAAAAACCAAAGGTGATTAACGTTTGAAAAACTCTGCCAAAGGGACGGGAGTTCTGGGGAGGCAGGAGGGAACCCTGCTGGCGACCGGGAGAAAAAGAACAGGCCAAATGGAGGAAACGCAAATACAAGAACCCGCAGGAAAAATCAGCATTTGCCGAGAGGAATCTCTCGAAAAAAAAGGGGTAGAGAGAAGAGAAGGGCAAAAAGGATCTGGGCGGAATGCAGGGCGGGGCCGGGGCTGACATGGCAGGGAGGCCGGATGAAAAAAAGTATCAAGAAGGGCAAGGAAAAAAACTGAAAGAAAGCCTTGGCAACCGACGGAAGCAAAGCGTTCTTGTCAAAAAGGGAAAGCAAAGGAAAATGGTGCCGGTAGAGGGAAAGAGGATGGTTTCAAAAACAGGGAAAGAGGGAGGGCGAGGGGGACCTACCTGCGCATTCGTCCTGCATATCGCTTAAGGGAGCTCGGGGGGAATGGTAGACGGGGTGTGCTCGAGGCGGTAAAAAGGGGAGACCAGGAGGGGTGGAAAGGGAGAAATCGGGTGGGGAAAATCCGAGAATTGGAATTGGGTGGTTCGGGGGGAGAAGACTTGGGGTCCGTGGCCATCCAAAAAACAGGCGCATGGGAAAGATGATCGGCGGGGGGGAGGAGGACGAACCCAGGAAGGAAAAGAAAAAATTTTAGAGAGAGCTCCGACAGGTGTCGAGGCATCGACGGTCTCACCACCAGGACCCGCAACATCAGTCCGATCCTACAGGAAATCCGCATACAAAGGCATGATCGGGTCACGATCCGAAACGAGACAACAAGAGAATGAGGACACCATGACCTCTCAGAACAGGGAGCGATGGGAAAAAAAGGGAGAACCCCAAGTCCAGATCCGAAACCAAAGAATCCACCAAGTTCAAGGGGTAGAAGAGCGCCCGCAAAGCTGATTGAGAGGAAGAAAAAGAAACGGACCGGGAAGGTTTGAGGGGGGAAACCGGGAAGACAGAATACTAGTTCCGAGGATGACACGAAAAAAACTGAATTTACAAACATTTTATGTGATAAAGTGAAGCAAAACGGGTGATTCAACGGAGCATAATGAGAGGGGGGCTGTGGGTGAATCTCTCGACTGAGGGGGGGAAACCAGGAGCTGTTCGGGCTCATGAAACCGCGTCCGCCAATTGCGGACGCATGTGAGCAAGGGGGGGGGTATGAGGGCAAACATTATTAGTCACTACATATGTTTTAGCCAAAGCCTGGGAGACAATTACGGTCATAAGTGGAAAAAGGAAAGTTATCGAAATCAGAGTCCGGTTGGGCAATAAAGAAGTTGGTTTAAACAGGCTAAAGGGGGCGGCTTCGCCAGTTGGGAAAGAAAAATCGTTTTCAAATGGCGGGATTGAGACCGAGCGGCTGGGGGAAAGGAGTTTAAGAAAGATGGCGCCTCATCCTGAATGGGTATTGACTCTAAAAAAAAAGTCACGGCACTTGTAGAGGTAACAGACGAGAGGGTAATCCAACAACAAAAAGGGGATTAGGGAAGAAGGCCGCCACACAACCAACAAGATCGGGGGGCCCGCCAACACTTTGGGGCAACCCTCAAACCATACAGAGAGAAAAAGGCCGCGAAAGAGGAAAACAAAAGGGTCTTAGAAAAAACACAGGATGCGGTGACCACTATGAAGGATGTTTTTATTAATGGAACACACCTTGTCGGGGGGGCTAACTGAAAAGTGGACGGGGAGCCGATGTGCGGAAGGGGGGCGAAAAATATGTATGGGGGAAATGAAGCAACTGATCAGTGTGTCAAATTCCCCAACAGCACGTGGAGGGAGAGCCAGTTGTGTTGTCATCTTCTACGAAAAAATAACGGTTAAGTCCAGGGGTGTTGGGGGGTGTAGGGAGTAGGCGACATGTACGTCGCCTGAGGAAGAAGGGGCGTCGGGAAGGGATGCTAGGATGGCCGTCCAGGAATTTGACAGAAAAGGGTCTCAGGAGGGGTGTTTTTGGAACAAGGAGCAATGCTCTGGGGACAGCCAATACCCGCCCAGTTCTTGTTTGGAAACTGATTTGGGAAACGGGTTGGGTTTATCATAGGTGCGAGAGAAGAGATCTTCAGGGAAAAGGAGTCAGGCAGACGAAAATCGGGGGACTACATCCCGCGGGACCAGGAGGGGGGACGTGATCCAGGGGGGAGGGATCTTAAAGGGCACATTGAGCTCTAATTGGGGAAAAAAGGGTTCGGCCAGATGGAGGTGGTTGTTGGTGGGGAAGGATCGGGGAACGAGTCAGGAGGGGCGATCGGTTCCGAGAAAGAATGGAACCTAAGGAAAAACTGGGAGGATTGATCTGTAATAACGGGATTGGGAGCTTAAAAGAAGGGGAAGTCCTGGTTGTGAAAATGGCGATGTGAGGCAGAGAGGATCGTTGAGGAAAAGCCAGCAACTGCCCGTCCCAAGGGGGAGAAGAACCAAGTGCTGACGCGGTTGAACCAGGGGGAACAAGCAACAATCAGGACCTTCGATCTCACACAACACCTTTAAAAAAAGAAGATGGAGGGGCGGCACTTCCATTGGGGATGTTGGCCGGGGGGCGCATACTTCTCGTGGGCTCCAACACTTTCGGAACGCAAAAACTGAATTGTACTTTTAAAAAGTTTTACGGCGCCAAGGATCAACGCGCCTCAGAAGGAAAAGGAAGCAAATAGAAGGAAAAAACACTCAAATTGTCACGAAGGAATATCTTTCAAAATGGTCATTTATGAGCGGGGAGAAACCGATACATGCTAAAAAAAGTCTTCAGCAAAAACAACACCCAAACCCAGATTATCAAAAGGCATAATCTTGAAAAAAGTAAGAAAGACCACGGTATTCATCATAAAGATCACCGGTCCCACGCAGAAAAAAAAAAAGAATTTCTCGTATACTATTGAAAGGACGGAGGGGGTTGGAGGGAATAATGCGAGGGCGAACATGGAGAAAAACCTACGAAAAAGGGGGAGAAAAAAAACATCCGCAACCCCTATGACGGGGGGGGGCTTTCAATCGGTAGGGTAAGAGAGAGGGTCTTATACTAGGAATAGTAAAATAAAAGACGAGAAGAGCTTAAAAAAGGGAAGCGCAAATGCGGCCTTCCAGTCGAGCATGGGAATACCATCGGAAGTGAATAATTGAGTAACAGGGAGAAAGGACCCTTGAAGGAAGCGTCATCTCAGTACTTTTCAAGTGGGAGGTCAGGGGATTCTAATAGCACACACGGGCGAAAGTGACTTGTTTGGTTTGAGGGGCAAGGAAAAAAACGCTCTGAGAAAGAAAAGAATCTTGTGCAAATTCTCAGTAAAAAGAAGAAAGGGAGGCGTCAGGGAAGGGTCAAAGTAAAGAAGCCAGGGCACTGATTTGGGGGAGGGAGGGGTCATACCAAAAGAAGGAGGGGTAACAAAGACAAGGAAGTTTTGATCCAGGGCAAAGCAAAGTATAGGTCAGGAGAGATTCGACATGGATGGGGTTGTCATATGGGGGGGAGGGGGGAGGTGAGGGGAAAAGAGGGGTGTGTGGGAAATTCGGCGGGTTTGGGGGGGTGAAGGTACGAGTGACTCTACATAAAAAGCCGGGGACAGATGAAAGCACTAAAGGCGAAGTTTTAAGAAATCCCTCAAAAGGCCGGAGGGGGGGGGGGGGGGGGGGGGGGTGGGGGGGGGGGGGGGTGGGGGGTGGGGGGGGGGGGTGTACAGGGTGAATAGCTTTACCCCCGCCGCGCTCAAAAGGGGGTAGAAAAGAAGACGAAACGAGGTAAACTCTCGTTCCGAAAACCAAAACAGTCTAAAAAAAGTAGATAATGGCTCAAACTACGGCTTTTATTGGTATTAAAAATACTCAGGGAGAGAAATAGGGAATAACGCTTTTCTCGCGAAGGCGTTCTGGGGAAGGAAATCCGGAAAATTACTGACAATACCCCAGCCGACTACTCGAAATCGTCCGAAAATGTGGGGAGGAAAGGGAAGGACCCGGGAAAAAAACTGGTTTCGTCACTCAAGACGTAGATCTCTGAAACAAAAAAGATGCTGGGAGTGGAGTACCAGGCATCATAATGTTAGACGTGAAAAAAAGGGAAGGGGGTAACGCCCCAGGTTAATTCTTCCGAAAGGTGCACTGGCCTTAAACAGCGACTTATAAAAACCGGGGGAAAGTCCATGAGAGACGAGGCGGAGCGACAAGAAAATTGTTTGGGTTGGAAAAATGGTGGAGGGCTGTGGTTTCCGGAGTTAGGTTTGGAGAAAGAATCGGAAGGTTAAAGAGAAAACATGCGGGTCCCGATCGGAGGTTGTCTGCGCGAAGAAAGTTGACGAGCCGGAGAAAGCGGGAAAAAAGGGTGATCGAACAGCATTGAATGGACATGGGACGATGCCCAGTGGGAAAAACGAAAACAGAGTGTTAATAGTAAAAAAGCGTGCGTATACAGTAAAAGACTTCGGGTGAGAATTATAAGTCAAGAGATCTGGAGCAGGATGTGTGAAAGGAGAATAGGGCTTGAGCGAAAAAGGCCGACAAAAGTCTCAAACGCCATCAGGGAACAAAGGGGGGGAGTGGGCCAAAGAGAAGACCCGGGGAAAACCCTGGTGTCATCCGTAATCTAGGGGAGGGGAGGGGGAAAAAAAAGGTGAACCTCAAAAGAAGGGATGCGTGTCCCAAGGTTTAAAGTCCATGATGAAGGGAGGGCGCAAAAAGAAGTCCGAAAGGAACAATCCTATTGGAAGAAGACGTCAACAAAAAAGGGAAAATAGGCTTTCGGGGGAAGAACTGACAAAAGAAAGATGCAAGGCTCGGGTTGCAAAATGGACTTTAGATCTGCACGCACAGCAAGGGAGAAAGGCGCTCCGGGGCCGACAGAAGGGAGGAAAAAAATCCATAACAGTCGGAAGAGCTATGGGACCTAACAGAAAGAAAAGAGAGAGAGATATCACACATTATCTTCTGAGACTGAAGGGGAGGTCATTTTTGCGGGGAGAGAGGGGACCGAGGATCTAAAAGGTCCTCATGGGAGAGTTGATAATTTAAACCTTGTCAAGAAAAAGGAGGGGTGTGGGACAGTAAAAAACCTGGAAAGGAAAGGTGGTGTACTTCATAAAAAATCGGGAGGGAATCGGGAAAGAGAAATCCACAATTCGGCTATTCCTGTAATGAAGTATTCGACTAGGAAAGCAATCATGCTCTTGGGGGGAAAAGGGGTGTGAGAGGCGATGTCTCTCGAAGAAACAAAAAGGGGTTCCGCGGTATCGGGGGCAAGGGCAGGTTCTGGGTACATTAGGAGGTCGGAACTGAAGAAATCAAAAAAGGCGATTTTCAACAGAGTGAGGGGGGACTAAAAAACCGACGAGAAAAGAGAGGAAAGGGGGGGAGAGTCTTCATCAAAATTTACTCGAAAAAATGAAAGAATACGGTGGAAACATGTTGTCGAAAAATCACCGGCTGGAAGACTTCAATTCCTCAAAACAAGTCGACAGGAAAAGGAGGGACGCGCAAACTCTCCTACAAGCACCATTCCTTCAGAGAAAAAAGGGGGTTCTCCCTCCATACCAAGGTAACAGAGCCGGGAACAAAAAAAAAAACCAAGGGGCAGAAAGGGAAAGGAGCGAGAAGCAGGTTCGGTAAAAGGGGTACTGGACCGACATGGATACCAGGTACCTTTAATCAGGGAGGGAAGGGAGGACCAGAAAGCGGGGCTGGCGAATGCACACTCCGTAGTAAAAAAAAAATGAAAGGGTTACGCCATATGGGAAAAACGAGTCGAGCTCTGCTGGTTAACGGACGTGATTGTTGACAGAAACAGAAAAAGGAAGGGGGGGAGGTCTTACCAGAAGGAGAACGGGGGCAACCTGATGTTCGCCCGTGTTGGAGGCATTGATGTAAGGGTAAGACCAAAACCTGTGGGCTGGAAGACAAAGGGAAAGGCAGATGCTGCAAGTCGGGGGGACAGGAAAAAAAAAAAACGGTTGGGGGGAGGGGAATGTCAGGACGCATGGGGACGGTTCTTCAGACGCCAGTTGGGGAAAGGAAAAGGGAAAACTCTTGCAGGTCGTTCGGGGTTCTATCAAAGAAAGAACTGCCTTCGAGAGGCGGGTTTTAAGCCTACCGAATATGAAAAACATGTCTGTAGAAGATTAAAGTAAGAAAGAAACGTCGGCCCAGTGGAATAGAGAAAAAAAGGGGAGTGATTAAGGGTCACAAAGGGTTCACTCTTGGAACAACACCCGAGACCACCAAACAAATGAAAAGGAAACCAGCAGAAAAAAAAGAAAGTGGAACAAGATCCGACAGAGGAAGTGACCACGAGACGAACCATCAGGGGAGATTCCCCAGGAGGATCACGCCAGTGTCGTTGGACATAGAAGGGGTGGGAGGTAGAACTGTCTTCCACACAAAATAGTGCGGGGTTAAGCATACAGGGCCGCTGTGCGCTACTTTTCCGGAGGGCACAATGTATGTGAAGCAGGGGGGAATCAGAAGAGGTGGGGGGCAGGGGAAACTACCAAAGGAAGCAAAAGCTCCCATCAGCGGCGACTTACAAAGAGGACTTTTGCCAGGGTACAAGGTGGGGGCAGCTGTCGGGTCAGAAACGCGTGGAACTTGAAGATGAGTGCTTCATTCAAGGAATGCTTAGAAGGATCTGGGTTGCCGGCCCGCATGGGCCGTCTGGAGGATTCTTAGGAGGAATTAAACTGTGTTTACGCGAAGAAAGTGACATAGCGGGGGAAAAGGGGACAGCACGGAAAGTCGAGGGTTTTGAAACGGGAAATGTGGAAGACGGTTAGGCCCGTGGGGGGGGGGGTCCATATTTGCAAACAGATGAGGGGGAAAAAAACAAATTGACTTCTACAAACGGGTATCGACGGGCTTTCCCTATGAGGAGGGGGTGGGGGGGAAATCATTTCTTATGAAATCCTTCATTACATTTGAAAGAGTCAAAAGGGAAGGAGCTTCGCTCTCGGGGTTTGGAAGGGTGGGGTGTTTGCGGAGGGGGGGATGCTTGGAAAATCCGCTGGAGGAAGTGCGGGAAAAATAGCTGCCGCGAGATCTTGGACAGACTCGGGAAATTAGTGCTGTTAAGATGGATACCTTTGTGAGGGAAGTACCTGGAAGTGACCTGGGGGGGGGAGGGGGCGCAGTGAACAAAGTGAAAGGGCAAGGGAACTTTTCTATCCAGAAACTCCGCCGCGCAGTAATCTGGGGAAGAAAAGGACCGAAAGCAAAACAATCGGCAGACAGCATCAATCTCAAAAAAAAAAAAGAAGTAAAAAAGGGAAGGGAGAAAGTGAAGGGATTGTTTCGTTGGCCCCGGAAAAATGGTAGGACGGCGCGGGTCCAGGGGGCGGATACAGGGAAAATCGGTGGTTAATTTGCGCAAGGGGATGAAATCGACACGGATTACTCAACTAACGGGAATGAAATGAAAAATACTTCACAGGAAAACCATGAAAATAGCGGGTGAAACAATTCCTTGCAAACAGTAACGATTAGAAGGGGATCAGGAGGGCAGAATCTACCCATCATAAAGCATCAAGCGCACAAAAACACCAGAAAAAACAGATTCACTCCTAAAAGGTCAGAGATGCAAATGCCTATAGATAAGTTATAAAACAGGAAGAAGAGACACGATCTCCCGCGGATCTTTCTCTCTAAACAGAAAGGGCGTCAGGGGTTGGTTTAACGGAAGAATGCTGGGAAAAAGAGTAAAACAAACAGTCTAACCGTTTCCCACGTGAACGGGATCACTGGTCGGGTCAAAGTTCCGGGTCAGCTTTCTTATAGAGTCAAGACAGGGAAGGGGGAGGACTAAGGAGAGTTAATCGTCAAAAAGGAGGCCGAAAAAAGCAAGATATGCAAAAAAGGACGGAAGTATCCGTGGGAACGTTATAAGGCCGAGGACTCCGGGAGACAGAAAAAAAGGGAAAACAAAGGAAGTTGTCAAACGGCGGTGGGGGAAGCATTTCGCACAACGGGACGCAAGGGGGAGTGTGGGGGGGAAGGCAACTTCCCAAACGCATCGCCTTCAATTCGCACAAGAGGGGACTTACGTCTCGAAAAAGTAGCTCACCGCTTTCAGGCAGGGGGGCGCAAGGAATGGAAAAAAAGACAAAACTTGTGGTGGCGCGTTCATACAAGAAATGAAGTGTGACAAACGGGGGAGAACGGAGGGCAGAATCAAGCAAGGAATGGTGGATCTTCGCGGAGAGGATCCTGATGGGCTACGCCCTAGTGTGGTAGGGGGAGTCCTGGGAAAATTTGGGGGGGTCCCTAGGGGGGGGCGGGTGTGGTAGCACGCGACTCCCTGAACGCGGGGAAGAAAGGGCAAAAGATGAAACGGAGTGTCTATTATTACGCACAGTCCTACGGGTGGGGGAGTAAAAAAATCATCAAATGGGAATTCAAAGCCAAATAGGGAAGGGGGGGAAAAACCAGAAACGCTATTACAGTAAGGGAAGAACGCCCAGACACGAGAAATAAAAAAGAGGTGCCGCACGGTACAAAAAGAAAGAGTAACCTGGCATCGCAGAAGGAGCGAAAAAACGACTTCGGTGGATTGCGACCGCCAGACGAGGGGAGCGGAAAAAAAAATGACCTCTGGTCTAACTAATTGCCAGTTTGGGGGGGCTGGGGAGCCAAAAAAAGAGTGATTGAGAAAGGAAAAGGAAAATCAATCGAGGACCCATCTTTCAACACTTGTACAGAAGAGATGAAAAAGAAAGGGGGAAGTGTAAACAACTACGAGAGCGTGAAAAAAAACTCGGCAAGGAGGGAAGGTTAGTGTGCTTCACCTGGAAGAAAGAGTGGTATAAGTTGAAAGAAGGGTGAGTTACGTATTGCGGGCGAAAACGGTTCCTTGGGAACCTTAAGAAAAGGGGGGGGGGGGCCGAAGAATAGGGGAATCCAAGAAAAAAGCTTCGCAGGAACTAAAGCTTGAAAAGGCAGGGGGGGGGAAGACTTGGGGGGGGTTTCCCAATGTACGCTTCTGGAGGGCAGGAAGGAAAGAACGTACCGGGAGATAGGATGCAGGCCCTCATGGGTCGTATTTTGAGAGGTCGAGACTGGAAAAGACTGATTGGGATTGAGGAATAATCTACCAGCAGGGGGTTTCAGGGGGGGGAAGGGTCAAGAGAAAAGAGGCACGACACAAGAGTGTAGGAGTTACAGCGTACTTTGAGGGTAAAAGGTCAGAACAGGGGAGGAAAGGGGAGTACCGAAGGAGATAGTCGGGTTGAAATGAGAGTGGTAGAATGGAGAGGGAAACTTCCGATCGAAAAGGGAGAAGCCAAAGAAAGGCAACCAAAAAGAAAACTTTAAAGGAAGGGCTCCCAAACGGAAAAAGGAACTAATTTGTGTTACGGAACACGCTTGCGAAAGGGGAAGGCCAAAACCACATCACAGGCAGAAGGGGGGCGCTTGTCAAAAGGGAGGGAAAGCTAGGAAAGGTGTCTTAATGCAAGAAGAACGGGGATTGTATAAAATAATCCTGAAGACCAATCTGGGAATGAGAAGGGGGGGGGGGGAAAAAAAAACCAGTTCCTGAACGGTGCAACTTGTAAAAGATGTAAACTCTGCAAAAGGAGGGGGGTGGCAAGAACCGTCGAACCTGCGGAACGGCTTGAGGACGAAAAGGAAGGAAGCAATTCAGCAAAAAAGGGCAAAACGCCTTCGCGCAAAGTCAGGGTGGAA
>Ga0179591_1405937_pt1 | contig 14220 bp, 20 predicted proteins | sample CZOMad2_1_08_16f_FD_182891 | JGI IMG/M metagenome (GOLD analysis project Ga0179591, IMG submission 182891) | Vadose zone soil fungal communities from Angelo Coast Range Reserve, California, USA - CZOMad2_1_08_16fungal (PacBio error correction) | ecosystem: Environmental > Terrestrial > Soil >...
GCGAAACGGAACTACGAAAAGGGGAGAGAGTTTCTGTAGAACAAAGGTGACGGGAGGTGTTTGGTATAAAAAGAATCGCTATCGAATTGAGGGAGGGAGACTATTCCTTCACCGTTAACGTGAAGGACCTGGGATCTTTTCCCTCAGAAGGATAGGAGCCTTCAGGTCTCTCTCGTGTTAACACAAAGAAGAACAACATTCTACGAAGGGGGACAGGGGCGCAGGAAAGGGCTCAAGGGGGAAAATAGGAGGGAATGAAAGCGGCGCCCTGGAGGGGGGGGAGAGTGGGGGGAGGGGGAAAAGTCGGTGCGAGAAAAAAGGGATATGAGGGGGAGGGGTGCAGAGAGATCCCGAGAAAAAAAAGAATCAAGGGAAGGGAAACTTGCAGAAAGGCGAGGGATCCGGCTTCATCCCCCACCTAGGTATCAGGTTCGGGGAAAGGGGAAACGCGGTCGGGGAAAAGTAGACTGTCTTCGAATGGAAGGAAAAAGAGTCAATCACAAAACCCAACAAATTTTTTTTGTCGTCCTTTTTTTTTGGTCGAAGAAGATCCAGGGGGTGTGATCGTCATACCATAAGAAAATCAACTCATCAAAAAAGTACTTTAAGGTCTCTAAATCTTTCACAAGTGCGCACGGAAGGTGAGGAACTGGGATTTATCGGAGGGAAATCCATACCTCGGCCCAGAACGTGGGGGGCAATGCCAAGATTAACATCACGGGGGATTCTTATTTCGAGAAGATGTAGGAGGGAAGGGGAGAGGTTCTCTTTTTAAAAACACAGTGAAAAAACGGGCAAGGGAGGAAAAGAAACGCGGGGGGGGACCGGCACAAAAAAAAAGGAAGAAACCTTGGGGCCACCTTCAGGAAAGAAAAAGTCCTCCTTATCATCCACGGGGCTAGAATCAGAAGGCACTGGTCTAGAGGGGGGTCTATAACCTAGGCCCCCAGGTCACAAAAGGTTAACAAAAAAAGAGGCTAAAGAATGAAGCAGAAAAAACAGCCAACAGAGAACTTGAAGGCAACAGGGACGGAGGATTGGATAGGTTCCGGACACACAGGGAGGCCTTTGACAGGGGGAAGTAGAGGGGGGGAAAAGTGTTCAGGCCGAAAGGGAAATCCTCCCCAAGGGAAGGGAAAACCCACGGGGGGGGGCATCTCCCTCGCCTGGGGGATCTAAAAATAAAAGACAGGAGAAGGGGTCAGCATGGGGAAGAGAGTCTCCTAATTCCGACAGGGAAAACTTTGGGGGGTGGTCAGTAGTGGGAATGGTTAGAACCCGCTCAGAAAAGGATTTCCGGATGGATGGGGCCCAAACAAGAACGCCATAACCGGAAGAGCGGGAACCCTTTAATAAGAAGTTCCAAAATGAAAAGGCCTGCGGGAAAAAAGCTGGAGGAAAGAGGGGGGCTACCGAAAAGTTTCTCAGAAAAATTTTTGGGCGAAAAGGAGGCACTGGTCCAGGGCAAAAGTTTAGTGAAAAATCTTTGACAAGAACAAATCACAGGAATGGTTCCAAAGAGGCAAGGAAAAAGAGGGAGTAGGCAGCAAAAAGGATCTCGAAAAAGGTTTTTTTTTCCGCGGGAAGGGGACTAATGGGAAAAAATCCATGGAATAGGCATTCCTTCAGAGAGAAGGGGATTTCCAGCCTGAGGGGCGTCAAGGAAAGAGACCAGAGGGAAAGAAAAAGCTCGAAAAAAAATGGGGGATATAAGGGAAGAAAAACTCTCCTAAACAATAAGGGAGGTGAAATTAAAAACCTTGAATGCCCTCTCCTACAGTTTTTCAAGGGCAAGGGACGGACGTTAGCAGGAAAGGGGAAAGAAATTGGATCGAAAGAAGGGCTCCTAACTAGGGGAAAGGTCGGACCTGATAAGAGAGCTGCCTCTTTTTGGGGGGAGATTACGGAGGGAAAAGGGTCCGAGAGGTATTCTAAAGAGGGGGGACTCCATTCAGGAGGGATCTCAAAGATGAAGGGGAAGAAAAAGTTGGCTTATGGGAAAAAAATCAAGGTCGATCGGGGAGGAGAGCATGCAAACAAGAATTGATTTTCGGAGTCCGGGGGGGGGGGGGTCACTATTCACAAAAAAACCCTCAGAAGGAAGGAATCATTGGGGAAAAAAAATCCTCCCGAGGGGAGGAGAGTTTCGAGGAAACTCTATTGACAAGGGAACAAACGGGGGGAAAGTTTTCTGGTGAACATCTACTCTTGACAAGAGGGGAAACCTATTGAGTCGCACTACTAGAAGACTCAAGGGGGGGATCTATAATGTCGGGTCCGGGGGGGGGTCACTACTGTCAAGGAAGGATTCCCAAAGAAGGACGTTTCTACTAAGTGGGAAGTGTTCCGGAAGGGTAACCAAGAAACAAACAAGAAAAAAGCAAGAGGGGGTTCAGGAGGTTATCCTATTGTGAAGAAAAGAAGACACATAGAAAGAGAATAACATCGGGGGGGCACATCATCTCGAAAAAAAGAGGGATCAAGGGGGGGGGAGCTGAGGCCGGGAAAACAAAGGTGAGAATGAGACTCCCAATCAGATGAAAAAAAACTAGAGGAGGGAGTAACCATGGTCCAAGCAACCTTGGGTGGAATCGTAAAGTGGAAAGGGGTCCATCTTGAAGAAAGTTCACGCTGGCCCCGAGGTTCTCTACCGGAAGATTTAATTTTGTAACGGAGGGGGGGAAGCTGTGTAGGGAGCAAAAATCATTCTCAAAAAGGGGTTCGTTAAACCGCAGAAGGGGAAAAACAACAACATGGGGAAAAAGAGAAGATTTGCGGGGTGTCTGTTTTCCGCAAGAGATGTCGGAGGTGACGAAAAAGAAGGGGGAGGACCCGGGCTGAAAAAGATCGTACAAATACAAAGGGAAGGCTTTCTGAGGGAAAACTTCCGAGGGGGAACCACAGGGGGGGAGGGACCTCTCCAGGTCAAAAAACCTCATCTTTCCTGGTGGGAAAGGGGGGGGGTGCCTCATTCGGAGGGAAGGACCCTTTGAACGGACTGGGCAAAAATAAAAAAAAATAGTTTGAAGAAGAGGCCTCTTCGGGAGAACTCATTGGAAATGGTGTCGGGGGAGAGCAGATAGCAAGAAAAAAGGGACGAAATAGTTTTCGGGGCCTTTCTGGGGGGAAAGAGGGGAGGGGAGAGCAAGAAGGTCTTCCCGGGGAAAAAAAAGGAGTCTTGAGTTCTCGAGCTTAGCGAGGGAGAGGGAGAAGAGAAAGAAAGAAGCATGCTGGGGGAGGGGAGGAATCAATCTGGAACACCCATATCTTGTTCTATGTGAAAAGAAGACTTTGGGGAACATGCGGGTGGGGGACTTCAACCGGAAGGGGGGGGGTTTAAAAAGGGGAGGAAAAAGACGCAATAGCAGCCACAAAAAAAACAATTTGTGGACAATGCAAGAGACCATTTATTTGGTCGGGTTTTCCTTCATCGGGAGGCAACTGGCAGGAAAAGGGTACAAAACAGGGAAAAGAGGGGAAATGCTTTCTTCCACTGAAAAATAGAAAAAAGCTTCGACCATGGGGGTCCCTCAAGAGGGAAAGTTCGGTAAGGAGGCACCTAAAAAAAGGAAGGGGAATGAAAAAGGAGCATTTCCTCCTCCTCGAAAAAAAAGGGGGAATTGGCGCCAGGAGGCAGGGGAAGACACTCAAAGGCGATACCCTTGGCAGAATCAGGTCTGCGAAGTAAAGAAACTCAAAAGCAGGAATGAGGGGAATCGATATAAAACTTCTCACGGAGGGGAGGGCCTTCTCCCTTTCTCCTAAGAGGGGGAAGGGCTCGAGAGGGGAGAATTCCGTTGGGGGAAGAAGGGGCCTGTGCAAATAGGAGGAACGGGCTCTGAAAAAACCCCTTTAGGAGGAAAGGGCAAATAAATAAGAAGAAGATCCAACTTCTGGGGGGGGGAGGGGCCGAGCGACGAAGGAAGAATTTCTCTAAGCATATAGAAAGAGGGTCCTACGCCAAATAAAAATGTGATGGGGGAAAAAGAAAAAGTGTGGAAAAAAGGGAAGGGGGCCGAGCCCGTTCCCTAGCGGGGGGGTTGTCTCCAGAGAAAAAGAACTACTTTCAAAGAGGATACGTACAGGGGCAAAGGGGGTGTGGGGGGGGGAAAAAGGAAATGAAGTGAACAGCCTCTGGGGGAAAAGGTGTCTTTAATACCAAAAGAGGAGGTTCTGTCTGTGTGTGTTAAAGGGAAGACGGCAAGAGACGATTGTCCACGAGAATCAAGGGAAGAAGAAGTGCTGCGAAGAGGTTCCGAGGGGGGCGCTGGAAGAGAAAAGGGCCGTTGGAAAAAGGGTCGTTGGCCCCAAGGGAATTGGAAGAGTATACTAAGATCAGGGGGAAAGTATCAAGGGAACTTTGTCGAAGAAGAGGGGGATCTCGAAAGCCAATGGTCAAAGCGGTAAAGAGCCCTTCCAGTGTTGAGGGGGATGCTCGGAAAGCAGGGGGTGCAAAGGGGGGCTGGCCCCAATGGGAAAAGGTTCTCTAGTAAAAAAAAAGCCCTGAATCCCGAAAAAGGGTCAGCGCCAGGGGAAAGAAACCAATCGACCCACAGGAGGAGGGGGTGGTGTCAGCAAAGTTCTGGGGGGAAGGGGTTCATGGGGGAAAGAAGAGGCTTGGTGAGAGAAAGAAGCAGGGAAAAAGGGTTTAGAAAGAGGGAACGGTAATCTCCTATCATCAGGGGGGGGGAATACTCCTAGATCAAGGGAATGTGGTACTTTCAGCCTTTTCTTGAAAGGAAGGAAAAGATTTGAGAGGAGGACTGAAAAAAAGGTCATCAATCAATAGGGTTCCGAAAGGAAAGATGTCGGAGAGGGAAAAAGAGGAAAAAAGTAAACGGGGGGGGAATGACTACTAAATTTTTTCAGGGTATCAGGGTAGAACAGAAAGGGGGGGGAAGGGGGGGGTTGGGGGTTCACACCTGGGGGACAACATCAAAAAGGGGAAGGGGCCGAGGGGAGAAGGAATGGACGAAAAAAAACGTTGGAGGAAAGTCACGTGACGCTGAAAAGGGGGGGAAAGGATTTCCGAGGGGCACTTCCTTGGATCTGCTCAGGGAAAAAGTATCGGCATGAAATGTAGGGGAAAAGCACATAGGGAAAGAAAATTTTTGAATCGCACTCTCCAAAGGAGGAGAAGCTGTGTAAGCGAAGGGGGGGAGCCCGGAAAAAAAAAGCGATCCCTTAGGGAAAAGAAAGGGGCCAGTTGGGGAACGGTAGGATAAAAAGGGGACAGCCGGGCCCGCCTGCAAAACCATCGCGGCCAAGATCAGGGAGAAGAAAAGGGGGGACCTTAGGGGAATGGAAGGGGGAAAGAGGGAGGAATGAGAGAAGAATGGCCCCTGCAGGGAGAAAAGGAAGTCCCGCCCGAGAAAAAATCTTTTCTTGGAGAAAAAAAAGGGGGAGAAAAAATCTACGAAGTAACGCGGACTTATGAAGGGGGGGAACGATGGATCAATGGGGGAAGAAATTTGGAAGCTAACTGTCAGGCGGAAAGGAGACCATCTCGAAAAAAAAAAGACGTGAAAAGGGGGGGGAGAAGAAAAAAGAAAATCATTGTAGAAAAAAAGGGCACAACTTTAAATTGAAGGAGAGAAAAAGAGGATCCACTGAATTATGCAGAAAGGGGAAATCGCGCTTGGGGGAGCAGGAAACTCTCTGGCAGGGAAGGAGGTCCACTATTGGAGAAGGGGGTTTTTTGGGGAGAGAAGAGGGAAAGACTCTATTTCCTGAAAAAAGGTCCCGCAAAGGGGGAAAGATAAGGGGGAGAGCCATCCTAACGATCTGGAAGACGCTATGTGTGTAGCAGAAAAGAGAAAAAAAGCCTGACCAATGAAAGGGGCCGGCTGAGAAGACGAAAAGGGGAGAACCACTGAAGAGAGGGTCCTAACTAAAAGAAGAAGGAAAAGGGGGAACAGGACCAACCAAAGGGTTCAAAGAATGACTAAGGGGAAAAAGGTGGGGAAGTAGTCATTTGTGGGGGTGCTATGAGGTGGGGGGGAAAACATACTGGAAGACCGAAGAAGAGGGGACTTGGCCCGATAAGAATTTTCACGGCAAAAAAGGTCATAATCCAAAGGCAGAGAATCCACCAAGCACCCCGCGTGCCAGGATCAGGTTCGGGGGAAAGCTGCTTAGGGAAAAGATCATCCGGTCCTTCGGGTGGGGAAACTTCCGATGAAAAAAATTCAATCAAACGAACAACATAGGTTTGGTATAACCAGGTCCAGGGGAGGTCGGTGGGGGGGGGAGGTAAGAAGTTCCTCACCGGGGAGTGGAAGGAGTAGAAGAAAAAGAAAATGAAAGGCCACGAACGTGAGCTTATTTTCTTCTCTCACCACCTCCATAAAACTCGGAAGAAGTGTAAAGAAGGACAAAAGTTCTTCGAGGGAAGAGATATTGGTATAGGGACCTGTGGGGGGATTCTCTGTCAAGAGGAGCCTTTCGGGGGATTTTTTAAACAAAAGTGTCAGCAGTGGAGTTGGGGAAAGGAGATGCGGGTGCTGGGGCACCCAGGGGAAGGAAATCACTTTTGAAATTAGGGACTTACAGGATAAGGAGAAGAGACTCTTTGGAGAAAATGGGGGGGGGGCGCTTCCTCGGAATGTTCTATTAAATTTTGGGGTATAACGCAGAAGAACCAAAAAAAGAAGGGATGTCCTGAAAAGAGAAAAGGAATCCTCATCCAATAGGAAGACTTTAACTAGGTCAAGAGAAACGATGGAAGGAGAGTCTTCACTAGGAAGATGAAGGGGAACTTGGGGAGAGACCGGACCCCCCCTGCAATTCCAGGGCAATCCCTCGACATACACACATAAGGGGTCCGAATCGCCTAACCGAGGGATCGAAAGATCTCTCCCTCCTGGGAGAAAGGGTAGGGGAGGGGGAACGAAGAAACAAAGACCACTGTTGTGGGGAAACAGGTGACCCCTATTTGAAGGGGGGTCGTGGAAAAAAACGACACCAGGAGGGAACTCATCTCCACTGGGTGATACAAAAAAAAAACCAAATGCAAAAAGACGCAAAGGGAAAGTTTGAGGGGGAAAAAGTTTGTTCCTAGGAAAAATTACTTTGTGGAGGGAAATCTTGTAAAAGGGCCCGGGTGGGAAGAAATGCAAAGACGCCGGACGCGAAGAAGCTTTTGCAAAAAAAACAAAAAAGAAACGGGGGAAAAAGAGAACCTCGGAGGGGGTTCTTAGGAAAAAAGGCTTTGCCAAAAAGGTGGGGGGGGAGGGCGAGCCACGGGAGGAAAAAGCCAGGGGAAATGGGGGGGAGAAACGCGAAAAAGAAGCCCATACAGGGAAAGTGGGTCGAAATCTCCTAGGGAAGAAAAGAAAGGCCATCTGATGGACTTGGAAAATGAGAGAGAAGTAGCCGGAGAGAGAAAATTGTTTTAAAAGGGTCTAGCCTCTCAAAAATGTTCCCGGGGAATAAAAAGGGATTCAGTGAATAGGGAAAAGAGCTTTTTGATAAAAAGGAGTCAAAGGAAGGTCAACGGGCTGTCAAAGAATAAAAAGCTTTCTTCCGGGGTCCGAAGGAGGAGCAGTAAACGGAAAAAATCCCCGAAAAAAGAAACAGGAAGGGAATGTCTATATAGCAATGTGGAGTGTAGGGGGAGGCATTCTCAGGGGGGGGGGGGCATGGGGAAGAACCGGGGAGAGTGGGGGACCTCCTGTTGTGTGTGGGGATGTGGGAGGTTGGTGATGGGGAAGGGGGAGTGCTAGGTAGGTGGGGGGGACTAGTGAGGGGGGAGGGCGTGGAAGGGGAGAGCGGTCGGTGGGAAGGGAGGTAGGGAGGAGGAGGGTAGGTGAGGGAGTGCGGTGAGGAGGCGAAGTTTGAAGGGGGGAGGGGGGGTTAAAGGAGGGGGTAGGACGTTTGGGGTCGGGGAAGGGAGGGAGGCGGGAGGAAAGGGATCAGGGTGAAGATTTTTGAGGGATAGGGCGGGAAGGGGGGGGAGGTGGCCTGGAGAAAGAGGGATCCGTCCAGGGTAGGCTTGGGAAGAGGGGGGAGGGGGGGGAGATGAAAATTGAGCGAAGGGGGTGGGGAGGGTCAGCGAGAGGGGATGGTCGGGTCATCTTAGGTGGGGGGTAGACTGCGCGGGGTGGGTGAAGGAGACAAGGTGATCGAAATCCAGAAAGGGGTGGGAAGGCTCGTCCCGTTTATGGAGCGAAGTCGCGGGGGATGTGGGGGGGAGGAGGAGTAGGGAGGGGGGGGGTCTACACCGGAAATCGGTCCAGATTCGTACAGAGGAGGGGAAAGACGAGGGGGGGTGGGGAATGGAGGTGCGAGGGATTTTTCGATCCCGATTAAATGGGGAAGTTTCTTTTCACGTCGGCGTGGGGCCTTCCCCCGTGGGGCGGGGAGTCCCTCATATTCTCCCTAAGGCGGGAAGAGGGGAGGGGAGAGGAAAAAATCCATTGGGGAAAACCAGAGAGGGGAAGAGGGGCCTTCGTAAAGGGCGGTGTGAAAACCAGGAAATTTTGGAAGGAAACTCTTTGAAACAAAAACGTCGTTCGAAAAAGTATCGGTTTAACCAGATTAGGGGGGGGGGTCTAAGAGCTTCTCAAAGGGAAGAGGGGTAAAAGGTGGCTCGAGATTTGGCTAAGCCAGAAGTCGTAAAGAAATTGAAATCGGAGGTTTTGGAAAAGTTAGTCTGAAGGGCCTGGAGAGGGTTACCAAGGAGAGACAATGGGGTCCTTACAACCTCTTTTTAGCAATCGATCGAGTAGAAGAAAACTCGCCAGGGAAGACGGCTCATCCAAAAAGGAGGATCAAGAGGGATCTACCCGTCATGAAAAAAGAAGCGGAAAGAGGGAAATCCTGGGGGAAAGACAGAATGGGAGGACAAATCATGAAAAAGGAGAAAAACCTGATCACATACCGTGAGAAAGGGGTGGAGCAAACAAGACGTGGGTGCGCGGCACGGGGGGAGGAGAAAACTTGTCTCTGACCTCGAAGGGGTTTTTACCAAAGAAAGGGAGGGAAAAAATCCTGGTGTCTGTGGCAAAAGAAGAGAGCTTCCGGGGGAACACCTCCCTCCCTCTCTCCTCAACAACACAAAATTAGGAGAGGGGAAAGGAAAAAAACTTTGCGGGGGGGAAGCACCTTGATAGGAACTGCGCAATGAACAAAAAGAAACTTAGGAACCGCCGGTAAAAGGAGGGGAGGGGGGGGATTCATTTGAGAGGGAAAAAAACGCTGTGCGCGGCAGGAATCTTTCCTCCAAAAAAAAAAGAAAAAACAACCCCTCAAGGTGCACATGGTGAGTGGGGAAAAAAAAAGGGGGACTTCAGAGGGGGGGGGGGCAGACCTTGGGGATCCGGCAAGGAGCTTTGAAAAGGGAGCTCTACTTTTTGAGAAAAAAGGGTGGTCGGGGCCGGGGAGGATCTCCTAAAATCAAAAAGACCCCGACGAAGAGGGAAAAATTTAACGGTGGGAAGGCACAGAGTTACACCTCCCGAAGGAAGGGGGAAGAAATGGGGAGAAAGGGGCTTCATCAGACAGGAGAGAAAAAGCCAGCGGCGGGAGGACCTCATAGAGGAAAACCATATCTGAGGGCTCGGGTATGGAAGGGTATCGCTGGGGGAATGAATCTTTTGTTAAGAAAAAGGACGATAAAGAAGGAAAAACTATTATTGGGGTGGTGAAACAGTCTAGGGGGAGTTTCCGGCCGGGGGGGGGAAAAAAGTAAAACTTCCGGCATGAAATAAAAAGAGTCTTATACTCCTTTGCAGGGGGAGGGAAGGCACAGCCAGACGTGCAAAACGGTCCAAGGAGGGGGGAAAAATCTCCAGGTGTTATCGATTGGATTGAAGGGACGATCAGAAGCAAAACTTGGCCAAGAGCAGTCGAAGCACTCCTTTAGAAAAGAAAGAGAAGGGGAACCAAAACAAAAGAAGATCTGCATAAAGTAAATCTACTATACGGGAACTTCTATTCCGTAAAAGGGAGGGGAGGCGCTCGAAGCACGGAAAGAAAATAGCTATCTGGAGAGGGAAGCCGCATCACAGGGAGGGGTGCGCTCGTCGCAAAAAAAAGAAAAAGAAACCACTTGGGGCACGTTAAGACGGAGGAGGGTAATCCTAAAGAGAAGGGGGAAGACCTTTTTTCCGGGGGAAAGAACCCACCCGGAAAAAGAGTCTTTGCGGAATAAGCATAAAGGGAACTGGCAAGGAAGGGAGGGACAAAAATCTTAAAAGGAAGATACCCCTCTTACCCTTTGGGAAGGGACCTGAAAGAAGAAAGGGTCCCAGATGAGAAAGGGAGAGGTACTCCCACTTTACTGAAAGGACCTTCTTTTTTTCATGGTGGAAAAGAAGAGGGGGGAAATCCGGAAAGAGGGAAAGGTGTGTCCAGTGGGAAAAAAGAAACGACGACAAAATTCGAGATGGTTCACTAAAGAAGGAAATGTCTGCGATCGGGGAACAAAAAAGAAAAAAAAATTCTAAACTGATAGAGGGAGAGAAAAAGGGGAGAAATGCAGGAAAGAAGGAAGGTGGGCCCCATTTTGGGGAAGTTTTCTATTAGAATCCTGGGAACAATGAAATGAGACGTGAAAACAAAGGAATTCCTTGGGAGAGAGTCTACTGGACCGAGTCAAAAGAAAAAAGTCAAGCAAGAAGAAAAAAAAAAAAAGGAGTCCCCGATCTTGGGGAAAAAAGAATCTTTCTAGGGAAAAACGAGAAAGCTGTTGCCCAAGTTTCTAGGGAAAACCTTCCTCAGAAAAATCCCTCAGGAAAGGGAAAGCCACCTCGGGCAAACAAAAGGCCGGGGGGGGGGAAGGGGGTCTACACCGGGGACTGGCCAATCATGTTTCCGAGAAAAAAAAAGGGGGGGTTGGGGAGAAAAAGACAGTCAGGCGGGGAAAGCCGCCGGCAGCCTTGCCCCATGAAGACCCCCCTGTAACGCAGAGATCAAAGTAAGTCTGGTAGAGCGATCAGAGGGGAAGGCCTAATCCCGGAGTTATCGGAAAAAGACCAGCGAAAAAAAGGGAAAAGTTCCGTGCAAAGGGAAGATTGGGAGAAATACTGTTTAAAAACTCTGACTGTGGGGAAGTGAATAACAGAAGGGAGACCTGGAAAGTCGTTCGAAAAAAAAGTGTTTGGGAGGGGGGGGAGTGGAAGTTTTAGGGGGGCATCGAAAGGCTATGAAGAGTAATCCCGACAGGGCAAAAAGGAAGGGGCAGGGCCGGTTGAGAAGGATGCCATGTGAAAGTTAAATGGGGGAATCGCGAAGAAAAGTGGAGGACCTTAAGGGGGGAAAGGGACAACAATCATATCGGAAAGAAAGGGGGGGGGTCTCACGACGGGGAAAAAGCGCACTCTCCAAGGAAAAAAGGGCCTTGTTCAAGGAAAGCAAACCCTTGTGTGGGGGAAGCGAAGGATCTGGAGTATAAAGGGAAGGGGGGGGGGGGGGAAAGGGGCAGAAGAAGGACAGTTCCATCCGGAAAAAACACCATCGCGTGGCCAAGATCGGGAGTTATGAAGGAACCCGGGCGGATAGGAAGGAGGAAGCAGATGTCCCTGCACGGAAAAAGGTCCTCTCCGCTCGAGAAGAAAAAAAAAAGAGGGAGCTTTTTTAAGTAAAGTTCAAAAAAGGAAAAGGGAATAGAGGGGGGAAGGGGAAGAACATGTTTTTCAAGGGAAAAAGGCATGCAATGGGGTCTATGAAGAAAAGACAACAAAGGGATGAGCTTAGGGGGATGAAAAAAAGAAGGGGAAAATGGCCTTCCCACCAAGGGAAGATCCAGAGGGGGATCCATCTTTCCACTGGGAAAATATCCGAAGGAGATCCTGGGGGTTTTTTGTGGGGAAAAACTTACTACCCTAAAAATCGTGAGGAGGTTCATTGGGGGGGGGGAGCTTAAGAGACTTCCCATTGGGGGGGGAATTAACGCATTTCCGGACAGAAAGAAGAGAAGAAGAGGGTTCTCGAAAGGGGAGGGTACCTCACTTAAGTCGGGAAGGAAGAAAAAAGGATCTTTGGCCCATTGGGAAAAAGAAGGGGGATCACTTTGGTTGAAGGGAGCCTCCTTTCAAAACGAAGAAAATGCTTCCATAAAAAAAACGAGATCTCCAAGGGAAGGGGAGGAACTCTGGGAAACAAGAGACAAGAAGGTTGCTGGGGGGGTCTAGACTCTTCCTCCTAGCGAGTCTCCATCCACGAAAAAACCCTTTGGGGGGGGGGATATTCGTTTCTTGGGGGGGAATACACTTTCCTTCAGAAAAGGAGGGATGGTCGTACTTTATGCAACTATGGGGAAGAAAGGAACGTCCCCCTTGTGCATAATAGACGAAAGAGGATCATCAACCTACCGGAAGGTCAACGTGATCTTGGAGGAACAATCTGGGCTAATAATCTCCTTTCGGGGGAGTTCCACTGGACGAAAAAAAAGACAAGGCCCAACTAGAAAACTCCCTTTTTTGGTAAAGTCACCAGGGGAAGAAAGCAACGGGAAGGGGAGGAAAAAAAAAAGAAACCACAGGTCAAGGGGGGGGGGAGCCAGTTCTAGAAAAGAACCTCTGAAAGGCCAAACAGTGACGGGAGGAATCCATACCGGGGCGAAAAAAAAGGAACTCGGCAAGCTGCTCCAGCCAAGGAAAAAAAAAGAGAGGGGGAGGGGGACGGAGCACTGGCCTTACGAGGACAGGTAATGAACCTTTTCTGGGGGGGTATTTGTACACAGGGAGATCCTTGATTGGGAGCGAAAACGCTTGTGGGAAGCAGGGAACCCTGGACATACATAGGAGTCACGAGCACACGCTTTAAGAAATTCTATGTTGGGAGAAGCTTGCATTTCTTCTTCCCTGGGCACTGGTTAAGGGGGGAGGGGACATCGCCAAAAGGGCACCAGGCCCCAAGAGAGTTGAACAACAAGAAAAAAACCTTGTTCAAACCCCCAGATTAAAAAGGGGAAAACTCGAGAGGGGAAAAAAGCCAGGGAAGCAGGCCAAAGATCCGGGGATTCTCTTAACGAGGGGGGGTAGGGGGTCCTTTCCGAAATGGGACAATGAGAAAGGTTTAAAGAGTCTCTATTCAGGTGAGGGTGTGGTTGAACTTTCAGGCCCTAGTCCCGAGAGAACCTAGGGAGAAAGAGGAAACACATTTTCCAAGAGAAGGTCTCAGAGCAAAAAGGTGGTTTCTCCAAGGATCCATCTATGATCGACATGTGGGGGTTGAACAAAGTCGCCCGAAAGGGGGGCAGGATTTCGAGGGAAAAAAAAAAAAGCCGATTGCCGGGGGGAGGGGTTTGGGTTAAAAAAAAACGGAACGAAGAGGGGGAAAAGAATAAGAAGAAAACGGCTTTCCGCTGGGTCGGAACAGTGGGGGGGGGGAACCGTCGAAAAAAGGGAATTCGCTGGGAGAAAACAAAGGACAGGTCCTCCAGGAAGAGAAACATCATCCGAAAAGCACTAAAGCGCCCTGGGCAAAGTCAACTCTCGAGGGGGCACGTAGTCCTCCAGATATGAGGGGGGTCGCAGACCATGGGTTGGGGCGGGGGGAAGGGTTACACGAAAAAAAAGAAAATCATTGAGATGGAAGAGTCCCTCCCAAAAAATCCCCGGATTTGAAAAAAGAGGAAACCATGGAGCAGAAAACGCCCCGGTGGGAAGAAAAGTCTCGCCAGCGAACTGGGGGGCACAGTACCAGAAAAAGTCCAATCCGGACTTTTGGAAGGTCTAAAAGCCCTGGAACATTTTCAAAAGAAATCCTTTAAGGGGATTCTAGATCGGGAGGAGGCCGAAAAGGGCAGTTTGCCCTGTAAAAAATCCCAGAAAATGGCGAGGAGGGGTGCCGAGGGGGGATACTTCAAGGAGAAGGTCTGCGGGGGAGAGGGAAATCCCAAACAACTGCCCTTTGGTACGCAAGAATGTCCCTCCTGGGGAAAGGAAAGTATCCTCAAGGGGTCCGAAAAAGAAGGTTCATTGGAAGAAACAACTTCTTCGAAAGGGCGAAGAGATTTCATTCCCAAGGAGCGTGATTGAGAAAGAAATGCCGGCCAAACCAAAGTCGAAAACTAACGGGGGGAGGATTGACACAAAAAATCCTCGGGGAAAAGGAAATTCGTCAGTAACGCGGGAAAGGAGGAATGGGTCATGAAAAAAAAGAAAGGTGGGACAAACTCACTTCGGGGGAGCACATCGAGATTGCCAGGGAAGGGGGGGTTTCGACGAAGGGAAGGAGCCACGGAAATGTTCGAAAGATTTCTGTTTGTCGGTC
>Ga0179591_1192518_pt1 | contig 14219 bp, 14 predicted proteins | sample CZOMad2_1_08_16f_FD_182891 | JGI IMG/M metagenome (GOLD analysis project Ga0179591, IMG submission 182891) | Vadose zone soil fungal communities from Angelo Coast Range Reserve, California, USA - CZOMad2_1_08_16fungal (PacBio error correction) | ecosystem: Environmental > Terrestrial > Soil >...
TGGGGGGGTTAAGTTTGGGCTGTGGAAAACCGGAGGGGGAAGAAAGGGTGGGCTGCCGGCGCTAGATTGGTTGGATCAAAAGGGAAAACAGACTAGGGGTAGTACTTTTTAGCCAATACCACGATGCATGGACGAAATGACATGATGGTGGGGGAGCGGAGTCTGAGGGGAGAGATTCGCCGGGGGGGAAAAAGAGGGTCGGTGGGTGTTGGGTCCCGGCATGCAGACTCGCAAGAGGGAGTCTGAGAAAACAAAAGGTACGCATCAGGTTTTCGTGGGGTGACAGAGGGGCAGCTTTATTCCTGGGGGTATTGGGGGTCTCCTTGGGAAGTTGGGAAAAGAAGGCCGGATTGTTCAATGATCGCCCTGAGGGATAACGACTCCGTTTGTCAGCAGAAGAGAAAGGAAGGGTTGGACTGGGAGGGCGTCGGGGGCGGGGGTAGATTAGCCTTCCGGGGACATTAAACCCCAACTTAGTCGGGTGAGGGGCCGCCAGAGAAGGGGAAGAGGAGGTCCTGGGCCTCCTGGATCCGATTTGAAGCGAGGGGCCCTGGGGCATAGATGTTGTCAACTTAGCGTGTGGATGGGGGTCGTCGTGGACGGGGGCGTCTAAGCACGGTTTAAAGAACTGAATGGTCGCCGACTCGAGAAAGAAAGACGGTAGTTCCCATACCGGATCAGGAAACTTCAGCCACACAAAGGAGCATGGAACGCACACGAAGAGCAGGGGAAGAAGCGGACTGTGGGCGGCGCCGCGGGGAAAGGGAAGGTCAAGGCTCTCTCACTAGTGCTTAATTCGGGAGAGGGGATTTTAAATAAAAAAATCTTCGTAGCTTTGCAATCTGAACCAACCTGGAATCTGGAGGGGGACTACTGCGCTTGTATATGATGGGGGAAAACAGGGACGGGGGAAAGTCTTGGATTGCAGTAGTAGGATAGGAAGGCCAAGTTCTAAATAAGAACACCGAGAAGCAGAAGGGCGATAGCCAGGGGGAAGGTTGTGATCCAATAAGGTTTCTCCGCCTCGGGAAAAGGATGAATAAGACGGAACGCGTGGGGATGGTCTGTAGCGTCACCTTGGGGGAAGAAGGTCCCTCCTGGCCGGATGCTGAATGGGGAGAAGGGAGATAAAAAGTGCCTGCGGCCTTTATTAATCCAAGAGGAGGCGGGTCGCGATTGTATAACTTCTGCGTATAAACCTTCGATAGTAGGGAGGAACAGAATCGCCACTCAGATGGGGGGGAAAAATCTCGTCCCGAGTATGTTGAACAGGAGATCCCGGCATCCTTGCTGGAGGGGCGGGAGGTAGATTTAAATGATGGGGAAAGTGTGGGTATGGGGGGGAGTTTAGGGGGGGTAACCTCGGACAAAAAGGGGAAGAGGGGGTCAAACTGCTTGTTTTCCGTAAGGCGGAAGGGATGTCGTCCCCTTGTAGCCTGTTTCGCCAAGGAAGGAGGTCGAGAACAGGTGGGGTCCTGGGTATGAAAAAAAAGCTGAGACGGTTGGGATCTTAAAGAAAATCCATGAGATATTTCCTTGGAGCGGAGATGGTACAGTTGCCAGATAGATCGTCAAACACAAAAAAGTTAGGGGAAGGAAAAAGAGGACAAAGTGGAAACATCTCCTGCAGTCCCTGCTCGCTGAGGGGGGCGTTCCCCCCCCCACCCCCAGTAAAGAAGGAAACGTCCTCCATGTTCAGAAAAAAGAAAACCAAATCTATCAAAGCTGACAGCGAACATGATTCGACAACTGGGAAGAAAACTTCGACCTTCAACAAACAATAAGAGTTGGAACAAAGAAGCGGGGGAGACGAGCGTCAAAAAAAAATCCACCAAAGAAGAAAGAAAGACCATTTGAAAATCACCAGCGGAACCCAACCAACTAAAGGCAAGAAGAAAGTAGTCAACGAATGTAAACATATCATCGCGGGAACCAACGAAGGATGGGAGGTAAATTCTCGTAAGCAAAAAAGCCCGTGACGCCGACGAGTACCATCGCACCAGAGGAGGGCGGGAAGCAAACCAGTAATCAGGGGAGTCATTGAAACATGAAAAGACTTAAGGAAGGGGAACCAGTAAGGCAAAGGCTGCCTATCCGTCTCCAACGCGAACCCTCAGCTTCATCGGGAAATATCCAAAATTCGAAAAGGGTCACGCGAGGTAGTGGCTAAAAGTGTCGGCCACCGATCCTCGGATAATCCAGGGAAAAAAAAAAGAAATAACAGTCAAAGTGTCACCCGACAGGAACCAACGGTAGTCCTTCCCCTACGTCCAGGGAAATGAGAGAAAGGGGGGCAATCAGCAACAAAAAAGAAAGCATTGCAGTCCAAATCCATTTAAAGTCGCAGGGACTATCGCCGGCTTGGCGAATACAGAGAAGGACATTCCTCTTGGTAAGGGAGTGAAAAACGGCGGGGGACAGGGCATGACGTTGCCACGTCTTTTTGTAGGGGAGATGACATCCTTAAGGGTTGAACTCAAAACTATAGGTCCGTCGGTAGGGTAAGGAAGACGGACCAGGGCAGATCGTCTTAAAAGTCAAAAAAGTACACATTAAACTCCGAAGGAGACGCGAACAAGACATCTCGCAAGAAAACCGACGAGTCAATCGAAAAAACGATCAGACAGGATTTAGGAATGCATGTCACACTCACGGCGTCCCCTGAAACCCTCTATCTCAAGTTAGGGACACTGTCGGGAAGGGCTTAACGACACCGACCCCTACTGACCCGAAAAAAAAAAAAAGACTTGTTTTAGGCTTCGATATACTCTTCAATACGCGCGCGCGATACGGACAAAGGCCGAGGGGACAACAGAGAAAATAAGATGCGTAAAACAATACGCCCCCACGAAAGAAGGTGGCCAATTCCCGAACATGGGAGTAGTTGTTCTATACGGGGACGCATTATCAAGAAAGGAAAAAACAAATCCGGCCCATGGAAAACTGCGACTTATCATCGCGAACGACCGGAAAGATGAGGGCGGGGGCTATCGCATCTGGAAAAAAATCATTATCCGATCTGTGCCCTTGGTGGAAGGAAAAAAAAGCTGACGCATGGGAGGAGAAAGAAGGGAAAACAGACAAGTGAGGGAACAGTCCAAACCGGCAACGGGGATATATCCACAAGCCAGCAGGCACAAAAAAGATTTCGTGAGATGAGCACAAAAAATACAGGAAAAACGAAAGGGAGCCAGAAACGAGGAAAAGGGAGAGCACAACATTCTATAACGCACGCCCATGAAAATAAAGAATTGAGAAGACCAGGGATGCAGTCGTTGGGGTCGGGGGAAGCTTCCTCGCGACAGAATAATGTACAGCTCAACCGGGGGCAGGATCAATTCATGAACAAGTGGCACGCCCCACGACGATTCAATGAAAGAAAAAATCAAGGGGAAACGAGGCCCTGCGGACAAACGGTCGACAAATAAAGCGAACGGGGTAAGTAACATACCTGAGACGCCAACACCGGGGGCAAGATGAACCACACCATCAGGAAAGACATCACCCCTTGATAACTTCAAATGAAAGCAAGTGCGAGGAACATCTATCTAAAGGGACAAATGCGAGTGAAAGTTCGGGAAAGAAGCAACAAAACGAGCCGTGAATAAGGCACTTAACAACCAGGAAGAAAAATAAATTGCCTCGCCGAGGACCACCAGCGGTAGACAGCAAAAGTTAACGATGAAAAAAAAGAATGACTTAGCCCAGGCGATGCGGACAAAGAGGACGGAAATTCAAAGGGAACAAATATTAAGAACGGGAATCGACAACTGCGGACGTGAAAAGAGGGGAAAACAAAAGGGGAAGACCTGGCCGGCTAAGTCAGGGAGAGGGTTCCCAGCACAGGGACAAGCGAGCAAATCGACGAGGAAGACAGAATAGGCGGTAGGGGGTTTGGGTGGTCACTCCCTGACTAAGAGTGCCGACTAACGCGTGTGAATCTAGGTCTCAAAAAAAACGGCATGCGGCGATGGGGGCAAACCCTAAAGAAAAGCTCCTTGCAGACCCAGCATGAAGGAAGTGTAGGTTAACGGTCAAGGCGCGAGGAACAGTTACGCGGGGTGAATTTTCGGAGGACGGGAAAAGATTAAAAAGAAGCTAAGGCTCGATGGGGGAAAGAACTGAGGGCGTAGCATACCTCTTATGGCGACAATTTACCGGTGGTAACAGCCAGAAGCGAGAATATCCCGCTATCACCGTGAAAAAGAAAAGGGGTTTTGGGAAGGGGGAAAGAACTGAAGAAGCGGACTTTTACGTCGCGTTCTCGGAGAACGGACCATGGCTAGACTATAAAAATTCATTTAGGAGCGGGCAAGGAAATTCATTTTGAGCGGTGATCTAACTGAAAGGGGAGAAAAAGAAGACCGACCAGTCTGACAGACGGAAAAAAAAGGGCCTACAAGGCGAGGAAGGGGTCGAAGCTTTCATAAACAGGGAAAGGGTAGGCACGAGAAGCTGTAAAGGAACCAAGTTTTTACTGGACGAGAAAAAGGAGGGGGATCCGGCCGTTAAGAAAATGGGGACAGGTGCTTGGTTTGGCCCACGCCATTCTGCAAAAAAGAAAAAGAGACGTAAAGGGTGAGATGGCGATCTGCGTGAGGAGAACAGGTCAGCCGAAAAAGGGGACTAAAGGTAGAATGTCAAACGGACATCTCTTAGCAAACGACGAAATGAGAAAAGAGGTTTCCTTTTGGACAAAACAGACTGACGCAACAAAAAATTCAGGGAAAAAAAGAAAAGTCGCCATCGACATCGACCCCGGGGAGAAAAAAGGGGAGGCGTACTAACGTCGGGTTGACTTCAAGGAAGCAAAAACGAACGGAAACAATTCCCTTCAAAAGGAAAAGGAAGTCCTCGCAATTTGCGGGGGAGGAACAGTGGTAAAAGGCACAGACCTTGAATGTGGAAAAAAACTTCAAGAAAAGGGAAATATTCAAAACGATTCTGAAGCTGGAAAGGACAGAAGGCAAAACAAGGGAGGCATAGAAGGATTGACTGAAGAACAAAAGCATGGCGCGGTTGGGAGAATCTAATCCATTAAAGTACTATCACCAAGAGCCATTAGGGAGAAGGGACATCTACCAGAAGAAAGCAACTGAAAGCGATGAGGCCATTGGCTCAAAAGGGAACTAAAAATCGAACTAAAAAGTGGTTCCTCATGGGAAAGGAAGGGAAAAAGACCGCGAGAGTAAGGTTATGTGGATCATGTCCTGAAGTCAAGCCGACCCGGTACAAGTGTAAGACGCAAGACGGGGGAGACTAACGACACGTCGACTGGAAATCTATCCTGCAGAGGAAAGGTAATCAAGGCGAAAAAAGAACGCCGGGAAAAATCGTTGACTGTCAAGAGTAACGCAGAATAACAAGAGAAGAAATAGATTAGGAAGGAGGCAAGGCGCAGGATGAGGACCACAAAATAGCTCAGGGCGCTGGTGTCGATCGATGCAGCAGAAAAGGACATTCTTCGGCAAGCCCCGAACGGATAAAAAAAAAAAGAAAATAAGGGGGGGAAAGACTTGAGGAAGAGACCAAAGAATTCTTCAAACTGCTGACCGTAAAGGGGGGGGGGGGGGAAACAAATGTAAAAGGGGCCGCACAGGCGACTTGGATTTCTCCGCCGCATTTTGTCCGCATGGGGGAGTCCCTCTTTTTAGGAAAGAATTAGAGCTTCTTAAGGAAACAGAGGGTGAAGGAGGTAAACGAAGCAAGAAAAAGGAAAAATTCGGGGGGGGGGGGGGAGGGCCGAAAAAAGCATGGGGGTCGAACCCCAATCGTCAAATTACGTCCTTACGTGAGTGTAAAAAGGAAAATCACTGCGGGATTTTGGTCTGTCCCTCCGACAAAACCTAGAGGAGAAGGGTAATTTCGAGTCAGCGCTCGCATGCTTGAAGGACTGGTATCAAACAGGTTGGGGGGAAATTGCCAAAGGATGATGGGTTTTTGGGAATGGCTACTAGGGGGAGTGGAGGGAAGTCATGGAGAACAAATTTGACGCAGGGGGCCTCATGAGCAAATGGTATGGAGTATGGAAGGGTGAAACCTCGCTGCAAAAAAGGAAAAAGGGGACGTGGGAAAAATTGAAGGGTCTTTCAAAATACCAAGGCTGGGTCTCATAAGGGCCTCTGAGGGAACCCCAACGACAAAAGATTCTCAGGGTACAGACCCAGGTGATTGGGGACAGGTTGCTGGGAGAGGAGAGAAGGTTAGTAGCGCGGATGTGGCGTGGAGGGAGACCCTTCCGTGCGGAAAATCAAGAATCACCGAACGGTGTGGAAGAGGGGCGTTCGGGTCAAACTCAAAGGGATGGGAGGGGGGGGTTCGGATGGAGACGGTGGAACCAGGGGGAGAGTCCTCCCTGCATCTATAAAAAGCTGTGGTGGTAAAAAAACAGGGCCCACATAGCTAGGAAGACTGGGATCACCAACCCACGAGCGAGGCAGACGATGGGGGATTAAGGGAGAGAAGGGGACGCTGAAGAAGGAACGGCCGGGGATTTGGGCTCGGAGCGGGGGTTTTTCCCAACTACAAGAGGTAGACACCAACTCTGTACATAAATGGCGGGGGACTCAGAGGGAAGCGCGGGGAGTCAGGGGGCGTCATTGTTGGAAAAGGGGATTCTGGGGGAAAACAATCGGAGCAGGCTCGCCCGCTGCTAGTGCGGGGACTAGCTCATGGGGAGGAAGGGAAAATCATAACCCGGCGCTGGCGGCGGTCGTTTTTTGGGAGGGGCGGCAGTCCTGGGGATAAGACCAAGGCGTGTTCGTCAACCAGGCGTGAAAAAAAATGATAAAAAAGGGAAAGTCGGACTGCCTGTCGGGGTCGTAAGGCGCCCTGAGCAGCGGACCGGGAGAAATTACATAGGGCGGGAGTGGGAATTCAAAAGACATTCGACTAGGGGTCCGCTATCGGAAATGTGAAAAGAAACGAGAGAATGGAAAAAGAGTGTTCACAATATACACTTACTGAAGTCTTTCAAAAGGCCAATGAGGCAATACTAGGACAGCCTGCAGAAGAAAAAAAAAGCTTACTTGGGAAACCGCTGCCAGACCGTGAAACCAAGGTCAGGAGAGAGACAATTGAGATCTGAAAAAAGGGGAACTGCAAAAGGATACTCGTAGCTTGGACTAGGCCAGTTCTGCGCAAAGGGACAGAGGTTACAGGGAATCTTGCTTAACTGTGGTAAACTGAACTGGGGTAATGGAAGTCGGGGGGGGGGAGGGGAAGTGCGAGGAATGCCGCCACGGGAGAAATCAAACAAAGACACCCGGAAAGGCTCCCTCCCTCTTTCAGAAGGGGAAGCAGGTGACACATCTTCCTCCGAGGGTCGAGGGGGGAGGGGAGAAGAGCTCTTGAACAGAAATCCTTCACTCCTGTCCTTGGGAGGTGAATGTGATCCGTGCCGGGAGCCTTTCTGACCATCGCACGGTAGCGGGAGATGGGGGGGGGGAGAGGTCTGGAGGACAAACGGCTATCTTCCGGGGGATACTAGAAGAGTTCAAGAGGAGAATCAGGGGAAACAATCGATTCGTACTGTGAAAGGTAGAGAACGGGACTTGAGCGGTTTTAGGGGAAACTTTCGGGTTGGCTGGGTTTTTGCTGGCTTTTTTAACTGAGGAGAAAAAGAGGGAAGCGGTGTTTGAAAACTGCGTGGGTGAAGAAAGGAGGAAAAGCGTCTGGCGTCCCCTGTGAGACGATTTTCGCAGGGCGGGTTCAGGGGGGGGGGCTGTGGGGTCGGTTTCTTTAAACAGAGTGACTGGGGGGTCACATGGGGCGCGGAAACCAACGAGGAAAAGGATGTCAATTTTATGCGGAGGAGGGGACAAGGATCTCAAAAAAAACTTATTAGATGAAAAGAGAGGAAGATAAAGCAGCCGAATAAAAAAAGGAAAGAGTTAGTAGGGGGAGGGGCGCCATCAGTAACAAAAAGATCTCAGGGTCACAGAAACAACAAAAATCCTAGAAAAAAAAAAAGACAAACCGGATCGAACCGGGAAGCAAGAAAAGGGGTCTACCTTAAAAAGAAAAGGAGAAAATCAGCTGGAAAAAGGAAAAGCAGTTGTTATTACTACTTCACCCCACAGAAGCCATAAAGGACCCCTTTAACAATAGAAGAAAGAGCGAAGAAACGAAAACTCACAATTGGGATGACTTTAGTCTAAGACATTGAAACAGTTAGGAGGGAAAGGGGGTAACAACATATAGCAAAAGTGCTCGGGAAAGAGGAACTAAAGGGAAAAACATCACCATCGCTAGACACAGGGAGGAAGTCACAATTCATCGGAAAGACTGATTCAAAAAATTAAGAAGAATTCAGGAACATTTTAAAAGCAGAACATCAATTGAAGAGAAAATCTGCTATGTCCGAGGTGTGTCCGCAAAATCTTCCTGGGGTTACTTTAGAAGAAAAGTGGACGTCAAAAAGTAAAAATCCTAAATCGCAAAAGAAAAATATATCCCATTGATCAAAATGATAAAGAAAAAGGTATTCAAGGTACCCCCTCGGGGCCGTAGAATTTTGCAGAAACAACGAGACTAGCAATTCATTTCAAAACCATTCAAAGCCAAGAAATATCGCATTGTCAAGGAGAAGACCCTTTCATATTTCAGGTAGAGTACAGGGGGGTGGATCTGTCTAAGTCATTCCTGGGGGACGGGGGATTCGGGTGCCGGTCATTGTGTGGGGGGTCTGGAAGCTTCCGGTAGTTGTGAAAATAAAAAAAAAGAGGGGCCATGAGCAGTGGAAAGGACGTTAACTCATTCAGATTACGAAAGTCGATTATCAAAAAGAAAGAAATAACAACTAAAAGCACAGCCACCAGTAGAAGAGCGTTCAATCGTCACCGGCGGAAGAAGGTCAGTTGCTAATTCAGGACGTCCGAAAGAAAGAATAGGTTGGAATGTAATAAGACCGGGAGCTGAAATGAAGAAAAAAAGACGAACTGAGCTAAAAGAAAGAAAACAGTTGTGGGCAAATCGTCAGAAGCCCGATCATATAATGACAGGAAGAGCCGAGTTGCAAAACAGACGCAAGGCAAGGAAACCAATAAACACAAAATACGAGCCTCCTAAAATTACCCATGGGCACGAAACGGGCCGAGGGGGGCGAGAATATTACGATAGAAGAAAAAGGGAAAAAAAAGAAAACCACAATACCTGGGATGCGGTCTTAAAAAAAACACGATAAAGAGTCAAAAGCCCATAATTCAGGAGGGGGCGAGGATCGGAGACAATCCGCCATGGAAGAATCTTTGGGGCCAGGGGGGGGGGAGAAAAAAACGACGGCTCAAAAAAACATCATTTCTGAAAAAAAAAGCTCCTGGGAAAAACAGCAAACACGTCCCTAAGAAAAAACACTCAAGAAGTAGAAAGAACCCCAAGGCATTTCCAACTTTTATTGAAAGGGATTCTCGAGAAAAAGAAAACACCGCCAAGGAGGAAATAGTCCACCGCGCGGAAGAACACCGGAGAGAACGCAATTCCCGCACAAATCACCATGAAAATAAGGTCATCTGACAAAAGGATGCTTTTGTAAAACAGGTAATGTAAGGTCCGAGCCAGCCTGGGTAATGAAGGAAAGATCAAAGTGAGGTCAAGTAATCCGTCCGAAAAGTCATCTGACGTTCTTTTAGGTCGAATCAAAGTAGAAATCACACGGCAAGACCTTCTGAAACGTCAAAATAAAGCACAAACCAGAAAAAAAGTAAGCGAAAAAAGAAGGCGAATTCACAAAGGAACACTTCATCAGGAAAGGAGGACGGGTCCCAGTAAAGGAAAAGCCTAAAGAGGCGAAATAACAAAGCGAGAGAAAGGGGCGAATAAGCAAAAAAAAGGATCGGTCACTAAGGCACTATCCAGTCAAAGAATGAAGTTTTCTCCTCGACCAATCAGAAATTCGCCAGGAAAACACGACTTGAGAAGAAATGAAGGAAAAGGAAGAGGGGCGGACGAATAAAGGAAGAAGTCAAGTAATTCCAATTGATCAGAAAGCTTCTTACTGGAAGACTTGGAAACAATCGCTTGTGGGGACCAGCCCCCCATCTGTCAGCCGCCGCCCAAGGGGAGGTGGGGTGAGGGTACAAACTCATAAGCAAAAGGGGCTCTCTATTCAAGGGGAAGGTTGACAACTGGTGACAGGAAGCGTTCACGGGGGGCTTAGCGGACTGAAAGAGAGGGGATTTGGGGGAACCAGTGCATCAGGAGGGGGGGACTCAACTGCGGTTAAAGGAGCGAGCACGCCCAGGAAATTAATGGAGATGGGGGGACCCCGCGGACCGAAAGAAGAGCATATATATTGAGGGAGTTCACCTGTTAGGCGGAGACCGGAGGACTTTGTGATTCTTTCACTGGCGATATTCCGCAGCTCAGGCTCGAGATATGAAAGGACGGCGTGTAGAAAACCTCAAATTTGTGGGGGGGGAATGAACGCAAGGGGACCCATTGTGGCCGACCTCATACGAGGACACAGAGTAAAAGAGAGAAAATTGACGGAGACGCTGTTTAGGAAAAAAAAAGTTTAAAGGAAGATGGGGCCACTGGGGACTGCGAGAGGGAGAGAAAAAGGTGACGAGACCAGGCCGAAGCGTCTGGGGGAATGTCAGCTTTAGGAGGGAAAATCCAAGCCATTTGGGCTCTGTTGGAAAGAGAGGAATGGGGGACTGAGCGAAGGCCGACCCGGAAAAAAAAAACGTAGATTGCAAACCAGTCTGCGATAAAATTCCACTATCAATAGGGGGGTAAAAATTGGGGAGGAAAAAGAAAAACCAGGAAGGAGGGTGCCCGTCAAACGAGAAACATCACATTCTGAGGGGGCCTTGATTAAAGGGGGGGGTTGGACGAGGTTGGGGAATCATTGATACCGACGTGAGGAAAAAAAAAAGGCAAAAAAAAAACCGGGGATCGACCTTGTTGTCGAGGCGAAAGCAGTGTTGAAAAGAACTGACAGTTCAAAATGGCTTCAGAATCAGAAGGGGTCAAACAAACCGATCTCTCAAACAAGGATAAAGGAAAAAGATAGATTTTCCGTTTGCAAAGGGGCCCTGAAGCTAATTCCACTGGGGCGAAAAAAAGGTCATTGGACCTCCAAGACAAAAGCGAAAACAGTCTTACGGAGATGGCAAATAAACGGGTGGACGGCAATGAGGCCAAAACAAAAGGAAAAAGAGAGCCAGGCCCGTATTAAAAACGCAGGGAAGGATTAAAGAAGGGGAACGTCCTACGGAAGGGGGGAGGACTCGTCAAAAGAAAGACAAAAAGGAAAAGGAAAAAAAAGCTGGAATTTCTGGAGGAATCAGCCCCTTTCGGGAAATGAAAAAAGTCGTCATCCTGGGAAAAAAGGAGAGGGTTGGATGGCTCATCCATGCCAGGTAATCACGCAAGAGTTAGGGGAAAGAGAAGCATGAAGACAACTTCCAGACCTAGAGAGGAAAGTTTCGAACACAAAGCCGATCGCTCGAAAGTCAAGATCTTGAACTGAAGGGTCCCGAAACCAAAATCGGAAAAGTGGGAAGGAATCGGTTGACGTCGAAAATGCGGGGCTTTCCCACCCCCGGAAAAAGACGAATCAGGAATGGAGGTCGAAAGCAGCGGGACTACTTTAAGCTACACGAAGCCTAGCGCGCGGGGAAAGAGCTGAGGAAGTCTAAAGGGGGGAAACGAAAAGTAAAACCTCTCAGGGAAAAAAGAGCACGGTTAAAAGGGAGAAGCTAAAAGACGTAGGAAGTCAAAAGTGCGCAATCTTTGGACACCCCAACTCGAAGACGGAGAAAAAGAGGGGGGGGGGGATAGGCCGATTCTGGGAAACATTCATTTGGAGGCAAAAAAAACTGTAAAAAAAAAGGCCCAACCAACATCCCAAAGAATCGTCCTATAGGAAGTAGAAAGAAAGAAACCTGAGATAGAAAGCTGCTGTGCTGGAAAAATAGGGGGAATTTCACAAGAAAAACGAGAAGAGGAGGAGCCTGTTTAAAGTCTCCGAACGCATGTTCGATAAAGGGAGGCAAAGCTTTTCACTGGAAGGGAAGCCGAGGGAGGCCGGCCCCATCGACTAGGAAAAGAGGACGAAAGAGCTTCAAAGAAACGGTCGGTTGAAGGGGCGAAAATGGGTGTATCGGCGCAAAACAAAAGCTACTCCGCAATGACGATCGGCCTTCAGTCAAAGAGAGAGGATGCCGTTGTGGGCTTATTCAACGAAAGATAAGCATGAAGGAAGTTATCCTGCAGAGAAGCGGACATTTTAACTGTATCAGGTGGATTATTTCTCCGGAGTCTGTGGAGGGGTGAATCGCCAAGAAGGTTGCTTCTCTGGAAACGGGAAAAGTCCTTTATGGAGGGGAATTGGCAGAGGGGACGACGGACTTGGTGAGGTGGGAGGGGAGAATTCTCGTCCAAAAAAGCTCTTGGAGAGAAGGATAAAGATTGATCGAAAAAGTACAGTTAGAGTCCGACATGACAGGCTTGTGCGAAGGAAAGAAGGGGAAAACGACCCCAACGGCTCTTAAGAGAAGTCTTAGAAGAGGTGGGGGATTTTTGACAAGGGTTGTGTTAGATGATCGCCTTGCTAAGGGGGGGAAGGTATGGAGTTTCTGTCCAAGCATGGGAGTGTTCGGGTAGGCGAAAAGACCAAATGGGTGAATGGCGGGGTTTGATCGTCGGCTTTTTGTCGTATTGAACGGACGGGTTAAAAAAAGAAAAGAAGCCGCACTGTGTTCGGGGCCTAAGAACTCTTTGTGTAGAAAACCGGACCAAAAAGGGGTAGGGGTAGAGGGGGAGGTCCTCCATAACAGTAACGAGCAGTGGGTATTATGGTCTGGGTGGGCTAGTCAAGAAGGGAAAGGGGAGGAAGATTTTGGGATGAGTGAGGGGGGGGGGGGGGGGGTGTTCAAAAAACCGCCCAATTGACGAACTCGGAAACAACACGAGAAGAACATGGTTTGAGGGGGGAATGTACTATTGCGGGCGAGCGAGGGAGTCCTTGGGAGGTTTTCAAAGCAGGGGTCTTTAAAAACTCGTGAAAAGGCTCAGTAGGAGAAGAAGAATGCTCGGGGATGACGACTCAGAAGTTTCGCAGAAGAAAAAAAAAAAAAGGTGGCGGGCGGTAGGAGTTTAAGTGTCGCAGTTGAGAAGGAAAGCTGATTATCCAACAAATAGAGCGGGGGAACGGTGAACCGAACATAGGGTTAGTGAACTCACTGAATCAAAAGCAAAAAGACATGGGGTGAAGAAGAAGGGAGTCGATTTGAACTCGCGACAGCCTGGGCTGAGGGGAGGCGAAGCGCAAATCTTGGGAAGGTAGCTGGGCATTGCTCATGCCCTTAGGGAAAGGCATCTGAGGGGTGATCAATTCCGAACGGCGCTGCAGAAACGATGGGGAGGGACAATACAATTCAGAATATTCAAGTAAAAAATGAGGCTTCAATAAAAGGAAACGGGCCCCTCCTCATCTGGATGGAAAAGGCTCATAGGGAAAAGGGACAATGTCCCTGGGGCTAGGGAAAAATGCAATCGGACTTCGTTGTGCTGCAAGACTAATTGTCTCAGGGAGTTTGAGGCGACACAAGACTAAGGGGGGGGTACTATGGGGGCTACGGCAGCTTGGATGCGAGGGGTGAGACTTAAGGGGGCGACTTTATGGGAGAAGGGGGAAATAGGGGTGGCCTAAACGGGGCTACAAAGTCGCCCGTAACGGATGTGGCTGACTGGACTCTTAACAGCTGAATACGGATGCATTGGAAAGCGTTGTGAGCGAGGGGAAGTCAACGGGAATCATGTCACGCCATTGCCTTAATGGGAAGGGAGGAAATGCAGATAAGAAAGGAAAGTCCCTTAGTTCCCTATCTCTGGGCGAGAGAAAATGTTGGTCGCGTACAAGACGCTTCTGACGGACGAGAGAGGGGAAGGGGGGGGAAAAAAGATAGGGGTTACCGAGGATTCTATATTGAAAAGGGGGGAAAAAGCCTTGTCTGCTTGATGGGTGCGTACCCTGTCGGGAAAGGGGGGGTAGGAGGGGGGCTTTTGGGGGACTCTCGAACTCAACCACGAAGAGAGTGTAATAACTTGAGGTAGAGACGAAAAAACAAATCTTCTGCGTACCCCGGTAGCTCTGTGAGAGCCCTGTGGTTCGAAGTTGGGGGTTTCTTTTTCTGAACAGCAGAGTGACGTTGGTTCCAGGAAAAGGGCGCGAACTCAGCCCTATAAAAGGGGAGGGCGTAGCTTGAATTTCA
>Ga0179591_1256461_pt1 | contig 14219 bp, 21 predicted proteins | sample CZOMad2_1_08_16f_FD_182891 | JGI IMG/M metagenome (GOLD analysis project Ga0179591, IMG submission 182891) | Vadose zone soil fungal communities from Angelo Coast Range Reserve, California, USA - CZOMad2_1_08_16fungal (PacBio error correction) | ecosystem: Environmental > Terrestrial > Soil >...
GAGAAATTGGATCCATTTGACTGGGTCGATGGTTCCCTCTAAAAAAGGAGTGTCGTAAGGAAAGAGAGAAGAAGCTCTTATACTCAATGAACACACCGAAATGCCGAGGACTATCAAGGGCTGCCCATCTTTGAACCGAAGGTTGTCAAAAAAAGGGGATGGGCCACAAGTGAAAGCGAGGGGACGACTCGCATTAAAGATTCCAAATATCAGTGAGCAAAAGAATAAACGTTTCTTTTACGTCTAACAAGGATTGATAGGAAAAAATATATATTATGGACGCAGGATCCCTATGTGTTCACAGCATGCTGCTTATTCAGAGCCAGAAATGCTCGGGGGAAAAGGGAAGGGAAGGGTTTTACATGGCATCTGGACACGAAAATTGGGAATATATTTGGGGACGTTCACATACGATACTCATCGGGGGTAAAGCAGGCGAAGAGGGGAGGGAACCGCCATAAGGCTGGGTCTGCTCCGAAGCGAGAGAGGTTAGGTGTCGGGGAAGAGCGCCAGTTTTAAAGAAGTTGTTAGTAGGGAATCTTTAAGAGGGGATGGGGGCAATTGCCTCCGGACCTGGCGAAGTGGAAAAGGGAGGAAGGACCAATGTAAAACTCCATGTTTTGGAATTACCCAGGGTAAATAATGAAGATGGGTTCAACAAATAAAAATCATCTCCCTTAGTCTCAAGGGGGGAGGAACTCGAGAACTCCCAGAATAAACTGACAAAAAGTACGGAACCCCAGGAAGACCAGGGTAATACTGTCTCCACCAGGTGAAGGGATTTGAAGAAATATACATATGTGGGACATCAAGATAAAGGGGAATGGTTGTAGGTATCGTCAAAAAAAAAGGAAAGGCCCCAAAAAACACTCCTTTTCGGAGTTTCAGTTTAAAGGAGAAATCAAAGCAGATTGGGGGGGTCAGATGTTTGAGGCAGGAAAAAAGTGAGGACAGAGGATCAACTGGGCAATGCCGTTTGTAATGGCTGAAGGGGGCGCAGCAGTCCCGCCAGGTGCCACCCGTTTAATAGTAGCCGGAAGGGGGATGTGGAATGGAACCCATTCACATGAGCAGAGGGGGCCGACCACCAAAAATTCGGTGTCCACCAAGGAAGTTGGAGGTGGGGGGTTGCATTCTCAAAGTGGAGGGAAAGGGGGTCGGTTTTCTGGGATGGGGTTTAACATAAATAAAAAATCCATAAAATCCAGTTGCCGCTCTGGAAAAAGGGTGGTTCGGGGGGGGGGGGGAACGGAAAAGTGCGGGGAAGAGTGGCACCTGGCCACCAAAAAGGGGCCCAAAAAAAACAAAAAAAACTCAGGAGGGAGTCTGAGCAGTGGGGGGGGACAAAGAAAATAATTATATATTTGCATCCACGGCTTTCTGTTGGCCATCTGCCTCCTGGATCAAAATCCTCACCCACCTCATCATCATTGAAGCGATAGTACTGGGGTGAGGTGCTGCGTTGAAACACTTTATTGAATTCTGAGGGGGGAAAAAATAGAGATAATAGCTGCATGACCCGGATAATAAATTTTTAACAAGGGTCAGTCCAGGGATGAGGGGGGGGGGGAAAAAAAAAAAATCCACAGGCTTTGACAAAGCACAAGAAGGCAATTCTTCAAAGTTTGAAAAGTGAAAAGGTCTCTAAATAATACAAAACCATCCAAGGGGAGAGCATATGGGGCCCAAAAAGCGAAAAATCAGCGTGAAAAGCCAAGGAGGTAAAAAACAAAGGGTAAACTTACACAAAGATAAAAAAAATAGACTGACAAAAACTGGTATGGAAATGGGGGACCGAATTGTCAGAGTAGGGGTTCAAGTCCCATAGCATTGGCTCTAGTATTCCCCAAATTCATGAAAGGGGAAGACCTGGAGGTCTCAAAACGACACACTCTTTTGGGTCCCGGTACCGAAGCAGAAATATATATTGAAGTTATGCAATATGGGAAGGGGACACGGGTAACCCTTAAGTGCGGAGGTGGGGGGGTAAAAATGTCTGGTAAATTGGCGATGTGAAAGGAAAGGGGAAAGAAGTAAGATTTGACGAACCCGACACAACCATCAGTCACATCTTGGCTTACCACATATCCAATTAGCAAGTATCTAGGAATGAGACAGAAGGGTATGTCATGTCAAAGTTATCTGGGAGTTAAGCGGAAAGGGGGGTGAAGGGAGAGCATGGGCATTGGTCGGTTTGCTGGTCATAGGAAGACTGTAATCATGAGTAAGAGTCGATTAGTCAAAAGTGAACGTTCATTTGAAATAGTGACTGCCGAACTAAACAGGAAAAACTAGATACAAATCAAAAGCGAATAACAAGAGAAGGGAACCAACTAATCGAGATTTGAAGGTCGATATGAAGATTCGTTGGCTGGAAAAAGGAAAGCAGGATTCATATTATAAGAAGCAAGGAAACGAAGTGACGGCAAAAGTGATACAGCTTGGCTGCAGGATTTGGGGAATGGAGGAAGGTGGCGGAGTGGGAGGTTCAAAGGTCACACATGGCATCATAGTAAGCTACCCTTACTAAGGTCCATAACACAACAAGGAACGGTTGACGCCTGGGAAGGGTTTACACTTACACTTGGGTGGGGACAGGCAAAGAACCGAAAGTAATTCGTCCGGTTAAAACCAGACGTTCATACGCAGGGAAAAGATCAAAAAGAGTTTCTCCCTGACCCCCAAGAGGGGTGTCGAGAAAGAAGCTCATTATAGGGCCTCGGGAGGGCCAAGGGGGGGAATGGAGGAAGTGAGGAAAGAAGCAGTAGGCAGTGTGGGAGGTTAATGCCCGCCAGTGCAGCGCTCGTTTTCCAGTAACAAAAAACTGCCTAATAAATTGGAACAAAGACGAAAAAGTACCCAATATGTTTCTAACACATGGTTTCAAAAAAAGGGGGACTGTTCAAGGGGGGGGTTAATTTGGTATGCAATTACCGGAGGCCAGTTAATTCTGGACCGGGGAAAAGATAAGTATCCCGCTTGAGCCTTAATTATGTTCCAAAAAACGAGGGGAAAATCTACAATCTCTCTCACCACCAAACGGTCGAAAGGAGCTAGGTAGATGAGTGGAAGTGTTGTTGATGCAGTAGGAACAGGTCACCCTTTTGGCGCCAGCATGGAGAGAGAGAGGGAAGGAAAAAGAATACAGGCGTAGATGTAAACTATCATACTACATTAACCGTGACGAAGGAGTGGAAAATAGAGTGGGGGGACACGGGGTTGCGCGGCTGTCACCGAATTACAAAATCGAAAAAAAAGGGGACGGAAAAAAGGAATGCCAAATAATCACGGTGGTGGGGTTGCAAAGGACACCAACGACACCACTATTTGATGAACAATCCAAGGCAGATAAAGAAACCACACCCCTCATAAGTAGGAAAGAGCTCGACAAACAGGGGGGGGGGTAAGGGGTCGGCAGCAATGCATACTTGGAAATAACAGGCTGAGCTTTCAACCAAGGACGACTTGAAAAGGAAGCCACTTTGCCAAGTAGTAACATAACAAGGAAGGTTGTTCCTTGGCGCGAGAGAGATCTATGACGCATGATGCGAGGGTGTGGAACACCTTTGTGTTTAGCCGGCAATCACCGAGACCATCAAAGAAATCAGCAGCAGCTTTTAGAAAGAACAAGTGAAAAGTCAATCGGTGGAGGGGGCGAAAAAGGGGTGCATCTAAATAAGGCGGGTATGAAGAGCAGACAATAGACTTCTCAGGCACATCAAAGCTTCTCCCGCGATGGGGGGGATGATAGATACGCGATGAAGGTTTAGGGAAAAAAAGATGGAATTTTTTTATAGGGTTGGAGGCAGAATATTAACATTCTCACCGATTACTCAGAATCTTAAAGAGAAAATAGAAAAGGGACTTAGGCATTCACAAACCGACTAAGCATGACTCGAAGTCAAAAAGGGAAAGGCTTAACTGACTAAAGAAGCAAGGGTGAAAGGAACCTATAACATGGGGTGCTTCCCTAGATAGAGTTTAACTTGGCACCTGTGCAACAAAGAGGGAGGTTGGAAGTGGGGGATCCCACCAGAATGTATCCAAAGCTTGGAAAGGGGGGAATGGAACCAACTATGGAAAAAAAAAGAAAAGTTTGAGGTACAAGTTTGACCCGGCAGGGCAACCAAATGGGGGAAAACAAGCATCCTATGGAGAGGTGGACCCAATGGGGGGTTGTTTTAGACCGAGGGAGGGGAACCTTTCCATGGGCCTCCAGAGCAGAAAGGAAAAGGGTAAAGGGATCCAAAACTCAACAGTTCGGTCCATGTCATGAAAGGGAAGAAGGGGGTTTCTTAGAAGGTGGAGGGGGGAAAGAATTTTGGGGGAAGTGGAGACGTGCACAATGTTCCGCTGGGTTTGAAGTATTAGGTTGAAGAATGAGGAGGGGTGTATAGGAAGGAGAAAGGATTTCAGCAATCAAAACTTTGAAGCCCTAGACATCGGTTGCGGGGATACAACGCTCTTCCTGATCCGGTCGAGAAGGATGGGAAAAAAAAACAAGCCAATCTAAACCCAGGTAGCCAAAAAGAGGAGAAAGTATTTGGTCCAAAGGCATTCACCGGGGATTGGGGGCAAATACTTGTTACCGTTGCAAGCAGAAAAAAAGACGTACTCCAGCGACCGCTGCGTCGGGTTGGAGGGGCCGGAGAGGCCAAGAAAAGCACGGAGGACTCTATCTTGACATTGGTCTTCTCACAGCTCTCAAGGGGATGACTGCATTCTCTTTGGGTGGGGGAAGTTAACCTGTAAGCACGGGGAAAGGGGGGACAGATGCGCTGCGATCACTCAAAAACGGGTTGTTAAGGGGTGTTCCGAGGTTGACTAAAACAAAACTGACCACGGGTTCGGAAAAAGGTAGATCAAAAAAAACCGAAAGGGGGCACGGGGTGTGAAAAACCTAATTTTTGGGGGTCGTTATCAGAAATGAGTGAGGTGTCCTTACCCCACGAATCCTGCCGAAAAAGGTGAACAAACTGGCGTGACTGCTGCAGCAAATAAGCGACGATCATCCCACGGAAAGGGGGACCCATGAGCCCTCTCATGAATGGGGTCCTGCATCGGCCACCAAGATGACCCATGAGCGTCTGGCGAAGGAAAGCATCGAACAGGAAAGGTTTTGGGGGACATGTGAGGCGCAAAACTCGAGCAAGAACAAGTCCTCCTCAAAGAACTGAGGCCCAATGCGAGGTAGATCGAAAATAAAAAAGGAAACCTCGGTGGCTCGTCTGACAAGGATTAAAGGGGGGGGCGTACGTGACCAGTTAGATTCGGGTTGTACGGGAGAGACGTATATGGATAAAAAAGAAGGAAGATGATGGAATAGTTGTATGTTGGAGCAGCTCACGTAGTGAACGGGGGTGAGGGGGGGGGGGCTAGCCAAACCCGGATGTCCTGGGGCTTCGGGGGACAAATTGGCAGGGTGAAAGAGGGGGGGGAAAGAAATCTAGGCAGGGACCCTTATTTACGACAAATTCCATCACGAAGAACCGATAGAGAAAAGTCATTCGGAAGACAACTCAAGATGCGCGTCGGCCGCCGGAAAAAAGAGATAGAGAGTTATGATCTGCCTGCCTTACAGGGGAGGAGAGACGAAATTAAACGCACTATATTCCCAAGAGGGCACACCGCTGTTGCACACCCTAGCAAGGAAAAAAGGAAGCCCGGAAAACAGGGCTAATTGGGGCTGAAGTGAAGACAATCGGGCTCGCTGGCAAAAGAAGAGAGAGACGTTATTGCTTTCTATAAGCAAGAGAACCAGCAAATAAAGGACTGCTCACTGGAATTGGTGACCTGGCGGGGGCGACTACGGGGCAAAGGAAAATTAGAGGAGGAACCAATTGTTCGAAAAAAGTCGAAAATTGGGTCACAGCAAAGGGAAAGGAAGCGGGAGCGGTTTTCATGTGCGTAACAATTGCACTTGCTAATGCATTGAACTACAAAGGGGAAAAATTGTTTCGAGGAACATAGAATCAGGACAATGGGGAGGCGTAAAGCCTAGCGAGCAAAAAAAAAGGGAGGGAAGGAGAAAAGAGATAAAAATCAGAAGACATTTGGATCCAGTTGACGTGTCTATGTGGAAAAAGCAGGAAGTGTCCAATTCAGGGAAGAGGCAATTGAAAGGAAAAACACAAACGACGCTAACAGAAGGAGCAGAAAAGGTCTGCCCAGCTTATGGGGACAAAGTGTGAGAAACGAAACGGTCCATAAAGAGAGGTCGACCGGCCCAAAAAAAAAGAAAAAATTAAACCTGAAGCACAATTTGCATGGGGCAACGACATTAAGGGGAGTGGGTAAAGCAAGAAACCCCCCCCCTGCCCGTTAAAGTTACTGGGAAGGGAAGAGAGACAGGGGGGGTACATCATTCTGCGCAAGACGAAAAAAATTGGCAGGGAGAAGGTGAAGGAAGGAAGGTGTGAATAAGTCTGTAAGGCATAAACCTTGAAATATAGGTGCGAAAGGGATGGGTATCAAAATAGAGCAGCGTAAGCAGCAAGGTTACCTCCTAAATAATGGTCGGGAAGGGAGGCGAGCGATCTGATGGGAAAATGACGATAACTCCGGGAAAGAGAAAAATAAGTTAGGAGATGGTAATTGGGGAGGGGAAATGGGTTGCCGATGACATTTTTGCACGTTAAAAGGTGAAGTTTTAAACGGAAGACCCTTTACCGAAGTGGGTTGATCGCCCCATATAGGAGGGGACGAGCAAGGGCGACAAGCATTACTAGGGAATCTCAAGAAAGGGGGTATCCTAAAGGAGACGCAACCATACACATCGAAGACAAGACCAAAGTAAGAAAAACCCCAGGAGAAAGGGGGCTGGAGACGAGCACGATGTAAGGGGGGGTAATATACCTTAAGGGTCAAAGGAGGGGAAAGAGGGGCTCAGAGGGGGAGATGCTCAAAACGTCATGAAAAAAAACAGAACTCCTGTGGCGATGTTCACAGGTGGGGGCGATCAAGCCTATAAGACTCTAAGGGGGGGGGGGGTCAGATTATTCAGGAAAAATAGAATAGGGCCAAAGAAAAGTTGTATAGTATAATAGGCGACACCCCCAGGGAACCCTTGGATAGGTGCCTTTTTTCAAGTATGAGGGGGGAAAGGACCCCCGGAGGAGATTTATCTTCTTAAAGGAACCAAAAAAAGGAGGGGTCCAAAGGGCCAATTTTAAACCGTTGAAGGGGAGCTTCCGAAAAAAAGGTCGTTTTCGGGATTTTTGGGAGGAAAGACGGAATAAAAACTCACCAGTTGGGTCGACCCTCGCGCTTCCGACGATCCGGGGGTAGCGTCAAGTCTTAGGAAACTGGGGAACCACAAATGCATTCATAAACATTGAGGGGAGGTGATGAGGCGAAGGAAGCTGGGATAAGTGCTTTCAGTAGACGATCGGCCTCTTGGGGGAAAGAGAATCCCAACCGGCAATCCAGACTTCCTCGAGATAATTTTAGCCAGGGAAAAAGATGATGAAAATCGGAGAAGGAACGTCAAAATAGGGAGGATAAAGAGCTGGGGGGACAGGGAAGCCCTTATAATGGAGATTGTTTAAGTCAGGCAGGAAGAACTGGATCAACGAGGGAGTTGCAACGCACAAGAAGGGCGGAATTGGGGTTGCTTATATTGAAGACTTCTGGAATACCACAAAAAAGCCAAAGGGACAGTTCATTAAGCTAAGGGCAAAAACAAAGCGGAATTACTCTGTAAAATATCCACAAGGGAAAAGGGAGTGTGAAAACCCAAAGGATAGGGAAGAACCGGGGGAGCACGGAAGAAAGTTACCATGGCTGGTTAATCAGGCATACAGGGTCTGCTCTGGGGCAAAAAAATTCTGAAAGGGATACCTTCAGGTCGCAAAAAAAAAACTGGGGGGTCCCGAATGCTGCGAGGGGAGAATGCAGAAAGATTTGGTATGAAAAGTTTAACCTGAAACACCCAAATTCAAAGGGCGGGTGTGGTAGGGGTGTAATAGGACTTGAATTGCAATTTGAGTCTACTAATTTCTGGGGGGGTGGGGAACGAACGACCGCAACCAAGAAGAATCTTGCTTGCCAACAGGGAACAAGTAGAGTCCACTGTAAGAAGCAATCCAGAATGTAGAGGCATGTAAAGTTATGCTTGGTCCAGTGGGGACTCTGCCGGATTCAGGGGGAGGGGCATTCATTATTCTGGGGGAGCAGAAGTCCGGGAGTATGATGAGCGGTAAACGAAGTGATTAAATCAGAAAGTGCCAATAAGAATTATAAAAAGAGAAGATGAAATATCATCAACGGTAAGCGTAAGACAAGGGACGGAAGCCACACTGAAATCCTAGCCTGGGGGGGGGCGTATGAATAGTTCGGGGGGAAAGTTGCAGGAAAAAAAGCAGGTTTCATTACAAAAAACTGAATCAGAAGTGAATGGAAAGGTGGAGGATCCAAACAGCTGTAAGGAGAATGAATGCGACTTGCAGGATCAATGGGTCAAAAAAGGTCTACACCATATTACAGGAGGGGAGGAGTGATAAAAGAATAGGAAAAAAAGCCATCAGGTAACGCCTGTTTATGTTACTGAGCACAGGGGGGGCAAAGTCATAACCTTCCATTCTTCCTTTGTAAAAACATTAGAGAGGGGGAGCCTCGGGAAGGAGTGCTTTTTACGGAACCTAAACCTCGTGGGAAATATATTCTCATTCGTTCCAGTGTACTGGGAGTGGATGTAAGACCATAGCCTTGGGGTTAGGGGGTGACAGGCCATTTCACGGCGGCCCAGGGGTTCTTCCAAAAAGCTTGCCCTAGGGTAATGCTGGAAAAAAGGAAACAAAAAATGCCAACAATTGAAAAAAAATGGGTTTCAGTTTAATTCTGGAAATGTAGGGAAAAATGTAGTCCTATGTACAAGGAAGTCTAGAATGTATCGTACTTAAAAATCTCATGAGAACCTGCGGAGAAGAAAAAGTTGCCTTTTCACCTAGAAAAAACACAGGCAATAATCTACCGTAATCAAAACGGAGTAGGGAGGGAAGGAGCTTTTGGATTATTCGGGGGGGTATGGGGTGTGAAAAAAAAGGAACCGGGGGCCAAGCAGGGGATTAATTCGAAGGAATGGGGCTAGAAGGTGTACATAGCATACAAATTAAAAAAAGGGAAAAGAAGTAAACCATGGGTTATTGATGGAAAATAAGAGGGGGACAAGGGTGTTTGAGCTGGAGTGAACAGAATTCCAGAAGTAGGAGGGGGGGGGGGAATGAAGCTACTCGGTCACTGGGGTTCCTTTAAACACGACCACACGGCCTACTGGGGGCTTACAAACGGCCTACCTTCCCACGTCCCGCCTAGAAACGAGAAGGGAAAGAGTCTCGGAAAAGGTTTTTCATCACAAAAAAATTGGAAGGGACTTCCATGCGAAAGGGGAATAGTTTTACCCAATGCTATTGGGATTCAAGGACAAACAAAAAAAGTGAATCAAGGTAACACGTAGGCAAAGGTACAGTGTGGGCTCTGTATGGCAGGTGGATCAAAGCTATGGAAAAACTTAAAAAGGTATTTTTTTGCATATATGGAGACCTTGTGGGAAAATCCTTAGAACACGCAATACCTTACGCAAAAGGGTGAGACAAATCATACATTATACGGCGGTGAGTTGAAGTGAGCTTGGTGTCCTGAACGCCTGAAGGTTTCAAAGAAAGGACAAAAGACCTCAATAGGAATAAATCGGGAGAAGAGGGGGGGGGCGCCCGGAGAGTTGAGGAGTATGACCAAGGGCTTCAGGGAGCACGACGATGTTGGGGGTAATCATGGGGTTTGATTTTTCAGACCATTACATGGGGGGGGAAAACTGCGACTTATATCTACTCTGGGAAAAGAGAAAGACTTCCTTCAGGACATCAACCCGAAATGCACGCAAGGCAAGCAAAGAAGTTAAGGGGGTTAAAAAGTGTGAGCAATTGGAAGTGACATATCATTATGGTGCGCTAAAATAAATAAGGGTCTAATGGTGGACAGTCAAGAGGAAAGGCGGGGGTCGAGTGTCGATCCAAAAAATTGAAGGAAAAAAAGCTGTAGGAATTTTGACTTCCGATACTGAATAAACCAGAAGTTTCATGGGGGGAGAAAGGCCACGGGGCATATGCTACCAAATAGGAACCCCAAAGCATAGGGGGACCGGGGGAACCAAAATGGTGGGGTTGGGAAGGGAAGTAGGAGACCTTTCACGGACTTTTGAAGACGCCATAAGCATGGATGGTACCTTGGGAAAAAAAAAGAGCTGGGACCCTTTGTTCATGTCCTGATCAGTAACACCGCCCTGGGAAAGGGGGGGACAAAGGATAAAAATGGGCAAGTGTGCAAAATAACCTAGAGTGCACACAGATAAGGGGGAAAGATTGGAACACCAGAGTAGTCTTAAGAAATGAAGTTTGGATTTTGGGGGGTGTATTTTGAAAGGGCCTAGACAGCAAAATTTTAAGACCAAAAATCCGGGGGGGGGCGGGACAGACAAAAATCGCCGGACCAGTGAATCTGGCCTTAAGATGTAACAAATGGAGCCATGGATTATAAAAAGGGCCAGGAAGAGATTGGGAATAGTGGGCCTTCCATAGAGATTGTAAATAATCTGGGAGGGGGCAGAATACTCAAAAACAACGTCCTCTCGAAGAAGGGGGGGGCAAAGAATAGGCCTAAGAGACAGGAAGGGACCCAGGGAATAGTATCCTTGTGGTGGAAAGGATAGCACACTCGCACTGATGAATGCATGAGGGGTTCCAGGGGCCTACTAGAAAAAGAAGCTAAACACTAGACAGTAATGAGAAAAAATGGGGGATTTTTAGGATTTTTTAGGATGATCAGGAACCACTAAAACCGGAAAGGTTTTCGGAGGGATCAACAAAAAGAAAATTGGCAAGTTGGGAACAAAGAAATTTGGTTGGAGGTCAATAGACCACTATGAAGGGGGAAACAAAAAACAGCCACACACCAAAAAAAAAAACCAGCCAAAAAAAAAAAAAAACCACAAAACACCAAAAAACCACCACAAAAAAAAAAAAAAAAACAACAACCAGCCGTAAAAAAAAAAAAGAGACGTGAACGCTACTATAGGAAGGGACCCTAGGGGACTAGTAACAACGGGCCATGTGCCAACCGGATCTCTCATCCTTGTTGGCAATCAAAAAAAACGAATATGAAAAAAAAGTGAGAGTCGGAGTGCCATCTAAAAAGAACATCTACAGGAAAAGTGTCGGTGGGGAGGAAGGTTTGGGGAAGGGCTCCCTGAAAAATCTGCCGAGGCCATGGGGCAGGATAGAGAAGAGGGGCCAATCAGGCTCGTCTGCTAAAAAAAAGGTTCGTAATGGGTGTTCCAAGGGGGGGCAGTGGAGAGCTTTGGTGGAACTTAGAAGTATCAAATGGGGAAGAATAGGGGGATATGTGTATTTTTAGGTTGTAAAGAATGAGGGGTCGTGAGTATCATGATTCCAAAATAATTCAGAGGCTGGACAAGGGGGGGCAAAGGGGTAATAGGTTAAACCAAAGAAAAAAGAGCAATTTTACCACATTCGATGTCACACACGGCCAGTATAACCTTCTGCAGTATGGACAACAAAGAGGAAAGCTTAGTTGCCGCAAGACCAGATAGTTGGAAAATCCTCGGAAAGAAGGACGATGCATCCATTGATGACCTTCCTTTGCAACTTTTTCACACAATGCTGGCACGACGCAGCACAAAAAGGAAAAGGCCATAACACGAGCAAGCACACTGACGGAGGGGGAGCAGGATGCTAACAATAAAGAGAGGAAGGCTATAATTTATTGACTGTTCACAAGCAGTTTATTTATCCTACCAGCAGTACTGGCCTCACTAATATTTGCCTGGTAGAAGGGGGGCGGAGAAGGCTTTATGTTTTACCAAGCGAAGTTTTCAAGCTTCTGGAATCGGGGGGGGGCGAAAGGGAAGGCAAAGAAAAAGAGCACGTCGGCGGTGGGTTTTAGGTACGTAGATTATTGCTATTCTGGCAATGAATTGAAGAAGGGGGAATGTAGGCCCTAGACCTGGAACTGCCAAATGTTTCGAGAGAACTCTCTCAAAGTAGTGGAGGAGGTAAAGTAGAGAGTCGACCGAGGCGAAGGGGGGCCAGTGAAGGAGTCTAGGGGACATAGAAACAAAGTGGAAGGACAATTCCTTAGAAATAATAAGAATAAATGAATACGCAGGAACACCGAAGCTTCATCTTGGAATAAGGCGCTTCAAGAAAGGTGGTGTTCGAAAACGGGGAGGTAGAACCACCATTTAAAGAGGGCGAGACAGGAAGGAAAATGGGGAATGGACAAGAAAGAGTCAGTGAGAAGAGTGAGATGGGAGGGGGGGTAGATCACCACATGCGGGTGGAAAGTCAAGAAAAGTATATTAGAAGGGGGGAAAAAAATTAGAATCCAGGGGCTCCGTCTTGTATCATGGAGACCCGTTCTGGAAGGCCAGGGGGTAATCGGTTTGCGTAAAGCTGTGTATATATCAGGAAGCATCGTAAGAGGAGGGGGGAGTAACTCCGAGGAAATAGGATTGGGCGGAGATCTGGTTGGAAACTCGAGAAATTGGTTAATAAAAGGTTATGAAGAATGGTCGTGAAAGAGCGACTGGGGAAAAATTCACCTATGAGGTGGGGGGGGAGATTAAGCAGTGGTCAGCATCAACCAGGGAAGACAGGTTTTGGATTAGAAATACAAGGCAGCTGCTTGGGCAACGAGGCAATAGCGAAACTTTATAGGAAGGGATCTGCAGATAAAGGGAAAAAGGGAAGCACACTGAAGTACACAGACCCAAGTGATACTGCAGCCAGGGGCCTTGGGTTAGATATCAATGATTGGGCAAGAAGAAGAAAGGGCGTGTAGAGGGAGGGAGCTCTCACCCAACCAGAACCCGGCTGACCCCCCAGTACACTCCTGTGACTTTTCAGGGGGCGAGAGACGCTCAATTGGTGGTCAGTAGTGGGGGGGGATGCAGAAAGTATTACAAAGGGGAAATGACGGGATAGGAGGAAGACTCGCGCATAAGTAAAAAGGGGGGTGACCCCGGGAAAAGCCGGTTCAAGTATCCTTGTTGACAAAGCAGAAAACCATTGGGGGATCTAGACCGACCCCCCACCTTAGGGACCAAAAGGGGCAAAAATTTCGTTTGGGGGTTGGAAGGATACCTGAACGGAAAAAGGGGTCTTTTCGGGTGGTTGGTCTGAAAAGAAAAGAAAAAAATCAAAAAGGTTTGTCTCGCAAGAACCCGAGCGGGGGGGGGAGGGACTTGGGAAGATTCAGATTGGCACAGGGCCACAGGGACGAAGTCAGACAGTGAGAGAGGGGGGAATTGGTGAACAAAGGATAATTATCTAGGATCCTTTCTGGGATTATGATAAGAGAGGCCGTTCTCATAATCACCACAGGCACATCCGAACGGCCTCAAGAGAGAAGTTTTGTAGAGCGGCCATTTAAACCAGATTATGGGACAAGACGAGAACGGCAACTCTTTATCGGGCTGTCTGGCGAAAGCATTGCGGAAATGGGGAACAGTTCCAGTGATGACAAGAGAGGAGTTGACCACGAAAAGGGCACTGGAGGAAGTTTGCTTACAGGAATCCGGTCAGAAAGCACAATCAACTTCAATTTCGAAACTAATTCAAGAGTGAAAAGAGGGTGAAGCCGAAATGTTCAAAAATCGTGTGGGAAAAAAAAGGCACGTCACCACGACATGAGGTGAAATGTTGGGTACGACAGGACCGAAGTGGAAGATGCGGTGGATAAAGGGGGGAAAAATACCTGTCCATCTGTAACTAGATGGAGTTGAAAGACCTTTCGGGACTCACAACACCCAATTTGTGGTTTACCATAGAGCCAAGAGAGGGATAGGCCGTGGGGAACTAGGGTGGGAGAAATGGACTCGGACACTCTGGAAATGAAAAGAGGGGGTTGGTAGGGTACAATAGTCTTAGTCAAAGGGTGGAAGATTGACTATTTCTGGGGGTACATAAAACAGGGAAAAAGCAGTCTTGCTGAACCAAGAAGACAGTATATGAAAGTATAAGAAAGAGGAAGCATCCATCATTATGGCGTAAAGGGGTTATGCTGGGTTGAAAAAGAGGGTGATGACGGCGGGACATGCATGGTCGGGTTTTGCAGGTAAGGCAGAAAGGGGGAGAGGAGGGTGCGTAAGAGTCGCGTACATAGGGGAAAGGCAAATGTAAGGAGTCTGCTAGGAACGAAAACAC
>Ga0179591_1307008_pt1 | contig 14219 bp, 15 predicted proteins | sample CZOMad2_1_08_16f_FD_182891 | JGI IMG/M metagenome (GOLD analysis project Ga0179591, IMG submission 182891) | Vadose zone soil fungal communities from Angelo Coast Range Reserve, California, USA - CZOMad2_1_08_16fungal (PacBio error correction) | ecosystem: Environmental > Terrestrial > Soil >...
TGCCGGGATGGATCTGCTACTAATTCCAGGTTTAGAAGGGGGCAAACCTTTCTAAGAAGTCGGGAACGCCAATACTGTCCCGTTCGTAAACAGCGCAAGGAGAGTTTTTTGAAGGGGGGTGTTTGCGTGACCTCAACGTGGGCGGAGTTAATAAGAGGTGAGGATCGCTGTCTTAGTAGGAGAAGACTGGAAAAGGGGGGGGCTAGTTCAAGGCCAGGGAAAACAAGGCAATAAAGAGGGGGGGGGGGTTTTCTGAGACCTGCGAGACGGAGAAAAAGGGGGCGCGCCAAAGGGTAATTCTAGCTCCTTGTGTCTTCTCGAAGGGAAAAGAAGCCATTGAAGCTGCTGGGTTAAAGTGGGGGGCCAGTCCTGAAAGCACCGTGAGGGGGGGGGGGTACAAGATTTCTACAAAGCGGGTGCAAAAAGACTGGGTATTCAAATAGGGAGTGGAAGCAAATGTCTTTGCTAATTGGGGCCCTCAAAAAATACGAAATTGGAAAGGATGGCATTGTGGTGCAAAACAGAAATGAGGGAGCGGAGAATCTGAGAGAAAATCATATATCATGTTTAGGAGGAAAATCTGGACTGGGGTGATCAAGGCTCCGAGGCAATTTTGTTTAGAAAGGACCGTAAAAGCGAGGTCAGCGTGTCAAAAAAAAGAACGAAATGGATCTGGGTGGTCAGGGGACCTCTAAGCACAATTTTTTGTTAATCGTCGGACGAGGTCTAAGAGCAGGCCTTCTGGACAGTTCACACCACACGAGCGGTTGCGGGTTGTCTGATCAGGAAAAAAGAAAGATCGGGGCCTGTCGAGGGGAATGGGGGATTTTTGGGAATCTCTGAAGGGTCTGCTCAAGAGGAGAAATCTAAGTGGAGGAGACGGAGAAACGAAGGTCTACGGAAGAGGAAGGCGCGAGCGGGAAACCAAAAGCTAAGCACGTTCCCTGTCCCTTAAGAAAAAAAGGGGGGAGGAAGGGAGCTCGCAAGGAAGAAAAAGGTGAGGGGGGGCAGCGTGGCTCGAAAGGGCTACCCTTTGTTAATAGACTGAGTAGAAGGGGGACCTAGGTCCGTAGGGTAGAAAAGCTATCCGGAGCTGACGGGCGCTTTAATATCAAGCGAAGCGGTTCTGCGAGTTGACTGAATGGGGAAAAACTGGCAACAGAATGGCGGGCGAAGTGTCTCAGAAGCAAAGAATCCTAGAAAACTTGAAGGTAGTTACGGCCCCGACCGGGGGGGCAAAAAAAAAACAATTGATCATCAGAATCTTAGAGAGCACTCTGCCATCGCAAGCTTGATGATCGTCGTTCGAGAAATTTGAATGGACTCGACTCAACACACAGAGGGGGGTTATGTAGAATAGCTGGAAAAAAAAGGTAAATCCCGCATAGAGTCAGGTCGGAATCTAGAAAAGATCTCTGAAGCCTTGGTGTAGGTGCCCCCAGATGAAGGGGGGGGGAAACAAAAACTCCAAAACGGGATACTCCGACGTAGTACGAAGGCGGAAATAGCCAAACTAAAAAAAAGTGGGGGTCTGGTAAAGGTGCATGGAAACAGCTTCCAGCAAGAAAAAACCCTCTTTCGGTTCATGGGCGTAAAGGCAAAAAACGATATCTGAGTAAAGTCTTGTAAATCGGAATTCACTGTCAAAAGTCGAAGCAAGAAGAGAGGAGGGGGAAAGTTTAACCGGCGAGCGGTGCCAATATCGATAGTAACTCTTACTTGCGGTACTGGCGGTCCGCAAGGCTGAGCGGGTCATAAGAGGAGGCAAGGGGGACCCTTCTGTCGAAAGGTTCAATAGATGGATCGGCCTCAGAGTAGCACGATTTCAGAGAAGGGAAAATGGTTCTGAGACCATCACAATCGACCTCCGAAAGTCGATGAGGAAAGCAGCTGCGTCAAAAAGATCAGTGGAAGAGGGTCTAACATTAACACGAATTCAACCTCAGTTCTCTCCAGGGAAGGTACTAGAAGGATAAAGGGGATCCTACGAAAAAGACACCTCAACATCACGAATTACGAATGAAACGCGACCTCTGGACCAGGCAGTGAGAAAAAACGCAAAACTAACAAAATAAACCAAGACGCTTCCTGGGGGCAAGGGGGGGATCAACCCAACTGATTAGGCTTGATTCTAGTCAAGAAAAAGTCGAAGGGCACCTTTCAGACAACTGGAAAAAATCTCGGGAAAAAGGGGGGGAAAAAACGCCGGCGTTTATCGCAAAGGAACCCTCACCGCAAACGATAGATTACATCACACGTCAGCGATATGGGAGGAAAAAAATCGAAAAACACTAAGAAGGGGATCTGGCCGTCCGAAGGCTCGAACAGCCGCAACCGTAAGGGACGTCAGGAGTCATATAAAGGATCTCCATCCTTACCCTGTTTTCGAAGCCCGATAGGGGGGGGACTAGCAGAGGTGCCGAAAAAACCACAATGTAATGAGGGGAGCCGACATTGGAAAGACGAAATAAATTTCAAAGGAAATATCCCCGAGATCATTGCTCCGCAACCGACTGGACGGAGAAGAAAAGGGACGAAATCACCCGACAACCCGGGTCTCCGAAGATGGGAGGTAGGGAGGAACTTCCGGAGAGGGACCGAGTGATCCCCCGGAGCAAACAACAAGGGAGTGTATCTGACGCATTTCCAACGACTCAACGCAGGAGACTGCAATTCGGCGGGTCGAGGGGAAACGTGAATGAAGAAAAACTCTGACCGAGCCTCAGTTTGAGGGGAAGACGCTCGACCGTTAGACAGCTCAACCGGAAACACTGGAAAAAACTGCAGCGAACACTTTGGAAGGAAGAAGGAGGATAGCCACCCAATAATCATCGGGGGGACACGGGAAGACTAGGAGCGCACACCACCATCCCCAAGAAAGAGTCATATGAGGAAACACACTGCTGCTATTAAGGGGCAGCACACCCCACGTCGAAGGAAGCCAAGGGAGAAACATATTGAATCACCTCCTCATAAAAGAACCCGGACAGGCTGCGCCAAGGCAATGAAAAAATCCTCTCAGTAGGGGGGGGTCCAGGGTCTGCAATGGTTAATTCCCATGTGAAAGTCCGCCAACCCATGACGGGAAATTTGATCCGAGGCACAAAAAATTGGGTGTAGTGGAAGGGAGATACGCTCTTACCAGGGAGGGGAGGGTTAGGGTCAAATGTCGAAACGACGGGCGACGCCAAGTCGCATGAGTAAAAATCACTTTCGTCCCTTACTGCCCAAAGTGGACCACGGTCTGAAAAATAAGGGAGGGACGACATCTACGCAGTGAAAGGAAGAAGGGGTAACTAAAACTACCGGGGCCGGCCACATTCCTATACACAAAAGGAAAACCTTCTATTACAGGTGGATCACCTCGCCGGGGACGGAACCAAAAGAACCTAAACAAGGAGACCGCCTTTTACAACCACCCAGGTGCTCCAAAAAGGGGAACCCAAAAAGCAAAGTCCCACATCAAGAGTTCCAGGAGTCGTCGTCTCTCAAACGAGGGGAAGCGGCTGTATCGATGCAGGTCGCTGGGGGAACTACAGACCGGCTCGAGCGGATTGAAAAAAGTCAACTGTTCACTGAGATGTCAGAGAGATAAAAGGCGGGAGAGGGGGACATTTCTCCTACAATGCCGCCTAAACAAACCGGGAACCGGAACCCGCGAACAACTGGGCCAAGGTCTTTGGACTGATATTCGTTGGGCGGAAAGAAGTAATCATTTCCCGCTAAAAACAAGTGGATATTGTATGATCCGTAGCCTTACGAGGAGATTACACGGAAATGGATTACGTCCACGAGCGGAGGGCAAGATGAAAATACGCCAACGGGTTTCAGAAGCCTCACATCAAACGAAGGAGGCATGAAGAATCGGAGAAACAACTGATTAGGAGAAAAAATAGGCAGAAAAAGGAGCAGAGGGAGGGCATATAGAAAACGGAGGATGAACTCGGGTTGAGTAGAAAAGATTATGCGCATTAAGAACTTGCCCGATACTGAAATTTAACTTACGCTCTAGAAGAGAAGGATACGCGTCTATTTTAAATAAAGCAGGACGTGTGTTTTTAGTGGGAAAAGTGGGGGAAGGGACACTTAGGGACCGCCAAAAGCGCTGGATAACATGACGAAATTGCCCAGTGTTAGGACGGTTGGGAAAGCTTGGGGAGGAAGGCTAAGAAATTAAAGACCTGGTAAGGCGCGGGGTCAGCAAGAGAGAAACAACTACGGGTATAGAGATGACCTGGGGGGAACGGGGGAAGCCGAGAAGGGCAGCTACAATCTCTATCTGAGAAGACTAAAGATGTCCTATTAAAAGGGGGGCCTGAGGTTGAGTGTCGAAAACCCAAGTTGGAACAGGGGGGGGGGGACGGAAACCGAGTGCGGGGGGTCCGGCGGCGAATGGGATCAATGTCCTGAGGTCAGGGGTTTTGGGGGGGGGGAACATTCATCGCAGAAGAAATGGGTATCGGGAGTGGACGCGATCGGCATTGTGGGGTGGGGACTTGAATACGGCAAAGATTAACCTGGCGGAAGTCAGACAGATGCAGAGAGGTCGCACTGTGGGACGTGCCGTGAACAAAGGGTAAGATTGCAAAAGTTGCGACGATCGAAAACAAGGAAACAAAAAAACAGCAGGTCGGCTAGAGAGGGGCCGTTATGACCTTTAGGGAGGAGGGCTCCATCAGGGGGAAATGGCGGGTCGAAGATAAATGAAAAAAAAGAAACATAGAATCTGGACCCAACTAAAGGGGGGAGATTAGGTTTATATGGAAGATTGTTCTGCAAAAAGTCTGTGGGGACGAGTATGTTGGCAAAACGCCGGGGAAGGGGGAAAGGAAGCTGGAGGATCAATTGGGTGTTTGAAAGGCGGAGGCTATTAGAGCTGTTTTCATAAGAACATTTTAGAAGTATGGGGTTCTTCTTTGTGGGGGGGGGGGGTCAGAGGTCAGGAAAAAAGGGAACTCGGGGGATTTAGGATTGGTGGAACTGCTTCAAGCCGGCTAAGGCAAAATCCGATGGACCGACTCTAGTGAAGGGAAGGGTTATCCTGTTCTTATGAGACGGAGAATTGGAAAAGTACCGAACAGACTCGAACTGGAGGCCACGCAGGAACAATGGCGGAGAACGCCGCCGGGGGAGAAATCAAATAGATCTACTTGAGCCGGGAGGATCGGAGAAAAGAAAAAGGATGCATTTTGAGGTGGGGGAGCGCTGTGCTAATCAACTGGACTCTAGATCAGAAGTGTTCGCAACGATCGACAGGTTGCCGGGGAGGCACGTCACTTTAGGGGACGAAGTTTCTGATAGACAATGATCGCGGGGAATCTCTTCACTACAGGGCTGACCAGGGGAGGGAAAATGGGACAGAAACGTATTAAACTTAAAAGGATGTCGGCAAAAGCAAGCCGAGCCAGATCTGGGATCCGAAAAAAGGGAATGATATCTCTGTGGAAAAAGAAAGAGAAAGAAATCGCCGGGCGGCGGGGGGGTTCGATGCCGGGAGGCCTGGGGTAGAGAAAGGGTTATATGAGGAAAGGGGGGGGCAGACAAGGGTGACTTCAGTGTGTAGGTGACGAAGAGGGGGAATTTCCGGCGGAGGGGGAGGGCGATCGAAAGTCCTGAGTGGAACGTTTGTGAGTGGCGCGAGAGGGGGGGTCAATGGGGCACCGACTGGGAGAGGAGACTACAGAAGGACTATTAAAGTGGGGAGTTTTGTCTTGGCGAAAAGGCGTTCGTTTTTTTAACTGCCGGAGGAGGAGGGGGAGCGTGGCCACAGACAGGGCACTCTTTCGCGGGGAACCAAACGATGAACCGCGTTTGAGCGTGTTGTACAGAGGAAATCACGATCGGATCCGGGGAGGGGGGAAGATTCAGAGATTTTGCCTGTTTACATCGCAACCCGCGCTGTTGGAGGCGGCTACGAAAAGAGAGCACTGGAGGTAAACTTGGGATGGAGCACGACCCAAGACCGGACTGTCTCAAGAGGGAGAAAAGTCGACGTCTACTCCCTACCAATCAGATGGTGGAGAAAAAACGGACTTTACAACCTCTAAGAAAATTGTAAAAAAGAAGCAGGAAAGACCAAGCAAGGACGAGCCCTGAGAGTGTGCACTTAGCTACCCTTTTGAACCTGTGTACGCAGGATCTCGAGGGTTTCAAGTTGCCGCGAAACCTTCAAAGAAATAAAAAAGGACCGAGAGCACGGGGGAGGGGGTTTCGCATTGAGGGAAAAGCTGCTATTGGGGGGGGGGGGCCAAAAAAATTGTCCACTACCCGATTTAGTGAGTATGGGACCATGAGACGAGGGAAGGGTGTTCAAAACTGTTTGTGCTCCGAAAGTGGGGCCAACTCTCCAGCGCATATCTATTCGGGGGTATGAGACTCAAAGGGCTGACTGGGTTAAGGAATAGGGACTTAGAGCGAACGAGCTCGGCTAATTCCGTTTGATTCGAAAAAAACTTGGAAAAAATATATATTAAGCTTCAAACGAAAGAACGTCAGACGACATCAATTCTGAGGGACGGGAAGGTGTCCTCCTCAAGCCGGAATTCGATATGCAATTGGCTTTTTCAAAAAAAGGAGCCTGAACGAACTGACACCAGGGGGGAAAGATGGCGAAAAGGGGAGAAAAGAAGTGTCTTGCCGACAAGACATGACTGTTCGGAAGGGGCGATAAATCAACCCGTCAAATATCGTTCGATCGAAGGCGGAAGTCGATCCAGGATACGCGGAAAGGCCGGCGAGCAAGACTACTCGATCACACTGCTGAATAGAAAGCTTGTCGAAGGGGGGCTGTCGGATGGGTCAAAAGGAGACTTCTACCAAATGTAGAGCAGGTAGGAGGAGGGCCCCAGCAGAAAGGGGAGCAGCAAAGTCATATGTGTGAAAGAAAAAGAAAGAACCTCCAGGGAAAAGGGCGCTGGGCAGCCTGCCGAACAGCTCTGGGTCTATCGGGACGGGGACGGGAACGAACTGTGAGAATGAAAAGAAGGAGCCGACTGAAAATAATGCAATGGGGGGCGGGGAAAGGCAAAAAAGGCCGTTTCAGCGTGGTCCGCTACCCTCATGCACCATGGCTAACCGCGCAAGTATCCGTCGAGAAAAAAACGCAACGCTTGTAGGCCTATCAACCGCCAAGACGGGAGAATGAGGGAGAATACGCGATCTAAGGACAGGGCGCACATTTACACCAACTCGAGGTCAGGAAACATCAATCGAACTGGGGGACTCCGAGGGAGCAGAAAACCCTCCCAGCCGACTCGAACAGACAAACCTTGCGTACCAGTCGTACTCGCAGTACCCGAGAGGTGAAAAAGGGATTCCAAGAAGAGGGGGAACAACGAAAAGGCATCGCTCGTGAAGCGACCAAGAGATAATACTTACCTTTGGTGGAGGAGCATACGTCGCGCAGAGCGAAGACCTGAGGTCAGAAGAAAAGACGGGAAGATAACAAACAGGGCAGAGGTCGGGGCAGGGGAAGAAGATCTCATAGTGATTGTCAGAGACACCTCTTCGGTAAAAGGTGCTGAAAGCACCCGAAAAACCACACCACCTAAAAACAGGGCGCTCAAAGGTGACAAGACTATAAGAGCCGCCTCAAGTCAAAAAGGAAACAATACCCGTACGTGCAGTCTTCGGCCGATCAGGGGGGGCCGATCCGACAAATTGACTGAAGATAAAGGGGGGGGCCAACTGCTTCCCTCTAAGATAGGGGGCGAGGGGGACCCGCCAGCTTTTTTGTTTTGGTGTTGTAAAAACCCCCCACCCCCCACCCCCCACACCACCCCCCACCCCCCCCCCCCGAGAGAATCTCTCCGTTTCAGCAACACTCAACTGAGAAACTTGGGGAATGCTCACAAGAAAGGAAGAAGCACGCGCATGGGCGAACAACTGTGCTGTTGATTTGTCGTCGGAAAACCCAAGTCGCTCAAGGAAGAATGTGAAAATGGAAAAGCGCACTGATAACAGCACCCAACTCGGCACGCCGGAAGTCATTTGAAAAAAAACAGCTAGGCAAAGCGATGACCGCCTCAACACAACAACCAACGCCTTCAGCACCTCAGAGCGAACATCATAAGGAGTTGGGAGAAAGAAATCGAAATCAAAACCACCCGATAATCATACACATCGCCATTATCCAAAACTCAAGATCAAGTAGTTCCAGTTAGCAGGACAATGGGGGGAAAGTAAGCCAAGGGTTAACAGACCACTGATGTGAGAAGCAAATCAGGTCGCGTAGTGATGAGACCTGCTTTTGGGGCGGAAGGGCGAGCTGCGATACAGCTGAGTAAAAATCACAGGGAGACAACTCGCCAACCTTCACTGCAAAAAAAGTGCAGGAACCCTCTGGCAAAAAGGAAATTGGGGAGTTCCAACCTCTTTCTAACTCCTCCCGGCCGGTCATGGAACTTCTGAACACACCTACCGCAAGTAAGGTACAAGAGAAGAAAAGAAAAGGCCTGTCTGGGTCATATGAACTGGGCTCAAAGAAACGACGTGAGAAGGGTAATCAAACCCTAAACCCAAAACCTAAACCGCATTTAAGATGGATCCAACCTGGGGGTCAAATAACAAAATAAGATGAAACAAATCAAGCCCCTTGTACGGCGTCTTGAGACCGACACTGGTCGACTGAAATCGGACTTGCTCAACGTTCAGCCGACAAAAAAAAAGGAGTCTAAAACCGTCTGTCTTTCCTCGGAGGGGGGGGAGGGAGGGAAGAACCTGGAGAGGGAGTCAGGTCCAAAAGACCTCGCCAACCGCAGAACATTAAAAAACCAAAAACTGAAACAACGCGCACAGGGGGGGACAATGCCTAAATTGGGAGGCAGGGCAAAGTGTGGAGGAAAGATAGCAAGAGCCTACCCTTTTAACAGAAGGACTGCTATTGCCATAAAATCCGTACAAACTAGCCTGTAGGCGGAGAAGAATGATTTACCTGGCAGGGGGAAGAGGAGAGAGGGAGCTCGAAGCAAAATGAAGCGGAAGAGTCCGCATGGGGGACGGCCCGAATTTCATCGCACAGGATCTTCACAAGGAAGGAGAGAGGAAGTAAATCCGTCACAGAAGCGAGGAAATCGTTTGTCGTCGGGAGGGAAGAACTAGACACTTGTCATCGGGAATAAGAAATAACGACGCCGATCGCCAGGGGGACGATACCCGCTAGTTGCATAGAAAGAAAAGGGGGGGTTAGGGGGGAGGGGGGACGGGCATCTAAGAAAAAAGGGGAAGGGGAACAAAGAAAGAAACATTCACATTGGCAAGGCGGGAAGGTTTTGTGTGAGAAAAAGGCCAGAAGGGGGGTGGTAAAATAGGCTAAATCAATTCCCTAAGGGGGGGGGGGAAAAAAGAACAAGACGGAAAGAGAGGAAGATACGAGTTGAGGAAAAACCGGAAAGGACAGTCAAACGCTCAGTTGAAATAGGGGACCGAATCCAGACATGATGGGGGTCATGAGGGTTTGTACTCAAAGACAAAAAAGGTGTTGGGAAAAAATGGGAGGCCAGAAAACCGAGGGGTGGTCGGAGACTTTTTATAATGTCTAGGGGAGGGGGGTGGCTTTGGGGAAGGAAGGAGACTACTGAATGTTTTTGGAAGTTACCAAAGGGCGATAGGTCTCCATTAGGGGGACTGGGTAAAGAAGGACGGTCATGTAGGGCAGGGCTGACAGAATGAAGGTCAAGAATCGGGCCTACTTTGGGCAAGGGGCGGTCCGCAATAGTTGCTATTAAGAAGTTCACATAGTCAGCAGGTAATGACATCCAACGAAAAGGGGGGAGGGGAGGTGAGAGAGAAGAAACCATTCATGTGGCCGTTCTCACTGGCCGTCAAGGATTTTTTCTGGTTAAACTGGGAATTACTACATGGAGAAAAAGCCGAGAAGGGGGTTGGTAATTTAAGAGGGCAGACTGAACTAATGAAGGGGAATCTTATGGGAGGGGACTCCGGGGAGGTAAGGGTAGGATCTTCTGGACTAGTTCGTTTGCGGGTGGTGAAGTGATCGAATCAGGCGTGGGTTGGAAAAAGTTCTTCAGGGCGACTTTTTTTTTTAAGTATAGGACTGAAGCGGTAGGACGCCAAGGCCGGGCTTGAGGTTGGGTGTCGGAAAAGCTAAGAATCCGTCACGAAAGAGGTGTGGGAAAACTTAGCAGAAAGAAGGGGGGATCCTTTGATCTTGAAGAACGGTAGACGGGCTCACCGATAAGAGAAAAGGGTAAGCCGCTTAAGGGAGCGGATTCGTTTCGAAAGGACCCTCCCTGAGCCTAGGGAGGCATCGACTTGGGGCTAGCCTTCAATGAGAGCGGGAGGGGGGGTCATGGTAATTGGGGGGGAGAGCTGGCAGCGGCGGCGGGATATAATCCGGAAAGGGAAAAAAGAAGGGAGTTGGTTTGGAAGTGGGTGGGGGAGGGGAATGGCCGTGACCAGAGTTCTGCTCGAAGGATCGAGGGAGTATTCAAGAAGGAGAAAAGGGGGGTCCCAGAGTTCAAGGCGTCTGCACAACCGGACAAAGATTGTTTTTTCCCGCCCGAGGAAAGAGGCGGCAACCAATGGTAGAGCGCGGTTATTCTACTCGACTAATGAAGGAACATAGAGGAGGGGAAGTATCGTGAAGGAAGTGGAAAGATAACCTGTATGGGGCTGTTGCACCAGAAGGAAAAACTACGTGGGAGGTGGGGGTCCGGTCAGGAGGGACAAAGTTCTGGCGGAGGGTCCCCATGGAGGAAGGAGGCCAGAGAGGAGCGAAAGGGGTGGTCTCAAGGTACAAACGAGTTATATAGAATCGCAGGAAAAGGGTGCCGTGGCTTGATGATCGGAAAAAAAATGCGGGGTGGATCCATGCTGGGGGGTTATCGACCGGGGATGTCAGAGGGGTGAAAAAAAAAGGGCCTGGAGGAAAAGGTGGGAGCTTGTTTGAGACCCGCTCAACATTTCGACACATAAAGCTACGGAGAAAAGGAGAAAGAAGGATGGGGGTGCTGGCCCGAAGATCTGGAAACAAAGGGAAGAGTGGAAGTACTCGGAGAGAAGCGAAATGTCGGATGCGTGGGGGAAAAAAAAGAAGGGCGGCAAGAAGAAATCCTGCAGAATCGGCGAACAAGGAAGTGACTCTTGGAGGGACAAAAAAAAAAAAAAAGAGGGGAGAGGCAAGGGAGAGGAACCAACCCGAAAACGGGTCCTATGCTTGTCTTGGCGAACGCGAGATGGGACGACCGCAAGGACAAAGACTTCGGTTGGGGAACGGAGAGCCAGGGGGACCAAGTGTCTGCGAAGATAGGTCGTAGTACTGTTGCCCGCTAACAGAAATTCAGAAGCAAAAAGATCCTAGAGGCTGCGGGGGGGGGAAGAGGGGGTCTGGCCAATCGGGTGGGATGTGACGCCGAAGACACAACCCATCGGGGATCGAAAATCAAAAAGATCCTCGTACAGGTACTTTGGGAAGTACGAGCCTCCTTTTTTAAAACGAGAAAAGAGAAAATACGGGCAGGGAGGGGTAGGGGGATGTCCTCACCTCGGAAGCCGAAGCGGCGTATCGTCGACCTCATAGCTGCCGTTAATCTGCAACAAGGGGTGGTGTAACATTAGAGGGATTAAAAAGTGGAAAAGGAGAACTATCCGGAAAGATCGAGATACGGAATTTTTTGTCCCAGATAAGGTGAGGCGCTCAACAAAAAAAATCCCGTAAATGCGCCTTGAGGTGTGACCAGGGCAAAGTAACAAGGGAACGGAGGGAGATGAGAATGCGGGGAAGGGAGAGGACGGGGGCGAACCTCATGGGGGATTCCGCAAAAACTCGGCCAAATAGAATCAAGCGGGTGAGGAAAAATCTCCCACCTCAAGACTATCCGGGATTGCGGAGGGGAGATAATGGAGGAGAGAAAAATGAAAAGCCAGAGGGAGAGAGAGGACGGTGAACCGTGCGAGAACGGACCATCTCATAAAAAACGGCAAAAAAGGTCCTTTCTGAGGTGAGGGGATAATATTTAAAGGGATGCGAGGCATAAAGAAAGAGATTCTAGACCAAGGTTCTAGAGTGGTCAGGGCGGTAGGGACAGTCATGTTGGGGATAGGGGAGCAAAATCGCGTCATAGGGTTTGGAGGAAACCAAAGGGACCACCTCCCATCTGAGAGTATTAGAAGGAAGAGGAAGCACATCTCGTTTGGAGAATAGTTGAACTAACAGGCCAATCTTAAGGGGGGAGGGCCCGGATCACCTGAGCCAGACGACTAGGCAGTAGAAAAGGGATCTTGCAAACGCACCAACCTTCCTTTAAGGAGGGGGGAAAGAACCTAGGGAAAGGCATGGATCCCGCAAAATCCCACCTCGATCACCACCCACCAAAAAATTAGCCGATCAACTGGAACGGGCAAGGGGGCGGCTTCAGATCTCGCAACGATCATTCTTTCCCCTTGCGAACTAAAATAACAATAGAGAACGGTGAAGGAAGGGAGGGGAATCAGGCCTCCTCCCCCAGAGGAAACGCAGAGGGGGCCGGGGAACCCGTCTTGCAGATTGGGAAAACCTGTCGGCGGGGGAGCGTAAAAACACTCTTTTGAAAGGCAAAAGCAAACGAACCACGGCGGATGAGGATGAGCTGGGCAAGAAAAGCGCGAGACTTACCTGCGCGAAATAGAGCAAAAAGCGACCCCTAGGGAAGAAGCGTGTCTCACGGGAAATAAGGAACCCACTCCCTTTCACAAGGTAGGGGAAAAGAAGAGACCCAGTCATTGGAGAGAAGAATTCAGCGAACGCAAGTGACGGGACACCCTCCACACGGAAAAGAAAACGCTAATTAATAAAGCTGGCGAAAAAGCGTAGTTACAGGGAGGGGCGACAAAGAGAATTGGGGCTTTCTGTAGAAGAGAAGGCAAGCGATATGCCAAAGGAGAGAGGACTGCGTGCCATTCGGAGCCCTCTAAATGGAGGGTTGGTTGAATTTTGGGGGAAAAGAAAAAAAGGGGCAAGCAGGAAGGGGAACTGCATCGTCCGATTCGCGTCGTAGGGCGAACCTCAAAAGAAGAAAAATTTCTCAATCAACGGGAAAAAGGAGAACCATCAGGCTCTAAACCATCGGGGGGGACCATCTAGGAAAGAGATAATCCAGGCTCATCCCGAACCATTTTTAGCTGCCTAAAGGGGGGGGGGGGGCGACAGCGCAACCAACCTCCCTCAATAATACGGAACAGCCAATATTTCAGGGCCGATCGGCTCTATCAGAGAAACCAAAAAAAAGTCACCGCAAAGAAAGGAGAAAATCGAGTCTTTCATGGGGAACCTCCCTCCTCGTGAAAAACCCCGCGAAAACAGGAGCGCCAAAAGATCAATTATCAACCCTCCTCTCGGGGGGGGTCACATTTCTCGGTAAGGGGAATGACAGGGGGATAAGGGAGAAGACAACCATCCGAAGGTATCCGGAACGGCCAAAGAAGGGAAATGTCGGCGATAAGTAAAGCTGAAAAAGGATCGGGGGGGGGGTTTTCTTTCAGAAAGAGAACAAAAGAGGAAGGAGGAAAAACTCTGCGGCAACAAAGAAAGTGCATGCAAGAAGATAGGGGGGCTGGCCGAAAGCAGAAGGGAGAGGGACTTCATGTACAGATCTTCACCCGAACGGTGGAAGGAGAAGACTATAACAAAGAGGAAGGCGGCGAGACCTTGCTAAAAAGGCACGACCTTAAAAATTTTCAGACCAATCAGAAAAGGGGCCGAAATCCCGTCGCCCGGCAATGGGGCTAAAATCTTTTCTCCACAAAGGGGGTCAAACACTCAGACCAACTCATAGGAAACGGATGCGGCTTCCATCCCGATGGCGAAGAGTAGAGCTGCCGGATCAGGGCTTTTGGGAAAATCAACGTTTCCTTGACTCACCCTGCTCTCAGCAGGAGGGGGATCTATGGTGAAACCGAAAGAAGGAGAGAGGATTCAGTGCGCCGACCAGCCGCAAAGCGGCACAACGGCAACTTCAAAAGGAAATCGCCACTTTGAGGGGGTAGGCTTCCATCTATGGGAGGGAAAAAGGGAAGGAAGAGAAGAAAAATTTACGCCCCACCGTATGAATTTGTCCAATATCCGGCTAGAGAGGTCAGAGGGTCAAAAAAGGGGAAGTCACAAGTCATGGAAGGGGGAAGCCGGAGACCAAAAGGCTACTCTCTGAATAGGACTATACTACGAAACGAGAAGCCGCCGCTTCAGATCCAGGACTGACCGACTGATTGTAAAGAGCATCCGT
>Ga0179591_1370387_pt1 | contig 14216 bp, 19 predicted proteins | sample CZOMad2_1_08_16f_FD_182891 | JGI IMG/M metagenome (GOLD analysis project Ga0179591, IMG submission 182891) | Vadose zone soil fungal communities from Angelo Coast Range Reserve, California, USA - CZOMad2_1_08_16fungal (PacBio error correction) | ecosystem: Environmental > Terrestrial > Soil >...
GGGGCGGAGGGTTAGTCTTGGGAGGAACCCACTAGGGGGGGGGGTAAGGGCAAAACAGGCATCTGGGTCCCATTCCACCGAGAACCCAAAAGAGAAAAGGGTGTTGCTAGTCTGGGGGAAGGGGCCCTCACTGGCTGTGACGGCCATTCTAATTAGTTAACCGGGAAGGGAAAAAGGGGTTAACGGGGGATCTATTTATCTAACGGAGAGGCCTAAAAACAAAAACCCTGTGGTGGGATTCTTAAAACAAAAGGGGGGGGTTACGGGGGACTGCGAAACACAAATCGGACAAAAAAGGCGAGGCTTTCACAAAACTTTCCTGAAGTGGCGCAATAGGGGGGGGGGAAAAAGGACCAACAAGTTGCCGAGAAAAACGCCCTGGGCTAAGAAAAATTTCCACAGCCCGGGAGAAACAGGGGACAAACAAACATCGACAAACCAGTGAACCCTTTTGTGTATAACATCGCTGAATGAAGGCAAGGAAAAGAAATTTAATCGGTCCTTAAGGTCGCTCGAACAATAGGAGGGACCACAAGTAGGGGGGGAAAAAAAGAATCAAGGGGAGAACATTAAAAGGAAGGTTTGGAAAATGTTTCCGTATAAAAGGGCGAAAAGATCTCTACAACACGAAAAGAGGAAAGAAGATTAAATACTGGGAAAATGGCGCAGGCCTCATCACGACATAAAAAAGGTTAAAAAGGGATCGACGTGGTAACAAAAGAAGGGGGGCAGGAAGAAGCGCCGGCTCAAGCCGAATTCAACAAAACGAGGTTTGGCACATGAAAATTCGAGGGGGGAAAAAAAGGTGAAACCAAATTAAAGGGGGTCGAATCGGATCGTGGTTCCGACCAGGCGCCCCACTGATAGTCCATGAACATGAAAAAGAACCAGACTGGCCATGGAAAGGAAGGGAGTAAACTATAGGGACCGAAAGAAGGCTCCGCTGGGCCGAGGGTTTCACTATAGGGAAAAAATCACCGGTTAAACAGGAAAAAAATGGCCTCATGGAAAAAATAGAGTTAGATCAAATTCCCCTCAAGAAAGAACTGGCAATAAGAGGTTCAAAAAAATGTCGTACAGCAACAAAAAGCCGTCACATCCATAAAGGAGAAAGTTTTGAAGGGGGCAATCGGGACCAAAACCGGGGAATGAAGGAGGGCGGGGGGGGTGGTAAATTACCGAGGAGGCAGCAAAAGACAGAACCATCTCCGCGTGACCCTGAACCGAAAGGGGGACCTCATTGGGGAACAACCGGGGGGGTGGGTGGAAAAATCCACCTCACACCTGGGGCCCGGAAGGAAATCGGGGGATCTTAACCCGGACGAAAACCCAATGGGGGGTTGAAAAAAACCGCCCCTTGCATTAGCGGCCATATCTTCCAGGAAAGATGTGAACCCATAAGAGGCGGGATGGGGGCAATGAACAGCAAGTATTCGGAAAAATATCAACAAGAGGGAAGACCAAGGGGGTGTCTCGCAATCAGTCGGGAAACTAGAAAGCAAAATTTCGTGTCGCCCGCACACACTGAAACCACAACCGGAAAGAAACCCAAGAACGTCGCCCATCAAAAGGTCGGCGTCCATCGAAGTAAAGCAGCAAGGGGACGGGGTTGCAGAGTGATGTTTTGACTGGAAAAAAAACGGGGGGAAACTCCAAAAAACCTGGGGGGGGTGGAGAGGGGGAGGTTTACGCTGGGAAACCAAAAATTGAAGACGCCAAACTGGGGAAGGAAAACAGGGAGGGGCAAATTTTGTCGGCATATATAATTGTGGTTGCCGGTGCCGAGGAGAAGAGCGCGAATGTGGATGGGACTCCCCAACGAAAGGAAGGAAGAACCACGCCTCCTGAAACGTCGAAGTTGGAGAAGAAAACGATAAGCACGATCTCCACGCGGAGCCCCATGGCCGGAAAGCAGGCAAAAGCTCCAGAAAAATAACCTAAGAATCGGGCACAGTTCCAGGGTGTGGAACTCAACCAAGAGAAAAGGGGGACCCTTGGTCCGGACAGACTCTCCCAGAGGTCAGGCTTCACGGGGCGCTTCCGCTGAAAGAAGGACAACCATTCAGGTTGTAAGGGCACATTGGGCGCTTGTACCCTGAGGACATGTAAACCGGTCGTGGGTCAAGAGGAAAAAAGAGGAGGGAAAAAACCAGAGAAGGCACTTTGGGGAGACCGGCGGAAAAGTCGAGCACAAAAGAACATCCCCAATCCAAGAAAGATATCGCCCTCAACGGAAAAAAAAACAATCTGCTGGGGACACCGGAGAACGACCAAAGAGGGAGTAGAAACCGTGGTGGCGGGATAGGGGGGGGGGATTTTTCCTCAGACCAATGGGTACACCCTTTGTAAAAAAAGGTTGGAAAAAGTGGTGGGTTCAAAAACCTTAACAAGAGGGGAATTTCTAGAGAGATTACTGAAGTGCTCCTCTCCGAATCAGGGGAAGTCACAGTTTTATTAGGAGAATCGTCCGCGGGAAAAAAAGGAATCACAAAAAAAGGGGGGTGACAAAATGAAAGGGAAGGACTTGGAAATTCTTGATCGGGCTGGGAATACGGGGACCACATTCACAAGCAAACGAAACAAAGAAAATCCTCCCACAATTCGGGGGGGGGATAAGGGGCGCCACCGGCATCGGGGGTTTGGGGGTTTCGGTCAGGAGGGCGAAACTTTACAAAAGGGGGGTGCCGAAATTGGGACTGGTTGAAAAAAAAAGACACAAGGAAGCAATGTTCGTGATTCAAAAGGGCCAGCAAAGGGTCCGTTCCAAACCTCAAGCCGGGAGGGGCATGTCCTCGGGGCGTGGGGGAAAATCTTGAAAGGACCGAAAATCCAACCATGAAAATAGATAGAAAGAGGGACTTCGGGAGGAGCAATACCTCTGGTACCGCTGGGGGGAAAAAGGGGAAGGTTTCACTTTTGCCGCGCCAAAGGGGCAGAGACAACTGGGTCAAAAATGTCAAAAAAAAAAAAAGACTCAAGGGGGACCATCCATATTAGGTTCACACCTGCAAAGGAAAAGGGGGGCCAACTCTAACAGGGGCAACTAAAAAAACAAAAAAGTTCTGAGCATGTGGGGGGGGTCTGTCCGCCTAAGAAAGAGCCGAAAGGTAGGAAAACCCTGAAACACCGCCAAAATTGGAACTAAAAACAAAAACCAACTGTTGGGCATTAAGGAGGCGAAGACCATGATGAAAAAAACATAGAAACTTTTGCGGGCCAAGTTGGGCAAATAAAGAGGGGACGACTTGCCCCCGGACTGTCAAAAAAGGCGTCAAATCGCCGGAAAAGGGTTAAGGAAAAAAAAAGGCAACATCGAGCAATCGCAACGCGGCGACCGTTCAATCCCGAAACAACGCCTGCGGGAGGGGGGGGGGAGGTTGGAACAGTTTGTCTATCCATTAACCAACGAAAAGGGAAAGGAAAAAAACCGGGAAAAAACAAAAAACAGGATGGCAAAAGTTTGGGCTTTTACCACGCAATCCTTCCGTAAGACATCAACACCCCAAAAAAAAGAGAAAAACTAGAATCACGGAAGGGGGAAGAAAGTCAAAGCTCCAGGTTCCTTGCCATTCGGGGAAAAAAAAACCAAGTTGGACGACACAGAAGACCAAACCCTTGGAAGCTCGGGGCAACGACCCAAACCCCAATATCACATGTGGGGGAAGATCACACAAAAAAAACGGGGGGGTTCAGGGAAAAAGGGGGTAGTCGTCCCACGTGGCCGGGGCTGCCAATTGACTGGGCGCACCTGACGCTGAATCTGAATGGGGTCCGAAAGGGGGGAGGGCTAGAACTGTGTCCGAAGCAGGCCATCTTCTGCTGTGGGAAGGATGGGGGTTAGAGGAATACTTTGAGGGGTGAGGGAAAAGTGAGCACCTCTTTGTTAAACCCCCGGGAAACGGGCAAAGGAAGCCCGTCGGCAACGACCCGTCTTAGAAAGAGAAGTAATCAGAAAGAGGCACCAAACGATCGAAATCAGACGAGACTCACAAAAAAAGGGAAAAGGGAGTAAAACTATATATAATTATTTCGAGGGGGGGGAAGATATTTGACATATAGGAAAAGGGGGGGGGGGGAGGGGGAAAAAAGGATCGGGGGTGCCTCGGGTCCCTGGCGTGAATCTAGGGGAGCCAACGCCCCTTAATGCCGGTCGAACTAAAAAGAGGACAAGGGGACATTTAAGCAAAACTGGATCAGGAACCTAGGAGGAGAAACCGCTACGGCTTTCTTTCACGTCAGCATCAGCCCTTCACAGTGGGGGGTGGGAAGAACGGGGGTAAGTTGAAAGTGCTGACAGTCTTGTGAGAGTGAAAAATCCTGCGGTATAAGGCTCGGCTGACCGATAGGTGCAGGGGACGGGACGTGAAAGGTGGGTCAAAAAACATTGGCCTGTGTTCTAACCTACAAAGAAAAACGGGAAATAATTGCTTCCGCGAAGTGTCTCAAGGAAGAAACTGAGCAGGGTATTTTATAAAGAGGAGGGGATCCGGCCGGCCGTTCCCGGAACCTTGAACCACTGGGGGAAAAAGGACAGAAAAAAGGGACGGAGCCCTTTTAAATTTTGGAAATCGGACCAACGGTGATTAAAAGTAGGAAAGGTCTGCGGATAACTCGGACGAGGGGCCCGCGGGGTTTGGCAGAAAGGGAAAAAGGAAAAGGATATTAAAATAGACCTAGATGAAGAAACAAATGAGGGGGTGAAAGACGGGGACGGGGGGGTTATTTGACCAACACTGTCAGAGGGGGGAAAGCAGGTGATTTAATTTCAAGGGTCTTCGAGACGCCTCAATAAAAAAAGGAAAAAAAAAAAATGGATCAAAAAAAAGCCATGGACTGGGTTACAAACGGGGAAGACGATTTCCTGGTTCCTGAGGAAAAAAGAAAAGTTGTAACGGAAAAATGGGGAACACCTCTCCCTGTACGGGGGACCAAGGAAAAATAAAAAGATTGAGGGCTGCGGAGGCTTTGGTGCAGGTTGAAACCCTTCTGGGGCAGCAGGGGAGAGGCGGAGGGAGAGACAACTTAACACTGCTCTTACCGTGTAGTCAAAAAAAAAACGCCGGGAGGAGTATCTATTCTGGTGTTTACGAAGCAGCGTGTTGAAAAGGAGGAGGGGGGAAATTGAAGAGAGTACGATTTTCGGGGTTGGGAGGTTAAAAACTCGGGCCTTTGGATTTGTCTGAAAATGAGCGTGGGAGGGGGGTGGGAAGAATTTTAAGAGGGGTCGGGTCCACCAGCAAAAATAAAATGGACCATACCCAACAGAATTCTTGGGGGGTTGGAAGAAAAGAAAAATACAAGGGGAGTAAGGTTTCGACTTGTGGAAAATGTGGTGAAAAGAAAGGGAGGACCCGGAATTTTCAACAAACTGAAAAGCGGGGCCATTATTTAGTTTATGGCCAAACCGGGCCGATGGGGATAGAACAGGAGGGAAAACTGGTGCGCGAATAAATGCAGTTATTGAAAGAAAGAATCTCGACCGGGTAGTGCCGTAAAAAAACAAAAAAGGGAAAAAAGGAGGTTAAGGATAAATTGGATGACCCACATAGAAAGAGAGCTCATAACCAGGGTTGGTAGAAATACAAGGGGCTCACGGTTCAACAAAAGGAGATGGGGGGGGAGTTAGTATAAAATATATGGGGTAGGTAAAAAAAGGTATGGGGGGGTTGGGGGGAAATAGACGTAACGCCGGGGGACCTCAAGATGGATGAGAAAGGAAAGAAGTGAAAAACCCCATAATACTGATGCGAATGGGAAAACAAGACTGGAAGGTGTGAAAACTTAATGTCGGGTGACAAGGAATCGGGGGCTGCCCCACAGAGGGCGCACGGAATGAATGGAGGGAAATGGAACATGGGAAAAAAAAAGTAGGCGTGGTTATAAAAGGTTGTGAGAGGGGGACCAAGAACCAGCGGGCTATTGGCGATGTGGGAGTATACAATGGGAAAAAAGGCTGGAGTCGTGTTAAGGCAGCAAAGGGACACCTTGGTGACGACCGCGCAAAATGATAAGCCAGTAGGGGTGGGCTGGACAATGACTAAAAAAAATCTCCAGCCTGGAAATCCAAGGGGTAAAAAAACTAGGCCGACAAGGCCGGGGGCGCGTCGCCAGAGGGGAAGGAAGATCCAGACTGGGAGACCGATTAAAACCACCGATCCAAAGAAAAAAACTTCATTGGGGGGCTCGATCCAAAAAATTAACAATGCAAGCAAAAAAACAAAGGACATGCCCTTGCTTTTGAAAAATCTCGAGACAACAAAGTTGAAGGGGGGGAGAAGAAGGACTTTCTCTTTGAGGGCTGGGCAAAAAGTTGGGGCGAAAAGAAAAACCTGGAAGAAGCCGAAAAGGATTCGGACCACTGGGAGATCCACCCTATAGGGAGGGGATTTGCCAACTTGGAGGTTCTATCGACGTCCCTTGCGGGCAAGCGGATTTGGGAAAGAGGAGAGGGGAGGAGAATCCCTGGCGCACCAAAGAAGGTCAGGGAATGTGCATTCATGGCGATCGGATAGCAGGGGGAAGACACCAAAGGAAGGGTAAAGAGATGTGGGGAAGATTAACGTCTTCTTTAACGACTGGTTCGGTGCGATTTCAAAAACTGGGAAAAAAAATTGGAAAAACACCGGAAGCGACATGCCCGAGGGGTACACCGACCCGCAAGCATGGAAAATGGCGGTGGGGGGGGGGGGGGACTGAGATCGGTGGGGAAACTTCTGTCCGATGGCCGGAAGGGAGAGAAGAATCAATGAATTCCTAGTCTGGGGGAGACCGCATACCGAAGGTCGCCCTGGTGGGACCTGTAGGGGTGGGGGGAGACGTCAAAAACGGAAATCCAGCGGCATATCAATGAAAAAAAATAAACTTGCCAGGGAAAGAGGTTTTCCTTGAAATAGTCAAAGGGCGAGGGGAACGCCATTTTGTCAGGACCGAATGAACAGGGGAGGGAGCGCAGGGAAAGGAGGAGAAACATCGACAACCAGTGAATTGGTGAAGTGAACAAAGGGGAGGGGGGAAACAAAGTGTCAATTGGAAAGTCGGGGGGTGTCGGCTTTTGAGCAGGCGAGATTTGGAATGCCCTTGAAAACAGAAAGTGTCCAAAGAGAGAGGGGGGGGGTAAAAAAGTTCCACACTGGGCTATAGCACTGAAAGAGCCAAGGAAGCAGAGGGGAAAAAGGCAACAAAAAACAGTAGAAAAAGAGGTAAAAAAGAAGAAAGGGCTTCTGGCGCCGCCAGTTCTAGATTAAGAACCCAAAGGGGGGAAAAGGGGGACTGGTAACTTAAGAAGAGGGTTAGACTTGTATGACAACTCTTGAAAGAAGAGAAAAATATCACCCACCCGAAGGGGGGCACCTGTTTGAAATTCAAGCGGGGGGTGGCCAGCACCAAGGGGACACGGGGAAATGTGTTAGGGAAGAGGGGGGAAAAGAAAGGCGCTACTCCACTGAAAAAATGCAGGGGGAGAGGCACTTTTACGACGTCTAGAATGGCCGGAGAAAAGAGGACCAAAGAAGGAAAGGGGGGAGGGGGAATCCGGTCAGCAAGAACTGGAAATGGGTGGTGAAGAAAAAACAGCCAGGCCAAAGAAAAATAAAACCTTTGGTGGAAAAATCCAAATGGCCGAAATAGGACAGGGAAGGAGTCTGGGGAAGCAAATCCTCTCAATTGAATGGACATAAAGAAAAGAAAAACGAAGGGACACCCCCCGAAGGGGCCAAGAAGTCCACCAGACGAAAGTAATTCATGGAGGCGGCCATCGGCCAACAAACAAAAATCCTGGGGAGAATGGCCGGGTTTTGAAAAAAACCCGTCATGGAAAAGACTCCATCCCAAAAAGGGGGGGCTTACGACGCCCACGGGGACAGGAATGGGAGAAGACGAGTTCACCTTCCTTTTGGCAAAAAAAAAGAAGGAAGAGTGGGATTCTCTAAAAAACCCGTCACGCCGTGCCCAAGTGAGGCTCGAGGTGAGGCCGAGTTTGGTGAGATTAGGGAAGGAGATGGAATCCTTTTATCCAATTCATTGAAAAAAAACCGGGACCGGACCGAAAATTTCTTCCAATAACCTCACATCTCGTTGACTGGGGGGGCCATACGAGAATCGTCCTGGCCGGGGAAAAACATGGAACCCTCGGGTGTCGACACACCAATCTCGGGGGGAAGGGGAAAGGTCTCGATCATGGGTTTTAGATCATGTGGGCTTTTTGGGGGAATAAAATCCACTAACATGTTGGGGACAACCCACCCAAAGGAAAGGAATCTAAGACCAAAAAGGGGTTCTCAAAGAATTCGGTAACCGCCGGGGGTAAAGAAGCAGCTGCGGTGGTTGGTGGGAACTAAGTGTTTTTTTTTTACTTTTGGGGGGGGAAAGGAGTAAAAGGGGGAAAAAATCCCACAGCCACTGTCGTTGAGGTTTTTATGACGCGGGCGAAAAACCGTAAAAACGTATCTCCCTTCGCCCCGTGGGGAGCAAACGGAGATTGTGAGGGGACCATGTGTGTCTGTTGTGTGACCTGGGGTACCGGTGATAGGCAGGTGTAGGTCTGGAAAACACTAACCTCGGAAGGAAAAGGACCCCACCCGTAATGGGGGGGGCATTGGCCGCCCGCAGGGGAGGTAAATTCACGGATAGGCCAGAAGCAAATTGCAGTCACAAACAGCAGAAAAAAAAACAAAGGGCCGACGGGTCCAGGAGTTTCCCGAGCGTGGCAACAAAAGAGAAGTCGACCACCCGGGCTTGGTGTGACCGGGGGGACATGGGGGACCAAAAGTCCGTCAGGGGGCCGCGCACCCAGATTGTTGAAGGAAAGAGACTTGCAAACCTTCGAATTGCATTGTGGGTTACGGAAAGGGGTTGTGGTAAAAGTGGAGGCCATTTTTTTTCCGAGATGTTGGGGGTAACAGATATAGGGGATTGAGGAAAGTGATTAGGAACAAAGGCGGAAAACTGCTGGCAAAAAAAAAAAAAACCCATACCTAACCGGAACCAGATAGAGCCCCCAAAACGAAAACACAGAGCTCTGGTCCAAAGGGGAAGCCTGAGTCTATTTGATAGGGCACCAGGTAGATCGGCTGAGGGACTTCACTAACCCTGGGCTCGGACCCCCGTCCTTTTTGAAACAAGGTGTTGGATTGGACAGGCACAGTGAAAAGAGCGAGTAAAAAGAGGCCAGAAAAACCCGGAAAAGGAAAGGCATCGCAACAAAGGCCTGGAAGGGGAGGAGAAAATTGACCGGCAAAGGTATGGCAATGTCCCCTAAACCTCAACATCCTGTGCAAAGCATTAGTCAAGGCTTCTCTGCAGAGGTTTTTGATTTAAGGGTGATCAAACTGGGTCAAAAACGTCAACCGGAAAAAGAATCCGCCAAAACTGGGGGGTGAGCAAGGGGACCAACCCGGAAAGTGGGAATTGCCCAAAAAATGGGGGCTCGCACAAGGCTGTTTGCCGCCGGGGGTTGACGCCTTTTGGCAAACAAGAAAAAACTTTAAGTCACAAGTTTGCTGGGGTAACCCCCCCCCCACAAAAAAAAGATGCGGGGGGGGGAAGGGGCCTGCAGTTTCAAAAGGCCGCCCGAAGGGTCAATTCAAAAAACCAACATCCGAGGGACGCTTTCAAATTTGGGACATCTTTACCAAGCTGGGGATGGGTAATAAAACCACAGCCCACCTTGGACCTACAAAAGAAACTCAAGGACCGCCGGATCGAATACCGTCACGTCAAAAAGACCAAGTGCACTTGAAAGGGGAAAGAACCAAGGACCAGCAGACCAGAACCTCCCTCAGTGGCTGGGCAAATTTGAAGAAAGTAAGGGAAGCACGTATGAGTTAAGAAAGGGGAAAAAGAAGGTGGGTTTTCTCTCAATGTTACCGGAAATGGTGGTCATCGTTGACGGGGCAGCCCTGAAAAAGGAAAGGGAATGGACCTTACTCCCGGGGAAACAAAAACGGTCACTGAAAAAAAAAAAAATGGTTAATTCCGCGATTGGGAAAAAAGGCCATGCCCGAACGCAGGTGCAGACCCACGGGAGCGGGCGCCCGCTGCAGGGTGGTTGTCCCTCCCCGTTTGCGAAAAGAAAGCCAACGTCGAATTCTTGGGGGAAACCCAGTGCCAGTCAATCACCGTGAATGGAGAATGGGAAAAAGAGCGGGGGGGCCCAACTTCTCTCAAAGCCTTCTGGAGGATCCATCCGCGGACGGGAAAAATGGGAACAGGGGGGGAAAAAAAAAAAAAAAAGTGGAAAGATCCATGAAAACTTGCCAGACAAGAGGGAAATGGGGGGGGGAAGATTTCCAAAGGTCTGGGTGCATTTAAAAGAGAGTTGGTGGGAGGACCACCACCTCCTCTCAGATCCCAGAAAGTCTCAATCCCCCAAAGACCAACTTTCCCAAAGTCAAGGAAAAACGGGCAGGAAGGGCAATGTTCTCCGTGACGGGGGGGGGGAGGGTAAGGGGCGGAAAAAAACGCCCGTGGGTGCCTACAATCAAGAACTAAGGACCTTTCAAGCGGTGACCGACGAAGGAAGAGAAGCATGAATGGGCGTACAAGATCACCATGCCAAGCGACTTTCAAAAGTAACGGGGGTTATTCCGTGCAAGGGCTCCAAAAAACTGGGGCGTCCTTGGGGAAAAAACGGCCCTACAGTGGCTTCCCAGGGGGCACGAGGAGAATCGGTCGATCTTTTGGGGACTGGGGAAAGAAATCAATAAAGGGGTTAAGAAAACTTGAAGGGGGGAAAGGCTTCTTTCCCTTCATGAAGGGGAGGGACGAAAAGGCGTTGGGAGTGTACACCGTCTCTATATTCTTGGGTTGGGTGGGGGGTGCTGGTTGTTGACTTTCACACACGGCCCCCCCAACGACCGGGCCGAGTCCAGGAACGACGTCCAGCACACAAAGGAAAAACAGTCCTTAATATTGGAGAATGTGGAAAAACGCGGTGACGTTCGAAAAAATCAGGGAAAACCCACTCAGGAGCAACAACAACAAAAAGAAAGAAAATGGAAAAGCGAAAGGAGCGTCAATTGGAAAGCTCTGGACGATTTTCTCTAATCAGTGTCGGGCCGCACAATTTGGCCCAGGACCACGGTGGGAAAAAGGAAGGACCTTTCACAGCAGGTGTGCGACCACAATTCATAAAACAGCCACCCGATCAAACGCCTGTGGCCTGTATCAGTCAACAGTGAGGAAGATCCTAGGTCACATTCGCAAAAGAGTGGTCGAAAAGATTAAGCACTTCTAATCTGATCCCTGCAAAAGTGGATACAGTTTCCGTGAACGGCATTCTTTTCGTGGGGGAGGCGGATTCTCGGGGGGGGAGCGATTAGGAATTGGGGGGACCTTTGGGCTGATTCCTTAACAAATTGACGTTTGAAGAAGACGGAAAGGATTAATTTCTTACGCGAAAGTTGCGGAGCATCGGAGATTTGGGTTTGGTATCAGGGGAAAAAGTACGAAAATTCGGGAGGGCCAAAAAAACGCCCACCTCTCAACGCAAAAGTGGGGAAAAGGAATCGCTTTCGTGGAAAAAAGGGTGATCATCCACTGTAAATAACCATTGCCTGGTAACGGGGAAGGGAGTAAATGCTAGTTTTGAGCCGGGAGAAATTTTTGGCGAGAATCCCAGCCACGATGAACGGAAGGGGTGGTAAAAAACCGGACAGAAGGGCTGCGTCGGCGAAGGGGCCAAACGCCGTCCAGTGTTTCTTTGATGAATGTGGGAGTTAAAAAATCTCCTCAGCAAGAAAGATGGGGTCGACAACGCCCAGTGGTTGGGGGGGTGGGGGAAAACTGCTGAAAGGGGGTCTGGCCGGGATCGGCGGAAAAAGAGAGGTTTTCCTGACCAATGGGGGGTTAGGAGGGACCGAAAAAAGCCGGCAAAGACCTTACCCGAGGATTCTGGGGGGCTGCAGGGTGCGGCGAACAGGTTGTCCCAGCAGCTTCCCCGGGTCCACGAACGAGTTGGGGTCTCTGGCATCATCAAAGCTTCATGGATGAAAAGGTCGAAAGGGGCTCAGGAAAAATAGACTCGAATGTGAAGTGGGTACTGGGTCCGGGGGCATCAAGGATGGGGGGAACATAGCGGACCGCGGCCAACGAGGGGCGTATGGATTTTTTTGGGACAAGTCGGCTAACTTTTGAGCAATTGCTGGGGACAGACTGATGTGTGGGGGCGGTCTTCATGAGGACTCGCGCAGAAGAGAAAAAATGGGGGCTCTAAAGGAAAAAAAGAAAAGATTCCGGGGGGCAGAAAATGTACATAATGAAAGGTTGGTTTGTCAGAGAAAACGGGAAAACAAAACCGGTTGGGGGGGGGGGTCGGGTGAAACTCGAGATGGTCAAGCCGAAGGAATGCGGAAAAAAAAAAAGGGGGCGATTGAGGTGGTATGGCAAAGAAATCCGGCCTAGGGATGTCAAAGTCAGCAGGGAAAAATGGGTCTAAATACATAAGGCAGGGGTGATCGCGATGAGCCTAGGGGTCTAATTTTACTTGCAAAAAAAAGAATTGGAACGGGGGGGGTCAACGGTCACTGGGGGTCCCAACACAAAAAAATAACCTGGACGGAATCACAAAAGGATAAGGGGAACTTTTCGGGAAGGGAAGTTTCCAAGAAAGTGGGGTGGTGGCCGTTTGAAAGGAGGGGCCATTTCGGTGGGGGGGATTGTGGGGTTGGGGGGGGGCAGGTGGGGTTGAAATAAAACAACTCCGGATAAAGCCCAGATGAACGGAATTATAATGCTGACAAACATATAACGGAAATGCAGTGGGGGAATGCAAAGAGAAAAGGGGCAGGGAAAATCAACAATAATGGGGAGGGAAGGCAATGATCATAAAAATCTGGGCCCAACACGGGAATGAAAGCTGAAACCTTTCTGAAAAAAAGAGGCTGGACGGGACCCGAATGATAAGGGGGGGACGACAATCATTGGGGGGGAGTGTGCAAGCAACAAAAAGAGAACTATTTCGAATTGGTGGGGAAAATGGGAATCCGGCGAACGGCAGGAGAGGACTGGGACAATCGTCTTCAGGTGCAGGGCCGGGAAGGCAAAAAGCCGTGGGATACAACCTGGTTCGGGGTTTGGGGCTAACACATCGCAAAAAAAGGAGGAAAAAGGAAAGTAAATAATAGACGAGGCAAAATGCACAAAAAAAAGCTCTTACGCCAAACGGACGGAAAAGTGGGCGGGCGCACATAGGCTCCAAATCAGAACAGGCTTGGGGGTTCAGGGGGAAAAAAAGTGCACACCTAACTGGGAAGGGCAATTTAAAAAGCGAGGGAGCGTGGCAAACGGGGGCGGTTACCTCGAAGCACGTGCTGCTTGGGTAAAAAAGCTGGTAAAGGGCTGGGAGGGGGGGAGGGCTAAAGAAACTGCGAATACCCGACATGAAATTCGAGAGGGGAACGAAACCTAGATGCTGTATACTGGTTTTAAAGACAGGGGGAACAATCTACTAAAACTTTAAATGAGGCTGGGAAGGAGGCCCGGTGTCGAGCGCAAGGCCAGAAAGTCGGCCTCCAAACCCCCCCCCGGAGGTGGGGAGAAATGTCAGAACGGACGGGGGAAATATAAGTGGAGTAATCGAGGACCGCCAAGGATAGAGCAGAGCGTACGGTGCGGACGGAGGGAGGGGGGGACTGGATGCTACTCTATTTACATGTCAGGCATGAACAAGGGAAAACGGTGAAAGATGGCCGGCCGAAGAAGGGATGGGGAGGCGGGGGAAACGATCTCCGGGGCTTCGAAAAAAGTCCTAAATAATGCTTTTCAGAGGAAGGAACATTGAGACGATTGACTAACGAAAGGGGGAACAAAAAACTGGTGGAATGGTCTTTCCAAGGGGGTGAGGCTGGGCCTGCAATGAACAATAAAAGAAGCGAAGGTCCATCTTACAACATAAAAAGAACCTTTAACGTGGAAAAGAAGATAAGTGTGGGCACGGTCAGCACGAAGAGAGGCTAAGAGAAAAGTGGTGTCATGCAAACTTTTACAGTGCAAAAGGTCGGAAAAAGGAAAAAAAAACGAAAAAAAGGAAACCAGTGTCCCTGGGTGAGTCCGGGAGAGGGCAAAAAAGGGGTCACCGTCCGGGTGGGGGGAAAATCAGGGATGCTGAAGACAATGATTGCCCTGACCCAATCCTTTAGGGTACTCCGATAAGGGAAAAACAGAAGGGGAAACGGGGACCAATTTTCGGTAATAGCATGGCGACGCAAAGGGGAAAGAGA
>Ga0179591_1335361_pt1 | contig 14215 bp, 12 predicted proteins | sample CZOMad2_1_08_16f_FD_182891 | JGI IMG/M metagenome (GOLD analysis project Ga0179591, IMG submission 182891) | Vadose zone soil fungal communities from Angelo Coast Range Reserve, California, USA - CZOMad2_1_08_16fungal (PacBio error correction) | ecosystem: Environmental > Terrestrial > Soil >...
AGCGTGACTTAACAACATGGGGAGCCCCAAGCTTCAATTGAAGGCGACCGATTGGCAGGGCCTATCAGTAATGTAGAAGGGGGGAACTTCTAAGAAAGGGATGGGTTTTGGGGCTAAACCTTAAGGGCGCGACCTCTTCGTGTATAAGGAAAGACGCTTTGTACCAGGGCGCGCCTTCTGATCGCCTGGAATTTGGATTCGTCGCTGGGAGGACACAATCTAGTGTCGCGAATCGCTTAGATGTTGAAAGGTGGCCTGCTACGCTCACTTCACTCCTTGACGGCTCTGAAGAGCTAGATCGGTAAATACACGGGGTTCATTCAAGTAAACCGGGGGTGGTATACGGAAAGGAGTAGGGGGGGGGTACATGGCCAGTTTAGTAATCCGGCCGCGAGGGAACCTCTTCGGAGAAGTGAAATGCCCGGACCTAATCGACACGTCTATTTTCAACTTACGGAATTCCGCTTTACCGCTAAGAGAGCCCAACCTCTATTGGCCGAAAATGGGGAGAGAAATAGACTCAAAAGCATTAAAGTTGATTGACTCGAGGTTGATCGGGTTAATATTTTTAGATAGAGGAGGCGGAGTCGAATGGATATCGGACTAAAGGAAAAGCGGAGGCACGAAGAAACCCTGCGCTTAGACTACCCGGAAATGTAATCCAAGGGAAAATCTGTGTAAGGACAAGAACACGGCCCATATGCGTACCTTTCGACCTACCGTGAGCCTCGGGAGATCACGTATCTATTTCCTTGCGAAGCATCTAGGTGTGCCTCTCAGAAAAAGGTTCCTGTATGTAGCGCTTAGTGGAAAGACTCTGCGCTTAATGGGTGGGGGGCGGGGAGGTGGGGTTCAGGTCTCGATGGTAAGTTTTGGGGGGTTCTGTTGTGGTGGTGATTAACGAGGTACTAGGTACTGTGTATGCATGGGGGGTCCCTGTGTAAAACATATGTACGCTTCGCCTCGAAGGGGAAAATTAACCCCTTCATCCCTTGCCCTCCAAGTCTGGACGCGAGCTGGAGCAAATCACAAGAGACTAATCAAGACTGCGGCTTTAATAAGCCATCGGGATATAGGGGAAAAAATGATTCCCCCAGAAAACAAACTAAAGGCAAGACGCAAAAAAAGAGGGAGGGGGACTGCTATCTCTTGAAGGCGTTCTTAGAAAAGGAAGAATGTTCGAACCGGGGATACCGGTTCTTGCTAAGGAAACTCTGTCGGGAGGGGAAGGGTGGGACTCTGGTATTCGTGGAAGAAAAGGGAACAAGCCTCTTTCTAAGAGTTGTATAAACATTCAACCGTAGGCCATAAAATCTGGGCGGAATATATCGCGCTCGAAACACCAGCAATAACCGGAGCAAAAAAAAAATGGGAAAGCGATGACAAAAAACTCATTCAAGTGGAGGGAAGGACTCGAGCTAGGTAGCAAAACTCCCGATGCAACGGCTACCTGAACGAACTAAACGAAAAAAGCTGGACAAGTAGGAAAAAGATAGGATTTCGGGGAAGCAAATTAAACTACGGGGGGGGCAGGGGGAAGAGCGAAGGAAGTAGGAAGGAGTGCCCAGGTAAAAAGTCTGATCTCCCGTAAGTTAAACACAGATTAACTCTCTCCTGTATATCCCTATAGGCTGGGGGTGAGAGAAGCTCGAAGACTTTTCCATTTGGAATCTTCCGAAAGTGGCTTGAAAAGGTTGACCTACGAAGAGAGGCCGCTAAAAAAAGAGCGAAGGAGGGGGGTACCGAGATCAAGATATTATTGGGGAACCGTTGAAAGAGCATAACTCTCGTCAATGGGGGACATCCATCAAGCTCATTTGAGTAAAGGAAGGACGTCTGCAAAGAACAATCCGTCTTGATGAGAAAAAAAAACTTCTCGACGGCCTAAATAGGGGTGGATCGCCGACCGGGCTCGGCATATCTTATAAAAAGTCGAGAACGGGGGGGGCCTTCGTGAGGAAGGACGGACTACTACGAGATGCAGGGGACCGGCTGAGGGGACTCTCCGGCGCTGTAAATACCTGAGTATCCCTCGGGGAACGTAAGAACCGGCTCCAAAAATGTCCTCGTCCTCGAAGAAGGTGAAGGACCTTCTCGGCGGAATCCAAACAACGCCAAAATATTCTTATGGGGAATGCAAAACTCACAGGAGAAAGGGGTTCAAGAAGGAGGGAAAGGCAATGGGAATGGCCGGAAGTGGGTTTTAGGGGGACCAATAGTACTCCTTACAAAATAACCCGTAGCCGGGGGAAACTGGGATTCTCCATGCCCCAAGCAGAAAGGCTGATGTGAATTGGAATTTCTCTCACAACAAAAGAGAGGGAGAATGTCCAAGAAAAATCCAAACGTTTTGGGATTTGCTTGGATGGAGAATAAGGAAAAGAGGTTGGAGGAATGGGCCGGCGTCAGCGCGTAGGGCCGAAACCTTCTATGGGACCACTCCATGCCGGCGATGCCGGATGAAGGACTTCGAACTGTAGGGGGGGAACCCAAAGGACCGCATCGTCTGACAGGTAGGGAACAATTTTGGGGGTCTCTATTAGGAGGCTTAGAAGAAACGCAGAGAGGGAGAGAGGAACCGCTAAGGCGGGAGGAAAATTTCTTCCTTTCAGGAGAAAGAGAAGGGACTCCGCAAAAGACGGGGGAGAAGCGAGGGATCAGGAACTTCCTCGGGTCCGTATATCGTAACAACATCCATCTGTAGGACTGCAAAGCATCTGGGGCGCTTTGTAGAGAATAATACCGCAAGGGAGGGAGAAAGGAATATTTCAGGATCAGCTAGAAGATGGGGGACATATGAGTTTATAGACGCCCAACTCCCATTTTTTCTTTGGGGGGAAAAAATTAAAGACCCATGATTTCTGCAGGCGAACACAAATTTAGTAGTGCAAGAAAAAAACGCAGGGAACTACGTCTAATAACCTCATCAGGGACGTCAAAGGCGGATGAGAGTCAGAGATGAACCACCCTTTTATCGAACGATGCTCCAGACGTGCGGGGGAAAGTGGTGAAAAAGTAAAAGCAAGCTCCTCTCTGCTCGGGATAACAGCTTGAGGTTGAGAGCAGGGGTCGGTCCTTTGGAGGAGTTGCTAGAAAGGAAAAAAGGACGGTCGAAAGACGAATACGGAATGAGGCAATATTTCGAAGAGTTGCGTGGAAGAACATATAATTCAGAAGTGCGCAAGGTTTGGAAAGACATCGTTGGGGGAAGTTCTTCGCCGAAGGGAGTGCGTATGCACTACGAGTATCGGGGGTAAGCCAACCTGCCGAGGATGGGGGAAGGGGGGAGGTAAACTGGGTAAAAAAAAAGGGGGAAAGGGTTAATGACTTTGGTCGCGCTCGCAATCTATTAATGTATTGACGAAGGAAACCCCCTGTCTGTAAAAAAAAAAGACGAGCAAGAGGCTGCTGTCCTTCCCCAGAAGCTAAACCAGGACTCAATGCTATGTCGGGGAGCAAAGTCCCGAAATACTGATTCTGGTGGCAGACTTGTTTTTGGGGGTTACACACATCGAATGGTACCCTAACCTCCGTGGAGTCGCGTTGACCCCTAGTCGACCTCTTGGTGACCTTAGAATTGAGAAGAGGACCTCTTCTTCCATTGCTCACTGAGATTGCGAGGCCGCAAGCGAAAAAAACTTTTCTTTGTTTCTCACGCGAGCTCTGGATGCTCTTGCGTGGGCTTAATGGAGTCTGTGCATGGATTAAAGATTGACTTTTTTCAAGGGCATGGAGGGCTCGAAGGAGCGAAGAAGGGGGCATGTTTACCTTAAGCGGAAAGAGCTCGAGCCCTCCCTCACGATTCCTCAACCAATAGCATCCAAGAACGGAAACATTTCCTTTCCCATGAGATCTCGGGGTCCCGCTTCTCTTCTGAGTAGCTATGGCACAATCTATAATAGGTCCGATGGGGTGGATCCGAAATCCTATGGGAAGGAAGGACATGAGTCCTAACGACGATTAACGTCGTGAGAAGTCAATCATCCGGTTTTTTCGCGAAGGGCACGGGGCGAAGAGATTAACATTAGAGAAAAGAACTCAGACGGTGCTAGCCAGTCATAGGAAAAGCGAAAAAAAACTCAAGGGCAGTTGACAGCAGCTAAGGGGGGGAACAGCAGTATTTTTGCAGAGAGTGGCGATGGTCTGCGGCAAAAAACTCGACGGGCCAGGAGTTATAATGGCAAACGAGGGTGGCTAAAAAAATGCGGAGAAGGAGGCCCAGACTGGTGAGATCAGGGCGTCGGAAGGGTCCTTCGCACACCCCTGACAAAACTGAACGGGGACTTTTACAGGACGTCGTAGAACCGAGGATTTAGGGAGACATAGTCCTTAAATCGGGAGCACATTTGGAAATTAAGGCCGTTACTCGAAAATCTGACTCTTGTGTCTCCCTACGCCGCATAACCGGTAGCACTTCTCCCGACAGGTCATCGTCCAACACCTCTGCGCAGGGGAGTCTCAACATGCTGTCGTGACACCAAAGGGGGTCGCCTCCCACACGGGCCGCCGAATCTGTCCTGTCCGTTCGGAACTGCAAGAAAAAAAATCTAAGGTCTACTTAACGGGGAGGGTGAAAAGGGGGACTAGGAGCTCGCCTTCGGGAGGCGGGGGGGTAGGCCTATAAGACTAAATGGTCAAATCTCACGAGAAGCAATACCTTCTTTTCTCATATAACCTATTGGGGGCTCTCCTTGTCCAGACGAAACCGATGGACAGGAAGTAGGCCTTAAAAACTGTATTCTCACGATATTAAAATCGGGGGGGAGGTGAATTCGGTGATTCTAAGAAAGGACGATGACTCTTCTGAGGGCTCAATCCTTTCTTTCGGATGGAGGCACGAAGAAAATTGGGAAAGAAGAAAAAACAGGGAAGTTTTGCAATGTCCTTCCTCCGACTACCGACTTTCGTAAGCGTCTCTCACAAACAAAAATGAGAAAAGGAATGAATACCGGCTGATAGGCGAGGGCCTTAGAATCAGTAGTGATAGACTTGCTGGGAGCCACGTTATGGATCAGGAGGAGGGAAGATTGTTGGGATGACGTCTTCGCGGGACTTCCAAAACTCCCTCAAGAATTGGATGAAAGCCTTTCTAAGAAGAGGGCGGTTTCAGGATCGGAAAAAGGGGCCCTGAGTCAGTCTAGACGACTCTGCTACACACTTCGAAAATAAGTTTGGTACAATGATCTCCTCCGGTGGCTGAGATAGGATATTGAAACATATACTTTTTACTGACTGAGCCAACGCAGCCCTGGTGGACGGGAAGGGGGAACGAACCCCCTGTGGCACACGAGGGTTCGGACACTTCTAGACCACTTCTTAATGATTGGAAGAGAGAGCTTGCTTTTGTGTGGGGGTGGCTCCTTCTGTTTATACGACCAGAGGTTTGATAAAAGGTCTTTTGGTGCGTAAGGCATTCTCGGGAAGGGGAGCCCGCAGATAGGACGCAGGAGGATGGGCGTCAAAAACAGCTAGGGGGAGGGCAAGTCGTCTAAGATGCGCGTGAGTCGCAATCTGACAAGGCGGCAGAGATTTCAAGGAAGTTGACCAGTGTCGCTGACGAAAAAGGGGGGGCGGGGACATCTCGAATATTTGATCAGGTGAGTAGTGTAAGCAGGAAATATAAAACCTCTTGGGGAGAGGGGGGCCAGTAGAGCTCTCCCTGCGCGTTAGTCTACTGAGAATTGCCTCCTAGATGGGGATAAGAAGAGGAGCTTACCAACATCTGGCAAAGGGGTTACCTCAATGCAGCATGCCCCAATTCGCTAGGGGTCGCTTGAGTACGTGTTTGGGGGGAGCTGCGGAGTTGCGGAATCCACCAGTTCTCCAGTGCCTAGACAAGAGAGTCTAAGGAGATGTAGGGGAGGCGTACGAGAAATGTCCTGTCCCAGGGAAGAAAGGGGATTGCAGGGGGGAATACACAATATGCGGCATCTTATTGACTTTCTTGGTCTGGGAGACGTCTAGGGATCGATGAAGCCTTAGGTCAACCAGCAGACTAGAGTTCATTATATTGTGCGGAAAAGGCGGGCGTGTAGGATGGGTTGTCTAAGCATAGCAAATTGAGGGGACGGTAGGAAAGGCAGGCGATTCAGAAATCCAGCTGAAACTGAGCCTCTAGAGAAAGATAACCTCGCCATAAGGGGTCAATCAAGGCGGAAAGCGTAAGTAGGGCACCCTCCCAACGCGAAAAAAGAGCTGATGAGGGTCCCGAAAACCTAAGGGAGGCTGTCGGGAGGGGCTAAGGACTCAAGGTTCTCAAGGCAGGCGGGTATACGGTGTTATCTCTGCAAGCGGCGGGATGCTTGGTAGATTCACATCAGAGGAGAGGAAGGAATCTTCATTTGGATCAGGGGGGGGGGGGGGTAGACTCATTCAGGGGACGCCGTAACTAAAGCCACGCGGTTTGGTAAAGAAAGGTCCAATCCTCTGCCATACCATAATGGAGGGCAATATAGGGGAAGGGGAGGTCGAACCACCTCAATAAGAAATGGGGTAACCCAGAGTTTCCGCGAACGAAAAAACATCGGATTGAGACTCGATCCGCATCCAGAACCCGGAACGAGCCCCCAAGGAAACAGAACTAAAACAACTCAAACTCGTCACGGGGATCGTATTTGTTCAGTCAAACAGAGCGAGGGGGAAATCATTTTTAGTTCTGGGAAGGCGTGGGGCTATGATCCCACTCCTAAAACTACAAGCTCGAAAACAACGGAATAGCACTAGGGGATTAGGTATCTCTCAGGTTGCTGAAGTAGGACCGAGTCCTCACTGAAACGGACAGGGAAGCCAGGAGAGTCTTCGCAGAAGCGGCGGGACCCGTCGGACCATGGACAAGAATAGATGAAAGGTCAGTAAAAGGGGCGTCGTTGCTGCATGTCAATCGAGAGGGGAAAGGGGTGCCTCCGACGCCAGCAAGCTCATGGGGGGGGAGTCCGGTGCTCTAAAACGCCCTACAGTCAATCCTCGGTCGGGGGGATAGAACAAAAAACTGACGCGTGATATTAGCGGTCTGGACTGCGGTCCCTCAGGAGGGGGGGACTATACTGGAAAAAGCGGGTGTATCGTTCCTGAATACCGACGAAAATGCGACAAATAAGAGGCGTCGCCCGGCGCTGGGAGGGAAGGGAGGGTAGGACAGAACGCGCCCGAAAAAGGGTTCTAACGAGCTAAGAACGCGGAGACCAGAGGTTGGCTGATGCAGCTCGTATAGATCCAAAGCTGGAACGACCGCTTCTGAGGTAAACGGGGTTCAACGCACTCCACCGCGAATTTTGAGGTACTATTGACTGTGAACAAGGATAAAGAGGACTTTGGTTGAGGAAGAACAAAGCTCGCCTGCCTCCTTAAATCATAGAGATTTTGACAGGGAACCAAACCAAGCATAAAAAAGTAAAAAGGGGCAGACCTTTTCCGCTCAAACAAAGGGGTGAGGGGGTAGACAAAAATGAACTCCATCCTGATTTTGGTGGGGGTCTTGTGTGGTGGGGAGAAGGGTTCAAAAGGGGGGGGTTCGTAAATCGGGCTGGGAGGGGGGGGAAAGATGACGGATCCGGGTTCTGACCGGGTCCTATGGAATCCCTGACTTTAGTCGAAGAAGAAATTCGAACTTGTTCTTCCTAACGCCAATGACCGAATAACTTCTGGGGTCATTGGTGGTCTGCTCCTGGGCGCACGTAAAAGACGCAACTCGTTTCAAGGCCTCTCCGTGAGAGGGCACCTCTTCCAAAAAAAAAACAGTAAACAGGCTACGCAACGGAAGGCCCCCAGGGGTCGGACAGGAAAGATCCGATGAAAGCGGCTCTTCTGCGAGATCAGCGTGGAGCTCTAACTGTGTTCAGTAAGAATATGAAATCAATAGGGGTTAATGCGAAGGGGGAAAGCGAATGCGAGGGAAAAAAACGGGGTTGAAAAAAAAAAAAAAAAAGTTGAGGGGCTCCTGAAAAATGATGAGCTTGGCGGGGGGGATATTCGGACGAGTTCCAATTGTCCGAAGATGCATGACAGAAAACGCACTCCTCGCGACTCAGACTACAAGGACTTCAAAAGTACTCTCAACGGAGAGGAGGGGGGAGAATCGGGTATTCTTAACGATGCGTCGAACGTGAAGTCCGACCACAACAACGGAGAAAGGCGATAGCCTCATAAGCGACATGGCCATCCGGGGTTGCGTATTGCTTAGGGGACTATCATCCCGCCCAGCCAGGGCCAGGAAGCGCAAGGGCATGCTGTCAGTGTGGGCGCCCGAAAGCGATAAATTTCACGCATAGGATGGTGGAGAAGTGGAAAAAGTGTCGGAGGGTAGAGACGGGCTCTAGCTTGCGGGGGGTTGAGATTCGTGCTCGATAGGAATCCAACTGGAAGCAGATGTTGATTTGCACTTGTTTTTAAAAACTTCGTTATGATGCTGGGAGAGCGAAGCGCTAAAAGCATTTAAGACATGATGGGGAAAGGACGTGAAAAAAGGGATTAAGGAAATCAAGAGTTTCCGGGGGGAAAAGATAAGCACGGCGAAAAAGAGAATCCTCAATAAGAGGTCGTTTCAGCAATCCGCTGAGGGTTCAGGGTCTCGACTTCTTAAAACTCCTTTTATACGCCCTCTTTTTGGGAAAGGTAGGGAGGGTCGCCCCAGGTGTCCGTCTTTGGGCGGATGGAAGCGAAACAGTAGACGAGTCGCGAAATGTACTCTGGGTCGGGAGAAGGACGCGGCGCTATGTTATCCGTATGCGGCGGGTGAACGAACCTATTAGCACCTGTAGTTAAAGTGGAAAGGACCAATAGGCGGAGGAAAAAGATGCGACCGGTTATCGTCGGCCAGTCCCTAGAAACAACCGCCTCAAGGCTAGAGATCAAGTCCCCCCCCAAAGAGCAGGTGAGGGTCTTGCCCAAAGCAGGGGAAGGAAGGCCCTCTAAAGAGTCGCACGAAGGCCGTCCACCGATATTGCACGTTTTCAAAAGGTGGCCGGAAAATTGGGAACGGGGTAAGAAAAGACGGCCTGCCTACAGAACAAGGTTAAGCTTCTCAGGGTCCATACGGTGTTGAGAGGAGGGGAAGATAGCATGCACGAGTATGAGATCTGAATTCAGGGAGCATTGGATATCCCAAGAATACCCTTGCGACCAGGCCTAACAAGAAAGGGAAAGAGCTTAAATTGCCACGATGTTGGAGCGTAGGCGTAACAACAGCTGGCGGCGAGAAAAGACGAGCGCAAACGAAACTATTATGCATGCGAGACTAGGTTTTCAGCTGGAGGGGTTTTCAATACGGCTTGATAGATCTGAGTGTAATTCGGTACAGACCGACGGGACTGGCGGAAAGCGCCGAGGGGTGGTGGAGGGGGGAGGGTGGGGGGATAGTGGGGGGGGGGGAGGGTGGGATGGGGGTTGTGGTGGGGGGTGATCCTCCTGGAAAAAAAAGGTTGCGGTAAGGTCGAATCGTGCGGGTGGGGGGAGAGTTCTGTTGAGTCCTTTGGAGGGGAAGGATGGGGGGTGGTGGGAGGTGGAAATATGGGATCATCGGCCAGGAAGAAAGACGAAAAATATTGAAAATTCCGAAGCCGGTCCAGGCGACATAGACCGGGGTCAGGACTGACCGAAAAAAGCAAGACAGGGGCTGAAGAAGGGGAGCTCGTAAAACTCTCTGGACTCTCATACTAGGCTGTCCACTCAGTCCTCCAGAAAAAAAACTCACATGGCCTTCAAATCTGATCAGGCCCGTTCCCAGCAAAAAAAATAAATAAGAAAAGTCTTGGCTGTAGACTGAAAGGTACAAGGGGTTGCCTGGGAGACGCCTTCTCGCTTGGGCGGGTGCCGTAAATTCAAATACAGGAAAGGTCTCATCAGAAGCCTTGAGGGGATGAAGACATGGGAAGGAGAAGGTGTACGGAGACGATCGACCGAGACCAGGGAGTCCCTTCAAGGAGAAGAAGGAAACGAACGGTTCCCTGATTGCAGCACTTTTCTGTTGCGGGGTGGTAGCGGCTTGGGGGGATAAGGGAGACGCCCGGGTCCAATCTTATCTCAACCATCTGTGCCTCATCAGGGGCAATCATACCATTCATAGGGGGTGCGAAAGTCTCATCTGGCCGGAGAATCACCGTCGAGGGGGAAGATAACAACAACAGTTAGGAAGGAATGATAGATACTAGTCGTGGATAAAGTCGGCTGCTCCCTCTTGCTGAGGGAGACGGGTGAGACGAGGATTAGCAAGGTGAGCAAACGAAGGGCAGATTGTAATGCGGAGCCGAGCCGCCGAGAAAGGGGACGGATGGGGTGTGGCAATCGGCTGTTAAAGAACGGGCACGGAAAGTAGGCTCTGTAAGAATCGGGGCTCCGAAAAGTCGGGGGATGAGCCCTCCGGAAAAGGGAACTTTTACATGGAGAGGGGAGCGAAAGGGCCACCTGCGAGCGAAACTATCCCTCATTGGGGGGAGTTCAGTCAACTCCTTATCTTATTGTAAAAGAAAAATAGAGGGACAGGGGGGGGGAGGGAGGGGGGGGGGGGGTTTTGTTGGTAATGCGGGGCTAAACACTATGGAGAAGGTATGGGCATAGCGCCGGAACGGGGGAACGTGGACCTTTTTATCGTAAGGACGGGCGCCACAAGGTAGAGGGGACTGCCTACAGGAGAGCCAAATGTTCCGCGAAAAATTCCGCAGATAGGCCATCGGAAAGAGAGGAGCTATGTAAGTCCAACGGGTTTGCGTTAAGCATAACTGGTAGAAAAGGGACTAATTTAGCCGGGAGAGGTACAATGACGCGCGCTCGGGATAAACCGGCTTTCAGCAAGGGAATCCTACGGGAGATTTAAGAATTGCGAGAAAATGGAAACTATCAACACATCGCTGGCACGGTTGTACGAAAGCATGCTTCCCGAGCTGCGGGGAGATTGGCGAGGACGGTTGATCGACAGGCGTCGGAGAAAGTACAAGAGCCTCAAGCCAACGACAACTACACACCTCCCTGCTCAGATAAACCGGGTGGGGGGAGGGGTAAAAAAAGTAACCGGAGATTGGCAAAGGAGTGAAAGTAAAAAAGGTTCAGAACGACCCTCTGGAAATTATTGTGAAAAGTCTCGAGGGCGTCAGAGTGAAGTTAGTCTCATGGTCAAGGAATTCCTTCGTGCGGAGTTGGGTATCGAATATCCGTTGGGGCGGGGAGGAGGGAGGGGATTCTGGGAGGACGCGGTAACCGCAGGGCTGCACGAGCAAGAGTAAATAACTGTTCCCCCTCAAGAAAGTGGGAGGTGAGATCAAAAAACGCACGACCATAGATGCGCTGCCTCCGACCCAAATCGGAGATCAGAAGATCTCATATTACGCGCGGGAAAGTAGCCAATGAAGGAAGTCCTACCTTGGGGTGCGCCGCAACAGGCGGGCTGGAAAGTCTCTGAGGAGGAACCGAAGAATATAGTGCATAAACTACCTAGAGGGAGATGAAGGGTGGGGGTAGGAGGATTCGCGGTGCCTACCTGCAGCAGGCTCTAAAGCTTAAACGTGGAAATTTTGTCTTACCGTGAAGCGGTCGAAGGATACCGAGGAGGGTCGTAGAGAAAAGTAACCGACGACGAGTAAACAAGGTTGCGAGATAGGCCCGCCAGGCCAATAAGATACCTAGCCGCAAGGGGGGGGGAGCAAAGCCCGCCCTCTAGACAGAAAGAAACGATGGAATCCCTCAAAAAGGCTCAAAGTCTTGAATATGTATTCAGGACCCAAGACTCTCCCTTCATGGCCCAAAAAAAAAGAGCCTATCGGCGACGTAGGAGGGACCTTTGATCAGTAAAGAGAGCAAAAGAACGAGGGGCTCAAAAACAACAAAGACCAAAAAAAAAAAACCACCCACACAACACACAAAAAAAAAAAAAAAAAAAAAAAAAAAAAAAAAAAAAAAACACCCTACTTAGAAAAAAAAAACATGGGAACAGAAATTAGGCACACAATGACAATAATAGAAATCGAAACAAAAATAGTTGGGAAAAAAACTAACAAACATCAACAAAAGGTTAAGATAAAGAAAACTAATAATACACGCCTCGGAGAGGCCGAAAGAGAGTCCGTCGAGCAGGAGAGAGATAGAGGCGAGGGGAAAAGAGGGGGGCGGAGGATTCGGAAGTTGTGTAATCGTCTCCAGCGCCAGAGCTAAGGGCGTCCCCGGGACATAAGTCAAACGCCTCCAAATATCGATGAGGATAGCATCAAAAGGTCTCACTTCCTAAAAAAAAAAAAAAAAAAAAAAACAAAAAAACAAAAAAATGGGGGGATGGCCGAGGCAAGAAACAGGGGAAGGAGACCAGAAGTCGCTAATACTGAAGCCGGCGTTCCGGGAAGAACGGTCTACGGGGATGGCCGTGAAGGTAGTCGGCGGGGCGCCCGGGGCGCACGTCCTCTCATAGCACCTTAATAAGAACAACGAGCCGGCAAGTCCTTACCGAGGAATGGTGTCCTAAAGGACCTGCTGGGTACTATACACGCTACCCGAAGGGAAAACGGGGGGCTGTCCACGTCAGGCACGCACAGTTCGGAACGTCAGCCGAAAAGATCACGGAACATGGTAGTGGAGGAAGGGTTTTTTACCAACAAAAAAATAGTACGGAAGCAAAAATCATCCCCGATTGGGACCTCAAAACTGACTACGAGAAAAATAAAAGTCGGAGGTTAAGGGGGACTCTCTCTCAAGAAAACAACCCCAAATAGAATTTAGGGAGGGAAATAGTCAGTTAATCAACAATCCTTTTTATTTGGTTGGAGTGGTGGGTTGATGAAGCAAAATCAGGGTTGGGCTTATGGGTCCTGAAAATCTAGGTGGGGGTTCTGGTCCCAAAAAACACAAAAAAGGAAAAGAGAAAAAAAAACCATCTGGGAAAAAACTGAAAGGGGGTTCGGCCCTTCTCGTCAATTCTTATCGCTGTTAGAGTGAATTTAATGCCGTGCAATTAAAACTTCGTCTTCGTTTTTACTTGTGGGTATCTCGGGGGCAGAGCGTCCTCGAATATGAAGATTCAACCTTACTCATCTCAAGTGCGTGGAGTCCCGGTCGTCCGGGGCTAGCAGAAAATACTTAGGAAAAAGGGAACTTAGGCAATGTCCTACAAGGAGGAATGAGGTCCATTGGGGAGGGGGCGTCGTGCTTTGGCGGGCAAGGAACGGAACAAAGACGTCGCATTTCTCAGAGGGGGACGCGAGTCATACACTTCGCACCATCGAGGGAGCTCCTGTTCGACACATCTACTGCGGGGGGGGGGTGAAGATGATAGAAATAAAGAAAACGGAAATCCATGAGACTGAGGGCGTAAGGGCAGATTCCCAATGAAGAGATTGGAAACGACCGCCTGCAGACACTAATAAGGCTTTCTTGCTCCCTTTCTCTAAGGCGGTCCTCTTGAGTCTAGCGACTCCTAGGGCTGCGCCTAGTGTCGAATCTCCATGTTCGGAAAGGGGCTTCGTCAGAGGCACAGTCTCGGGCAGCTGTGAATCTTACTCGGAGGGCCGTCCGAAAGAGGGGGGCCAGGGAGTAGCGCACTCCAGGTACGATGGTTCAGGCCATGCCAGGGCAAGAGAGCGGTTGGACGCAGGGTGCCGCTTCTGTCGGTGAATGTAGGCCCGGAAATCTATTACGAGAATTTGGGGAATGCGTCTGTTGTTCCTTTTCAAGCTTCTTGGGTGGTAAGTTCTCTGCGGAGCCTCGGTGTGTTGGGGGTTCAAACGTCGTGCTTCAAGAGGGAGTAGACCAGTCAGGGCCGAATGACTGATTCGCCCGTAGGGGATTAACCGGAGAGAGGGTTGTGGGCCGTCGTCAAGGTTTGCTGTGTGATCGAAAGAGATCGAGTTAGGCAGGGTGCCGAGGACGGAAAACTGGGGGTTACCCAACATTAAATAGGATTTTCAAGGATACTTAAACCTACACTCGCATGAATATGGGTCTGGTCGTGGGAAGAAACACTCCACTAGACGTAGGCGGGTTTACGGCGATCTTACCCAACGAACGGGTCAAAGTTGGAACAACCCGAACGGGTTCGACGCGGTTCCTGAGGATAAGGACGCGGAAAGATGCGCCTCCTAAAAAAGGAAAGTTCTTTTCGGAGACAATGCGCAATATGGGGGGGGTTAGTCTTGTCTGAGGGACCGAAGGGAAGAGTCAGGAGGAAAGCTGTACGATGTGGGGACGCATGACGAAGAACGCGAGAAGATGCGGTAACAATGCATCGAGGGTCCATTCTAAA
>Ga0179591_1293805_pt1 | contig 14214 bp, 11 predicted proteins | sample CZOMad2_1_08_16f_FD_182891 | JGI IMG/M metagenome (GOLD analysis project Ga0179591, IMG submission 182891) | Vadose zone soil fungal communities from Angelo Coast Range Reserve, California, USA - CZOMad2_1_08_16fungal (PacBio error correction) | ecosystem: Environmental > Terrestrial > Soil >...
GGGCTAACTAGCGACTATCATTCAGTCGGAACAAAAAGGGGGTCTTTCATTTGGAAATAGTATCTCATCCCGCAGTAAGGCGGCAAAAAGCTACGGCGTTGGCGGACTCGAAAACACTGTGTTCAGCGGACCGCAGGTCAGGCTCGGTCAAAGGGGAGAGAAAAAGGTGTCGACGATGTGATCTGTGGGACAAGTTGCGCAAAAGGAGTCCAATATAGGGCAGGTCGAGTTAGGAGGGGGGCGTGTGTCGAACGAAGCGCCCGTCGCACAGCAATCCTACACTATGATGGCTCCTCTATCGCATGGAGGCGCACCTTGGGATGAGTGTTAGCTTTCCAAGAAGCGCATTCCGGTGGAAAGCGAAATGATATCAGTGACAATCAAAGGCGGGAGCGACTTGAAGACACGGCAACTCTCGACAAATTCATATTGAGGCAAGTTCGTCGGAACGAAACCGAAGGGAATGGCGATCGACCGCTCGGTAAACCCTAACAGAAGGAAAGCCTAAGTTTGGGTAAGACAGCCAATGCGTGGAAAAGGCGATTTGCATGTTTCCGGAGTCTTTCTGAGCGCGGATAGCTGGATGACGACCGGAGCATCCAAACGGAATCCTAAACACAGTCGCTCCTCTGTTTGACCCTTTTTACCGTTAACCTCTGCAGGGGCGGGAACTCAACTCCTGAGTTAAAAAAGTTCTTCCACGAATTTGACGCGCTACGTAAACAGGGGCATCTCGAGCCCGGGCCTAAAATCTTCCGAACTAAGTTGTCTGTCCCCTCCTTGGAGGCTTCTCCTCTACACGCGTCGTCTGCCCACCAGACGTCGCCGTCTTGGCCTTTCCAAAAAAAACTGCCAGGCTACAAGGCTCTAATAGGGTAAAAAAATGATGGAGGGGGAAAAAGATAAAAAGCCCTCGGGGGGAGTATGCAAATCAGTGGGCCTTGTACGGACGGGTGACACCTCATCGTGGGGGGTTTGGAACTGGAGCTGGGACGCCACGCTCAACCCCGTACATATTGTGCGCCGCAAGAATGTGCCCCCTTAGAAACGGCAGCCAGATGGGGAGGGGTTGAGCCAGGAGAAAGCCCGGCATTCGGGAAGATTGGCCTTAGAGATCGCGCGGCAATGGGGCACAACATCCAAAAACGACCTAAAGAGGAAAGTGGCCACCGATAAGGACTCAGCGCCTATGAGTGGCAAGGACCTATCCGGAGCAAAAAGGGGGGGTTAGTGCTCAGGACCGACTGAGGGGAAAGACATGCTCAGTACCACTCGGGGGGGGGTGCCGCGGATCAGTGAAAATTTCCAGGTCACAAGCTGCAAGCAAAGGATCGGGCAAAGATCGTGAGCGCAGGTTTAAAGAGGGAGGCTCACCACTAGAGGGGAGTTACAGGAGGCAGAAACACAAGTCGTCTTCCAAGTCATTGGGGTATATTTTTATAGGGCGAAAAGGGGGGTCATCCTACTATGAGTGGCTTGACGGGAGAAAAGGAGATATTGGAGGGCTTGGCGGATCATGAGAGAGCGTTACCATCGTTTTAACCTAGAAAATTTCGGGGGGGGGGTCCCCACCCCACGAAAAGTGTAAGGGGGCCGTAGGAAATATCTAGCGAGAGGACATGGTGACTGAACAGGAGTGAGGAAAACAGAGGCGCAGGGGGGGGTTAGTGTGGGTTGGTGAAGATCGTAACGTCAGGAAGGGTTAAAAAGCAAATGCCTAATCAGGCCACAAGGTCCGCAAGAGGGGGATGTGGGGGAAACCGAAGGGGAACAGTGAGCGGCTTAACGGGGGGGTCCTTCAGGCTTGACATTCGGTGGGGCTCTCCAAAAGAGAGGGTCAGTACGTGCGCCCTGGGAGATCCTGGGGGGGCAAGACGTGGCTAAAAGTTCAAAACCGCCGGCGAGCGCTTGCACTCGCCAGCCTCACGCTCCCGGTCGGAGTGGCCCCGTCCTTCTAGTTTGAGAAACACAAAAGGCCGATCGAGAAAAAGGTTCTCCTCTTGGCACTGTGGTGGGAAGGCACAGTTAACTCAGAAGAAGCATGAACATGTGGCATTGTGGTGTCACCCATGGGGAGCAGCCTCGTTCCCCGAGCCGACGGACCTTCTTGGACCTCGCGGTGGCAGGGAGAGGAGAGCTCCACTCCAGTTGGCTCACACTCCACTCAGTAGGATGGAACGTTGGAGTAACTGTGGGCTTCAAAGCGGTGGATCTTCCCGGCCCTACCCTGTGTCGGGTCTCAGGTTATGAGATGGGAAGGTCAAGGGCACGACTCAATGTAACGGTCTTCTGATCCGACTTGGGGACACAGAGGCCGGTGGTGAAATCGCCCCCAAAACCCCAACCACCCGTGTTTGTACACAAGGGGAAAATTCACGAGGGGGAAAGGGACGCGGGATATGAGGAAAACGCAGGGCTTTGAAAGCGTTGGCCGCGTCCAGCGCCTTCTGCGGGCGGGGGTGTGAATAGAGCTGACACTCTGAAGGAAATTCGGGCAAACCTTAGGTTTTCCAAGGGAAGGTTCTGCAAAATATTGGTGCTTGTTGCAGGGAAAAGGAGATCAAAGAGGGGGGGGGCGAGAGGGGGACCTGGGCAACGTTCCTCTCAGACTGACTCCCGAGCCAGGTGAAAAATAGGGAAGAATGGGGTAGCCCCGTTTTTGTCGATGAACCACTGGTACGGCAAAAATATGGGGTCCAGCGAAGGGGGCGTTGAAACGCGAAGGGGTTGTTTTATTATTGCTTAGTCCATCCACTTGGGGGAAGATGGAAGCAATGTAAACGAGGGTTCTTAACATCATAGAGCGACAGGTTTTGGGTCTTTGAGGAAGTCCGGAAGACATCCGGGCAAAAGCGGGTCCACCAATGGTACATTGAGGGGAGTGATGCGAAGACCGGGGAAAATCCTTGTAGAGGTCATCGGCGATGTAGTGTTTTTCCCTCCCTTCTGGGAAAGAAGAACGTGCCAAGAAACGGGCGGTGCCCCGGCGGACAGGCAGTCGAAAACCTTGGGTGATCACGGAATAGTAGGGGCAAGGAGGTTCGGCGGCGAGGCTTGTGCCTTTTGCTGCGCGCGGTTTGACTCGTTTCTCGTATGACTGTGCGGAAAGTCCTCGGTCAACAGTGAGACCGATTTCAGAGGGACAAGAAGTGGACTAACCTGCCTGAAAACCCGAGAAGGGGACAAAGTTGACGAAAAAAAGCATAGGGTCGTTGAGTTTCGGAGGGGGGAAAGCTGGTCAATGGTATCGTTGGAAAAGCGATAACAAAACACCAAAAAGAGGCAGTCCCAGCTCAGCTCAGTCGTCAACTTGACAACTGCGTCCCTCAATTCAAACGAAGGGAACGCACGCCTACACAGATCAGACCCTAAGGGGGGCCCAGTTTGGTGCTACGGGTAGAAGGACACAGGCTAGGACTGAACTGTGACTAGAAGGTTCTTTTCCCGCCGGTGGGAAACAAAAGAATACACCGTCTAGAACCTGGGACCACGATACATCAATGACAACAAGACCTAGGGAAACCTCCAGCACGAGGATGCTCGTGTCGACAGTATTTCGAGGGGAACCTGAAGGTAAAAAACGGCCAGGAGAGGAGGACGAAAGGGGAGCAAAACACCATCACCATGGCGATTTGCACCACTGAGAAGGGACGTTTAGTAAGAACTGACTGAAAAGAAGGGGTTCGACGCAGAATGGGAAGACCTTGTCGGTGGCCAGCCCGCCCCAACAGTGGGGTCCTGAAGAAGAGGTAGAAGGTACGGAATTTATTGACGGCCAGGAACAACAAGCAGGACTTGAAGGGGGACGAGCAAGGTCCAAGGTTTTTGTGACATTATATTCCACCAACTTACAAGTGGAGGAACCACAACCATGATAAGAAAGCTGGCGAAAGAGGTAGAAAGAGGTGATAGCAGTTTACCCAGGAGAAAACCAATCCGCTGAGCGGGGTGGAGGGGCTACAAGGGAACTACAAATAGGGAAAGGGAAAAAATCATTTAAACCACTCAGTGTCAGAAATGCTAGGGGGCTATCTAGAAGAAAACTAAAGCAGGAAGAAAAGAGATGGAAAAGCCTCGCACTAGCCCTGACCTGTAGTCTAATGTTCGGCGCAGAGCAATCGTAGGGGGGGGAAAACTGGTGTTTGATGTCTTTGTCACATTCCCAAAAAAGAATTTAATCTGGGGCATCGAGTCGTGAAGGGAATCTGATAGGAGGCCGGCCGACAGCTTGGTCATTTGGGTCCGGGGGTAAATCTTAAAAAACAAGGTGAGGGGAGCTCAACAGACAGGGGTAAGGGTCCCGATGGAAGATGAGGGGGGGCAAACTAAACCAGTGAAGTTGTAACCCCACTGGGAAAAAACGGGACCGAGAGGAGAATTAGCTGCCGGACCGGGGGGTGCCCGATGAGCAGGGAGGGGTTCGAGTCACAGTGAAAAAAACGGCCACGAGTGTTGCTCGTAAGAACTCTCAAGACTGACAGTACACTCAGGCCTTGGGACAACGATCCCGATCACAGAGATGAGAACTATGGGAAAAGGCTGAAAGAATGCCCGCGTTGAAAAACTGATCTCAAGCCCGAACTCACAAAGCTGGGAGGAGTTGGGCAAACTGGAGTACGGAGGAAGGTCTGACAGAGAGAAAAGAGGACACCGGAAACACCCTAGGGAAAATTTCAAACCCCCCCCTGAGGTAAAAATATGTAATCTTCGACCCGAAGAGAAAAAGTTGGGGGGTAAGATACTACCTGAGAAGGGGGATAAAGGAGAAAATAACCACCGGAAGCACTGGAGAACCCTCATCACCAAAAGTGTGGTAGAAGCGACGTGGGGGGGGGTTGGCATGCGAGTGATAACTTCCCCAAAGGGGAGCCAAAAAGCCAATCTGGAAAGGAGGGGGTGGATTTACCTGTTCCCGTGTCTTAAACGCGTGCCAAGCATGGGGAAGGGGGAAAGCGGCATGCTCAGCGAAAATGCTAAGAACAAAATTCGCTGGAGGAGGCGACTGGAGTGACACAGGTCATCGCTGTACTGGAACTAAAGTGGGGACTATTAGGAAGGGGGTTGCAACTTTTCCTGCAAAAGGAAGGCGGACGTGTAAGTCAATGATGCATCCGAAGGGAAAGATTACTCGGCGAAAAAAAACGGCCGACAGCTCATAAGCTGGAGGGGATCACAAAAAAGAGGGTTCGTTTCTGGCGGTGTTAAAAAAAAAGAGGGAGAAGAGACAAAGAACTGGAAAAAGAAAAAAGGATGGTGAGTGTTCCACCAACTCCTTACTATCAGACATGTGAGAAATGGCGGACGACATAGGGAAAAACGTCCGTCAGAGTCGCAGGGGGGAAAACGGGTCACAGGAGCAAAAGGTCAGGTATCCTGTATTGAGGAACATTTGCGTCGTCGCAGAAGGATAAACATGAAAGACAAGATCTCGATACCATGCCATCGGGTCATGACACGGTCCAAGGAAGGCATTTTCGTTACGGGAAACGTTTGGTGCGAGGGGGGGGGGACCGAAGCGATAAGCGACGGCCAAAGGCACTTGGAAAATCATCTCCTGGGTGACAGGAAAACAACTTATAAGTAAAATTAAAAATGCGGGGGCACGGAAGGCGGATCAGCAGGTAGGAGGAACAGGGCAAGGCCAAATCCGGTCTAGGCGAGAAAGGGGGAAAATCCGTGTGCGAATATAAACAATAATAAAGGCGAGGGCTCAACAGGGAAAAGGGGAGAAAGGAGAACGAAACCAAATGATCCTCATAGATCGGGTGCTGCGGATGGACAATCTTGTCGACCGTCGCGGGAAAGTGCGACGCGCCAAAAGAAGGAAAACAGAAAAAGAGACGGGGTGTCAACAGTGTAGATAACTAACGGAAGGGAACAGACGTCGCCAGCGGATACCCTCTTCTAGGACAACGGAAAGAAGACCCTTTAAATACAAAACTGTAAAAGGGGAAGGGAAGGGGGGGTAAGCATAGAAGGAAAAGCCCTGAGCGATTGCCTCTTAAGGGTGGGTTGGAAAAAAACCAGAACAAGAAAAGAAGGAACACAAAAAGGGATATTGGGGAGAAGAGGGAGAAAAGGGGAAAGGGAGGCACGCGGGCAAGGACTGGAGGGCCGATTAGAGGAACGAGGCCAGTCATGTCCACAAATAAATTACACCACCTTTGGTTCAACAAAAGCAAAAACTTGCGCCATCGAGGAGGGGGGGGGAAGCGCAACGTGTCCAACGATATTACTTGGCATTCTAGAAAAATGTTCGCACCAAGCAGGGGGAGAAAAGATGGGCGCGACAAAAGGGAGAACGGGCCAGCAATCTAATATTAAATTCTCCCAAAAAAAGTACAGCTGGAGAGGGAAAAAAAGCATCGGGGAAGAAAACGGGTTAACTAAAAAATCAAGATCTTTTATCTCATCAAAACTTGGACTGGAAAGGACAAGACGAAAAAAGGAAGAGGATTATGCAAGAGGGGGGGACACCCTACGCTACCAGCTATGTACCTGGATCGACAAAGAAATGACGCAAGAAGCCGTTTTAACCGGGCGAAAGATGCAAAAAAAGGGTGACGCCGAAGGAGCAGGAGGAAACTTCCCCGGAAACGATCCAGGCAGAAAGACCAAAGAAACTCCACCACAACCTGCTAAGGGCAGAGAAGGCAAAACGGCAAATGAGGGATATCATAGATGCCGAAGTACCTCATCACGACAAGAGAAGAGAAAAAGGGTATGGAACGACACACAAAACTCATAGGAGGGTTCGGATTTACAAGAAAATACCGGAATAGAGAGAAAAAATGGGTGGGAAAAAAAAGACAAATCTGAGTCGCATACTTGAGCAGGGCCTACTGGGGAACGATGCGGTCGAAGAACACTAGATTGGGGAATAAAACTGTAGCCAGGAAGGAGAAGACGGACGGGGGATAAGGAGCAAAGCGGAGTTAAGCTTTGCCCTAGCTATACGAAGCGCGGGGATTGAGCGAAAAGGAAAAAAAAAAAAAAAAGGCCGAAAGCAGCCGAACGAAAGGACAGAAAGGTTCGCCGACCTTGGTTAAATTACGCGATAAAAATTGTGGAGGGCAGGGGATCAGCAGCGAAGAAACTCTCCTTCAACCTAAAGCTTGGCCGAGGGGGAAAAGGGAAAAGCAGTGAACAAACTAAACATCCGCCCGAGTAAAGGTGAGAGGCGCACGTGGGGCGGATCCACAGATGGGTACATCTCCGGGGAAAAAAAAAACTCAGGGGGATTAAACACAAATTGTTTAGGTCGTGTAATGTAATCCGACAGGTGTGGTTGACGGGGGAAGGCAAGAGTGCCTCGGAGATCTGCGGGGATTTCTAATATATGGAACTTACACAAGAAAATGGGAAAAAAAAAAAAATTCCATAGGGGTCGGCAAGTGAGGAGGGAGGGAACTTGTACTGACCGAAAAAGCATGACCGGTGGATTTGGGGGGTTGAAACTCCGTCAAAAAAGTGTTGTGGGAAGCCATGGAAGGAGAAAAAACTGCACGGCAGTAGTCCCAGGGGGGGTAGCGGACATAGTTGAAAAATTCTCAGGGGGGGCGGACCGCCTCGTTCAAGAAAAGGGTGTGCGAGAAAGAAATCGGAAAGGCCCGTGAAGGCCGCAAGACGCTGCTACTCTAAACAAACCGAAAGGGAAATCGCAGAGAAAGGGCTCTGAGACCAAAGAGGGGGTGCCCATAGAATAGTGTTTACAACGGAAACTAGAGTCCCGAAGAGAAAGGCACCCTTACACAAAACCTAAAAGCAACCCATAGAACCTTTTAGAGTGGGAAGACACACCGGTTATAGAACAATACCAAAAAGGAAGTCCGTCCGGCAGGAGGAGAAAGGGGTAAGGTTCAGAATTGAGGATTACGAAAAGTTGCAACAATTAAGGCGGGGAGGGGAGAGGGCCAAGGAACCCCTTTTGTCTAGAAGACAACGGAGACCAACTACAGCGGAAGAAGTCGGTAAGGAGGTGGTGCCAGGGAGTACAGCGCATTTCTGGATGTCGGAGCTCGCTGGTCAGGGAAGGACCTGAGGAAGGGGGGCGGCATAAAGGGGGGTGCGTGTCAGGTCTCGAGGAATCAAGAGGAAAGTTACCATTACAAGAACGCCGGGAGAAGAAAAAGGACGACTCTCTAGAAGGGGTGAACACCTGTCTCACATTTTGGGGAGGGTTTTAAGCAGTAAAGATGGCAAAACCAAAAGGATGGCGTGGGGGGATTTAAGGAAATAACTGGTTGGGGGATGTCGGACGGAAGGGAAAATGTTAAAAGGAGGGGAGGGGGGAACCGATTATCAGACAAGCAAACGGGTTTTTGGTCGGGTCTCAATTTCAAGTCACCAGCTCAAATAGGGAAACCTGGAGGAGGAGGAGGAGCCTAAAGAAAAGGGAAGGGGGGGGAATAGAGGAGGAGGGTGGGGGGCGAGCTGAGAAAAACGGTCTCTCCAGACGATCCATGGCCGGGTCTGGAACGGTCTTCATGCAAGTCGAAAAAGGGGGGGTGGTCAAATGAAACCGCGGAAAAGGGTTCACTAGGCTTTGAAGGGGGGTTTTGGATGTCGCTCGGGTAAAGGTGACGAGAGGGGGGGATCAGTGCCAAACAGAGGCGGAACAAAAAAATCGCCTAAGTGAGGGAGATGGGGGAATTCCCGGGAACTTCCGCCCCCAGCGCCCGGGGAACGGCGTCCATTAAGGGAGGGGTGAATGGGGTGAACAAGGTCCTGGGGAAATCTTGGTAGGAATCTAAGAAACAAATAAGGAAAGAGAGTGTAAACGCGAACCAAAACGGCTGAAGAACCATTCACTGAAATACCACTCCTCCCGAAAGCAGCCGACAAGCATTAACAAGTTGGTAGAAGGAGGGAATAAAACTCTCGCTGAAGAATCGTATGTGCCACCGCTGGGTCCGTTGACTCCACAGAGATACACAGAGGAAACTGAAAGGGGGAAGCAACCGAAAGAACAACAGAGAGGAATATGGAACATAAATCAAAGTTTCGACTGCCCTAGAATAAGGGAAGAGGCGCCGCCAATAAGGAGCAGGGGATGCTTTCTAAACACTAAATAGAAGAAGAAGTGCCAAACGCGGCGTTCTTCATCAGGGAAAGAGAAGTCAAACGGGGTCTTCAAATTAAATGGAGTTTAAGGAGGGAGCCAATACCAGACCCAACCAGGAGGGGTGTAAAATCTTATACCAAAAGAAGGGGTTTTCACAAAGGAAATGTATCCGGGACGAAAGGAAAAAAGCAAGAAGGACGGTCATAAAAAAACTGGCGACAGCCCGGTGGAAACATCTCCCAACAAGGACGGCGAATAACAAAACCAACCGGTCTAGAAGGGGGGTGTACACATTGGGAGACGAGGGGAATGACTGAGCAATGCCAATGCAAAATCATGAATCCCGATGTCGGTGGTAGAAATACCTGAAAACCAAACGACATATAAACGACAAGGACAGGGGAACACAGGGAAAAAATATATGAACTATCCCAAGCCCGAGAAAGGAGCTTGAGCCACGCTTGAAAGGAGAAGGCACCTACACTGCAAGGGTCAAAACGAAGGGAAAAAAAAAAAAAAGAGGAATTGAGTCGGTAAACTGAAAAGGGTGGTAGGGTGTCTTCAAAAAACGCCTCCTGACGTGGAAAGAGGGGACTCCCTATCTTAAACTGATAACTGCACAAAAGGAGGGAAAAACTCGAAAAGGGGGGTCATTGGGACTATCCTGTCAGTGATAGTAAAAGGATTCTCAAAAAGGGGGGAAGGGCCGTTGAGAGCGAAAATCAGGTAAGGGGCTATGAGGGCAAAAAAGTTCGAGTCCACCCCCGGGGAAAAGGTCGGGAACAAAAAAACAGGAGATGTCGGCACGTTAGGCAACGTACCGTGGAAATAGTTGAGGACGTAAAGGGGGTCCTGCAAAGAAAGAAAAGGGGGGGGGAGGAAGAAAAAGAGGCCTGGAATAAGGGACATGCTGGAGAAACGACCCTTCAATAGGAGGGGAAAAAAAACCACGTGCTTAGTGAAGGGATGAAAAATGAGAAAAAAACCAGGGTAAAAGTGGCCGTTCATCATTCAACAAAACTGCGAGAAATGAAGTATGGGGCAGTCGGATTCCAATTTAAGGGTCGGCGTAAGGCCAGGCCAGCAACAGAACAACAAGAGAAAGAAAAAAGGATGTTAAATCTAGTAAAAAAGGAGAAGCTCGGACGCAAAGAGATCAGGGGAGAAACTACAAAAACCGAACTCATTTTGAGGGGGGGAATTAGAGCTCAATGGATACCAAAAAAGTGGGGGTTAAGAAACTCCTTTGGTTCAGGAAGAATTATATCTGCATCTTGTTAGAACTTCGCTCACGACCTAGTGAAGGGGATCGGTGGCAGATTGTGACCGTTAAAGTTCTATACGAGGGAACCAGGTAGGATTTGGGAAGGCTACGAGGGAAAGAAAGAAAAAAATGAGGAGGAGGCCCTTCAATGGAAAGCTCTGAGAAAGGGGGATTACTGGTATGAGGAGGGGAGGAAGGACGGTGGTCGCTTTTGAGGCACAGAGGCGGTAATCCTTCAAAGGCCCTCACTCCCTGCGGGCGGGAGAAGGAAGAAAGAGGGGACAAGCGGAGAGGAAAGCGAAGGGAAACGGAAAAATCCCAATCTGTCTTGTCTCAGAGCTGGAAAAGGCTCGGACAAGGCGTCAACGAGGAAGAAAAACTTCATGAGGCAAGAAGGAAAGGGGAAGTCATCCAAGATCGACACCTAGAGAGACAGTGACTTTATTTTTGCATCAAGACAAGCTGTTTTTTCTAGGAGGAGGAGAAAAGATCAAGGAGGTCAAGATTTTCCGGTCGGAGCTTAGCCCAATTTCGGGACTAACGGGAAAAAAAAACGAGTAGGATAAAGAAAGGGGGATCGCAAGATCGCAGGGGCGGGAGTCTGCCCTTGACCACGTGAATTTCGCGCAGTGGTCTGGGTCGGGAACGTGGATGAAGGGAGGGAAGGATAGCGCTCTTAACGAATCTGGGGAAGTCTATTCCTACGGGACACAGAGGTGCGGGTTAATTGCGAGCCGGGCGATCTCCGAAAGTCGGTCAAAGGAGGGGTCGTGGCCAAAAAAATAGGAAGGGGGGGAGACAATCATCTGGTTTCAGGTCAGCCTGGTTGGCGGGGGGGAAAACGGAACCCATGCGCCTGGGTCTCTGGGGCAAAACATGAAGAAAAAACTGAAAAAATAAAGGAAAGGTGAAGCCTCATGCGGAATTTCCGATTGTGGGGAGGTTCCTTGGGGGTCTGGGAACATCGCAAAAAAAATTGAATCCTCTAATCCTGGGCGAAATACGAAACGCTGAGGCGAAATCGAGAACCAGCTGAAAAGGGAAAAAGGCAAGGAGTCCCGCGAAAAAAAAGGGGGGTAGTGTCACTCCAACGAGAAGGATGCCTGATTGAGAACCGAAGCCAGGATTCTGGGCCCTCTGCAAGGCGACGTCGACCTCGAAAATCTCTCTCACCAAAAAGGAGGGAGGGAGATATTGTGCTCTCGAGCCACGGGCAACGAAATATTGGGTCTCTTCCTATCAGAAGGGGTCGTCTTCAAGACCACTACGGTAAACAGACAATTCAGAAGGCGGAGAGACACGGCTCTGGGTAGGAGGGGAAAGAAAGGGCCAACGTTTGAAGAACGAAAAGGGCTTGACGTGCGAATCAAGGTGCGTCAAAGGAAGTACATGAAATGAATGGCGGTGGTTTTCAAAAAACTGGGCACAACCTCCCCTAAGCCTCCTTCGGAGGAAAACGGGACCTCGGCATTAAGGCAGAAAGGAGGGCATCGCGTCCATAGGGGGGACAGCGCATAGAAAAGCATCAAAATGGGACTTCATCGAACATACCGTTACGAAAAAAAGATTGAAGGAAGAAATGGTCAAAGCAACAAAGGAAAAGGTCCAACCTAAGAAGAGTCTATGGGCGAAAAATCGAACGGACTCCCCCTAATGCGCAAGGAAGTCGGGGGGCCGCATTCAGATGGGGACAAAAAAAAGGACGGGGGGGCAACGGAAAAGAAAAAGAGGCCCCGGCGACCAAAAAGAACCATACTAGACTCGGTGAACAGGCACCAGATCCTAGAGAGAGGGGAAACATGCGGGCATCGATTGCCAAAAATGGTAAGAAAGAAAAGAATGATCCCGAAAAGAGTGGGGCGGAAAAGAAAACTCTGCTAACAGAGGGAAAAAAATTTGGAATATAAGTCTAAAAACTAGGAGGAAATTAAGAGCTGCACAAACCACAATCGGGGAGATAAAAAAGCTTGCTGAGAGTTGACATGAACGATGCCGGGTCAGAAAAAGGAGTCCAAAGAAAGTAACGGGTGCAGAACAGAACCTTTGGTCCACTCGTTCCTGGTAAGGGGGTTTTCCAAGGAATAGAAGCACGCTGGAAAGGAAAGAGTCCGTATAAAGTGTGCAGAAAAAAAACCCAGCTTCAAGTGGGACGAATTAACACGCCGGGGGAAAAGAGGAAGCAAGGTGGTCAATGACGATATCGCCGAGACGCAAGAGTTGGGTAGCGTGCTCAAAGAGAAAAAAGGGAAGGAAACACTGCAGCGGGAGAGAAAAGGGGCCAGGACAAGAAAAAAGATAAACAGCACTAGGGAATGAAAATGGACCGTAGCGGCGGATGGCGCAGTTTATATGAAGGAGGTCAATCGTTCACCAAATTATTGGGGGCGGGAGGGGGCAAAAAGTGTGAAGAATCTTAGGGGTCGTTCTTGGCGTTATAAAGGAGGGTGGTGCAGTAAGACGTAGAGGTCGAATTAGGTAGAAGAGGAGGACCTTGCACATTTTAAATCGTTGTAGGGGGAGGGGGCATTATAGGAGAGCTAACGGTACTTAATCTCAACCTCACCTCGTTGGGGGGAAGAGACGTCCGGTTTGGTGCGGAGGGGGGAAAACTTCATCACCTTCCCGTCAATATGCATCAAGCTAGGGGGGAAAATCAAAGGTCCGAAAAAGGACAATACCGGGGTTGCTACCTAAGGCAGGAGGGAGGAGCAATTGGGGCACAAAAAATGGAAGGGAGCAAGGGGACAAAATCAAAGAGATATCGGTCAAAACAAACTCAATTCGCTTGAAAGCGACCCTCAAATGAATTGATTGAAGAAAAGAAGGAGGGAACGATTGAAACGATGCACAGGTAAAGAGTGGGAAAGGCCGCAATAACAAGTCTCAGGAAGAACCGGGCCATAAAACCGTGAAGGAAGAGAAGAACCAGCCCCACCAAGATAGTAAGATGCCGACTAGGGGGCAAGGGAAATGGAGTTGGCAGTTTCACGAAGAATGTGACAGGAAGTGGGATATTCAATGAAAAGAACTGGAGGAAGGGACCACCCTACCACAGTCAAAACGACAAGCCGTCAGGCATGAAGCGGAGAAACAGTAGGGGGCAGTAGCGGGGGGTGGTCAAACATCAGAAGCTGCTCATTCTCGGGAGGGGGGGAAAGAAAAGATAATGAGGGGAGAGATTCTTGGGACATTACCAGTCTGAACATGATGTCGAGGGGGGGTCCCTTGAGATGAACCTCCGAATGGCTGACAATGTCTGAGACTGAAAAGTTGGAACGGAAAAAAAGATCGACTCAGGTGACACATCGTAAAAGGGGATTCCAGGTTGGGGGGAGACGGTTATGAACTGCGCTGTTAGAGGGAAAAAAAAAAGAAGAGAGCATCGCTTTGCTTTCAATTTAAAGGCTGTCTGATGGGTCAGAGGAAACTTCATTTACGAAATGCGTCTTGTAGGCTATTGTGTACAGAATCTGAAAATGGTGGAGGGGGACTCTCATTTCGCAAAGAAGGGGGGGAAACTCCCATGGTGCGGCGAGGACAAGAGGAAGAAAAGGGGTATACGGGTTCAACATAGCCATGTCTAAAATTTAGTGGGGGGGAAAGCGGTACCTTTGCTTCTATACGGTCATCCTTAGGGAGGAAAGAGGGAAAAAAAAGGGGTCCCTTTGTTGATGAACAAAGTAATGAGGAGGGGGTATAAAAGCTGCGAGGTTCTTGACGCTCGTGGTTGACGCTTGTAGTAGAGGGGGAGGAAAACGCCGCGGCAAACAGAAAGGAAAATACTCCGATCGGCCGGACTTCAAAGCCTGTGGCCACAAAGAAAGTCGGACCCTGGTCGGGGCAGGGGAAAGGGGGGGGGAAAGGTCAGGAAAACGACGTTTTAAAC
>Ga0179591_1370826_pt1 | contig 14213 bp, 21 predicted proteins | sample CZOMad2_1_08_16f_FD_182891 | JGI IMG/M metagenome (GOLD analysis project Ga0179591, IMG submission 182891) | Vadose zone soil fungal communities from Angelo Coast Range Reserve, California, USA - CZOMad2_1_08_16fungal (PacBio error correction) | ecosystem: Environmental > Terrestrial > Soil >...
AGGGTAGGTGTGGTAATGCAGCTCCCCTCGAGTTCTTTTGTCGGGGGGCCGAGGGTGGACATGGGGAGAATAGTGGCGCAGGGGGAAAAAAAACGATCCGTGGGGGTTCAGGTTCTACTCCGATGGCAAGGCGATGACGAAATATCGAACCAGAAGTAAAACGGCTGCAAAAAAGCGTCAAAAAAAAAAAAAACAGCAGCCAGCAAATAATTTGGGAAAGAAAATTCCAAGAGAGGGGCCAAGGGGAACAGAATGCAGGAAAAAAGTCGATCCAAATATTAAACCAACCAACTTGCCCTCAGGTAGGGTGCAATCGAGAGCAAAAGCACGTGAAAGGAGGGGTGGCGCCCGTGCAGTTTAGGAGAAAAGGGGGGCTTAAAAAACACCAGACAAAGGCAGTGTGAAAGAAAACGTACTTTGGCCGCCCGCCGTATTTACCCCAGCCTAAAAAGGACAAAACGAGAAAAAAAATTAATGGAGGTCACAAAAGGCTCGAACTGTCGCCCACGGCCTGCCAGCTCAATCACAAATCCTCCATAAGTAAACTCCTCGCTGTCCAAATCCCCAAAGAAGAGGTCCAGGGAGCCAAGGATACCTGACCAATCAAGTGGTCCCCACCAAAACATAGTAAAAAAAATACCTTAACCCACACCAAAGAATCTCAAAAAGGGTGAAAAAATACAGTACCAACTCCCCCCTTAGCAAAGCTCTGACAGGAGAACCAGAACCAAAAAAAGGCCTCCGACGTTGCGATTCTTGGGAACTAATCGCCAAGCTTTAGGTTGGCTTTGCTGGAAACGGGGCCATGTAAAAAGGAAACCAATAAAAAAGGGGGGGAAGTAGCAATCAATACCCCAAGAGTCCTCTTCCGAACACAACCAAGAAGAAACGTCCCGGTCGGGGCCTTTAAGTCCTGGGGGGAAAAAAGGGGGGGAACAGGGAGAGAAAAAAAAGACTTACCACTCTGTTTCTGTAAACCCCGGGGAATCGGGCCGATTTTCTCGGGAAGACATGGGCGAAGGGACGCGGTGGGGGTTCACTTTCTAAGGCGCTTCAAAAATCCCAACGAAGCGAGGAACCGGGGGAGCCTGGGTGGGGGAAAGCGGCACCTGGGGAAATACGCCAGATCGGGCGCGTGCGAGTAATGCCCTATCGTTGATCGACTGAAAACCGAGGAGACCCAAAAGAAAACCAATCACGCTGTAAAAACGAAAAATAAAGAAGAAACAACCATACCCCAAACGCGGCACAAGCTTTCGATCGGGGTGCAAGGGAAAACGGGGTAAAGAAAAGGCATACAGGTCCGGCGGCAGGGGCGAACGTAACGCCGCGGCCCAATGTGCGGTTGAGAGGAGGAAAAAGAGGTGCAAAGGTTGCGGGTGGGGGGCCCTGCGACAAGATATAACATCTCGTGGACTGGGGCGCGTAAAAGGGGGGGGGGTCGGGAAAAGAGGTAGATCGTGCCAGCAGTTGTTGACTGCGGACTGTCCGCAGTCGAAAAAAAAAAAGCAATAACTGCCAACAGGCTGAGAAAGGGTATTAGAAGCTGTGTTGGGCCACAACGAACCGGCCCCGGACTCCACTCTTCTCAGCGCGGCAAGACACACACAGGTAGCAAACCCTTCCCTGGGTGTGAAAAGGACCATTTTCATAAGTCCTGTTGCAAGGGATGAAAAAAAAAAGGAGGAATAAGCAGACGGGCATGAAAAGTTTCCTACACACTTGGGCATCAATTTAAACGGTCTGGAAACCAGGGCGAAAATAGCGGTTTATGGGGGAAACCATTCATGACTTTGGTGGGGGGGCGCCGCGGCTTGGGAACTGTACCATCAGGAAGACTTATGGGGTGATTGGAGCTACCCGAAAAGTGTCTTAATAATTTACCCTCGTGAACATCTCTAAAAAAAAACGTTGGAAAAGGAAAAGGGAGAAGGGGTCAATGATGAAAAAACGAATAGCATCATGTGCGGAGGCGAGCCGCCAAAAGCAGGTCCGGAGAAAAAAACGAGAAAGAGAAATAAAATTAAATTGAACCAAAGAGTAGAATTCCTAGCATTTTGAGAATTTCACCACCGCAAAAAAAGAAACTGGGGGCTGCTACTCGGGGATCGGAGGTGAGCGGAAATCCTTACCAATAAGGGGGACCCTTGGCCCGTGAAACAGGAGGTTACCTGTTTGTAACTTTGAAGGCAAAGGCACCGGTGTGGTGACAAACCCCCGGAATGACCTCGTTAGGAAAGGGGAAAACTAGCCCACCATGTGGTCAGAGATGCTAAAAATCCCAGAAAACTTATTTAAAACCAAGTATCGGGGGGGAAAAAACGCACTATCCCTCACATAGAGCATCCTAAAGGAAAAAATCCCGGGGGAACAGCCAAACGAAGGGGCCGGGTGCCACCCTCTATTAGGATGAAAAATCCTATCACAGTGGCTGGAGACGAATTGAGTGTCTGTGGGGGGGAAAAAAAAAACTAGGGGAACGAATAAGAAAAAAAAATTAATAGGAGAAGCCCTCCCCGGGAAAAAAACTCGAAGCTTGGTGCAACTGGGGGGGAAGGGGGGTTTTCTATACTTCGGAAGGTCTTGGAAAAAAAGGGGCGAGGGGGTCTATAAAGAGTCAGGAGAGACGGGACTTTTGGGGGGGGACAGCCTGCGATCAGGAAAATGGGGCACTACCTCAACAAAACCGAAAAAGATTTGGGAGGGGGATTTCCAAATCAGCGGAGGAGGAGGCGCTTGTGGCGAAGATTAAAGCGCATTTTTCGACGAAACAAAAGACCGGCGCAAAATTTGATAATATGCCCAGCCATGAAGGGCTAAAAACGGGGAGAACTAACGGGGGAGAGGATGGTCTTGGGGTCGAATGTCCCGGCGAGTGCGGTATTACTCCGGAAAACTCCTTGAGGAGGAGCGAAAACTGCTGAGTCTTGTAGTAAACCGGGCACGAATCGGGGGAAAGAGGGTCAGGAAAAGAGAAAAAATATATGGGAAATTGGCGGAAGAACACAGAACCTGAAACTCCACGTTGGGGGGAGGGAGAATTAACGCCTGGTAAGAAAGAAGCGTTATTGGAGAGGGATCACGGGAGGGGGGAAAAAAGAGGGCGAACAAAAAAAGGGGTAAGAGGGGACCCTTAAGTGGGGACCAAACGGATTGCCATAGACTCTGACGGGGAAAGAAAGACACCGTGCCGCGGCTGGGGGGTTCCAAGATTCCGAGAAGTGGGGAAGAGTGGGGAATGGAAGTCGGCTGGGAAAACGGTAGAACTCCTTTTTTAAGAAGGGAAGGGGGACAATGTTTTGCAATTAAGAGGGGACCTGAAAAGAGGGTGGTTGGGGGAATGGAGGGGAAAAATAACGAGGACCCGGGCGAAAAGGTTCCGCTTCGAACAGCGGAGGGGAAACGGACACACAAGTTTGATCTGTGAAAGGAAAGGCCCAAGTAAATGCGGTTTGGGTTCTTGCAGGACTGAGATTCAGGAAGGGGACCAGACCTGATCCCGGGGGTTGTTTTGAGAGGCTGGGGGGGAGCCAGGATGGGAGGGGGGCAAACTGCCGCCGGTTTCACAAGGGCTGGGCAAACGCATGAAAAGACCCCCCATGGGGGAGGGGAAAGCTGGGGGGGGGGGGGGGGTGGAAAAGGCGCCCCTGAGGAGGTGGCGGGAGAAGTTTGTCCAACGTGAAGGGACTCGTGGGCGGCAGCCTTCAGTGAGGGGGGGGGGGGACCTTGATGAGGGTGCAGGTGCCGGGGGAAGATCGTAATTACTCCTGAAAAAATGGTTCGGCGGTCGGGCCGGTTACAAGGGGAAACAATTATTGATGGGAGAATCATTAAGGGGTTCCCGGGGAGGTATCGAGAGGGGGGAGGAGGGAGCTGGGGAAGACGGAGAGAAACGGGCAGGGGGGGCCCTCTCCTTCCAAAATCTGGAAAAAGGGGGGGGTTCCCGCGGGGAGCTTCTAGGGTAAAAAAGGGCGGGAGAGAAGGTTGAGAGATTTCAAAAAAGAAGATCCATCAGACCGACAAGAAAAGCCTCCGGCCCATCACCTGGCCAAGATAAAGGATCTCAAGATGAGTTAGACCTGTCAAAAATGCCAAAAAAGCCCCTACCGGAGGAAAAAGGAAGACAGCTAGGCAGGAAAACTACCCCTGGCCGCCGGTACGGGGTACCAAAAAAGAAGGCGCACACTAATCTATCCCAAAAAGACTCTGACAACAACCAGTTGAGTGAAAAGGGAGTCCAAAAAAAAAAAAAGGAGATTAGGAAAGAGAGGAATCTCCTGCGGACTGTAGACAAAAGGATTCCAATCACCATCCCAACGCACGGATCCTGCTGAACTTTGAAAAAAAAAAAAATCTCAGGGGGGGGAAACAAGTAAAGGTGTAGGATCATCACTTACTATGCTGCCTGTCCCAAGGTAGGGGGGGGAAGGACGTGGAAGAAAAAACTCAGGCGCCGGAGTGAAAATTTACTGCGAGAATGATTTGGGGAAAGGGGGCCGGAGAAAAGGGGGAGCGGGAACTAAGCTGATCTTCTCTCCTCTACGGAAAACGTCCTTCAAAAAAGCGGCCTTACTGGATTCCCAAAAAAAAAAACAAAAAGCGCCCTGACGCCCGCCACGGTGAAAATTGGAAGAAAAAACTGAAATCGCGGGGCCATCCTGGGAAACGCGAAGAGACATGGGAAGAAGAGTTCATGGGCAGGAAAAGATACCGCCAAGCCCCAGTAAACAAAAACCATGATCTCCCATAAGTAATTGAGGGGAAACGGAAAGAAACCCCATCATGGGGAAAGGACAGGTCGAATCCTGGGTAAAACCGGCAAAACGGGAAAACGATACTAAGAAAGAAAAAGATTCACAATGGAGGCAAAGACCAGGGCCTAAAACTTCAACAGAAAAAGAAACAATACCAGCCAGGGAGGAAATCTGAAAAAAAAACAAACTCACAATCAATAGGGAGAATTGGTGGGGGGGGGAGGAACTCGGTCTGTAATTTTTCGGGAAGGTTTGGAAAATAAGCAACATCAGTAAAAAAAAAAAGCCCCTACGATAAAACACAAAAAAACTCTTTAGAAATTTAGTTCGGAAATGCCCGATCTCCCTTCTCAAAAAAGTAATCTTCTAATTGTTTCGCACCACCGAAAGGTTCTCACTCCGGGAAAAAAAAAAATACAGAAGAGACTGGGGGGAAAAAGCAGGTGGTTAAAAGCCTAAAAAACTATCAATATCATCATGGGGGAAAAAACCAAAGCCCTCGACTTCTAAGGCCAGAAAAAGAAGAAAAATCAAAGCACCTTCTGAAGGCTTTGAACTAAAAAAGAAAAAGCCGAGAAATATATTCCGCAGAAGGGAAGACCCGTTTTGGAACACCCACAGAAAGGGACCCGCGTAAAAACGAAAAAAAAGGGGAAGAAAAAGGGGTATAGATGCAGAAGAAACAAAAAAAAAAACTAAAAGGGACTCGTACTGAGGCCATCAAGAGAAAAAGATCAGGAAGCCAAGTTTTGCTGGGTCTGGGGAAAAAAACCACTAAGGGGAGGGGGGGACCTGGGGGGAAAGGAACTTTGAAGAAAAAAAAATCGTACCAGGTTAATAGCCCTCCTGCAAATACCTAATGAATCGTCCCGACAACAGAGGGAAGAAGGAGAGGAACTCAAAAAGTTTGACACTAGGGGGGCCAGGTGGAAAATAAAGTCCTCCACATAAGACACTTTAGGGAAAAGTAGCAAAGGGAAAGATAGAACCTCAAAAAATATCAATGTGCGGCCAAGGGAAAAAAAAAGGTTTCTTCGTGTGCAGTCAAGGACAAAAGACAAGAAGGGGGGTCCAGGAAAAAAGGGAAAGGGTTGAGGGGGAGGGGAACCTGGCCAGAAGCCCATAGACTGTCAGGGAAGAGTATTCCCGTGTTTTCGGATCTAAAGGGACAAATCAAGAGACCCGGAAAATCAAAAAAAAAAAGGGAAAAATGCAGGAGGGAAACAAAAGAATTGGGGGAAAAAGAGCTAAGAGAATGGAATGAAAAAGCTCAAACTTTCACCAAAAGCTGAAAGCTGGAGGAGGCACAGGGGGAAGGAAAAGGAGAACATGCGGCGAGGAGAAAAGAGTAACGCCGGAAAAAGCCAAGTTGGAAAAACTTTTTTCAGATCGCAGGAGGGGAACAATCTTGCCCGAGTTGGGGGAAAAAAAAAAAGAGGGGAAACAAAGTAGGGAAACAGCTGCGGGGGAGGTAGACAGGACGGGAAGACAAAAGGGCAAGAGGGGAAAGAAAAAAAAGCCCGTTTTCCCGCTCGTCTAGCGAGAAACGGAGGCCAATGGGAGGGAGAAGTTAATACTAATTTAAGGGGGACACATCACTACCTTCAGGAAGAAATCTTGTGCAGGACGAGGAGGACAACTACAGGACAAAAAAAAAAAGTTAAAAAAAAAAGAAAAGGGGGGGGGGGGTGAAGGAAGACAGGGTTCAAGATTTCTTTGTCATGTAAAGGGGAGGGAAAAGCGCACCTTTGCAATTGTATGAGGGGCGTAAAACCAGGCAAGGGGGGAATCAAGGGGGGGGAAGAAAAGGGAAGTGGGGGGTCCCCTTCAGCAAAAAGGGATAGCACGTTTGACATTCAATGAGAACGTGCGACTTAAAAAAAGAAACCAAGAAAGAAAAAGGGACAGGGGAGTAAGAGCGAACTAAGAAACTAAAAGCTCCCAATTTGACGCGGAATCTAAGTCAAACAAAAGAAAAGGAGAAGGAGGGGGAGGGGGGGGGAGGTGGGTGGGGGGGGGGAAGAATTTTGAGGGGGGTGGTGGGAGGGGGAGGCGATGGTGGGATCGTAGGGGGGGGGGGGGGGGGTGAGGGGGGGGTAGGGGGGTCTTGACGCTGTGGGAAGGGGGGGGGATGGAGGGGGGGAGGGGTAGAGGGATGGGATGGGTGAAGGTCGTGTGGGGTGGGGGGGAGAAAGGTGGGGGGGAGGGGTGGGGGGGGAGATGGGCGGGGTCGCGGGGGCGTGAGAGATTGCAAGGATTTGGGGAGGGTGAAGGGGGGGAGGGATTGGAGTGAGGGATGGCAGGGTGGAGGAGAGGGAGGTGGAAAGAGGTGAGTGGGTGAGGGGAAGGGTGGGGTGTGGGGGGGGTGGGGGGGGGAAGAGGAAGTAGATTGGGGTTAGAGAGGTCTGTAGCGGGTGGCCTCTCCCCCCCCAGAAGCACTTTCTTGGAGGGAAGATCTAGATCCTTGGTAATGAGTCATCAGAAAGGGGTAGAGGGAAAGAAGGAAGACAAGAGAAGAACCTTAGAAAGTAGGTGAACTGTCGTCCGCATGAATGAAAACCGCATTAAAACCTTATGCAAGGTCTTGAAAAAGGAAAAGTCTTTGAAAAAGGAGGGGTCGGAGAAGAGAAAAAGGGATCCCCTTACTGGTGACAGGGAATAATGAAATATATCTGGCTTTGGAGGGAAAGGGGTGGGGGTTGGGGGTGGTCTATCCCATTGTCGGGACAAGCTTATAAAGGAACGTGAAAAAGGCCTGTCGGGGTGTGTGGAAAAAACGAAAAATTAAAAAAGGCGGGAAAGCGGGGGAACTATTTTGGGGGGATTGGTAGGCCGTTTTTTGGTTCCACCCCCCGCGAGGAGACGACAAACTACGCCCGAGGGAAACAGGCCAAACAGCACGACCCACCTCGGGTCTATAAGTTCATCACCGGAAAACATTTCAAGGGGGGAAAAAAAATAGAGAAAGGAGACGGGGGAAAATGAAGATACCAAATAGGGCGGTTACGATTTCGACGTAATACACAGAAAAAACCGGGGGGAGTTACAGGGGAAATCGGGGGGGGCAAAAAAGCCCGGACGCGCACTAGGTGGGCACCGGACGTTGTGAAAGGTGGTCGGATGTGGAGTCGTTCCAGAATTAGAAAGATAGGGAAAAAAAAAAAGGGGAAAAAAAGGGAGGGGAGAGTAACTGGTTGTTTGTAGAGTGAGAAAACAAGGCTTCTTCACTAAAGACAATCGGTAGAGGGCGGCCCTGTGCATGGAAAAGACGGTAGAAGGGGGTGGGGGAAAAAAAAAGGGGAAGGGTCTGGGAAGACGCTCCTGCTAGGCAATGGGAATCAAAAGGTATACAACATTTCAAAAAGCTTCCAGCCAGGTAGAGGAAAAAAAAAATGAGGAGGGGGAGGTGACGAGGTCGGGGGGAGAACGGAGAGGAAGCGAACGCTGGGCGGGAAGAAGGCATTCCTGTTTATTGAAGGGTCTTCTATACCTACTTGCCTGAATGGCAAAAAAAATAAAAAAAGGATATAGAGGGGGAAAGAAGACTGAAAGGTGGGGGGGAAAGGGGGGGGGAGAGGGGGTACGCGCAGGATGCGGAGAGGTTTGGAGAAAGAGGAGTACATTCTTAAGCGGACTCTTTCCAGGGGGGGGGGGGGGAATGTCGGGGGGGAAATTAGGTGGGGGGAGGAAGAAGGCGGAAGAAACCGGGCCGGGAGGACTGGTGTTGGAAATAGATGCGTGAGGGCTTGGAAGAAGAAAAAAAAAAAACCTGAGGAAGGGGAAGGGGCTAGGGCGCCGGGTTGCAACCCTGGAAACTGAAAGCCTTCTCTTTTTGGAAAGGGGGCTGCTTGGGAAAAGACCTGGACCGGGCGAAACCTTGAAAAAAGAACAAAAAGGGGACGCAGTGCAAAATTTGAAAACAAGTGGGGGGACGAGGCCACCTCGCCGAATGTAGGTGTTGGAGCAAAAAGGGTCGGCCTCGCAGGACAAAAAAGAAATGTCCAGCCTGGGGGTGGAAGAGCACTGGGGGGGGAGAAAAAAAAAAAAAAAAATGGGCAGGCCAAAAAAAGCGTGAAAAAATTGGACACGTCTACTGCAATCTCCACAAATGGGGGAAGAGTGTGAGGGGGGGAAAAAAGCAAAAAGAGGGGAGGGGGGGCAGGGAGAGTTGCCGTTCCACGCAAGTCGGCCATCTGGGGTGCCTTGGGTGCGTGGTAGTTGGGGGGGGGGGGGGGGAAAAAAAAATCAGACAGTCACCAGAGGGGGGGGAGAAATGGTCGCTGGTCGGAATGTCGGGGGTCGGATTGATGGTCTATCATGAATTTTTTAAGGGCCTATGGGCGCGACATAGGGGAGGCGAGGACCGAAAAACGCGTTCTTGTGGGAACCTCGCAAAAAAAAGGGACCATTGGCCTCGAAAGGACCTTTCTTCTTACAGGGGTCAGGAAAAGGAAATTTGGGAAAAAAAAAAAAAACGGGAGAAGTTTTCGGTAGGATGAAGGACGATCCTTCCGAAAAACCTTCCCCATAAAAAAGGAAAGAATAAGGCCGGCAGGAAGAAAAATTCGAGAAGGAGAAAGGAGATGAAGAAACAAAAGTGGAAGACGCCAGCTAGGGAGTAACTGAATACAAAAACTTGGGGGGTGGCCCAACCCGAGACCGGGAGGTCCTCAAAAAAAAAAAATCTATCGCCTGCGGACTTGGGGAAAAGCCGAATAATCAAGGGGAAAGGCTCTCAAAAAAAAAAAAGGAGGGAGAGAGAAACACACACAAAACTCGGACGCCCGCCTCCCACATCCCAAAGAAGAAGGCGTCCGGAGTTTCAGACATTTGGGGAAAAAAAAAAAAAAACCGAAAAGGGGGGGACGGCCAGGGTAGGAGAGGGACATGCCTAGCTGGCGGCTCCAGAAGGACGGGGGTGACTACTGCAAAGAATTGCGAAAAAGACACCCTGCGGGCCGAGCGGGGGGAAAAAATCTTATCCCACGGGGTGTAAAGCCGAAAAAAAAAAAAAAAGGCAAGGGAGCGAATCGGCCTAATAGGCCGAAATGAGAGGGGACCACGCAACTCCGCCAAAAAAAAAAACATTAAGGAAACGGCTCGCAAGCCTAAGGAAACCTAAAAAAAAAGGGGGGTGCCAATTGGGGCCGGGGAATACGGCAAAGGTCAAAAAAACGAAGCCGCGTCCTTCTCCGAAATCCTCAGGGTAACGCGCCAAAGAAAGTTGAACAATGACCACTAAGAAAACGGACGAAAAAACATCGACAGGCAGGCGAATATCTTGGAAAAGGAAACCTGTATACGATATACTCATAGGCACCGAAGGAAAAAAAACGGAAACGAGACAGGAAAACGGCAACTCGACCGTCAAATAATTGTATAAAGAAGCGGGCAAAGCCACAAAAAGCCATAATTTTTTGGAAGATTCTTCAGAGGGGAATTGGCGCCATGAGCAGGAAAAACAAGGAAAAACAACAGCCCATCAAAAACCAGAAGGGTTCCCAGTTAGGCCGGGTCCTGAGTCCTCCGACACTCCAGAAAATAAATTGGGGGCTGTAAAAAACGCAGTTTTCCGTGAAAGTCACCTCTTCCTGAAAAAAAGCCAGTTTTGGGGCTGGGGCGAATCTGAAAAGGCGGCAAGCAAAAAAAATGCGTATTCAGCATCAAGTTCAGGCACCCAAAAAGGAAAAAAGGTCGGAGGAGACCAGCCGAAACCAACCACAACTTCCCAAGGACTTAAAACGCTCTGAAGAACTCCCAAAAAGCGGCCAAGCTGAAGAAAAAGGTTGGGGGAAACATCCACCCGGGGTGTCCACACCAAAAAAGAGGCGAAACTGCAACGGCTCGGAACGGGAAAGGTAAAAGCCTGCTCCGATCAGAAGTCAGGATAACAATCTCGCGTATCCCGAAGAACAGCCGAACCAGAAAGCTTTTAAAGGGGGAAGTCCGAAGCGAAATAGGAGTTTCAAAAAAAGGATTTGACCGGATTGGAACGAAAGCGGGGATAGCCGCCCGTTGCAATAACGAAGAGGAAATCGAATAAGGCCGAAGAGGAGAGTGGCAAAAGAACTTCCCGTCCGAAAAAAAAAAAGAATTAATCCAAACAGGTTGGGCGAATAAAACCCTGAAAAGAAACTCAAAAGAAAGAAGGTTCTCGGGTGAAAAAAGGTTTGGCAAAATACAGTGCGCGTGTGGGGTCCTGACCTGTGAATAGCGGGAAAATCCATCCAGTAGCTGAACCGCCGTTGTGGGAACTTGACAAAGAACGCATAGAGGGGGGGAGCAGGCGAGTAGTGGGGAAACTTGAAAGATTCGGGAGACAAAGAAAGTAAAGCCCGGGTGGGCACTACAGAGAAACCAACACAAGGACTCCGACAAAAGGAGACAGTATCTAAAAGAACTAACCAACGCGTCAAAAGCTTCGGGATCTCGGAACGTGACTTCCAAAGTGGAAAAAGGGGCCCCTATCGTTACAAAGGGTAGAAGTTCATATCATTCTTCTTCTCTATGGTGAGACTAGTAAAAAAGAAGCTCCCAAAAAGGTGATAAGAAGGGGGGAAATAGAATTCGTATTGGGGGCAGGGGTTAAAAAAAAACGTTTGTTTTTTTTTCAAATTCACTGAAAGAGATAGACAGATTTAAGTGGCCTTGGGGGGGGCCGGAGGAAATGAAGGCGCCTAAATCCGGGTTGGGGTTCGCGAAGGTCTGCCATCGAAGAAACACTTGGAAGGGGCGTCCAACAGAAAAGGGGAAAACAGTTAATGTAAGGTATACGGGTTGGGTAACCAAAAAAAAGGAGTCCCTTCCAAAAAAATCTTACTAAGAATCGGAAAGATAAAAAAAAAAAAACAAGGCTTCAACAAGACAAACCAGGGGTTCCGGCCAGGGGCAAATAGGGGGCCGGGGGCCGGGATGAAAGGTCACAAAGAAAGAGAGGGACGGAAACCATGTCCCCGACACGATGACTTTGCGACAAGTTGGTGGTGTCCCAAGTAGGAAAGAATCCAGGGGAAGAAAGGGGGAAATTCATCGGGGGGGGGGATAGTCAATCGGTTTCCACCCCAAACAGAATACGCGCCTCAGCTGGTTGCTGCTCGCCGGACCGACATGAACATCAAAGGAAAAATCAATGCGCTGAAGAAGGGAAGAAACAACAAAACAAAACGGAGGATTAATAGATGCAATGCCTAGATCCTATCATCATCGGTGTCTTCGTAAACCCAGACATCAGAATTCCGAAAAGGGGGGGTCTGAAAGAGAAAAGTTTGCCCTGGAAACTCATTTGAATGGCAGATCCTACCGAAATTCGGAACGCCTTAAATTACAAGTCTATCAGGTCTGGGGGGGGAAAAAGGGAAACGTCAGAAAAGAAGACGGACGGGAGAAAGTGAATTCCTAGAATATACATTGAACCCTGGCCAACCAAGGGGGGTCGGGGGGGGGAGTATGAGGGGGGGGAGTGCAGAGGAAGAAAGTTTCGGCCAGGTCCAGGTCGTGTGGGTGGGGGGGGAACCAAACCCGGTAATTACCTCAGGATAATGCACGGGGCCGCATAATGGGCTGGGGCCCTTGGGAGAAGGAATACGCGGGAGAAAACGGGAAAGGTGGAAGATTGACGCTCAAGACCCAGCTAAAACGCCACCGCAGTGTTCTATCGGGTTTCTTCAGGAAAACCAACAGAAGGGATTTCAAAAAAAAAAGGCAAAAAGGGGGACGCAGGGGAGGGATTTTGGGGCTGGGTTGAAATAGGTCCCGAAAAAGAAAACCTAATGCATGCACGAGATAAGAGGATCAAGAAAAAAAACCAGGAGAGGGACGAGAATCTTGGGAACTCAGTGGGGGTAAGGTTTGCTATTAATGTAGGCGTTACTTTCAGGAGACGCATGAATAGAGGAGCCGGAAAAAAAAACTGGATGGAAAGCCAGGGGAATCCCGAAATGGGGGATAGAAAAAAAAAGGAAAAAAATCTCACCTGAAAACATCCTATGGCGTTAAGCCAGTTGCAAGTTTTACAAAACTAAAAGGAGGGGACTTCTAAAAAAAATAAGTGAGGGGCATGTAGACTAAAAAAAGACCCCCCGTGTGCAAATGTGAGATAGAAAAATGACTCGTCTGAAAGCCTACTTGTGTTAAGACCGGGAATGGGAGGGGAGGGGGGAATTTCGGGGGCGAAAGGGGGAGGGTGACAAAAAAGGGAAGGGAATGTGAACGACGCGGCGATGCCAGGGATTGAAAAAAAAAGCAGAAGAAACAATCTCCGGGCCGCAAGGGGAACTCGGTTTAAATCCCGTGCAACAATATATTCAGAGTGGGAGGAAGAAGAACTCCCGGGGGGGAATGGGTCAAAGCGGGGGAAAGTGAAGGGTCAAGTGTAAGCGGCGATATTAAAAAAACAAAGGGGGTAAAGGACAACCAGGCCGGCCGGGGGGGGGAAAGGTCCAGCCGGACTTAAGGGGTGAATGGGATCCGTCGGAATTCCGGGACCGAAGGGGGGGGGGTGGCGTGGAATACAAAGCGGCAAAAGGGGCGGACTTTAGAGACTTGCGCAGGCCGTCCCAAAGGGGACGAGGGCGGCGGTTTGGTTGGGACCAAGGCAAGGAAGCCTTCCTCGTTGGGGGGCTTTGCGCTGGAACCTAACCGGAAAAAAACGGCGAAAATAAGCGTCGGAAAGGTGCGCAATGGGGGGTCATCGCATCTGAAAAAGCGTCCTGGGGTGCCCTTTTGGAGGAAAAGTAAAGCTTCCGTCCGGGGACGACCCTCCCAAGGGTTTTTTATCAAATTGCCTTGACCGCGGCGTTGAAAAGACGTGCAATGGCCCTTGGGGAAAAAAAAATCAGACCAATTAAGGGAGGGCCTGTGGGGGGTTGGGGGGGACGACTTGAAACCGCCTGAGACGTGTATGGGGAAAAATCAGGTGTATGACCAGGGGAGGAGACTGGCAGGGAGGGCTGGGAAGGGGGGTATCGTATCCAAAGTCCGGGGGGAAACCAGAAGGAAACTGCCTCTGGCGGGGGGGGGCTGCGGGAGCGTTTAGTTGTCCGCAATGGAGGGGGGGGGGTCAAGAAAACCTGGGAATAAAGAAGGGACAATCGGCGGGCGAAAAAGGTGGAAAAGGGTAAAAAGTGTAGGACTGGGCCGCTCACCAGGGAGACGGAAAAGCCAACTGAGAGAGGGGGGAAGATAAAAATGCATTAAAAACTGAGCGTCAGGGGGAGACTATTTTCTGCGTGAAGAGAGCCGAGACCAAAAGAGACGAAAAAATGGGGCCAACAAGCAAAAAAAACCTGAAACTCTCAAAGTATGCACAACTTCGATTGCATACCTCCTGGGAGAATAGGAAGGAAAGGGGCTGTCCGAAGTAGGGGTGGGTTGGAAAACAAAAGAAATGGGAGACAAACTATCTAGCCAGGGTGCAAGATCAGGGGGGAAAAACTTGGGGCACTGCGTTCTAAGCAAGAT
>Ga0179591_1163627_pt1 | contig 14212 bp, 11 predicted proteins | sample CZOMad2_1_08_16f_FD_182891 | JGI IMG/M metagenome (GOLD analysis project Ga0179591, IMG submission 182891) | Vadose zone soil fungal communities from Angelo Coast Range Reserve, California, USA - CZOMad2_1_08_16fungal (PacBio error correction) | ecosystem: Environmental > Terrestrial > Soil >...
AGGCTAGAGAAGGTCTCACGAGCGTGACTTGGACATAGATGCCTTAAATTCTCTGGTCCCGCAACCTGTGCGGGGCCGTACTAGGTGTCTGAAAATGTCATGAAAGGCTTGGGAGGTCGAAAAAAAGGGGTGTGTCTCCGGGCTTATTGGGAGGGAGCTAGGGGTGCGGTAGTTCAGAACCTGAAATGGATTGGGAGGGGCTACCTCAACCAACTCGAGGCCAGCGCAATCCGAATCGTCCTTGGCCTTTTCTTGTAGGAGGGGGGAAGGCCTTTGCTAAATGAGTTTGTCGTTCTGGAGGGAAGGGCTCATTCTCGGTCTAGAGGATTCAAAAGCCGGAAGAATCTACTGTAGCAGCCCTGGAGTAAAACGCGGCGTGCGTAAATTCCGCGGGGAAGTAGAACATCCTCATCTCGGCTTTCCAAATTCAACGGAGGGATTGGGCCGGGGGAGAGGGTCGGGAGATGGCCTGAGACAAGGAAATTCAAGCTACCCGGCGATGTAATTCCTTTTGGTGGGGGGGGGGGTGGGGGGTGGGGTTGGACTAGGGGGCGGGTAGGGGCCGGGTTGCGGGAAAAGGGTCTTACAAGGGCGTCTGACGTTTAGAGGAAATTCCTCCTAGTCTGAAAGGCGTGCCGGTCGGGTTTAGCCTTTCCAAGTGAGGGGGGGGCAAAAAAAGTAAAGGTGTTGGTGGAAGCTTCAAACATGTCTAGACTGATGCCCTGGTATATGTAGAAAGGGGCAGCTGGAGGTTACCATGGTGATGGGGATTTGGGGGGGGGCTCCAATGGACGGCCTGGGATGGATTGATTTTAGGCTTTAAAACTTTCGGAGAGGTGTGCGGTGGCCGGCCGCTTATAAGGATTTCGCGGCGCCGTATGAAAAGCCTGGTTGGGTCAGCGATGGGGCCTCAGGGTCTCGGGCCTGGGGGGATCCGGGGTGTTGAATGGAAGGGCAGGGGGGAACTGTCTGAAGTTTGTCGGAAGGTGCTAGTGCGGTGAACCTTTTAGCGGTTGCTGTTGGCGCTCTTGTAAAGCGGGGCGGATCGTGAAGGAGTTATTACACACTCCGGCGAGGGGGGTTGGTGAAACTCCGAAGAAACCGGAATGATCTTCGACAATGATTCCCCTCCGAGGTGCTGACAGACGGGCTAGGAAGATTTGAAAGGGGGAAAGTCGATTCCCTGACGTTCCGGGGGGGTCCTCGTGGAAAGGAATAAAGGACACCCTTGAGGGGGAAATGCTCATCTTACCGGTCAAGGGAGCTTTACAGATGAAGCGGCCTAATTCTCAAGACCCTCTTCACCCGTCGTCTGAGAGAATCTTCGGGGTCATCTGTGGTCCAGCGGTGACACTGGGGGGGAGGTCGGCAGTGACAAAAGTCCAGGGGCCTCGAACACCGTTTAGGAAGGGACGAGTCTCGGAGTTCTGCAGCGGGGGCTGGTGCCGGACGGGGGTTCCGAACCCAACAAGATCACCGAGCTCGGAGGGGGGCAAAGAGGGTAAAGGAACTGGGTTCTGTGACGGGAAAAAGGCAAGACAGAGCTGAGACTCAGTTCAGTAACCCTGATTCGGACTCTTCTTAGAGTTAAGGGGGAACAGGAAGGGCGGGGTGTGGCGTTCGGGAAGGTAGGGTCCTGGACATAGGACCTCCACTCAACAAGTAGAAAGTAAGTACTACTTTTCGAATGAGGGGAAGACCTCTAAAAAAAGGTCTGACGAGCGGTCTGGTGAAACGTTAAAGGAGAGGGTTCTGACTCGAAAATAGCCTTGTAGAAGGCTCTGGAACTCCTACAGTCCAAAGAGGTGCTGTCCCGAAGGGTTAAAAGTCGGGGGATACGTAAGAACGGTAAAAAAAAAGTTAGCAACCTTTGGACTCTACCTGTGCAACTGAAGTAGGGATAAATTACCTCCTTGCGGATAAATGTCACCAGAAATCTAAAGAACCTGGGCGTCGCGACCTGCTGAGGGCTCAACAGAATGGTGTGGGGAGGACGGAGGCGGGCTGGCCCTAAAGACGGGTCATAATCTCATGGTAATCCAGAAAAAGGGGACTGCTGCCGCTTGCAAAAGAAGTGCGCAAGGTGGGGGAACGCGGGGGGGCTAAAGGAAGCCCCTCATAGTACTTCGGCTTAGAGAAAAGCCTCTTCATAGATAAAGAGGTAACTTATAAAACTTTCCTGGGGTTCTTAAGAACCGACCTCACAACTGGGAGAGGTGAAAGTCTACGTTTTAGGGGGAGAGGGGTAGTGGCTTTAAACGAACGGCACTTGTGGGGCCGTGCTGATTTACGGAAAGGGACTTCCGCTAAACGCTGTAGACCTTACCCGTCACCTATCTGGAAGGAGGATTATTACCGTCGGGCTGGGTCGGCACGGGTGAATTTCAGAAAGACAACAAGGCTCTCACCTGGAGGAAACCTTACTGCTCTTCGGCAACCAGGTTTCCGATTCTGGACGGCCGGCAAAGGGGGACCTGCTCATGAAGGGAAAGTGGCGATACCCGAAAGGCAAAGTTTAAGGGAGGGCCGGATGTGTACGTTAAATAGGCGAAACAGGGGAAAAGTCAGGGGGCTCTTTGGGAGGCCCCGTCGCGTGACGCGAAACTAGAACGCGGGTAAGGAGGAAAAGGGTTTTTGGTGGGGGGGGGTGTTGGGGGTTTTGGGAGTGTCAAATCCCCAGGGTGAGCTTGGTTCTGTCAGAATTAGTCCTCCAAAAAAAATCCGGAGGAAAAATTCGTGCCTTAAGGAGAATCCAGAACAGGATGGTAAAAAGGGTGGAAAGTACACGTTCCGGAAAAGGCCTACTCGCAATCTAATTGCCAGGTACCACTCCCTGATGATTCAGTTGAATAGGAGGACCAGTAACTTTTCGACTCTTCAGGGGGTCTAGTGAAGGGGAGGATCTTCATGCCGCTCAAAGATAGTGGAGGAGTAAGGTTACCTTTCTAACTAGGAGACGGAAACTGGGATTCAAAAACCTAGTAGGCTTGGTAAAGGGTTGGGTCGGGTCAAAAAAGCTTCCAGCTGGAAAGGTTCCATACCAGAGGAGTCTTCAAGAAAAGATAACTACTGTGAAAAGACGGAGGGCCTGCGCTGCAACTTACCCCAAGGTAAGTGGTGATGGACCCGCTTCGCTGCACTCCAAAGGAGGACGGGGACGATGAAACCGGGCTCAAACGACCTATCCCTCCCGGGACTTCATGGAGAGCAGTCTCTCCGGATTAGGAAGGGTAGAAGGCACTCGGCTGTGCCTGAGGTACCTGGGGGGAGCTCTCACGGTGAGTAAGGGAGGGTCGAAGATAAGACATAAACCTCGAATGACATGAAGAAGGGGTAACTAGCCTGCAAGTCCGTCGACGTCGCACGGACAAGTCCTTTTCGAAGGCAGAAAAAAATGTCGGGCAGTCTCTTGGAAACACAAAAGAAGGAAAGGGGGAGCTAGGGGGGGAATTCCTCACCTGGGCCTGGAAGAAAGTGATTACCTGGGAAAAGGGGGATCCAAACTTGTTTCTGATCAGCCTGGACGGCGGGGGACAGCAGAGAGGCGGACGGGGGAAGAAAAGTCCACCGGTCCCGGCCCAGGTCGCCTCGACCGTGTCACGGTCAAGGGTCTCTAAAAAGGGCGGCAAAAAGGAAGGAGAAGGTAAGGATCGACAGGACTGAGGAGGGAGGGGGACTGGAAGATTCACGTTCATCCGGCGTTACGGAGGAGAGACTGCGGGGGTGACGTTCTGCACAGAAAGGTGAACAGGGGAGGTGAGGCCGGCGCGGCGACCTTTCAACTACCGCGTGCGGGGGGGTCGCCATGAAAGTCGCAGAAGAGAAGAGGGAAAGTCTTAAAGGGAAGGGAAGGGGGGCTTACGTCTGGACCGAAAGGGGGGGATGAGAGGATAAGCCTCGTGGAGGCAGATAACAACAAAAAAAAGGAAGAGGAGGAAAAGAGCAGGCCTACAATAAATTATTAAGAAACCACTAGTCCGCGTTAAAGAAAGGCACGGGGGGGCTGCAATCAAAGTGAAACTCCTTCATGCAGAGAAGAGAAACCTACCAAAGCAAAAAGGTCTTAGGAAATTATCTGCCTCTAATTAAGGGAAAAGAAAAAAAACGGGTGCAAAGAAAAAGGTGACGAAGGAAGAAGGATTGATCCGAAGAAACTAATTAGAACGGACACAAGACGCAGAAGAAGAATCGTCGGAAGGGACTGGTCTTAAGGCCGGGTTGCGAAAAGCGTGAGGGGATCAAAAAAGGCAAAAGACGGTTCGAGGCGACCTGGGCCGGAAATGTTTATCCAGGGTTAGTTCTCTTACCCATCCGAATCGATCCGGGAAAAAGGGGAAACCGGATTATAAAAAAAGGGGAATCCTGTTACAGAGAAAGAGTTCGTCTAGGAACAAAAGTTGGATCGTGAGGAAAACGATTACGACAACGTAGGCTGGTGGCGGGTAGTAGAAAAGTAAAAGATCAAAGGGAAGGAAGGAGCAAAGTGCCGTGTAAGTGACTACCAGGTAAAGCTGAGGCTCTTAACTGGGTCGGGAAATCCGAAGGATCTGTGAGTCGATAACTCGGGACCAGGAACGCCCTAAGGAAAACCTAAGAAAAACAAGGTAAGGTCCATATCGACAGCAACCTAGGCACAACCTTCGAGAGAGAAGAAAAAGGGTAATCCCGGAGCCTTATTTAGGCTTTTGACGGTCCTCACTCTCGTCAAAAAAGGCTCCTAGGGGAGGGAGACGCGGGTCAGCACCGAAACGTTTGGAAGAAGAGCTGCCAGAAACCCTGAGGTAAGTAAGACTTGCGAAGTTAGTGTCAAGCGTCGAAGGGGTCAAGGGGCCAAAGGAAAGGCTAAGGAACGGCCCTCCATGCAAGGGAAGACGAAGGTGAAGCAGGCCGATTACTCACGAAACTTTCAGACCGGGAAGGGCAAAGACGATCGTTGCGCGCGGGAAGAGAATCACAGGCCATCGCCGGACGCTGCGACCAGTACGGTAGATACTGACAACGAAGGGAATCTATTCAGGAACTTTGGCATCGATGAGAGAGGGTTTGAGGTGGTGTTTTTACAGTGTGGTTGTGGTGGGAGTTGAGGGTGCCTTACGGAACCCCTTGACCAGGAAATAAAAAATGGCGGTCCGAACAGTAAGTTTCAAACACGTCCTCTGAGGAGGGAGAAGTGGACCTAACAATCCACCGTCGGTCAAGGGTAGAATTAAAAAGCGTTCTCCTGTTCTCCTTACCTCGACCTGAAACTAACAGAATCACGAGAAGTTCTTAGAGTTGAAGAACCTCCAACACCTAAAGCAAGGGGGGAGCAGGTTAGTATCTAACAAAGCTTCTGACTAAAGGTCGTGACGGGGTAATGAATCAGAGGGGGCAAGGGCTTCCAGCCTCCTGGAGGAAGGAAGGGAGTTGATTACTCAGACTGGTGGGTGGAGGGAAGCAGAACCTTCACTCTGAAGGAGGGGAAAGCATAGCGCGTCCGATCTGGGGTTCTTTTAAAAAAAGGGTGACGACGATTTCTCGGGGATCCGCGTCCTCGTCAGCAAAAGGACAAAGAAACTGAAAGGGAGGAAGGGAAAACCTTAAAAAGGTACAATCGACTGGAAGGGTTCTGGCTCGTGTACTAGAACCAACTTCCCGGCGCCTGCGACCGCGTAATGTGCTGCAGAAGGAGGTAAGAGACTCAAAGACTGCGATTAAATACTAGTTTGAAAAAAGCAACACGGTGTTCTCAAAAAAAAAAAAAAAAAAACAAAATTCGCGCCTTATTGGGTCACGACTGACATCCAATTGTCGGCGTTTGACCTGGTGTCAAGTACCTTCAAATGGAGTTAAAAGTACGTGACACTCAAAAAACCCTGGGGGGGTTCAACGTGAGGGAAGGAGCCGTGAACCTTATCCTTTCTATTGAGGGAAAAATCAGAGACGGCGGCAATGGGGGGACCTCAAGAAAAGGAACGTCGTAAAGCGGATCATTGTGGGGCGCTGCGGTGTGTGAACCGGTTGCAGTAAGCAGAAGTGACGGGAGGGAACACGGACGTGGCATTCTTCGGAACATGAGGGGAGGCGACCAGGCTATATGTCAAAGAACCGCGAAGGGAAGAACAAAAAAGCTCGTAAGGCAAAGCTTGTCCAGTAGGACGAGGGAAAAAAAAATCTGGCCGAAGAAGTATACGGACGTCGACATGTCTTTTTAGAGAAGAAGGTCGGCCGCAAAGGGGTAACAAGAAAAGACCTGGTAGGGAGACGATCGAAGGGCGGTCAAACTACGCTTCTTCAGAAAAAGGCTAAGCGCGTGCGAAGAGGGGGGAACGTAGCCAGCACAGTGCCTTAGTATCAGCAGCGCAGAAGATGTCTTGTTGGGTGGGTTTCTGAAGTGTCCCGGAACAAAGGACCTCTTTATAACTTCCAGCAAAGATCCGCGAACTAACTTGGGGTCGAGGAAGGAGGGGTCAGAAGAAAAAATCAACTGGGAAAATCTACCGCGACCATCATTGGGAATCCTCAGGAAGGGGAATAGTTTCTGGATCGGGAAAGACAAGAACTCTAAGTAAGTCTAATCTGATAAGGAACCTAACCGTTTCTTTATTTATCCTTTACAAATGCTGCACCCAAAATTCCTTAGGGAGGGGCCAACGTCAGCGCAGAAGGCAGAGAAATCGCACAAAGCTCTTCTGGGGGGGGGAAGAGGCCAGGTCCAGTAATGGGATCGGGTTCTGTAAAAAAAGGAAGAAAAACGGCCAGAGTTCAATTTCCATCGACAGACGTCACTATGATTAAGGGTGGCGGAAGGCTCCTACAAAAAAGCTCACCTTCCGACACAGTAGAGCAAAACAGTGTACTCAAATTCATCCCTTCCGCCCAGACGGAAAAACCCGGAGGAGAGAAGAAATTCACCTCATCGATCAGGAGAGATTTCACCACAACTTCGGGTTCAAGACCCTGGAATCAAAAACTACTGATCGCGTAAAGGACGACAGGAAGCACGGGCCCCGAGAATCAAGGGACCTCCGACAAAATCCGATCACCGGCAAAACCGGAAAACACCGTCTTTCTCAAGGGGGGCCCTTAAGAAGGAGAAGCTGCACACGGAAGAACGACCGAAGCAGGATAGCCTTGGTTGGAAGAGGCACAACACCACGGACAGTTTTTCAAGAGGAACTCCAGTCTACCAGAGTCCCTGCCGACAAGACAAAGGACTCTGTCCGTGTCAAGAGAGAGGGGGACAAGAAAGAAAGCCTTTCCGCCAAAAAGACACGACAAAAAAAAGGCAGGGAACCGAAAATCAAGAGCGTAGGGGGGGGGGGGGGGGGTGAAGGATTGAAAACACAGCGCCTTGGATGCCTGGGGATGAAATAACTGTCCACGATCGGAAACCTCGAAACAAAGACAGACGGGGAGAGGTCCTAGAGGATATTCGACAAAATGTCCAAGCGGATAGGTACTCCGCCAACAGGGACCATGGGCGGAGGAATAGAGGCTCCATCTTTAACATAGTAGAAAGAAAGCGCTGATGAAAGGAAAAGAAACCACCATCATAGCCACAGGCCAGAGGGAAACCAAAACTCCACAAATAGGGCAGGAGGAGAGTAAGAGGGGAGTTCTCGGAACAAACTCATCAGGGCTTTCCGAAAAAGGTCCACAAACCCCCACGTCCACCCAGTCGAAACGAAACAGCCACGCCGGGAGAAACGAGAGTAGCGACAGTCCCATAACCCCTTCAAATAATTGGGAGACAGCCTATACTGCAAGACCGTTAGGTCTTAAAGAGACGGGGGGCACAGGAAAGCCTAAATAAGGAACGGAAAGAGGGGTGTATGGTATCCAAATAATGAGATCTCAACAAAAAAAAAAGTATGTTTTAAAAGAGGGGGGATTGAGGTCATAACCTGACCTCGCTCGTACGGGAGTGGGGGAACGTCGCGGGCCGTTCAAACTCGGTTAAAGCAAACAGGGTAGGGAAGGAGGAAGGGAAGGAACCTTGGGTCAATGAATGGCGTTGTTCTGATGGGTCTACGAGCTTGGAAAACGCCCTCGGATGTGTTCGTAGCGAGGTGCGGTCTGTCCGAAACGGAAGGGCAGGAGGTGGCCTAGAAGAAAAACTCTCGCCACCCTCAAGAAGAATCGTTCTTGCCGTTTGCAAGTTGGGCAAAGGGAATAATGTGGGCTATGAACTTTTTTTCAAGTGGAGGGTCATAAGAAGCGCCGGGAGGTGCTCCAGCGATGAAGAAGGAGCATCTCTTAGGGCGCCATGGATCAGAGGGTTCTACTCGCGAAGATTTGCAGGAAAAATCCCGCAGATCGTCAGTGAAAAGAGGAAAACTGAGGGATGGGGGTCAAAACGTTCGAGGTAGAGGAAGGAAAAGGGCTGATCCCGTCGAATAATCTCACCCACGCCTGTCCGTAAGGGAGGGGGGGGAATAAAGGGGTCTGTGGGAGGGGAATTTGTGGCGGCAGCTTACACTTTCTCGGGCAGGGAATGGGCGACTAACACTGAGATCCAGGGGAGGGAGAGTAGGCCGGGCAGCTGGTCGAAAGTTTGGGAAACCACGTGAGGGGCCAACCAGTAAGGGGGTTGGATCAGGGGGAAACAAGATATCCTGCTGCAAAGGGGGGGGACGTCTGGCCGGTGAGAGGATGGTACATGGGGTCCAGCGCATTGCGCCACCTGTTAAGAACTGGGGAGGCTTTTCGGGGGCTGTCGTGCCCGTGAGGGAGTTTTGGGCTTGGGATCCTTCTCTGACGCGCTGAGGTCAAAAACCGAGTGGATTACTAAGGGTGTGGGGGCCTCATGACTGAAGTTTCGGGTTCGGGGGGAGAAGGGTTGGGGGTCTTCGGCTTAAAGTGAGGGACGTTTCGGCCTGGGTTCTCGAGTGGATGGAAATTGAGAGGGGTGATGGGCTGGAGACTTTCCGCGGAAGGGATCGTTCCTTCAGTTTCTGGGGGACCTGCATATTCCGCTTGGTGGTGCGAACGAAGAAGAAACCCAGTAATGGGAAAGAGGAACTTCCCGTAACCCAAAACGAGGTGGATGCTGCTGGCTAGGGAATAACTTGCCGCCTGGGGATTGCTAAATTCCCTCGGTGGCGGTTGGTAAGAAGGGGGGGAAGCTCGAAGGGACAGGAAACTTCTTTTTCAACTGCGAAAAGTCGAGATTGCCTGCGCTGTAATCGGAGAGCGCCATGCTCCGCCCTCGAAAAAAGTGGCAGGAGGCTCGGAAATCCTTTGTCTAATGTAGCTTTAGGGGTGGCGGCTTTCACAATCCTTAAGGCCCACCATTGGCGGCATGGGCGCGCAAAGGAAGTGAGACATCCGGGGGGGTGACTTATCTAGTGAATCAACAACAAACAATATAGTCGTAGGGGAGGGGAGGGGCTCTTCACGGGGAACGGCTCAAAGGAGAAAATTCACCTCGTTAAGAGATGTAAAGATTTATGGCCCTTGATCTTCGGAAGTATTCATGATCGAACCAGGAAAACTAGGTTTCTGGCCGGGCGACAGGGTGCGGGGGTTCCTTTAACCTACTGCGCATCTAAAAAGAAACTTCGAAGTCCTGAAGATGGGAGTGAGTCCTCGTCGAAAATAGACCGCGGGGCCTAATTAAAAGAGGGGTTCTTTCGTGCCCGCGAGGTGAGTAAATACGGGGAAGAAGGGTGCGAGTAGCTTCCCTACGAAATGGTCAACGTCTTTGCGGCCCAGACAGGTGAACTGAGCTTACGGTCATCGAAAACACCAAGGAAGAGTCAACTCATGGAAGATAAACAAGGAAAGGAAAGTAGGGGTGATCAACGGAACCTCTCTCGTGAAGGAAATAAGAACCGATACCTTGCTTGGGACCTTCGGCGGCTAACGACGGTTGGTTATTACGGTTCTGGCTTCGCACAGAAGAGTGATTTCAGAAAAGGGGAACCCTAAAAGGACTGCTTGCCGCTTTGAAAAAATGAAGGTGGGGGTGCAAACAAAAACGCTAAGGGGACACCTGTGTCGCAAAACGTGCGAAAACAGAAGAGGAAAGGAGGTCAACGATGCTCGCTAAAGAAGATTCAGCATACGCGTGAAAGGGGAGTAAGGCCGGTGGTTTTCTTACCTAGTCCCGCAGAAGGGAAAACGGGGGGGAGCTGGGAAGTCCGACGGGTTAAAAGGCATTGCCCATCCTCTTGTCAGGGGAAGGGTATCTGGAGAATCTACCGGGCCTCTAATCGTCTAAAAAGGAAAAAAACAACGATCTGGCCAGACCTAGGGGGGGGACAGGATGCTATGAAGGGACGGTAGTGCTACCTAAAAAAAAGGAGCAACGCGGACAGCAAAAAGAGAACTTCCGAAAAGGGGGAAGCAGGCTTCCTGTGCCGGCCACCAGAATCGTTCGGGAAAAGATCACGATTCGATCAAGACAAGAACCAGTTCGTGGAGGGGGCCGTAGGTTCGATCAATGAAGATAAAGAGATGTGTTCGTCAAAGGGGTAGGGCTTCCAGGCATCCCCGTAGAACGCGGTAAGTAAATACAATACACAGGGCTGTTCTCAGAAAACTTCGGCAGTAAGCAAAAGCAGAGGACGTACTGTGTAAAAACCCTGAAAAAATTTTACCTGAAGGGCCTGAAGGCCGAGCGCAAATCTTCAGGGAAAAAGGGTACCCGCATCCGTGCCGGCGGGTAAGAAAACCGGGGTAGATACTCTCCGGCGAGCAAGGGGGGAGGAGCCGCCTGGGGTCTCACTATCAGGGAGGGAGGAGGTCAAGGTTACCGTTTCGCACGCCGTTCAAGGGATTGAAAAGAGTTCAAGAGGGAGGTAGTGAAGGTCCTCAATCTTCCAAGGGCACCGGGTGGCCCACCCCGCGACGGTGACAAAGAATAAAAAAGAACTGAACCCGGCCGGGGCTGGAAGCGCTGGAACGGAAAACCCTTGAAGGGTGGGGGGGGGGGGAGGAAACCAGTCTCTCGGAAAAAGGGGGAACACGGGCTTACTACATATTATACAGGGATACAAACAGCGACCTCGGGCCAGAAAGGGCGGAACGGGAACTAAAAGTCTCTGAAAAGATTCCTGACGGGTCAGGAAAGATGTCAAGGAGGACCAGGGGGCTGATCATACTTTGTACGTTCCTGGGAAGGGGGGAAAGGCTAGACCTCACGCGCTTCATTACTGACCCTACCGGTAAAAGGCCTCGCGGCAGGCGGACGGGAAAAAACGAACACGGGAAGATCAGGAAGGCCAAGTTTAGCGAGGATCAATCAACTCCCACCCTACGTCATACCAGAAGGGATGAAATAAAATCAGGAAAGGGCCGTCCTAGCCGAAACATTCCTGAGAACCAAGGGGGAGGGACAGCCTGGACGGACGGTCCAAGAAGCGGATGGGAAGGTAAGGTAAGGACTAACGGATCAGGTAACCCATCCCACTAATAAAGAAGGGAACGGTTGCTCGAAGAAGCTGGAGGCAACCGTACTGATCCTTACGGAAGCAGAAAGGTCTTCTTAGGAGGGAGTAAGATGCCATGGTCTCTCTTTACGGCGGCTCAAGCCGGAGTGCAGGTAGGGCCAAGTACTGGTCAACTTTGAATAAACCGGCGCGCAGATAAGGTAAGAAGAAAACTTTATGGGGTCGATTGGAGGAGGAGGAAAGGGGGGTCAAGCCTCACAGGCTGGGAAAAGGCGGCCTTTCCATTGACCTCTGACTAGATGGGGGGGAGGTCTCTATCAAGATTTTCGGGAGATATCAAAAAACTAGGTAGGAGGAAAAGGGACAGACCCGAGCGGATCAGGCGCAGCACAGTCTTCCTCAGGTCCAAAAAAACAAGGAAAACAGAAGGGGAACGAGGAAGCAAGTAAAAAAAAGTTCAGTCCGGAAGCAGCAGAAATCCCCTAACGGTTCGGGAGGAAGGGGGCCGCTCTTAAATCAAGAAGCAAGGGCACCGTCATGTTGACGGACCGGCACGCAGCTTGAAAACTGAAACTAGAGGAGAACAATCGACCCGAAGAAAGAGAAGAAAGTCGCAATCCGGCGGGAGAAGGAAGGGGACCGCTCAGCTGTGTCTACACGTTTAAAAGGACTTTCTAGGAAAAACTGGCCGGAACGGGGAATCCAAAAACCCTGACGGCCAGAATCAGATGCGGACCCGGAAGAAAGAGGAAAAACGACCCTACGTGGATCCTGTCAAAGCGAAGCGGAAGGACCAGGCCAGGTGAGCGTGAGTCAAAAAGTCTAAAAGAGGGTTTCTTTGGCGTGATGGTAAAGAGGCCCTAAACACGGAAGCCGTAGCCCCCGGAAGTGTCAGGGGCGACCGGAGAAGCCATGAGAGGACTTCCACCTGGGGGAGGGGGGAAAGCAGAAGGCTATTTAGGTCTAAAATAATCAACTTACCTGGGTGCCCTTTAGCCAGAAATCAGAACAGTTCCCTAAAGGACAGAAGAAGCGGAAAAGAGACTAAAGAGTTGAAGAAGCCTATTCACAAGGGTGGAGTAGAGTAGGGGACGGTTGAGGCCCGGTCTCATCAGTCTTCAGAAGAATTTTCGGGTGTCAGCGGAACTCGGGTCAGCACCATCCACTTTTGAGGCAGCCGGAAGAACGGACGGGGAACAAGTCAGCGTCGAGGGGAGGGAAGCCTGGGAAGGAACAGGCACTGGTCTAAGTTTACCCTGGGAAACCGTCATGAAGCCATGGGGAAAAAGGGGGGGGGGAAGGGCGACGCCGAGCGGGGAACCTGTCCCAAGAAAACATCGGGGGGTGAGAGGGTCAGAGAAAAATGACCTCTACTGGAAGAGTAGACTTACGGTCAGCAAGGTGGGAAACCGACGGCCTCGATGCGGGAAATGGAGGAATTACGATTTCGGGGGAAGTACTGTAACAGGTGGAACCTTTGAAAAAGCACATGGCTTGTCACGAACCTGAGTCGCAATACTTGGGGAAGAAGAGAGGACCGAAGTCGTCCGGGGAAATCAAACCCTTTTTCAAAATTTACCGTAAAAAAAGATAGAAGTGGCTCCAGGGGAGAGGGGAAAGGTCCTAAAAACGTGAGAGAAAGGAGGACCTCTGGTGACCTACAGAACGGCACAAGCAAAAGGGGTACTGCCGTTCGGGATTAATAAAATCGGAGCTGCCGAAAGTGCAGGGTTAAGGAAGGGACTCAGCTGACAATGTCTGACTAAAAGAAGGAAGTGAATTACCTCTTTTCTTCAGAAAAGGGGTTGGTGTCGGTCACATAAATCAAAGGGACAATCGCAAGCGTCAGAAAATAGGGTAAGGGGAAATTTATGGTCGTACCCAGTGGTGATCCAGGTAGGAGGAACGGAAGAGTAAAGAAATCAAACAAGTGAAAAGTCCATAGTGGGGAGGGGTACAGCATATATAAAAAGAGGGGACGTCACCAACTAGAGGTGGACGGGGGACTCTTTAAAAACACCACCGGCCCGAGAAGTAGAAACGGAGGGGCTGCAGAGGGGAGGTTATGACGCAATCGAGCGGAAACTTTGTATAAAAAGGAGAAAAAGTGTGAAGACCCCGGGAGGGGAAAGTATGGACCTCGGCGACAGCAGAAATGAGGAGGGAAAGGTCAGGCATAAAGAGGCTGGGAGGAAGGCCTACTGCCCCACAAAGGGGGGTCACGGGGAGAATAGAAAGTAGCAGACGCCCTTCAGCGTTTGAGGGGCAGGGAGGAGAAACCGGCCGTCAGGAGCCCTCCTGCAGAACAACTCATTTAAAGTAGCAGGTGGGAAGAATGCAGGGTGTTTGTTACCGTTAATGGAAAGGGAGAAGAATTGAACTGTCAGAAAAGAAAAAGACGTTGCAAGGTAGTCTGGTCAGTCTAGAATTAAAAGCGAGAGTCCGATAGCACCTCCGGTTCCGGTGAGACTAGAGAAAAACCCTCTCGTCATCCGGACAGCGGTACGTTCAGAGCCGCCCAATAGTATTGAAAGTTCATAGAACTTCTGTTGTGAGGGGGACCTCCGTTGAACAGCCGGCACGGTCGCCACAAAAAAAAACCCCTGTAATAGGGATGTGAATCATAGGGGGGACTACAGCTCAAGGACCTCAAGCGGAGAAAGAGGAGCATGAGGTTCGAAGTCCCATCAGGTTCCGTTCCGAACAGAATCGAAGAGAGTGTTGTGGGGTGGGAGTAACTCCAGCCAAAGGCACTAGTGAAGAAACTTCCAGAGCAACACCTTCAGAACCTTCCTTTTTAAAGAGCCGGCGGGTGCATCCCCGAAAAAGATCACAGG
>Ga0179591_1405904_pt1 | contig 14212 bp, 21 predicted proteins | sample CZOMad2_1_08_16f_FD_182891 | JGI IMG/M metagenome (GOLD analysis project Ga0179591, IMG submission 182891) | Vadose zone soil fungal communities from Angelo Coast Range Reserve, California, USA - CZOMad2_1_08_16fungal (PacBio error correction) | ecosystem: Environmental > Terrestrial > Soil >...
TCTTGGGAAAAATTGAACGCCAGAGGAGAGGATTGAGGAGTCTGTAGAAAGCGCGGAGTTTATGCCGAATCTCAGCAACGGCGGAAGAACAGAAAAAGAGCACGTAATTGCCGGGGCAAAGTACGAAAAAGAGAGGCGCTTTGATCCCGGGTGGCCGAAACAATTTGTCCTGGGGTCGAGAGAGATCCTCTGAAAAGCCTTCATCTGCTAAAGGGGGAGGGCAAGAGGGCGTCATGCTAATTCAGTTGCTCTTCGACGGGGGGAGGGATGGGTCGATCAAATCGGGAAAAACGCCGGCATAAAGAAAGAAAAAAAGGAGGACAAGATCTTCGCGAAGGTCAGGTCTCGACCGTTTTCTGCCAAGGCAAAGCCTAAGGATGGTTGAGAAAGAGAGGCAAATCTCTATGAAAAGAGGTGCCGGGGAGCCTTCCATAAGGCGCTTCTGCAAGAGAAAAATCGGAAGAGAAGTTCGGTTTTGCAAATAACTCAACAGGCCAAAAGCCCCCTCTTCGCGGGGAGAGAGAGATAAGAAAACCATAGAAAAAAAATCTAAGCAAAAAAAGGACGCACAATGTCGAAGGCTACGGAAATCCTTTTCTGAAGAGGAAGGTCGCCGTCCCACACTGCGAAAGACAGATGCCAACCCGGATTTAGAGGAGAGGAGACTCGAAAAAGGAGAAAGGCGAGTCGATCTGGCATTCGTGGGGTTCTACGAACAATCCCCGGGGAGAAGCTTTGAAACTGCGATCGGGGGGGGAGGTTCGCAGCAAAGAAAAGAGGCGGACGCGACAATAAATTCGCAAATCCTCTGCTTGTGAAACTGTCGTCCCTTCGGATTTGGAGGGGGACGTTTACCGCCCTGGCCGAGGGGTCTATCAACGGCCACTGTGAGATTGAGAGGGGAGGGGAGGAAAGAGGAGCACCTGGGATGGGAGAGGTTTCTTCACCTGCAGTTAGGGATTCGTCATAATGTGTTCCTGGAAACATGAAGAATGCCCTGGTACATAAAGATACCTTATAAGCCTTGACCTGCGAGAGGGGGGACTCTTCGCAAAAAAAAGGGCAGAACCTCTCGCGAAGCGCAGGCAGGCAGGATGGAAGCACGGTGTGAACCTCTCTGTAATGCCACGAGAAGGAGGTCCGCGAGGGAAGAAATTTTCGAGTGCGAAAGGGGAGGGAAGCGATAGGGGGACGGGAGAAAAAGCAATCGTGCCGTCGAAGTGGTCAGGACCAACAGACGCCTTATTGCTCCCAGTCTTCAGAAAAGAGAGGGGAAGGGGAAGTCGCGCTAAATGAGGGGCATTTTCTTCTGTCTCCTTGAAGGAAAAGTTTGGCGTCGAAGAAAGAAAGAAGTCCGTTCCGGAACCGACCAAATTTCTCGCAGTCGAATACCGATGCGGAAAGAGGACATCGAACCAGCGTCGCGGGAACACTCTCTTACCCGCCTCGTGAAAAGGAAAGAGGCGCAAAAATCTTTTCAGCCAAAAGAAAAAAAAGAATACGGATAGAGGGTATAAAAACGTGCCGCAGATGAGGAAGGGTCGCGTGCGGATCATCATCTTTGCGAGGGGAGGACACATGGACGACGTTCAGTTGCAGGAATCTCAACAACAACCCCGGAGGAGGGGGAGGGGGAAAAATGCGAAAGGGACTGAAAAGTAATCGCGGAACCGATGATAGCGACATACCTTCAAAACAGATATGCCAAGTCTATACAAGAGAAAAAGGGAGAATGGATTAACGATTTGCGCAATATGCAAGAAGAGAGGGGGGACTAGAAGGAAAAAGAACAACGCGACGCGGAGGTTCCGATGTCGAAACGAAGCTGTATTTCTCAAAAGGGGAGAAATTAGGAGGACCCGGCACTGACACTGCCAAAAAAACGAAGGGGGGGGACGCCAGAAAAAGAAGACAAGTCATGCTCCCGCCTACATCCAAATAGTGGAGGGCTGAGAGCTCGCCTTTACTACGAAGAAGGGAGAAAGACTGGAAAAGTGTCCTGAATTGAAGGAGGCACGAGGGCTGTCTGAGAAGGAAGAAGCGAAGCAAATCGCCGCGTCACAGACGGAGTCCAATTCGATTTGAACTGATCAAAGGTTTCTCTATCGCTGCAATGAAAGAAGGGAAAAGGTCGAGGCTAGAAGGGGTCAGCAGCCTGATAAACGAGGGAGGGAAGGAGTACCTTCATCGTCGTCAGAAAGGAGCTAGTTCTAAAAAAAGGGTATTCCCAAGGGAAGAAGAGGGGGGGGGATATTGCAGACAGGGGGGGAGAAAAGCCCGATTCCTCCGACCTAGTGAAGAAAGGACATTCTTTCACTGCAGAAACATTTTCTACGAGAAGATCGGGTCCGATGACAAGAGAAAAACGATCCGCACCGCTGAGGGAAAAAAGACCCTCAAAACCACCAGAGCTAGGATTGGAGCAGTTAGGTCGCCGGAATACAAGGAAGGGGAATGGCGCCTGCGGAGAAAAAATCCAGCATTAAAAGGGGAAAAGGCTCCAGGGGGGGGGGGAAAAAAACGACCTGCAGAATGACGAAGCCGAATTGATTTCCGGCAGGCAGTCGCGATAACGCAAAGAGGGGCCTCTCTTACCCTGGTATTGAGGGGCCTAAAGAGGGAAAAAGGGTCCGAGCGTCTCTCCACATTGGGGAGGAAGAACGTGAGGGTCTATATGGCTCGGCCGGCTAGGGGGAAAGCTTGCGAGAGAGGAAGCGACGATGCGCGAGGGTAGGGGACAAAAACCGACCTAGAAGGGGGGGGAGCACTCGAAGAATGCCTTAGGAAGACTGCTCGAGGGTGAAAAAAAAGGAAGAAGTGCTCGCAGAAGGAAGGTCTCCATCTGCTGTAAGAGGAGGAGTTGTCGTGGGGAGAGGGGGGGCAACTGTCACGGGAATCTTACCTCTAAGAAGGGAAGGGTGAACCAAATCACTTTTTTTAAAGCCGGTGCGGGGTGAAAAAAAAGGCGATTTGGACGAAAAAAGCGCATTCGCCTAACAGGCCACTGACTTCAGCTAGAGACGCGAAGCCAGAAAAAAAAAAAGCCCCTACGGATCCGGGGGAAAAGACGGCAGTCCTTCAAGACAGAATCTGCGAAACTTCACCCAAAGGGGTTGATCAGAAAAGGCTCTCTATCCGTCAATTGGACGGGGGAAAAAGGAGGGGGAATGACTTCTCGTTGCGGTGGGTTTTCTTCGCAGAAGAGGAGGAGATTCGGCATAAAAAAAAAAAACGTATCGTTTCTTCAATCAAAAAAGAGGGAGAGGAAGGGGCCGTTGGGAAAAGGTGCAGACCAAGAATCGCTCGAAAACAACAACCACGTATGATTATGAAATATAAAGGGGGGGGAAGGCACACTGATCTGGGGGAAAAGGGGGCAGGCCATCGGCTATCTTAATTTGAAAAAGGGAGGGGGGTATCTTAGAAGGGGGAGCGGAATCTCATCTCTGAAAGTCTAAGAAATCCACCTGCCGCCGAGCACGGCAGATTAGGGCTGATCTATTCGAAGAAAGGGGGTTTGGAACAAAATGTGGGAAAGAGCATGGTCTCCTATCCTTCTGATCGGAAGCATGCAAGCTTATCGACAACATTTTTCTTAGGGGGAGGGAGCGCGGGAAAAAAAGGGGAGGGAGTTGCTCTGCACGGCCTGCTGAGCTTCGCTTAAAAAGGAAGGGTGAACAAACGAGGCCCAAAGTGATCGCTGGGGAAAAAGAACCATATATTTCGCGGCGTGATGAGAGACCTTTTGCGGCAAGAAAGCAAGCAATAAGGGATGGGGAAGAAAATGGCGTAACTCGCTATCCAAGGAGGGGGGAAGGTTTCAAAAAGAAAAGGGCCAGAAGGCGGACGTCGCGTGCGAAAAATTCCTCCGGTAAGTCGGGGGCAGACAATGTCACAGGAAAGCTGCGCTCGTCGCGCAAAAAAAGGGGCTCAAAACAAAGGAGAGAAAAAATACGAAGCGCCACGGAATGACCGGGAAAAAAGGGTTGGCGAGACGCTCGGAAAAGAGGGAAAACCGCGAGGTCGCGCCACAAGAGAGAAAAAGAGAGGGGGAAATGTATGCCAACCCGTAGGGGAGGGGAAGACGAACTAGGAAAGAAAAAAAAGGCGAGATCGATCAAGGCGGGGGGGGGACGAACAATACCCTTAGAGTGCGGTCTCAAAGAGCGGCAACTTTTCTTTCTCCCGCAAAAGGGGAAGGAGGAGACAGCGACAAGGCAGAGAGGGTCACGGTTCGTCCCGACTGAGTGGGGGGAGGGAGTTTACCTGCCCGTCAGCGTTGGAAGGAAACAAATGGGAGATTGTATCGAAAAAAGCGACCTTCGCGCACCTTTTCGGAGAGGGGAAGAGGGGCCTTCACCTGGCCATAGGGGGCGGCATCCAATTCTGCACATGCCATGCAATGCCTGGAACAACCGTAATCGCGCGCGTAACCTAAAAAAAAAGGGGAGAAAAAAAGACTTGAAAGAAGGACTGACTCCCTCTTTTATCAGGAGGAAGAGGGGGAAAAAGCTCGACTTCAAACGGGGGAAAAAAAAGGGAATGCAATCGGGAGAAAAAACAGTCTGTTCCGCGTTATCATGTCGAGACGAAGTGGCCGAGGCAAGCAGATTTGCGTACGAGAGGAAGAAAAAAAAAGAGAGGGCGTCGAATGAAAGAAAAAAAAAGAGAGTAGGCTACTGGAAGCGAGCTAGCGAAAGACCGGCGCGCGATAAGCCAGAAGGAAGTAGGCGGGGCGCCGGAAAAGGACCCATTTTTTGTCGTAAGGAAGGGGGAGCTCGGAAGGGGAAAAAGAAAAAGAAGAATTTCTCTAAAGGTCAGACCTCTTCGGGACTCGCCTTCCACGACAAAGAAGGGGGAGGAGAGGACCACTGAGCGAATAGGCCTGTTCATATTGCGCAAAAAAAGGGGAAAAGGGCGATACGGGAAGAACGGGAAGAGAAGGGAAAGGCGTGAGGTTTCCCGGTGAGGTCATCGTTTCGCGATCGTTTCTTCCTGACGCTTTCAGTTCAAAAGGGAGGAAAGAAACACAACAACGGAGGGGAAAGAGACCAGGAACGAAAGTCGTCATGGCAGAAGGGAGGACAAGGTGATCCGCAAAAGAAAAGGAGAAGGAAGAAAGTAAAGAGAGTAAACGGGGGAGGAAAGGGGGGATGGAAAGGAAGGAGGGCGGGGAGTATGAAGGGGGAGGGATATGGAAGAGAGGGAGCGAGAAATGGAAGGAAGAAGGGAATAAGAGACGGAGAGGGTTGTGCGAGGAAGGAGGAGGGGGGGGTAATGAAAGGAGGGATAGGGAGGAGGAAGGGAGCAGGGGAGGAAAAAGGTGGTGGTGGGGGATATTCCTCAAACGCCCCGATGAATGAAACTATCTATACTTCTGCCTCCGTAGAAAGAAAGAAAGGCTTATGAAAGAGGGGAAGGCCGTATGCACTCTTCTTTGAAGGAGAAAACATCTACCGCAGGGGAGGGGAAAAGGGAGCCCGAATCGTTAAGCGAAGGGCCAGAAAATGGACTTCGTCGCTAGTCTCCGTAAAAAGAAAACCGCAGGTGGATACGAAAAAAGGGGGGGGAGAATCACTTTCAATTCTCCCGAAGGGGAAAAGAGGTGCTTTAGGAAGAGGGAATGCGCGTATCTGAAAAACTGTTAGCAAAAAAGGGGGGGTAATGGAATTACGTCATCGGAAGAGGAAATTACCGCAAGAGAGGGGAAAAAAAAAGGGAGTGGCTAACTCGGGAAAACATGCGATTTACGCAAAGAACTCGCTTACAAAGGGGGGACTCGATGCATTAAGAGAAAACTTAATTCGTAGGCTTCGCTCGCAAAAAAAAGAAGAAAAAAAGAGAAAAAGGCACGCGTCAATCGCAGGAAATCTTGCAGGGCGAAAGCTCTATTCGGTGTATTAAAAAAAATCGCATGTTGCAAGAAGGGGGGCCTCCGACCTGCAGGTGAAAAGGGAAAAGGGAAAGACAGGTGAAACGAGGAGGAAAGGGACGAGGAAAACAAGCTCACAGTGGCCGGTCCAGCTCTCAAAAGGGTGCCGGGCGTTAACTACCCAACCCAAATAAAAACGGGACAAGCGGGAGAAAGGCGTGCGCTTCCGAAGGAGAAGAACCTTCGTCTAAAGACCAAAGGGGGGGAACGCAGTGGCAGACCGCATTCAATGAATTTGTGAGAGGAACCACGCCCTGCCGATGATAGAAGGGAAGGGGGTGCCGCAGGGTCGAGGCGGAGAGAAAAAATCCGTTTTTCGAGGGGGGGGGGAAAGACATTTGGTCCAAAGGGGCGGAAGACAAGTTTCCGAGCGGCTACACAACAGGGGGCGGGAAAGGTCCGTTCCCGCTCTGAGGGTCCAGGCTATTGTGGGGGAGGAAGAGGGAAAAGCGCGCAAAGAAGAGAGAGATGCGCGGGTGCCTGTTACCTTGTTCTTCAAAACCTACCTATCAGGTGAGCCATCAGAAAGAGGAGAATGAAAATTGATTTTTACACCCTTAATAAAAGAAGATTACGGGAAGAGGAGGGAAAAGAACTTATGCTTTGTAGGGCTGGTTGGAGGGAGGAAACTTTCGTAATAGGGGCGAGAAGAAATGGGTTACGGGGGGAAACTTTTTTTTTTCAAGGATGGACCCTATAGGGAAGGGGGGAAGCGAACGAAGCTTCACGCGAAGCAACGGAGTAAGAAGGGACTCTCTAATCCATCAAAAAAAGGAGAAGGGGAAGCCTGGGAGGATCACTTCAGGAGGGAAAAAAGAGAGACGATCCTCGCAAAAAAGAGACCCATGCCCACATTGGTAAGTCAAAAAATTTATCAGCGCCTCGATCCAGGGACTTTAAAAGACGTTGCTCGTAGGGAGGTCTTGAAAGGGAGAGCTATGCGATTGAGAAATCGTACGATACAAGCACTTATATGGGGTTTCTTCAGAAAGATGTAATGTTCCTTGAAAAAGGGGGGGGGCAGAAAAAAAGAAAAAAAAAAAAAGTAGGAGGAGAAGAGAAGAGTCTTGGTAGGCCCCTTATCTGTAAAAAAGTAAACGCGAGAGGGGGGGGAAACTATACGTTCTTGGAAAAGGGGTTCTGGAAGAAGAAGAGGATCTAAGAGATCCACCGCTCCGAATTGACGAGGAAAAGGGGGGAAGGGAGAAGGATTCGCTTTATCCCTTGAAAAGGGGCCTTGTAGCAGGAAAAAAAAAAAGGCTGATCTTGCAGAATTAATGCTAGAAAGAGGCATTGCGGCAATTCTGGAAGACGGCAGGCCGGAAGTCATGGGACGGCGACTAAGAGGGGAAGAAAAGCGCCGATCAGGGAAAAATACCCTGCAAAAAGGGAGTCGGAGGGAACGTACCCTATCTGTAAAGAATTCGCGTACGGAGGAGAAAAAAAAAACGAGCCACTCAAATCCATCTTGAGAAAAGAAGGAAGAATTGCGGAACAGGGAGAGGAGAATGAGGGTTCCGGGTTGCCACAACTCGCGAAGAACGACATAAGGAGAGCTTCTGCGTGCTAAAAAAAAAGAGGAGGGGTTTGACAACATGCCAATCTCCTCGGGAGGAAGAGAGAGGAAAGCGGGGGGGGAGAAAAAAAAAACGTCACCTCCATATCGCCCTCACGCATAGGGGAATTTGGGGCGGGGGAAAAAAAGAGATGTTCTTCCGCGAGGTCCGAGGAAAAAGGGGAGCATAAAAAGAGGAGGACAACCCGGATTTTTCGGGGGGCTTTCGGGAGGAAGACCCTGCCGGAAAATCCACGGAGAAAGAGGAAAGGTGCGTGGGTTGAGAAAAAAAAAAGGGCTCCGCTTTCGTCTGCCACTGGGCGAAAATTTCTTGAGAAAGAAAAAAAATAAAAAAAGTACGGTAAGAGGAAACGCGACAAGCAAAGGAAAAATGTTCACTTTTTCTCCCTGAGGGGGGGGAGGGGAGTTTGACAAGAAAAAGAAAAAAGAGCACGGCCCACGTGAATTGTCAATATACCAGATTTGAGGGGGAGATTCGCGCACCTGTTCTGCATGACAAGAAAAGGGGGATGCAACTGCAGGAGAAGGCCAAGGGAAAAAGGGACGCTGCGAAAGGAAGGACACCGAAGCGCGCGCGTAGACAAGGTAAAAGTTTAAAGAGACTGACGTCTGCAATTTTCCTCTTCGCGGGGGATCAGAGGAAACCTTCTGCGGGGAAGAAGAGGGCCCGGTTTTACCCTCTGTCGTAAAGGAAAAAGGGGGGATGCTATTGGGGGAAGAAGACTCGAGGGCGAGTTGCAAACACGCGCGAGGTTTGCGTACGAGAGGGTCAGGCGCGCATCAGAAGGGAGAATTCCATTAAAAAGGGGCTCCCGAGGAAGGAAGAAAGAAGACGGCGCGCGATAGCAAAAAGGGGTAGGGCATGCGTGCGCCTTGACAAAAAGGGAAAAAGTGTGGAGGAAAAAGAAAAAGCAGTGTCCTGCGTAATCGGGAGGAAGGTCTCGGAAAAGTTAAAAAAGAAAAAAAGAAGAGCATCGCCGGCCACGACACAGGAGATTCGGCTGCTTACCACTTCTACCACGAAGAAAGGGTGCCCTGGGGCAAAAAAATCACCGGCGTGTCTATACGTATAAGAGGGGGAAAAAATTTCGGGAAGAAAAAAGAAAAGAGGGGCGAGCGTTCTCAAGGAAAAGTTCATTTCCCGGAGAATTCTTCAGAAGAAACACAATAAAAAAAAAAAGGAGACCAGGGACTGAAAAGAGGAAAGGGGGGGAAAAGAAAAAAGGGATGAACCGCACGCGACCCACAAGGAACAATGGCCCCGAGAGAAGAGAGTCATCCTTTCGCACGCCGGTTATCGGCTGGAGAAGGGAAAAATATGACAAAATGCTATGCACAGGAGGGGGGTGGGTACGCGCCGAACACCTCGAAAAAAGAGGGGAAGGGGCGATTTGACAAAAGGAAAAGGAAATGGCCGAGAAATTCTTCTGACAGAGCCTTCCCTGAACTGCCCTACTCCCATCCGCAAAAGGGGGGAAACAAGCGCAGAAAGGGAGGGAAAAAACTTCCTACATATTAGGGAAGGAGAAGGGTGGCTCGATATAGGGAAGGAGAGATGTTGGTGGGGGAAGGAGGGGGGCAGAGATGCTGCTCGGAACGTCGATCTTACGCAAATCGCGAAGATAAGCGGTGCCAGGGAAAGATTATCAAAGCGGGAACTCTCACTGGGGGGAGTGGCAAAGGCCCCAAGTTTTAACCGAGGGTCAGAGGCTGCTCTTCGAGAAGAAAGGGGAACTCGTGTCATCTAATAAGGAGGGGAGCAATGCGCAGGTAGGGGAGGAAGAGCGCGCGATCGGTTGAAAAATTTGCGCATCGAGGGTTCATACCATTGTATTTCAGAGGGGAAAAAGAAGACTGCAGGTGAAGAAAAGGGAAGAGGAACATTTTCTCTAAGTAAAGGAAAGGAGAGTCGCTTACAGAAAGGTAAGGAGGACAAACTGAGAAGTTCTTAAACAAGGACCCAAATCCGAAGGGAAGGGAAGACGCTATTTATTTGCCATTTCTTTCAGAGGAAAGAAAAAGGAGGGACCTGCGACTGAAAAAAAAAAGAGAAACATTGCCGATCCAGCATTTGCAGACAGAAAAGAGCAAGGTATTGTTCAGGAAAAAAAAAAACGATTACGCTCTCGGGAAAGGGCCGGAAAGTTAAGAAAGAAAAAGAGACGCCGGCAAAATCAGGGGTTGCTCTCTTACTGGGATTGATGCGCAGTAAGAAATCGCGGAAGACCCAAGGTCTTCGCCAACATTTTTGGGAAGGCAGCGCTTAGAAGGGGGGGGAGGGGTTGCCGCACGCTGCGAGACGCAGAGCGCGGACAGGCCCGCTTTGCCTGTTGGGGGGTTCTGAAAAAAAAAAGGGACTTCTTAAGTTTTTCGTTCTGGAAAAAAAGAGAACGGCTGGGAAAAAAAAAGAGAAGGCCCCGAAAGTTCTCGCCGATTCGGTGTCCTCCCAAGAGGAGTATCTTGCAACCCTCCCTTATGCTGGAAGGATGCGGGTGAGCCGCAAAGAAGACTCGAAGATCTGTTAGGGAAGTAGATCAAGGGGGGAAGGGGGAAGTCGTTGCCATTATCGGAGGATTAAACTCGAAGAGAAGCATTTCGCCGTCGCAGAGCAAGGGAAAGGCAGAGGCCGCGGAAGACTTTCCGGGAAAGGAAGGGGCGAAAAAAACGGACAGGCCGTCAAGAGAAAAGGGGTCTCACCATGGGACAGGACAAACTTTTATCAAGCTGACCCTGGGGCACTCTCCTAAGGACTTACTTGGAAGGGACTCTGCAATTACTAAGGAGGGGTATTGGAGGAAAAAGATCCTCCGATTGATTCAGGAGAAACGCGTCTCCGCCTACGGAAGTTTCTGGGAAAGAGCGCTCGAAAAGAGAAGAGCGTGGGCATTAACATTAATCAATCCACAACAACACTTAGGAGAAAAGAATGGGAGTTTCTGGGGGGGGGCACACTGATCTTAAAAGAGAGAGGCGGAGGGGGAGGTGATGTAGGCGTATAAGCTTGAGGATGAATCTCATCGTCAAAAGGAGGAATCAAAAGGAAAAAAGTACTTGCCGGAAAAAGTGCAAGTAAAGAAGGGGGTCGAGGCGCTTGAACAGTGGGGTCCGATAGGGGGGCCTGGTCGCAAGGAGATCCGGCTTATCTTGAAAGGGGAAGGGAAATGCGAGGAGGGGAGGACGTCAGGTCTTGGGCTCGGGAAAAAGTCCTTCAGTCAGTGGGGAAGAAAAAAGACGGCGCACTGCATAAAAGGGGGGAGAGTCTCCTCTCATGAAAGGGAAAGAAAAGAGAAAAAAGTGAAGAAGAGGAGAGAGGATATTCGCGCTTATACCGACCATTGGGTTCTGCCTCAAAAAAAAAAGAAGGAGGGGTCCACGTCAGAAGGGATCTCCGTAGCCCTTCGAGGGGGAAAGAGTAAAGTGCATTCAAGAGATGACTAGCGTGCGAAAACTTAGCCGGGATAGGTCGGTGGTTTCCTAACCATTTTCCAAAAAAAGAGGGATCGCTCGCTCGCAGAGAAAACCGCAAACCATAGCCTTCAAGAGAGAGCCCGGAATGGAAAAAGAAGGGGAAGAAAAAAAAGGGGGAGACGCTCGGAAACTTGTTCCTCTATTTAAGCCGTCCCCCTGCTCATCAGGAAGGACAAAAGGATTTTTGAGAAGCTACCCTTCCTTAAAATCCACAAAGGAGGGAACGGCGGAGGGGGGGGGGAAAGAAATACCCTTTCGCCGCTTTAGGATTCCAAGGAGGGATCTTCAACTTTTCCTTAAAAAGAGAGGAAAAAGAAGAAAAAGAGCACTTCTCCATCCTATCTCTGTTCACAGGAAAAAGGAGAAGGGGGGTGGTTGGAGGGGAGGGAAAAAAGTGTGGGCGTTATCGGCAACGTCCACGGGATATTTGAAGAGAAAATATTTTGTCGGGCTAACTTCGCAGACCGGAAAAAGCATGATTTTCGAGAAAGAGGAGTAATCTTCGCAATCAATGTAAAAAGGAAATTCGAGGAAAAAAGTAAGACACCGAATGCGAGCAGAACCTGAGAATGTTACCTTCCCCTTTACGCGCTGCAGTGGAGAAGAAAGAGTGTTATCGGAGAGGAGAAAGAGAAGGGCAGCCTCGACTTCATGAAGGGAAAAACTTCGGGAAAGGGGAAAGAAAAAACGTGCGGGTCCGGAATGGGAAAGGTCTTAAACTCGAAGGTGGCCGAGTTCTACAAGCGCGAGGGGAAAAAGTGGAAGGAAGAAGAAAGAGAGGAGAGGGGGATGACATTCAGAAAAGCAATTATGGGAGAAAAGCTTTGATCTATATCGCTCGAAGGAAGGCCATCACGAGTGTTAGGGGAGGGAGGGAAGGAACCGTGATCGCTTGATGGGGAAAAACCGCCCTTGCGCGAGGGCAGGGGAAGGAAGACAGGTACGAAGAATAGTCGCCTTCGAATACGGGGCTTCGGGCTCGACATCGCCGGAAAGGAAAAGTCAAAGCGTTGTTCGGCAGCAAAGGGAGAAAAACGCGTGCATCGGCCTTTTTCATAGAAAGAAAGAAAAGGCTGTTCGAGAAGGGGAAGAAGAGAACGGGGCCATCATCTGTTTCGTGAGGGGGTCGTGGCGGTATCAAGCGTTTCGCGAGCTCGTGCTTCCATGAAGAAGGAAGGGGGAATTCGCATCTCTCTAAAAAAAAAAAGAGAGATGAAGATTCTCGGGAACTGAAAGGAAAGGGAGAGCGCTCGCGACCGAAGAGAAAAAAAAGAAAAGAAAAGATATGGCCAAAGAACGGACATCCTGAGAGCAGCCCTGTGATCGAAAGGGGGGGGGCGCAAGATTCAACAAAAGAAAGAGAAGTTTTACGCTCAGAAAACTCGACGCTGTCGTGGCGGGGTAGGTCGAGCCCTAACTTTATTCTAACTGGCCGAGGGGAAAGGTCAGATTCCGGCACGAAAAAAAGGCAGGTGTCGCCGCCACAATTGGAGAAAAGAAACAAAGGTAAAAAGGGGAGGAAAAAAAAACTCATAGTGACGGCTTAAGACCGGACGGAGAGGGGGGGAAAAACTCGCTGTTTGGAGGAAAGGGAAGCAGCGAGAGAGCTCCTGAACCGCAATCAGTCGCCAATCTCGCGGGAAATAGGAAATTCCTAGTGGAAATCGCGGACCCGCACTGGAGGAAGGAAGGTTCCACAAAGGGGGGGGGAGGGAGCTTCGCGAGCAGTGAAGCCAGACATAACGAGGGAGGAAGGAAAGATAACTTCATCTCTTAAAGGCGAAAAGGAGGCAGAGCTCGAGAAGCCAGTCATTGTCTCAATCTGTCAGGGGAAAGAGGGAGAACGATTTCCGACCGGAAAAGAGGAGAATGAAGGCGTCCACTGCAGAACAGTTCTGTCGACCCGCAATATCGAGGCTCACATGGGAATGCTCGCGAAGAAAAGGGCGTAAACTCCCTCAACCCCAATCCGAAAAAGGGGAAAAGCTCTATGATGGGGGACGCTTACCTCCTCGCTATGGGGCGTGACCAAAGCCAGGAGAAAACGCCACTTTTCCGAATCCATAGAAGAAACGAAATCGGAGGAGGTCGAACCCACTACCTCCGGGGAGGAGAGAAGGGGTATTTAGTCGAGTCGCTGATACTCCTAAGTGTTTTGGGAAGGAGATTACCCCGGGGAGGTTTTTCCTTCTACCCGGAAAGGGGGGGGAAAGGAAGTCCGAGAGAAGGAAGAGAATGTCCGGGACGCCAGAGTTTATCCTTTCCGTCTATTTTTGAAGAGGGAGAGCAGGAAGACCGAGTCTCTTGTCCTGTTGGGTTTGTTCAGAAGGAGAAGGAAGGATACGGATGGAATGTTAATGTCCGCTACAGCACGAGGGAAGGAACTGCTCGAGGGGGAATAAACCGCGGCAAAAAGGAAGAGGATCGTGTCAAGGAAAGACATGTACGGAACAATCCTTATGCTGGAGGATCGGGTTAAGGCCGAAAGCGCGAATCAGAGCTGTTTACTTTTGAGGAGAGCACGGGGTGGGGAGAGGGGGGGGGGGCCGTCGGGGTACCATTATAGGGAGATTTGAACGCGAAGCGAAGCAGATCGCAGAGCACTGACTGAAAGAGCGAAAGAAGAAAAAGAGTTACGCAAACTGCCCGGCGAAAGAGGAAGGCCGCAATATCAGGAGCGCCCCCCCCCAAAAAAAGACCGACAAGTCCCACATTTGAAAGAAAATGGATCAAAGAAGGAAAAGGGAAATACCTTGGCATGTTCCTCGGCTACGTGCTCTGGGAGGGGCATTCGAAGGGAGAAGATAGATTCAGAAAAAAAAGCGGAGAAAAAACGACAGCACTTATAGTTTGTGAAAGGGACCGCTCGCAGAAAACCGTTCCAGATCAGTGTGCAGAAAGAGAGAAAAAAAACAACGGAAAAGGGAAGGAAAGGGGGAAAGATTCTTGGTCGTCCACCTGTCTACGGGGGACGGCCCCTTCCAGCAAAGAGATTGAAGAAAAGAGAAGGGGAGGTAGTTCTTAGCCTAAAAAATCTCAGAGGGAGACCGCGAGAAGAATCAAAGCCTCCTAGAGAAATTTTTTCGAAGGGAAAAGAATCAGGAGAGAGAAATCCGCTGGTTTGGACGGGGCAATGGGGGGAAGAAAAGGGGGCGCGTCCTGGCTGGTCCGGCATGCAGCTGCTCGACCGGGGGGCGGCAAGGGCTGGGGGAAGGCCTTAAAGTCAGAAAGAGGCT
>Ga0179591_1192657_pt1 | contig 14210 bp, 8 predicted proteins | sample CZOMad2_1_08_16f_FD_182891 | JGI IMG/M metagenome (GOLD analysis project Ga0179591, IMG submission 182891) | Vadose zone soil fungal communities from Angelo Coast Range Reserve, California, USA - CZOMad2_1_08_16fungal (PacBio error correction) | ecosystem: Environmental > Terrestrial > Soil >...
AAACGGAATTTAGCTTTTAATGGGAAGTTTTCGACTGAAACTGGAGACATGCTGAAAGACGCGCGCGGGGAAAGGATGTCACAGCATGGGCTTCGGAACAAAACCCTACTCAACGAGTTTACAGGTGAGCATAAACCACCGAGAATGGACCGAAGGGGAAAAATCCGCCGTCGTAAAGTTGAGCAGAGCACGGAAAAGGCAGAAAAAGAAGGGAGAGAGGCATTTTTGACGCCAACTTCACATTTCTCAATTAAGACCGTGAAGCGGACTCAGAAACCGAGAACGGGGGGGGATCCCGGTGGCTTCATTCGACGCGTTCACAACTCAAGCCGAGACTCGTCCTTGCGTGCTGTGAGTCCGAGGGGGGTCTTTGAGCGGGAAAAACGACCGAGGGAGGGACCTAGAGTGTGAGCTGGAACTCATTTCCCATATGAAGAATTCCGACGGGAAATGACTCTCGGACAAGTCTGGGGTTTCTTGATGCCCCTCCGTGAAGCAAGGGAGGCGGAGCAGGGAGGATCGGGCTGTCAAGAGTACCTTTGCCTTATGAGGGGCGGTTCACTCTTGAGGGAGCAGAGATTTCTGGGAAAGGGAAACCAAAAACACGCAGGAAAATGACAGAGAGTAAATTTGGAACGAGGCTTGCCGAGCAGGTGACGAGAGAGCAAGCCTTTAAATTAGGGACACCCATCCGGGAAGGACAAACTAGAGAAGGTGAACTAGAGAAAAGTTCCTTATCCCAGAGGCACTATGCCAGGGGACTTGCAAATAAGTGAAGGGGAAGAGATGACATAATCGGTACTATAACGGGTAAGGGCTGCGGTGGGGCAAACACCTTTGAAAAATTAGGAGAACGGGAGCCCTCAACTAAGGTACTATGGGCCAAAGTTCCTCTCGAGAGACTATCAATAACTGAGCCCAGGATGGGATGACTCGACAGAAAATCGTGCAGGGGGGGTAAAAGAGAAATAGTACGGTCAGAAGCTTTCTTGACAAAGAGTATACTTTTGAAACAAGGCACGACCGCCAAAATAACCACCAAACCGGATGCCGATTCTCCATCTACGAGGCTCTTAGCCGAAAGAAAGTATTACACTTAGTTGCGAAATAGAGTACTGGGTCTGACTTTTGCAAAACAAGAGTGGGGGAGAAAGAAGGGCCAACGTTATCTTAAGATTGAAATACGACGTGACATCTGGGAGGCAAGCAAACTGAGGGGTTTGATTGGGAAAAAAAAACGATGTAGCTGTCGACCTGGAGACTCCACCGGTCCAAAATTTTCCAGAAGGAGGGGGTCGATAACCTAAAATAAAACTGGGGATGCTCTAGAGGAACTGAGAAAAAAGGCGAAGAGGGCATAAATTCGCAAATCGTAAAACGCGGCAAGTATTCTGAAGAGGACTGGCCGCAGGCAGCCCACTTGAGTGCCGAAGAAGAGATTAAATGAGGGAAATCGGTCTGCCCCGCAAAATTGCTCCAGGGAGCACTCGCAAACGCTGATGGTTATTGACATAAAAAACATAATCAGCAAGGTGAGGCGGAGCGTTCTTCAAAGAGGCCTAAGGAAGAAAGGACACTATCATGGTGAAATACTTGGGGACCGGGGAAGGGGGACCCGGGCCCACCTCGACAACTTCCCAAAGTCAAAGACATGTTCCTCAGACGCGGGAGGAACGTGATTCAAAAAAGCGAAGAAAGGAAACAGATGAGCCGGGCGAGGAAGGACACTCCGATAGCAATGTAGAAGCAACCTCCAGGGTCACATGCCGCAGAGAGCTCGCTAAATACTTGTTGAAAGAGGAGGGGCCTTTTCCCTAATCAAGTAAAAAAAAACGGAAAGACGGGTTTGGGTCTTGAAACAGCGGGCAGGCACCGAGGTACTCACGAGCGTGAAACCCAGAAGAGTTGAGGTTGCGGCAAAAAGCTCGGCACCAGTCAAAGTCGGGCGTACTCAAGGAAGCCTCTTCGAACGGACATCAAATCGGGCAGGGGAGTTTGATCCAACAATCTGACGCCCCTTTTCGGTGAAAGCTGCAAAGGACCCTTTCTATGGGACGAAAAAGAAAGTAGGGGTGCGGGAAGAAACCGGTAACCCTTATCTGAGCGATGATCGGGGAGATCGAAGTACTCCTTCCTGTGATTGAGACGGGAAAGTACCGAAGCATTGGAACGTGCCAAGCAGAAAAACCACGACGCGTAAAGACAGTGGAAAAAATTCGAGAGTATAACTCAAGGATCACAATCTCAACGCAGCAACCGTCGCTGAGCGCGGAAGAAAGTGGGAACCGGAGGGGGTACAAGCACGCGATATTAGGTGGACAGCGGCTACATCTTGGGTGTAAGGGAACTCGGGGTCGTAAAAATTACGCTCGCCTAACGCCAGGTCTTGGGGTGGAAGATGATTAGGATAGAGTGATGAACTGAGTCAAGATGAAACTCTGGGGTGCTCGATTTGTCGAGGGGGGATGGATCGGTAGGGGAGGAGAAAGAAGGGTCGGGGAAAGTAGATGGCATCTTTCTTCGGCAGACCGAGAAGACAGCTTGGTCCATTTGAGAGGCCTCCGCAGTGGAGAGGAGTATAAGAAAAGGTAGAACAAGATGGAAGAATTCCGTGAAACCAATCGGCGACTAGCAGGCAAAAAAAAAAGGGGAATAAAGGGGGGGGGAATAGGCACGTGAGTCTCCCAAATTGACATCTAATCTGGACAGAGGGAGATGTGAGAATCTCTTCGCATCAATCTCGATGAAAAAAATGGCCAACCGTTGGGGGGTGAGAGGAGGGTGTAGAGTTGTAGGTACGAATAAGAGAGAAGCGATTCCTTTCGAACGAAAATCTCCAAAAAAAAAAGGAGGAGTTGGGACACGATATAATAGCACGAAGGCCGAAAGGATCGAGACACTGGATCGACTCACGCTTACCGAAAAGCCCTCAAGGAGAAGATAAAAGGGTGAAAAATGGAAGGTATAATAGCAAAATCTCGACGGGAAAGAAGGGAGGGATCAGTCAGAAAGGGGATGTGGGGCGCCAGCACGGAATCACACTGGATGAACGAGGGTTTTCTTTCTAGAAATCAGCCGTGGTGTAAGGGGCAAATGTTTACAGAGGGTGTTCGAATAAAAACTGGAAGAAAGAAAGGACTATAGGCGGGGGGGACCAATGCGAAAATAATGACGAGGGAGGAATTGTCTTCCCTACACCGATTGTAAAGGATCCTCAAAAACCACGCAAGAAAAAGAAACCGCGAATAAGAAAAAACCAACAGCAAAAGCGCGTATGAGGAGACGAGCAAAGGGCATCCTCTATCAACAATGGAAGTCCACCATCGAGCCGGAGCTGAATCAGTACGACCCGAAGAGAAAAGACAAGCTGTGACTATGAGACGAGCTTCCCGGGGGGAAGTCATCTGAGACCGTCCGGTCTCCCCGCATGGGCACTCTTCTACCGCGCATCGAACGGTTCTTCGATAAGATGGGGGGGAGGGGGGGTGCGACTAGAAAATTTTAAACGCTGGCTCCGGTCGAAGTGGAAAGGGGACACGATCAGGTGGGGGGACCGGATATCACCCTGAGGATGAAGAAAGGGAATACTCACAGTGCTATGAGGAGAGGCTCGAAGGGCCCGGAAACAACGGACGTTTAAGGGGGGACTTGTCTGGAAGAACCTACGCTTCTGATGCACTGGCAGGTGGGGGAAGGAGAGAATTAAACGACCATCTCTTCGGGTCCAAACGAGAGTCTAGGAAAAAGAGAAGTTCCAGAGGAATGAGGTGTAGAAGCGGAGTGGGGAGATGACATCCCGTTGGAAGACAGATCAGAAAGAGTCGGACACCAGATAGGGGAATATCTGACGGAAAGAGGGTTAAAGAAGATGTTATCTTTCAAAAGAACGGTAGGGAATTGGGGGTAGGGAAGATAGTATACGAAGACTCGCTTCCAAAAATCGCAGCTTTGAGAGGTTGTTGGGACCAGGAAGACCTTCAGGAAAAAAAAAAAAAAAACGGGATCCTTAGGAATGTCTTTATGGGCGTACAGGACTTGCGTATCGGTACTCGAGATCACGGTCGATGGAGTGAGGGGAAAACAGGTTGGACTTGAAGGGATTGTTTTGAGGTGGAAGCGGGCTCCTCCATGAGGAACAATTCACATAATAGCGCGTCAAATAATGAGGGGAAAAAGGTTCCGGGAACGCTCACCCTAGGATGGGGTTGGATACTCTAAAACTTCGAGGTTTATAGTGAAAGAAATGAGAGACACCTGTTGGGGGGACAACTCGTGGGGTCCCCATGGGAGGTCCCGACACATAAAGATTTCTCTTCACTCAGGGGCTGGAAGGCGGCCAGAGGGAGGGGACAGGGAACAGCTTTGAAGTGAGAGACATATTAAAAGAACCTATTCGAATTTCTAGCTAGCGGGGGGGTCTTTCTTTGCAAGTATTCTAAGAGAAGGAGTTCAACCTTGGAAGGGGATTGCTTCTCCTTGACAAAAAGTCTGCAATCACGAAAAGTGGCAGGGATTGTAGAGAAAGGCAGTCACGGACTGGAACGAAGAGGGTGTGGGGGCACGATGGACTCGAACTCACTACGAAAAGAGGCACGACGTGAGGGGTAAAGCGATAGCAATTGCATAAGATGGAGAAGCCCGGAGATGTGGGACGCGCGGTGCTGGAAATTTGAGATAAGAAACGGAGGGTGCATCAGCAGATTTTAGGAAGCGTCTGGGGTGGAGCGATACAAAAACTAGGCCTTTCATGTAACGGACAGAAATCCATAAATAGGACGTGGGAAAAAAGGTCGGTCGCGGAAGTGTCAAGAAGTAAGGCAATCCCGTTGTGTCTACTACCGAAATGGCATTTCTGAGGGAAAGAACGAAGAAAGTCATCTTCTACTTCAATGCCCTGTTAGAGAGATCGGGACGGTAGAAAGAATCGGAATGACACGCTGCCTAAAGTTCTTCTGCTGAAGAAATGGGAGGGAATCGTCCCTTGGCTAGCGCAAAGGGTTCGGGGGGGAGCGACAAGGGGGGGGGGGCCATATCTCCATGAGAAGGCACGAGAGATTGGCCGAGAGAGCTAAAAGGGGCTCACGGCTCCTACGACGGTACACACGCGGGAGCCACTAGCATGAAGGAAAATCAACTTCTGGAAACAGCAGCACGGCGCAGAAGTACACCAAATAGTCTCCCAACGGTGGCGAAAGTCCTGCAACATGGACAACGATCCTCTCAGAGAAAGATACGAGAAAGAAAGTCTTCAGTAAAAGGAGGAGTTGCCCATCGCATCGTATAATGGGGGCGCTCTGACGGTCTGGGGAACTAAAAGGCAACTACTCGGACTAACAAGGAAGTGCAGAGATATTCTTGCGTGGATAGCCCGTCTCCAAGAAAGGAACCCGCCAAGGGAAATCAACCCGGAAGAGGAAGCGGGGAAGGAGGAAGCAAAGGGTGAAAAGCGGACAGGAAACAGCGCCGCGCCTCCTGAGCTTGGGTGGGGGGGGGTGAGGAGGAAAAGGTGGAGATTCTTAAAATAGAAGGCGGACGTCGAGGACCGCTCCTTTGGGTACCGTCTGGCAGATTCTAAGTGTAAATGGTATTCTTCGTCAGGTGCGTTAATATTGTGGAATTGCGAGTGCAACGATAGTACGGGCGCTCTAAGAGAAAAAGGTATGAGGGGAACCCGAAAAAAGCCAGAAATGGGTTTTCATGAATAAAAAAACAAAAATTATTATAAAGTAATATAGATCCGAAAAAGGACGGAGGCTTGTGCTGGGGGGGCAGCCGTACTGAGAATTCCGCGGCGCCGGATAGATTGAAGTGCGTAAGGAAGACATGGATCTCAGGCCAAGACTAAGGCGGGAAACTTTCAGAAAAGATCATCCTCTTCCCCCGGATACTGTACGGACGGGTGATACCTCCCTTTAGGAACGTTGGAAAGGATCGAAGTGGGATCCTCACAACGGGGAAAGAGCTCTCAGTTAGGTGGATGCAGCAACAATTTCACCTAGATGTTAACTAGTAAAGGAGGGAGATGTTATCCCTTGTGGAGGGATGAGTTTTGGGGGGAATAAATGGCAGAAGACTAGAGGCGGGAGGGGATGTCGGGCCTTAGGGAATGAAAAGACAAAGCACAAGAGAGCGCCAATATAATAGTCTTGGAAACTGAAATTTGGGAAAGGAGAAGGCCGACTAAGAAAGGAACTTACTTTTTAGGCTTGCAAGGGGGGGGGGCGGATCTTAGAGAGTGGTTAGCGGCGAAGGTGCGGTCTAAAGCGTCAAGAAGGACTGAGAGATACAGGCAATTAGGCGGTGAATCAATTAAATTTCCCTCGATAGGAGCAACGTGTAAAGTGGGGGCTGCGGAATTAACAGCAGCTTTTCAGGCATTGGAGGAGCGCAAGAATGGACAGTGAGAAAAAGCCGGAAGGCATATCACGTTTAAACGAAAACGAAGGTGGAGTCAAGCCAGGGATCTTTAAGAGGACCACAATCATGATGGCGCGTGCCGGTGATCGATTCCATTGGCTGCAGACTAGAAAGGTTCCTGGGTTTGAAACATCAGAAAACTTTTGAATGGAGGTCTGAAGTGAAACAAGGAGATTACTGATGGAAAGTGGAAAAACGAGAAAAAAAACGACGTGCGGGGGGATGGAGGGATAGACCTTAAACCAGTGCGAGATCACACGAAGACGAGGTAAGGAGCGTACCTCTGCAGGGGGCCAGCTTACTAAAGGGGGACAGGCAACAGAAAGAGGATCAACACAGGCCTCGCAGGAGGGCGAGCAGAAAGCCTAAAAGTGTGGACGAGAGGAAAACACCGGATCCTGAGTGGGATAAGGTACTAATTCTGGTAAAGTTGGGGAGGCAAGTCGAGAGAAGAGGCGTCATCAGAGGACCAAGTCATTGGGACCACAGGTTTTCTGTGATTGCCAACTGGAGCTGGGGATAGGGAAAAGTTAAAATACATTTTACTGCACGCCAATGTCCTGATAGTGCCTAAGCGGGAGACTCGATAGCCGAGGAGAAATAGGTATTATTCGTACATCAGGAAATCTATTACTCTGAAGGATTCGGGAAGAGAGGCCGACGACGCCCAGGATTCAGTTCCGATCATCACTGATGGGGGTGTACTGGGACAAAAGTGCGGCAACAGGGGCGCGCCAAAAGTTTCGCAGGAAGGCTGCACTATACAAGCTGAGGGGAATAACCCCAGGAAGACCCTTGCGTCAGGAGCTAGGCCAAAAAGGAGGAAGATCTAAAGACGTGGAAAGAAAAAAAATGGGCAATTTTTCAGGATGATTAGAAAGAGGTACCCACTCAAACCGGCACGACGAGACCCACCTGTTGCAACAAACGCATTCGGCCTGATCTAGAAACGAGATCGAATGATCCAGGGAAGAAAAGCAAAGCGCGCGAGGACGGAGGGGGGGTCAAAGCCCGGAAGCTCCGGCGATGAGCAAAAGGCTCAAAACGGGGGGTTGGGCCCGGCGAGGCGAGTTTTCGCATGACTCAGAGGAAGAAATCCGACGGTTGGGAGGGTGGAGCTCCAAGAAAAAAAAGGGGCCCAGGTCCGGCATAAGAGTTCAAAGAAGAGCGGTTTTTGAGCGACCAGCGCGGAGCGAAGATGGTGAGTCAAATATAAGAAGCAGAGTACCTCCGACGCGGGGAGGATTCGCTTGGCAGGGACCCGCAAGAAGATCGAAAAGCAGCATAGGTCATTGGAAGCACGGCCCACCTTCCCAAGGCATGCCACCCTGGGTGCTTCCAAAGCAACCGGCAAAACGGATCGGGAGAGCCAAGGTTAAGAGGGAGGGAGCATCTGGATATCACCTAATGACTGTGATACGGCAGTAATCCCTAGGCAGGGGGACCTTGGACAAACTGGAGACCTTGCCCAGGCGACCAAGCCGATCAGGATAGGCGGTTTGGACCCTTTCTATCAGGTATGAAAAGAGTAAAAAATTCCACGTACGAAAGGCTCTCTTGCGAGGCCTCAAGAGGGACCAGGAGTTTGTACAACAAGCCGGGAGAGGAGAAAGGGGAAGGAACGACTTCTACCATGGTCGAAATGCGGGGGAAAGGAGGAAGAGACAAATCAAGTGGGGGGGGGAAAAGTCATCATTCGTGACCATAACGGGGATTTAAGGGAGAGTCATCTCTAAGTACTGGGGGGGAATCAGGGGGGGTCTGGGTCTTCTCTTAGGAGGAGATCCAGATCGGTTGCAGGCATGTGCAAGAAAGGGACTGTGCGAGACTGCACGTAAAGAAAGAATAGGAACTTCAGGAAAAAACAGTGGGGGGAGGACCAGAGATTCGTATAGAAGAAGAATGCCTTTCATCGGTGGACGTTGACCCAAGTAGGAAAAAAACCAGCAAACACCAACGGAGACGCAGGGATCGGGTGTTAGAAGAAAGGAATACGCAACTCGTCGCGACTAGGGGGGGGGAGAAAATGATAGGAGAGCACTTCTCAGAGAGACATTACCTTGCCATTGGTGAATATGAGAGAGGCTTGTCGTGTAGGGGGAGATGCGATATAAAAGCTTCTCTATAGCATGAAAATTAGGGGTTTCTATCTAACTGAAAAAAAACAACATTAGAAGAGGGAAAGGGATCCAGAAATCCTTTAGAAGAGAGAAGGAAGATGTACTCTGCCGGAAAGAGAATGTGAAAAAGAGCAAAGTCACCAAGGTGGACATGGTGGAATGGATGGCTAAAGATGAAAAGGATATCATTGGCACTTCGGCCAGAGTCGCAGAGGAAGAGTTTGGCCTTAGGTAGAAACAAGGAAGAAAAAAAAAAAAAAGAAAAAAAAAAACCTAAACTAGAGGGGGGTGGGGGCTCGCCCGCAACTTTGGTCAACGGCAAAAGGAAGAAAGGCTTTTTCTAATACTCGAACGGAGAAAAGGAGAAGTATAGCGGAGTACCAAAGGGGAGAAAAAGGAAGGAACTAATGCTCGGTCGGGGAAGAAAACAGATGCACGTCAAAATCAGTCTCCTCGCCGAAAATGAGCCAGACCAAAGAGGAACAAAAGCTCGAGAGGAGAGCGAGGGACGAGAATTCATCGCTCGGAAAGGAGAATGATCCCACACATAGGGCGCAAAATTACGAAGGTTTAGACAATCGAAGGAAAAAGAGTGGTCGCAGGAGGTTCAAAACCGATAAAGGGCGGGGAACCGAAAAGAAATCGCGGGGAAGAGGCAGGGGGGAGGAGGGTGTCTAGGGGGGAAGAGGGTGAAAGGCAAAAAGGGTGAACGCGCTAAAAACGGTACGCAACTGCAATCACTGTGAGGGAAGGGGGGAGTTGCCTTTACTACTGAAGGGGCTGAGCTTCTGATTCAGACCTCCTAAAAAAGGAGGGGCGGATGGGCGATAAGATGGAGCGACTCCCTATCACTCTTCTAGGAAGATCCGGGTGACTGTGCGAGGGAATCACCTGGAGGGAGTAAATGACAGGTGGTCATTTGGTGAAAGTGAAAGACCATCTGGCTCTTGGGAAGCAGAGGGGCGTGACAGAAGACGTATCGTCAGTGGGAGTGGAGAATCGCGGGCGGGGTGGACGGCAAAGAATTTGGACGACATCTCTTGAAGAATAAAGCGACTAGATGAACGATCGTATTCCTGGAAGTGCCGACTCGAGGGAAGAAGGGCACCATACCACCGGAGGACTGGTGGGAGTTCAGCAAAAGCCGGGGGCCAACATAATTGGAGAGAGGACATTCGGGCGGTTCCCAGGAACGGCATTCGGGGGCACACTATCGAAAGAGTTTTTAATGGGAAGGGAAAAGACGGATCTCAATTTCAGCGGTCGAGATCCAAGGCGAAAGAGTGTAAAAAAAAAAGCACTGAAAATGGTGCTGTGGGGGTCGGTTTTCAGGTGGAACGACTTTCGCAAAGAAGTCAAGTGCACAATTCTGGAATGATCGGACTTAAAGTCGGCGAACGGGTGGGAAGAACGCGCCGCATCACGCTGTGGAGGGGGGGGAGCGTACCCCTCAGGCGTTGAGAAAAAGGAGCAAAATTTTTTCGCGCGGTCGACCATGGGAAAGACGACAACAGCGTTCGATAGTAAAAAAGAAGGTCAGGAGGACAAGCTAAAGAGAACGTGCCCCGTTGACAGAATATTCATAATAACTAGACTATAAGGCGGAGGGAGCCTAAGGGATTGGGAAAGTTATCGACTGAAGGGGCTTCCACCTGGACGGGACTGGGGAAAGATTTCGAACTTCGTTGGCAAGCAAAAGCACAACTGTGGTTCGAAAAGGGTGGCGCAGGCATAGTGCTGAACGAAACGGAAATTCAGGAGGCTTCGGGATAGAAAAAGGGGGAAAAATACGGAAGGAAAAGAAGCTAACCGGGAGGGGGGCACAGAACTGGGAACGGTGCGCGTAGAGAGGGGAATCGCCGGGTATCGGGGGGGGGGTTGAGAGCGCAGGGGCCGTGGAAAGGGACCGCATTACGTTGATATAAGAAAGGTAGGACTTCAGCTTTTAAATAGTTGAGACGGATCATAAGCAGACAGGGCAAGGGCTCGAAGAAAAGTATTCGAAACGAGAGGTCTTTAGGTAGTCGGGGGGAGGCTACGGGGAAAGCCTTCAACAGTCTGCCGGGGGGGCACCTACTAAATAAATTCAAGGTGGATCCTTCAGACAGCGCAGTAAGTCACTTCGAACGCAAAAAAGGTTAGAGCGATGGAAACACGGGAAGCCATCATTCGGCGAAGCACGCGGGGCGATTAGGCTGCTTCCTAACGGTAGGACTAGTGCAAATAAGGAGACAGGTATGGGGGTATAAAGAAGTGATGCTTAGAGATCCTGCAAGCCTCAAGGACTCCTTTGAAGTAATATGAATGTCCTGTTGCTTCCAGAAGGAGGGAAGAATAAACGCGTGACCAGGCAGTTGATCTTAAAGAGGAGGTAAGAACGACCTCAAGTCTCCGACATGAAAAAAGATTCGAAAAAAAAGAGAGATCACTTCAGCCAAAACAATAGAAAAGTGGCGAAAAGGAGAGAAGGTCTCTCTGCAAGGAGGAGCTCGTGGAAAAAAGGGAGGAGTCTAGTATATGGGGGCATAAGACGTGCTGGGTGGGAGGGGAAAGAAAATCTTACTAAAACAAGCCAGTGCCGATGGATGGGGAGTGGAGGGGGTAGCAAGCTAAAAGGCAAGAAAAGGATCACCCCTTATCGGGGTGAACCGAGGTCTTAATTTGGGCTCAATTTTTCATGGAGGGTAACCTGCAACCGGTTACGAGCTAATGCGTAAATTGGGAGGAAAGGGCAGGTTCAAATTTTAATGCAAGGACGAAAGGCAAAAAAAAAAAAGAAAAGAAAGGAGAAAAGGAAAAAAAAAAAAAAAGAAAAACCACCGATCAAAAAGTCGCTCCATGCCTTGTTTTAATTCAGGAGGTTATCACTGAAAAGTAGCGTCATTTGGCAGGGGGGAAAAGGAAAGTTATTAAAAAGTACCATCACATGGAGGGAAAGAGAGTCTCCGGGGTTCAAAATGGAAACCTCAATCAACGGGCGAAGGTTCTTATCGAGAGAAAAACACAAAAAGGAGGAGGGAAGAAAAGGAAGAAGAAAAGACGCATGAGAAAGGAGAAGGTTGAGTATTGGGGCTCCCGGAAAGGGGTCCCGTCTCTTCTCCTAAGGCGACTAGGGTATTTGACCAAGAAAAATGCTAGGACTCGAACGTATCGTCAACGGCAAAAGCGGACCACCTTATACTAGCATACGGTAAGCCGCCTGGGCCGTACTTTGATCATATCACCTGAAAGAAGAAAAATCAAAAAGAAGAGAGAGGATGCCGGGCTGCACAATGGGGGAGAAATTCGAAAAAATACGTTCAGCAAGGAACGACTTCAAAAGAACGGGGGTTCCCTGGTCATTGCCTCGGGATGGCAACGGGGATAGCCAAACGACTAGAAGTCACCTCGGACGTGAGTAGTAGGGACGGAAAAAGCCACTCAAAAAGGAGAGCAAGGACTTATGAGATACTGAACGCAACTTTCCATATGAATAAGGGCAATCGGGGAGCGGCCTTCTGTTGAGGGATGCACGGGAGATTTAGAGCGGGGAAAGTTCGGCGGCTCGACTTGGGCCGTACTTCTTTCAAACTCAGCAACGGAAAAAGTGGGGAAGAAGACATCCTCTGGCGGCTTGAGGGCCTGAAGAAATGGGAACCGCGCGTGACGCTCATTGGACGGGAACAGGAATTTTCGCACTATCGACTGCTGTCATTACTACAACGAACGGTTTGAAGCAAGCAGAGGACGGTTCCGAAAGAGTATGACTACGAGTGGGAAGCTCTTAAAAGTGGTCGGGAGGAAGGTAATTTTTCCTGAGCACGGCTTGCAGAACACCTTTGAAAGGATGGTGCCGCCCAACTGCCGTGAGTGGGGGGGAAAACCGTGCCGAGCCCCAAAAACGAAAAAAAAGCGAACGAGTCTTTATTGCGCGAAATTAACCTTCGGGCGGATCAGCAGAGCCAGAAACACGGAAGGAAAACTGTGGGCTAAAAGAAAAAGAGGCTGTAACCATAAGCAAAAGACTCCACAAACCCGAAGGGAAGCTCTCCAGTCAGGGAAACCAAAATAGCTACGCCCGAGAGACTGAGTTGCGAGGTAATGTGACGGCACCAGCTTGTACCGTAACGAGACACTCGGCGTCGGAATACGTTAGAGAGAATGTTCTTCACCTAGAGTGGCGTGGATGCCAAGAAGAGGGGGGCCTGAGAAGGCAAAGGCGAAGGCCAAAAAGTCTGATCACGGCCAATTAGAAAGAGACTGAGGCGAAAGGGTTAGTCGGAGGAAGAAAAATGACAAGAGAAAGCTGGCAGGAGAGGATAGCTACCGGGAAGCCCAAGGTCTAAGAGCAGGAATGGTTATGAGCGTAAAAAGGGGCGCACAGAGGGAAACACCATTTTCGACCTGACTGGAGGAAAGCTAAACGAGGAGTGGATAAACCCCAATAGCAAGGGGCTTCGTATATTTGTAGGCCAACTGGGGGCTCAGAATCTGAAGAAGAGAATACCAAAAAAGGGGGCACTAATGGCGGACCTCACCACGTAAAAAACGTCCCGACGATCCAACCATGTGGGCGAAATCGGACAATCGCTACTCTAACATAGCTAACTGAGTCTGCAAGCACGGCCTCTCGAATGGGGCCTTATAAAGGGTCCTAACTAGGCCGTTCCGGGGGAAAGAATTCTCGCGAAGAGGGGGGGGTGGAAAAATGCAGAGGTTTCTCGGAATACCGACTCCAGAGTGGGGGTAGGGGGGCAAAAAAAAGTCCGGCAGCTTTTCCATGATAGATAACGCGGTAGGGGAGGCAAAAGCGTGGAGACCTAAAGGAAAAAGATCATCATAAGAAAGCGGACCGCTAGGACACAGAACATATTCGCGGTGGCTCCCGCAAATAAACGAGTCACGAAAAGGGGGGGTTTAAGAAAATGAAAAGTCATGGACAGGCAAGGGAGGAAAAGAAAATCCTTCACCAAAGGTGATCGCCGATAGCTTGCGAAAATCTTAGAGCACCGCCAACGGTAGCGCATAAGAACCTATAAAGGGCCTAAGACGCCAGATCCAGAAAGAAAAAGCGTTCCGCGAATGAGCGGGCAATGGTCGTCTAAAGAAATCCACACAAATAGGCCAGAACGCCGAAAGGGAGATCTTGAGAGAAGGAAGATTAACCAGGGGACTCCCGGCCGGCGGAGAAAGAATGAAGCTCTTCCACAGGGGTGACGACGCGGGTTGAGACCCATCGTCAGCGAAAAAGAAGGCGGACTCGTCTCACAGAGAGGTGATGACCTTCTCAGGGTCCAGGTAAGAGGCAGCTCGGGGGGTGGCAGAGGGGGGGGGGAACTTGATCTTCCATAGCGAGGAAGAAGAGGGTATTGGGTGTGGGATCACGGGGTCTGTGACATACCGAAAGCACAGATTGACATCATGGGAGAAATGGTGACAGTCATCTAGAAAGAGCGGAGGTATCTTCCCGAAAGGAAGAAACAAGGCATCAGGGACAACCAGGCGACGGCGATAAAGAGAATCAAGTTTGGGGCTGGCTAATCCGGGGAGAAAACTCAAACTCTTCGCACTGATGGAAAAAGGCGCAGTGAGAGAGGATCATCGTAGGAAATGACAACCAACCTTTGTCTGAAAAAAAAGGCTGGATGCGATTTCTCTGGCTGAGAGAAAGGCTCGTCGGCATGTCAGATGGGG